>Ga0114999_10005024_pt1 | contig 15722 bp, 17 predicted proteins | sample ArcticOcean_MG_C_3_FD_89820 | JGI IMG/M metagenome (GOLD analysis project Ga0114999, IMG submission 89820) | Marine microbial communities from western Arctic Ocean - ArcticOcean_MG_CB8_126 | ecosystem: Environmental > Aquatic > Marine > Oceanic | place: Arctic Ocean: Canada Basin | collected...
GTTCATAGCTCGGTAGTGTACTGGCTATAAGCTTGCGTAAAGGCATGAAAAAACCTGCCGCTGTATTGCGGTGTACTCCTACCGCAAACACCTTCAATAGTTCTCCTTGCTGATAACTTGGTAAACGACTACGTCTTTCATACATTTTTTTGTCCTAGATTAGTTCCTTAGCTAGGACAGCCCCTAAAACTAACTACCTTCGCAGTAATAGTCAACAATCCCTTCTATGACCCCTTCAATATATTCGGAATACAAGTTTTGCACAGTTTCCCCATCCAGCTCTCGGAGTCCATTATAGTCACCAAATTGAATACGCTGATAAACGTTTCTTGAATTCGTGCAATAGGCCTCCAAAAACACCACAGGACCGGAATACAGGCGATTGGCCAATAAATTCCTTGCCCACAAATAAGGGTTGTTTCCCTGATTAGAGGCATTTTTCCCTCCGTAATGGTAAGCAGGCAGGCCACTAATCTTAGCCAAAGAATTTGCTACCGAACTGCTTAAAGGGATTTCAATTTCGTGATTTCTTGAGAGAAGTTTCCTGAAAAGGTGGAATCGTACATCATCCAGCGCTAATTCACCGGGCGTGTAAGTTCCATGCACAATCACATGCATATGGTTTTCTTCAGGTAGCTCCTGGTGTGTCTTCTCCAACCAAGGCGTCACATTAAAATGTACGGCAAGCGTCAGATCCGGTTGTATGTCCTCGTTTATGAGCTTAGCCCGAGCCTGTATTTCGCTCACTCGATAGAACAACATTTCCGCTCTAAGTTGAACTTGTTTTTTAAACCAATCGGATTCCCACGGCTCATGAGTTAGGAAGCGCCCGACGCCTTCCAGATACAGTCCCTTCTCAATTTCCATCGCCTCATTAAGAAAATCTTCGGCACGTCGCTCTGTTAGAGGTTGAGCATCATTTCTAATAAGACTGACCTTTGCCCCCAACGCTTCTAACGCCGTACGCAGTTTGCGGGAAACTATCAGAGTGAGGTCCCCTTCTTTGATGGGTGGGTCGTCATAGATTTGAAAATGTCTCCACTCCAATTCGGAAAAGTCTCCCCCAATGTGTCCTGGATCAATTGCGATAACCAATCCTTCGAGAGGTTTATCGTTTTTATTTTTTATGAAAGAAGTGGAGATAGCTTCGGGTTCTTCAAGCTCCACCAAAGGCGCAAAACGAAAAGTGTAATATTGATCGCCCTCATCTTCATTCATTTTGATGCGTGCTTCGTTTGCGTCGACCGATACAAACCTCCTATCGTAGCCGTAAGGCAAATAGATCGTATCAAGGGCCGAGACAAAATCTGCGCGGCTCATTGTTTCCTGATAAATATCCAAAGAGTTCCAATCAGGATCATCTCCAAGCATGCCTAGCTTATAACCCTGCAATCCTGCGGGCAAAAAACTACATAGGGACCCTATTAAAAAGGCGCCAACCAAAGTTGTCCCAGTTTTAATCCCATTGCCCACCTAAGAAAGCTGTCTATTGGATAGATCCTTGCGCAATGCTATTCTGTCTTTCGGATATTGCCAAGGATACTGACCTCTCCATAAACCAACGCATGATCAAGCGAGTTTGTGTATATTGTGCATCCTCGAAGGATTCGAATGAAACCTTCCTGGAAAGCGCCTATTCTTTAGGTAAATTTCTGGCAGAACAAGGAATGACAACGGTTTACGGATCAGGTGGGACAGGTTTAATGGGAAGGTTAGCGGATGGTGCATTGGATCATGGGGGCCATGTCCTAGGTATCATTCCTGAGTTCATGATCGACAGAGAATGGGCACATTCCGGAGTCTCTGAACTAGTAAAGGTCCAAACAATGCACGAACGAAAGGAGCAGATGGAAAAACAATCCGACGCTTTTGTCATCCTGCCAGGTGGTTGCGGAACTTTCGAGGAGGCGATGGAGATCATAACCTGGAAACGGCTTGAGCTTCACAACAAACCTATTTGCGTTGCCAATTTGTGGAGTTTTTATGACCCCTTCGTCCAGCTGTTTGAAAATAGTATTCGCGACCGATTCTTGCGCCATGAGCATTTAAAACTCTTCGATGTTCGCGAATCCATAGAACAGGTACAGGATTGGTTGGTATCAGATGATCACTCCTCAATGATTGCTTAAAATCACGGATAGAAAAAGGTTGTTTAACCTTTAACCATCTGTACCATTCAAAATATTATGTGGTTAATGACTCAACATGGTTTGTACTCAGTTATTGAAGACGAGGATGCAGGATATTTGCTGATTCGTGCGCGAAGGAAACAAGATCTAGACAACCTTGCTGACTTGGTAACATTTAAAGCGGAGGTGACGGAATCAGATGCTACTGACTATCGTTATTCGATCCGTTTAAAACGGGGATCGGCTCGACGCTTACTCGCAGCAACTTTCGACCATATCAACTATCCGAATTTCCGCGATGCAATTTCCAAAACTCCCGACCAAAGAGAAAAGTTTTTTTCTTACAGGCAGATTTGGTCAACCCTATCGCCGAAAAAGTTTTAAGGGTTCGACTTTACCTTTTTGGATTGAAAAGAGCCGGCCTCAAAGGCGGCGCTCAATGACCGTAGAGTAACGAAAATAAGAAGCCAATTGGACATCCTTGCGAGCAGATTGAAACGGATTCCGGGCTGACTGAATTGAGTACTTGGTCATTTCCTTATTAAGGGAGAGAATCCTTGTCGCTAATCCGGTAAGTCTATTGCTGAGCTTCATCGTTATAAGGGTTTTAGTTGCTTGCCTTGGAAACAGATACATCAAATGCAAGCAATCTGGCAGGTTGAAGGTTTCAACGTAATAACTCCGTTTTAAACAAGTTCTTAAAACAATCGGGCACCAACCAAGAATTTATCAAAACGACAGGGTGCTTAAGGAACTAAAAAGGAAATCATTGTAATCCCATATAGAATTGGGGTTTAACTCTTCCATGTCAGGAGATTTCAGGAAACGGAATGACTTTTTCAAACGAGGCCGGATTGCTTTCGAATCTGGCCAATTTGAGAAGGCAATTCATGCCTTTAACAAAGTAATTGAATGGGACCCGCACGATGCCAACGCATTTACGTTTCGTGGATTAGCTCATCGTGAATTACGGAATTTCGAAGCAGCTCTAAAAGACCTGGCTCAGGTGGTGACTATTGACCCGTCACACAGGGTTGGTTTCCTCAACCTTGGCTGTGTACAACGGGACGTGGGGAATATTGAAGAAGCTATTGAATCATTTAACAAAGCCGAAGCCGGAGATCCTGAGAATCCATTGGTCTTTCAAAACCGGGCAGTCACCTACATTGCCAACAAAGACTGGGAATCGGCCCGGTCAGATTGTGAGACTGCCTTGACGCTTGCTCCCGAAGGAGCTGCCGCTTATGCAATTCTTGCGCATGTTTACCTTGGGACAAATGAGAACAATCTGGCGAATGAGACCGTAAATCGATCGCTCGAACTTGATCCAGAAGAAGCTGAAGCATTCCGGGTTCGTGGCATCATCCGTTGTGCAGAAAATGACCTGGAAAATGGCATAGCTGATTTTATTCATGCCCGAGACCTCAATCCAAATGTACAGCTGGATTATTTGGACAATCCTGAAGTGCTATTGGATAGGCTGTTGGAAACGCTCAATCAACTCATTGGCCTAAATAAAGTAAAAGATGAAGTTCGCTCTTTAATGAACCTGGTGAAGATCCGGCTGCTTAGGAAGAACTCACAATTACCAGCAGTTCCGATGTCGCTTCATTTGGTTTTTATAGGTAATCCGGGCACAGGCAAGACCACCATCGCACGACTCATATCTCTAATTTATCATGTGTTGGGCGTACTGAGCAAAGGGCATCTGGTGGAGGTCGACCGAGCTGGTTTGGTCGCTGGCTATGTGGGCCAAACAGCCTTAAAGGTTCACGAGGTCCTCAACAAAGCGAAAGGCGGCGTTCTCTTTATTGATGAAGCCTACTCACTTACTTCACGCGGAGACGAAAAGGATTTTGGTTTGGAAGCCATTGATACATTGATCAAAGGCATGGAGGATAACCGCAGCGACTTGGTCATCATTGTCGCCGGTTACCCGGAGAAGATGAAACAGTTTCTCCAGGCAAACCCCGGCATTAAATCTCGTTTCAGCAAAGTCATTCGGTACGATGACTACTCCGCTGCCGAGTTATTAGCTATATTCGAAAAGATGTGTAGAGATCACCAATACCAACTGAATGAAGCTGCCAAAAACAAAGCATCCAATGTGTTCAAGAGCTTGGCTCCCGAAGATATTGGTCTATTTGGAAATGGTCGTGGGGTAAGAAACTTTTTTGAACTGACCATTACACGCCAAGCCAACCGATTAGGTGAACTGGGAGATATAAACAAAAGTCAGTTAATAGAGTTACTGCCAGATGATCTACCTGCGGGTGATTTTTGGGATAATGATTAATATAAACCGCTACTCAAACGTAGATGGTACAGATAAGCCAGCAACTCACCGAGTTTGACAGGTAACGTTTCGCAGGTATTGATGATCTAGTTTTATGGCCAAAAAAGAAAACAATCCGCCAATTCTTAGAGGCTTCTCGACTGGAGGAGCTGGAAAAAGCAAAGCGCTTTCAAGTCCAACCACGTCTCTTTGGTTAGCCATCATTTTTGTCGCAATGTTTTTTGCCCTGTTGAGCGTTCAGAAAAACATTAAGAATGCCAACGAGGCTATGGAACCAATCGAGACCAGACATTCAGGCTGGATCGTACCAGCACCTGAAGAAAAATTGGATCGAGCGCCACCTCCCAATCCAGATTATATGTTTAATCGCGAAGATGAGGCACCCATTGTCTTGGAGGAATCGATCGAATTGGAGCAAGATGAGCTGGTGATAAAGATAAGGCCTATCGAAGTCGATATCGACGTGACCATGCCCGATTCACTTCGACCAAAACCTAAATCAGTCGATTAATCGCCGTTGAGCCTTTCAATCATTCCTTCGGGAAATGGCGCTGACTCAACAGTCCCATTGTTAGGATTAATACGAGTCCACACGGTGGTCATTTCGCCACGTGCTGCTAAAGGAGCTCCCGGCTTATCTATACGAATGGTAACTCCGTAACGCACGGATCGTATCCGGATCTCTTTTACGATGAGCTTCAAACGGATAACATCGCCAAAACGCACAGGAATCTTGAAATCGAAGGATGCTTTCTGGCGCGGCCAACCATAAAAGATTTCTCCGTCTTGTTTTACAACGGGCACGCCAATCGAATTGAGAAACTGGAGTTCCGCTGTTTCCATCCAACGAAAAAAGTTCGAGAAATGAACGATGCCCGCCATATCAGTTTCGGAAAACTCAATGGCCCGCGTTGTCTCAAATTCTAATCCCATAATAGCAAATTTCAATTGGCATCAAAACCGACCCTGGTAACAGGATCCAATCATTAAAGTAACGAATATTTATCCAGAAGTTCCTTAAGTTCATCAACTGGTAGCCCCATAATGTTGGAGAAAGAACCTTCCCAGCGTTCAATTATCATTTCTTTACCTTCCTGAATACCGTAGGCACCTGCCTTATCAAGCGGGTTAACTCGTTCGAAGTATTTCGTGATCAGATCATCATCCAATGGTTTAAAACTTACCTGGCTCGTCACAGTAAATAATTCAGCGATACCCGTCTTTTTGCGGAGCAGACACACCGCAGTATAAACCGTGTGGGTACGGCTGCTCATCCTCTTGAGCATCGACCGAGCATCCGTAAGGTCTACCGGCTTGTTTAAAATTTCATTGCCCAAGGCTACAGTAGTGTCCGAGCCCAACACCCAAGAGTCATGATGTAATTCCGCCACGTGATCTGCTTTTAATTTTGCATTGATCTCCACCAGCTTCCGCGGATCAGCCAAATCGTTATTCTCTTCTACGTCGGATGTTATCACCTGGAATGTTACACCCAGACTTGCGAGCAGCTCTTTTCTTCGTGGTGAGCCAGAGGCTAAAATAAGCATGAGGCTCATAAGAATGAGTTTTAAGAGAAGGTAAACCCGATATTTGAAGTACCGAGCCATCAGGCGACAGCGAAGCGAACAACAATTTCCTTTCCTCCAGTTCAACTATCCTTCTAATGCCAACATGCGGATAGGAATCGCACAGATTAACACCACCGTCGGTGACATTCAGGGAAATACGAACCTGATTATTAAGGCCTACCAGCAACTCTGTAATCAGGGTGCTGAGTTGGTTGTTCTTCCCGAATTGGTTATTACGGGATATCCGCCAAGAGACCTGCTTTTTAAGCAACGGTTTGTCCCAGACAATGAACAGGCGCTTTTAAAGATCGCTGGCATCACCGAGAACATCCCAATTTTGCTGGGATTTGTGGAATCCAACAGCTCAAAAAACGGACGAAATTTTTTTAATGCTGCCGCCTGGTGTCGAGGAGGTCAGATCTATAAAATCTTCCGTAAATCACTCCTGCCTTCCTACGACGTTTTCGACGAGGACCGCTACTTTGAGCCTGCCACAGGCCCAGAATGCATTCAATTCAAGGGCCACAAGATCGGAGTAACTATTTGTGAAGACATCTGGACACACCCGAATATCGAAACCAGACACCGCTACAATTCGGATCCGCTAAAAATACTAGCCGAAGAAAAGGTCGACCTGATTATCAACTTATCTGCCAGTCCCTGGCACAATGAGAAGAACGAAATCCGATCGATTCTCATCACCGACGCGGCAAGTCAATGCCACTGCCCAGTCGTCTATTGCAATATGGTCGGCGGCAACGATGAGCTGATTTTTGATGGCCGTAGTCTGGTTGCCAATGAGTCGGGTGAAATTATTTGCGCAATGGAAGCGTTCAAGGAACAGGTTACTATCGTTGATTTGGAGAATTCACATTACCAGATTGCACCCACCTATATCCAATCAGAGATGAAGGACATTCGCGATGCACTCGTCCTTGGACTTCGGGATTACGTTCACAAATCAGGTTTCAAGAAAGCACTGATCGGACTCAGTGGTGGAATTGATTCGGCCGTAACTGCTGTGATTGCAAAAGAAGCATTGGGCGAAGAAAACGTGATCGGTATCAGCCTACCTTCGACCATCTCCAGTCAACATAGTAAAGATGACGCAGAAGAGCTCGCCAAAAATCTAGGTATTCAATTTCACTACCTCCCCATTGGCGACGTGGTAGCGTCGTCCGAGAAAACTCTGCAGACTTTGTTCGAAGGACAGGATCGGGATGTAACAGAGGAAAACATCCAGGCACGAGCCAGAGGATTACTACTCATGGCTCTTTCCAACAAATATGGGGCCCTTCTTCTAACAACCGGTAATAAGAGTGAGCTCGCTGTGGGATATTGCACCTTATACGGTGACATGTGCGGAGGCTTGGCGGTCATTTCAGACTTACCGAAGACCAAAGTATTCGAACTCGCCCGCCACATTAATAACAAAGTCGAAATCATCCCCGATTCAACCATTACCAAACCACCATCTGCCGAGCTCCGCCCAGACCAAAAGGACGAAGATAGCCTACCACCTTACGACATACTCGACGCCATATTAAAAGCCTATGTCGAAGAAGGTAGATCCCGATCCGACATCGCCGCCATGGGCTTTGACCGGGTGGTGGTCGACGACATGGTTCGCAAAGTCGACCTCAACGAATACAAACGCAAACAAGCCGCTCCAGGGCTCAAGATCACTCCCCTCGCCTTCGGCGTAGGCAGACGGATTCCGATCGTCCAGAAGTATATTGATTGAACTGAAGAAGCCTGAGCCTCGATGACCAAACTAATATCTTCCAAATAATTTAGATCGATTCACCCATGACTCACTCAAACGACCTTTTCGAACGCGCACTGAAAATCATTCCCGGTGGAGTTAACTCACCGGTCCGGGCGTTTCGCTCAGTTGGCGGAACACCTTTTTTCACTAAACGGGCAGAAGGCGCAACGCTCTTCACCGCTGACGATCAGGCGCTCGTAGATTTTGTCTGTACCTGGGGACCTTCAATCCACGGTCACAATGATCCTACGATAAAGGCCGCAATTTCGAAGGCCCTGGATTCTGGCACCAGTTTCGGAACGCCCAATCCTTACGAAGTTGAGATGGCCGAGCTCCTGGTCGCTATGGTTCCTTCAGTTGAAAAAGTGCGGATGGTCAACAGCGGCACCGAAGCGACTATGTCTGCTATCCGTCTGGCTCGCGGTCATACCGGTCGAACAAAAATCATCAAGTTTGCAGGTTGCTACCACGGACATGTCGATTCCCTTTTGGTCCAGGCCGGCTCGGGCGCACTTACATTGGGTAATCCCGATAGCGCAGGTATTCCGCCAAGCTTTGCGGCGGAAACCATTGTTCTCCCTTACAATGATTCGGATGCCTTGACCGCTGCGTTCGAGCGATATGGCGACGAACTGGCCGCAGTAATTGTTGAACCTTTCCCTGCAAACGTCGGGTTGATTTTTCCGTTCGAAGGCTACCTGCAACATATGCGCCACTTATGCACCCAGTTTGGCACCATTCTCATCTTCGATGAAGTCATGACTGGCTTCCGTGTTGCTCCCGGTGGTGTTCAGGAAAAAACCGGTATCACTCCTGACCTGACCGCACTCGGCAAAATTATCGGAGGTGGTTTGCCGGTAGGCGCTTTTGGTGGCAAAGCCGAGATAATGGACTCGATTGCTCCACTCGGTCCGGTTTACCAGGCAGGTACCTTGAGTGGAAACCCATTGGCAATGGCAGCGGGTATCGCGGCTCTTGAAAAACTTAACTCTGAAAATCCTTACCCTCGGCTTGAGTCGTTCGGTCAACAGATCCGCGATGCACTATTGGGAGCTGCCGAGGAGAAAGGTCTACCTCTACAAGTACCGCAAACGGGTAGCATGTTTAGCCTATATTTTTCCGAAGAAGTCGTCACAAACTACGATCAGGCCATTGCGACCAAAACGGAGTGTTTTAAGTCCATTTTCCATCAAGCACTTGAAAACGGCGTCTACCTGCCACCTTCCCCATTCGAGACTTGTTTTATTTCTTCTGCTCATGAAGGAAATGCCATCAATATGGCTTGCGATGTGCTCAGTAAGGCTATTAAAAATCTCTAAACTGCCAAAGTGGATCCAGACACTGAACAACTCCTCCTTTTTGATTTACCAAACCCGCTGACGAAAACGGTGGGGCGGGACTTTCTTCTCACTTTACCAGAAACTCCTGGGATTTATCACTTTCGCGGAGAAAAAGATAAGATTCTCTACATCGGGAAATCAAAGAATCTCAAGCAGCGCCTCAATTCTTACCGTAGAATTAAAGCGGAAAAGGCAGATAAGCGTCTCGTGCGTTTGGTCAATGCCACCCACTCCATCACTTTCAAAACCTGTGGCTCGGAAAAAGCAGCCCTCAAGTTAGAGAACCAATTAATTCGCAAGCACAACCCACGCTACAATCGCGCACAGGTCTATCCCTACAAAAACCCTTTTGTCATTTGCCGTTACGAAGGGGACCGTTTTTCAATTCGTCGCCACTCCGGCGAAGAGCTGCCTCAGATAAAAGGTGATGAACTGCTTTTCGGTTCTTTCCCGGCTGGCCTGACTCCACGAGCCCTGCGGGCCTGGCAACGTCTTCTGCTCATTAAGCAGTCCAAATCCAGGAATGGATTTTCTCTTCCGGAAAATCTCATGGAAAACCAGTACTACAAGCAACTTACGCTGTCATTTGGTCGTGGTCGCTTCAATCACTGGGTCCAAAAACAATTTCTTTCCTATCTCCAAGGCAAAAACCGCTGGGCACTTTGGGCGCTATCAGCCCCGCTGCTTCTCAATATGGTTCGTATGGAAAGATCCTTGCGCCGCCTTTGCTGGCAAGACTGGAAATTTGCCTTTCGATTCTTTGCCGCCGGTCCACAGCGCAATCGCAAGTTGAATGAGAGCCGCGGCTTTAAAGCCGACGAACCTATCAGTCAGCCCGACGTATCAGATTGGCAACTCGATAGTCGATTGTCTTCGATTGCTTAAAGGCGTTATCAAAATGGCTCGGAGCCTTTTGACCTTTCTTCCCCTCCCATGGAGGCGATCTACTTCCGCTGCTTCTTCTTCGGCAAACGTTCATTAAAGCTCGCCCAATAACGCACTGCGAAAATCATCAACCCGATCGGTCCCAGCAACCAGATTAAGAGGAGTGACAATTTTCCTGCCCAGCCCTCACCTTCTTTTGTTCGGTTCAACATCATTCCACAAAATAAATCGAAAATCATTCGATGCGCCCACAGCGCCATGAACAAAAACGGATGACTCCAGAAAAGCCGCATGCTTTTCATTGTGGCATCGGGAACCTCAGGTGAAGCCGTCACCGTAAACAGCATATAAATACAATACAGAGCCCACCCATTAGCGGAGGAATCAGCCAAGGGTGGCAAAATTGCTTCACCCAATGGTATCGACCAAAGAAAATCATCATCACCCAGAATGGAGCCGTCGATCCGGTGATTATCCAGAACAACAAATTCAGCCGCGCTTCTCCAAAAAGCTCTACTATCCAAACAGACATCAAACAGAAGTGAGAAGCCAGATTGAATAAGTGAGAAGCAAAAAGCCACCTTTCCTCTTCGCCTCTTTCACAATTTTCCTCACGCGTCTGCCGAAGACTGGTCCTCCCACTCCTACTCGTCCTCCTATCTCCCCTTCCCCTTCGCGCTGATTGAAGGTAGGGCGACCTCGCCGAGGGCGCCGGTTCTTTAAACTTTTCCAGTTTCGGTTGTAAGATCGTTTTAATGCTCCGAAAAAACCTCGCCCTGCAAAAAGTTCATTTCTAACGCTTGACACTGAACATAATTCCACTGTTTATTTTATCACTATGGATAACCTAACTTTACGCCAACAGGAAATCCTGGGCTTCCTCCAAATATTCTCCCAGGAAAAGGGCTTTTGGCCCAGCATTCGCGAGATTCGCGATCATTTCCGATTCAACAGTACCAACGCCGTAGTCGGCCACCTTCGCGCCCTCGAAAATAAAGGCTACATCACCCGTATCGCCGGGCAGGCCCGTACCTACCGCATCACTTACGAAACTTCGGAAGAAGCTCCCAAGGATTCCCTCGAAGTCATCGACATGCCCGTCTATGGTAATATTGCCGCTGGCTACCCGGATGGTATAGAGCAAGGCGACGCTATCGATCGCATTCAGGTCGATATCAACACCGCTGGTATTCGCCGCTCCCGTCGTTCATTCGCCCTCAAAGTTCGCGGAGAAAGTATGATCGATGCCGGCATCTACGATGGCGACATGGTCATCATCGAACCCGCCCTACCCAACGATGGCGATATCGTGGCTGCCCTCATCGACGGAGCCACCACCCTCAAACGCTTTATCAAGCCAAACAACGCACCTCCTTACCTAAAAGCGGAGAATGCAAATTACCCGGACCTGCACCCCGTGTCCGAACTCGTAATACAAGGCATCGCCCGATCCATCGTCCGTAAACTGTAGAAGCTGGTCGAGCATTCACATTAAAAACCGAACCGGCATCTTGCCGGTTTTCTTATCGATGCAGGTTGCCAACCTAAGAAACCCGAACAGTTACTTAGCAGTTGGCAAGGGAAGTAGCTTGCATAGGGATCAAAGCCATGGCTAGCTATAAGACCCAATCGATCTCTCCCGAAGACAATTTGTAGAAATCACCGGTAAAGCCGCTGCTACGGCAGCGCTCACTTCGGTAGCATTTCCATCCATAACCCTTGGAGCTGATCCAACAGCAAATCCTGTCAAAGTAGGCCACATAGGACTAGGTGTTCGAGGGGGTCGTCTAATTCAATATACTGCCTCAATTCCTTCCGCAAAGGTGGTGGCAGTTTGCGACGTTTACAAACCGCACCTGCAAAAAGGAGTCAATCTCTCTCACAACCCAGAAGTTAAAACCTACCACGATTATCATGACCTCCTCGACGATCCGGAAATCGAAGCGGTCGTAATTGCTTGTCCGGACCATTGGCATGAGAAAATGCTCATCGACGCGATGAAAGCTGGGAAGGATGTCTATTGCGAAAAAGGTTGGACCACCTCAGTTACGGCGGCCAAGCGCATGAGAGCAAACGATCGACGTGCGGAAAAGCAAAAAGCTCAACGAGCAGCCAGACAGAATCAAGGCATTTAGAGTAGTCAGACTTCAGCTAGAGTAGTTTTAGTTATAAATTGTCGCTGATTCAGGTAGAGCTCGATCGCCGAGCGAGCCGATATTGGAAACTGCGGTTTGGGCCAAACCGCCCTACTAATTTCAGGGAAATTGCGACCACCAATGGTTAATAGGCTCTAATTCTAACACCTAAAAAAAATCAGCGCACCCCAAAGAGTACGCTGACGAAATTTATTAAACTGTTTAGATCCGGAAGTTTAGCCGAGCTTCTTGATCTCTGCGATTACATTTGCGGTATCTTGAGTCGGATTCACCTTATCGTTTTTGTATGCGACTTTGCCGCTTTTATCGATAATGAAGGTCCAGCGCATGGTTGTTAGCCCCCGGGTTAAGGTATGCATGATACCATCTAGCTCGCGTTCGATTGATCCCCCATCTCGGGTGGCAACACCGAACAGTTCAGCAATACTACCATCTGCATCCGATAAAAGTGGAAAATTCAAGTCATGGGCCTGTTTAAACAGCTTTAAGTTGTTAACCGAGTCACCACTTACTCCAACAACAACTGCATCCACGTCATTGAGTCTCGAAGACATGTCGCGGTGAGTGCAGGCTTGTTTAGTGCAACCACCGGTCATTGCGGCCGGGTAGAAATATACGACAATGTTCCTCTTTCCAACATGCTCCGACAATTGCCAGAGATCGCCGGAATCTGCGTTTGCATTAAAGGAATCAACGTCGGAGCCAACTTCCAAACCTGCGGAAGCCGTTAATGAGCTGATGAAGAGAATAATAGATAATAGACTTAGGGAACGTTTCATAGGAGTTATAATTAGGGTATCAGTTTATCCGTCAATGGGATTCAGAAAGCCATTCTGACTCCTATATTCAAGGGTAGCTCCAACCTTTCTGCAGTTTTCTTTCAAACGGCCTTGTAAATCTATCTCTTCCGGAAACCCTATTAAGTGAATGAAGTTCCCTCTGCTATTCCTACTCATCAGTCCCATCTTACTTTTCGGTGCGGATGAGAAGATCGCTGAGGATCCGGGCTTCATGGTCTTTCGTGACCGCTGCATGGCCTGCCATCTTCAGACAGGAATGGGGATCCGAGAAATGAATGCCCCCTCAATTGCCGGACTACCGCGTTGGTATGTTTCAGATCAATTGCGTAAGTTTCGACGCGACCAACGTGGGTTTCACAAAGAAGACGATTCGGGGCACCTGATGCAGATGAACGCAGAGGCGTTGGACGAACGGTCCATTGCTTTTGTGGGAAGGCATATTGAGAACCTGAATGCCAACCTCTCTAGGAACACGCTGGAAAACCTGCCAGAAGACTCAGGTCAGAAATTGTATACTAAGAATTGTGAGTCCTGTCATGGAGGCGCCGCCGAAGGAAACCGCTCCCTGCGCATCCCGCCCCTCACCTTCCAACAGGATTGATACCTCCTAAGACAAATGGAAAACTTCCAAACGAAGAAACGTATCCATCATGAAAAAACTCAGGATCCTTTGAGCGAAAAAGAAATCCAAGCTGTCATCGCCTGGATTTCAGAGATCCAGAATAAGACCTAGATTCACCGCCAAAACCTGGGCTATTTCCCACTAGAACTTCAACGCCCTTGCTTTAAAACCTTCCAAGGTTTACTGTTAAAGTAATTTTTTAGTTTAAATGACCACTCGGACCTGTATCCTCCAGTTCATACCTTGTAAGTAATTCCTTACTGTTCACAAATCTAGACTCCTAACAACGGCCCAAAATACTTATGAAACTAACTATACGCATACTATCTCGAACCGTATCTGCACTACTACTGCTCCCTTTTTCGAGCGGCCTCATGGCTCAAAATGGAGACACTGAAATCTACGAACTGTCTCCTTTTTCCGTCGATTCATCCGAAGACGTTGGCTACGCCGCCCAGAACACTCTGGCCGGTAGCCGCATGAACACCGCCCTGAGAGATACTCCCACTCCAATCTCGGTCTATACCGCGCAGTTCATCAGTGATATTGGCGTGGATTCAATGGAGGAGGTCCTCGAATATTCCGTCAATATGACCCCTGAACTTTCGGATCAGGATGGTTCGTTCGGGGCCAATCAGCTAACAGCCTTCGACGCCCGCTATCGGGTGCGTGGTCTGGACGCCGGATCAGCCAGAAATTATTTTGAAACCCGTCTTGACCAGGACGTCTTCAACGTTGAGCGGATTGATGAATCCAGAGGACCGAACTCGATTCTATTTGGTCTCGGACTTCCCGGAGGTGTTTTGAACACTTCGACGAAGAAACCGAGGTATGTCGATTTTACAACTTTGGATATCACAGTGGGCGATGCTGATCGATTCCGCACCAGCATTGATGTTAATAGAGTCGTGGTTGAGGACAAATTAGCCATTCGTTTCAACGCTCTCTATAATGAAAATGGAGTTGCAGGCCGTCCCTCTGATCATGTCTACAGAGAGGACAAACGCTACCACCTCGCCGTGCAATGGCGAGCTACGGAATCTACCACCATTAATGTAGAATGGGAACATGGCGATGTGGTCGATTCGCCTCATCAACCATTCGGTCCATCTGACCGCGCCAGTCTCTGGGTTACTAATGGCCGCCGTGCCGCTGGCGAGGGTATCGGAGCAGATCAAGGGATAGGCGGAAGTTACGGAACCACAAGAGTTACTTATATTGATAACTCGGGCTCCATAGTAGATGTGCGAGGTCAGTCCCAAACAAATAATCCAGCTTATACCCGTAGTAACCATTTCACCAATGACAATAACCTAATCAATGACCCGTCAAAAACTGGAGTCGTCGAAGTACCAATATTTGCAGCTGTAAACGGTCCATGGCATATGCGAGGCGAGCGGGATATAGACATGATAACCGCCAATATAGAGCAGCGGCTCGGAGAAAACACTTTCTTCGAATTCGTTTTCGCTCAATACGATTACAAACGACCTACTTTCCGCCTGGGTGCTAATAACCACCTCTTTGGAGATCCCAATCCAACCAACCGTGATGGATCGCCCAATCCCTTCTTCGGCGAGCTGTTTTTCGAAGCCCAACTCGAATTTGACGATCGCTCCTGGAAAGATGAATGGCTTCGCGCCAGTTTATCGCATGAACAGGACTTCGAAAACTTGCTGGGACGTCACAGGTTAGCCGCAATGTGGGAAACTCAGGATGGAAGATTCAATCGGAATTCCTTTGCGAACGCTTGGAATGATCCAAACGTAACTTTTGGTGGCCCCTTCCATGCAGTACCCTATAACGGCCGCAACCGAGTCTACTATCGTCACTACCTGACTGACCTGGACAATATCAATGATTGGCGAGTCGGTAACGATCCCGCACGTTCAGGCAGAGGATTTTCCTTCACTACGGAGGACGGGCGATCCCTGGAATCAACCTTTGTTCAAAATCGGAGTAATCGTAACTCGCGTGAGATAGACTCGATTATGATAGCCGGTCAGAGTTTCTTCTGGGATGATCGAATCGTGGCAACCTACGGATTTCGCGAAGATGATTTCCTGAATATTTCCCCTCCCCATTTCAGAAACGACGTTGATAATCAACGAACGGAGAACGACTTCGACAATGCCTCAATTACATCTCTTAGTGGTGA
>Ga0114999_10005026_pt1 | contig 15720 bp, 12 predicted proteins | sample ArcticOcean_MG_C_3_FD_89820 | JGI IMG/M metagenome (GOLD analysis project Ga0114999, IMG submission 89820) | Marine microbial communities from western Arctic Ocean - ArcticOcean_MG_CB8_126 | ecosystem: Environmental > Aquatic > Marine > Oceanic | place: Arctic Ocean: Canada Basin | collected...
TTCAGTTACTGCATGGACCTGATATAACTGAAGTTTAGCATTATGAGGAAAAAGTACTTTAACAGCATTGAATGCGGCATCAACAGGGCCATCTCCCACAGAAGATGCGGCCTTCACTTCCCCGTCCACCATCAACACCAAGTCTGCTGTTTGTGGGCCTTCGGTTCCGCAAACCACTCTCAGGCTTTTCACCTGAATTCTATCGGAAACATCCAAGGAAGACGTCCCACGCATTAAAGCTATCAAATCATCATCAAATATTTCTTTTTTTCTATCGGCTAGGGTTTTAAATCTAACGAACACATCTCGCAGTTGATTATCCCCCAAGTCATACCCAAGATCACTAAGCTTAGAACGAAGTGCGGCTCGGCCGGAATGCTTACCCATGACTAGATTAGTCTCAGACAAACCAATATCCGAAGGGCGCATAATCTCAAATGTTTCAGAGTTTTTCAACATCCCATCCTGGTGTATGCCACTCTCATGCGCAAATGCATTTTTTCCCACGATGGCTTTATTAAACTGCACTGGAAAACCTGAAATTGAGGCTACTTTTCGTGAAATATTCATAATTTTTGTTGTATCAATCAACGTTTTATAAGGAAATATATCCGAGCGTACTTTCATAGCCATCACAACTTCCTCTAAAGCTGTGTTTCCAGCTCTCTCTCCTAAACCATTAATTGTACATTCAATCTGTCTTGCCCCAGCCAGTACTGCTGCTAGAGCATTTGCTGTAGCCATACCAAGATCATTATGGCAATGAGTGGCAAATACAATTTCATCCGCTCCAGAAACTCTCTCTAGCAACATTTCTATTAGCTCAGAGCTTTCGCGCGGTGCAGTATAACCCACTGTATCAGGAATATTAATAGTTTCGGCACCAGCCTTTATAGCTATCTCCACTACTCGACATAAGTAATCTCGCTCGGTACGCGTCGCATCCATCGGAGACCATTGAACATTATCGCAAAGGTTCCTGGCATATGTAACAGTTTGATTTATTCTATCCGCCATTTCATCCATGTCGAGATTTGGTATGGCTCTGTGTAAAGGTGAAGTACCAATAAATGTATGAATTCGTGGATTCTTAGCTGTTTTTAGAGCCTCCCAACATCTATCAATATCCGAGAAGTTAGCTCGAGCCAGCCCACAAATTACGGAAGATTTAGTGCAATCCGAAATAGCTTTAACAGCTTCGAAATCTCCCTCTGAAGCGATTGGAAACCCCGCCTCAATTATATCCACACCCATTTCATCCAATAAGTAGGCGATTTCCAATTTCTCATTGTGACTCATAGTTGCTCCTGGAGATTGCTCCCCATCCCGCAAAGTAGTATCGAAAATTAATACTTTATCTTTTTTCATAATATGTTTTTTCCTGATATTTTTTAGTTTCCCTCGGCGCTTTACTCCTCTGAACCCTGGCGCCGTAAAGCTAGCTCAGAGGCTAGTAAGGAGTAGTCCACTTTCGTGTTTAACAACAAGTTTTTCTAATAAATCGAAGAATGATATCATCATTTTTTTATAATGGTTAAGGCACAACAAGGAAAGAAAGAATTTTATAAAGGCCTCCTTTTGAGCAATACATAGATTATAAGTTTTCTAATCATCTTTTGGTATAAGTCTATTCGTGGCGTCCTGTAACCTTCCGTATTCCCATATTCCTGAAGCCACCTCATTATTTGGATAAGTCATTGTTCCTTTTCCATGGCGTTTTCCTACTTTTAAAGACCCTTCATAAATAGCCCCAGATGAATACTCTAGTAGACCAATACCTTCAATTACACCCTTAACCCACTCTCCAATATACCTAAATCCACTACCTTCTTTGAGCTCGCCAATTCCGTGCCGTTGCCCATCTTTATAGCTTCCCTCATAACTAGTTCCGTTAGAGTAAACGGACAAACCTTTACCTTCAGGTGTTCCGTCACGCCAGTTTCCTTTGTAGGTATAACCTGATGGATCACTAATCTCTCCAAACCCATCGTACAAAGAATTTTTAAATTGGCCTTCATAGACTCGACCATCCTTGAAAACTACTTTACCAAAACCCTCGGGGACCCCAAGTAGAAAGCTACCCCTGTAAACCGAGCCATCAGAAAAATTGGCTTCTCCGATCCCTTGAATTTTTCCAGAAACCCAATCACCCGTGTAACCGGAACCATCTTTGTAAATTAATTTTCCAAAACCGTCAGGTAATTCCCGGACCACCCTTCCTAAATAAAGAGAGCCGTCTGGATAGGTGATTTTCCCCTCTCCTTCCATCTTTCCATTAACCCATGAACCCTCAAAGGAAAATCCGTCACTACGAAAAAAGGAACCCTCCCCGTTTCTTTGGTCGTTGATGAAATTTCCTTCATAAATATCTCCATTATTATATTCTATTTTTCCTCTTCCATCCCTTCGGCCATTCTTAAAATACCCCGAGTATTTGTTTCCATCAGGATAAAGAAGAATTCCCTCTCCATGAAACTGATCATCGGCCCAGTTGCCATCATATTCATATTTCTCACCCTTTTTATTATAAAATATTAACTTTCCGTTCCCAGATCGTATATCTCTCTCGATAGACCCGTCATAAACTGACCCATCCTTAAAAGTAATTTTTCCGAAACCATGTCTAACACCTGCAAGCCAATCTCCTGAATAATTATAACCGTCAGAATTAGTTAAGCTGCCTTTTCCATTGTAAAGAGAATCACTAAAAAGACCAATATAGATTCCACCACTAGAAGAGGTTAGCAAACCCATCCCATCAATATTGCCTTTAACCAACTCACCCTCATAGAAACCACCGTCAGCAAAGACTACTTTACCTGAACCGTCGGGCATCCCTTGAACAAAGCTGCCTTTGTAAACTGAGCCATCAGGGAAATTGGCCTCTCCCGTCCCTTGGATTTGCCCCAATACCCAATCTCCAGAATATTTATAACCACTCGGAAGAGTATAAGTGCCTTTTCCATTTCGAAGACCCTCTTTCAACTCACCGGTATATATACTTCCATCTGGGTATTTCATTACGACAGTATCTGAAGCATCTACCGTGTTTACTAATCCGATAAAGAGTATATAAATTGCTGCCAAGAATTTCTGCACTACTTTTCCTAAATTACTATAAACCTACATTGCTACTTAGGACACCTCATCAGGACTGACAAGTCAATGGCGGTAACTATTGACACGAGAGTAGATCAAGCTATCTGAATAATACATTGGTTATCTGAAGATTTTATTATTGGAAGAGTAAATGAAAGAGAATTTTAGACTAACGATAGCCCAGTTGAACCCTGTGCTTGGGCAGTTCGCAGAGAACTGTGCCAAGGCTAAAGACGCTTGGCTTTTTGCTAAAAAATCAAAGGCAGATATGGTAGCCCTACCTGAGATGTTTTTAACTGGGTATCAGACACAGGATTTAGTCTTAAAACCGGCCTTTATTAAGGAATCAGAAGTTTCAATTTTTGAACTTGCAAAACAATGCGCAAATGGACCTGCAATTGGGATAGGTCATCCCCTAAAGGAAGGGGGCAAACTTTATAACGCTTATTCAATTTTAGAGAACGGCCGGATTAAATCTTCTATAAAAAAGCAAAGGCTACCCAATTATGGCTTGTTTGACGAAAAACGGTTATTTAACCCTGGCCCGGAATGCGGGCCATATTCTATAAATGAAGTCAAAATTGGCTCTCCAATTTGCGAGGACGCTTGGCATCCAGACATAGCGGAAACACTTCTGGAAACCGGTGCCGAGATGTTGCTTGTTCCCAATGGCTCTCCATATTCCAAAGAAAAATATAACACTCGGTTAAACCAGATGGTTTCGCGAGTAATAGAAACCGGACTTCCACTAATCTATCTAAACATGGTGGGTGGGCAAGACGATCAGGTATTTGATGGTGGCTCTTTTGTACTAAACCCAGGGGGTGAGTTAGCTATTCAGTTGCCTTTTTTTGATGAGTATCACGAGAACATCGATTTCAGTCTTGCAAAAGATGGTTGGAGAGCAAAACACGGTCTCAAGGCATCCCAACCCTCTGAATGGGAAAAAGATTACAGAGCTATGGTCGAAGGACTGCGCGACTACGCTAGAAAAAGTGGCTTTCAAAAATGCATCTTGGGTATGTCTGGAGGCGTAGACTCAGCTTTAGTAGCCACTATCGCCACAGATGCCCTAGGTGCTGAAAACGTGCGTTGCGTAATGCTTCCATCAAAATTCACCTCAAAAGAATCTCTCAAAGATGCACAGCAAACATCCGAGAATCTAGGCGTACAGCTAGACAACATACCTATATCGGATACCTTTGATGCCGTTTTAGAAACTTTGGACCCTTTGTTTTCCAAAACAAAAAACGATACTACTGAAGAAAATATTCAATCAAGGTTGCGAGCGATTTTCTTAATGGCAGTAAGTAACAAATTCAGTGAATTGTTGCTAACTACCGGAAATAAATCTGAAGTTGCGGTTGGCTACTCAACAATTTATGGCGATATGGCCGGGGGATTTAACCCTATAAAAGACCTTTATAAAACTCGAGTATTTGAAATCTGTAGATGGCGAAATTTAAACTATAAAGAATGGATGTTAGGGCCAGAAGCCAACGTGATTCCAGATAAAGTAATTGAAAAAGAACCTTCAGCAGAACTGCGTGAAAATCAAAAAGATGTTGACAGTCTTCCACCCTATGAGACCCTAGACGCTATACTCAGTAATCTAATAGAACAAGATATGTCTGTAGAACAATTGGTTGATCTCGGATACGATAAAAAATTAGTAAAAAAAATAGAACAACTCATTTATACTAGTGAACACAAACGATTTCAGTCAGCACCAGGTATAACATTAACTGGAAAATCTTTTTGGTTAGAGAGGCGTTACCCCATCGTCAACCAGTGGCGGGACAAATCTTAAAATAAAAAAACTAAGTACTTTAACTTTAAAAGCTTAAACTTGGTGTAGACAAATTGCAGCAGGTATGATCCACAAACCTCTATCCAAAGGATTTTACAAAATGACCGTTACTCGCTTTGCTCCTTCACCTACTGGCTTTATGCATGTTGGGAACCTAAGAACAGCCTTAATTAACTACCTTATATCAAAAAAAACGGGTGGTAGATTTATCCTCAGACTAGATGACACTGATCCAGTTCGTTCTAAGCCTGAGTATGCCGACCAAATAAAAAGAGACCTTGAATGGTTAGGTCTGTTTTGGGACAGCGTAGAGACACAATCTTCTAGACTTGATCGCTATGTAGAGGTCGCCTCTAATCTGAAGAAAAATGGGAAGCTATACGAAGCTTTTGAGACATCGTCCGAACTAGAATTAAAGCGTAAAAAACAGCTCAACATGGGGTTGCCACCTGCTTACGACAGATCCGCCTTAAAATACACTTCTGACCAAATTCTGAAACTCAGAATTGATCATCCTGGCTATTGGCGTTTTTTTTTAGAACACAATAGGATAGATTGGGATGATGGGATTTTAGGTAAAATTTCTATTGATGCAGGTAGCTTATCAGATCCTGTTCTAATTAGAGGCGACGGACAATTTTTGTATACCTTAGCCTCTGTAGTCGATGACACCGACATGGGTATAACACACGTTGTCAGGGGCTCCGACCACGTTACAAATACCGCGACCCAAGTACAAATTATTCAAGCGTTGAGAAAAAGCGTTCCATCCTTTGCTCATCATTCATTACTGACAGGAGCAAAAAAGGAAGCTCTTTCAAAAAGAATGGGGGGGCTGGCGATCAAAGATCTTAAAGAAGCGGGGGTTGAGCCAATGGTACTTCTTAGTCAAATGGCTAGATTGGGTACATCTGATCCTGTTGAATTAAGGACATCAGTAGACGAATTAGTTAAGCACTTTGAGCTTTATCGTTTTGGATCATCTCCAACTAAGTTTGATACAAAAGAATTATATGCTCTAAATACAAAATATATGCGCCTTACTTCTCTAGGAAACATCAGTGAAACTCTGTCTGAATTGCAAGTCCCCGACAATATGAAAGAGGCTTTTTGGGACATTGCCAAGGATAATATTTCTACCCGATCAGATCTTGAAAAATGGTGGAAACTTTGTTCTGAAGGAGCGGAGCCAGTAATAGAGCAGATAGACTCTGAATTTGTTAAGGTAGCTATTAGTTTGCTCCCAAAACAGCCTTACGACCAGGAAACTTGGACGAACTGGACAAAAGATGTAAAGGATAAAACAGGGCGAAGTGGGAGAGATCTGTTTATGCCGCTACGCAAGGCTCTAACGGGTCTAGAGCATGGGCCCGATATGTCCAAACTATTGCCACTTCTTAAAGTTATAAAATAGAAGGCATTAATTAAAAATCCAACTTTTAAAAAGCTTTTGTGATGCAATACTGTCCCACTCCACGAGACCTTCTACACGACCGACCTCTTTTCCATCTGAACTAACCATAATTGTTGTTGGCAGTACCTTTATACGCATATCTCTAGCTAAACTGCCCTTTGGGTCAAAGAGCAGTTCGAGTGATGTAATGTTATTAGTTTTAAAAAAAAGATTTGCTCTTTCTTTTGAATTTCGACCTGTAGCGATAGCAATTACTTCAAAATTAGAATTATTAATGGACATATTTAAATTATCGAGAGATGGTAACTCTTTTACACAGGGAGCACACCACAAAGCCCAAAAATTAATTAGAAGGAACTTTTCTTTATAATCGAGAATAGAAGTTTTTTTTCCATCACTCCGTTCAAATTCAGAAAGCGAGAAACTCTTCTCATTTTTATGAAATTGAATCCTGCCTAGATCCCCATTTGCTAAAGCAATTAAATTATCAGTACCCGCATTAACAGTATTTGCACCGAGGTTAATCGCAGAGTATAATAATATACGAATAAAGAACTTCATTTTAATTAACTCCTAAAGAGACACTTAATGATCAAAAAAAAATCTAATGCAATGTGGGGTGGACGTTTTGCCTCAGGACAAGATACTTTAATGGAAGCAATCAATGCATCTATCGAATTTGATAAAAGACTCTCAATTCAGGATATTAGAGGGTCAATAGCTCACGCGTCAATGCTTGGAAAAACCAACATAATTACTAAACAGGACTCAGAAGCCATTATTTCGGGTCTTAGAACGATTCAACTTGAGATTGAAGCAGGGGAATTTGAGTTTTCTGTGCAATTAGAAGATATTCACATGAATATAGAATCTCGCCTGAAAGATTTAATCGGTGATACAGCTGGAAGATTACACACAGCCAGGTCACGAAATGACCAAACGACAACAGACACGAAATTATGGGTTCGTGAACAAATAGATGCTATGATGAAAACAATAAGAATTCTTCAAAAGGAGTTACTTAATAGTGCGGAAAGTAGGGTTGACTGGGTAATGCCGGGCTTTACTCACCTTCAGACAGCTCAACCAGTTACGTGGGGCCATCATATGATGGCTTATGTAGAGATGTTTGAGAGGGACTATCAGAGGTTTTCAGATGCAAGATCCCGACTGAATGAAAGTCCGCTGGGCGCTGCTGCTCTTGCAGGAACCTCTTTCCCAATTGATCGCCAATATACATCTGATGCTCTTGGATTTGATCGCCCCACAGCAAACTCCTTAGATTCCGTGTCAGATAGAGACTTTGCTCTTGAGTTTTTAGGAACAGGCTCAATCTGCGCTATGCACCTTTCCAGACTTTCAGAAGAACTCGTCATATGGTCCTCCTCTCAGTTTGCTTTTATCTCTTTGTCAGATGAATTTTCAACTGGTTCATCAATTATGCCTCAAAAGAAGAACCCAGACTCAGCTGAACTTATTAGAGCAAAGGTTGGCAGAATATTTGGTGCAAACGTAGCGTTAATGATGGTTATGAAAGGGCTTCCTTTAGCTTTCAATAAAGATATGCAAGAGGACAAAGAGCAACTTTTTGATGCCTCTGACAATTTGTCCATTTCTCTACAAGTTATGACAAGAATAATTGCTAGTATGAAAATAAATAAAGAAAACCTTGAAAAAGCTGCCTCAAGTGGCTTCTCAACAGCCACTGACTTAGCCGACTGGTTAGTTAGGGAACTAAACTTACCGTTTCGCAAAGCGCATCATATAACCGGAGCATTGGTTAAAAATTGTGAAATAAAAAAGTGCAACCTATCAGATTTAAGCCTTCAAGAAATGCAAAGTGTAGAACCTCTTATTACTAAAGGGGTATTTAGCGTACTAAGTGTTCAAAATTCGGTATCGAGTAGATCAAGTCTCGGTGGAACTGCCCCAGAACAAGTAATGAAACAAGTAATGCAATGGAAAAAAGTCTTAAATGAAGAAACTGTTTAATTTAATTTTATTATTAGCTATAATAAGCTGTGGGATTGATGGAGCCCCGACTCCTCCTGAAAAAAAAAACTCATTAATTCTTCAGCGTTCGGGCGTAATTTATATGGGTGAAAATAAAAAGTTTATAATATAAATAATACAAATACACTATCAGTTAGCTTATAAAACTATAATTTGGAAATGGCCGCTATGGAAAAAGTTCCTATAACACCGAAGGGTTATAAAGCCCTAGATCGCGAACTAAAGAATTTAAAAAGTATTGAAAGACCGGCAATAATTAAAGCTATTGCTGAAGCGAGAGAACACGGCGATCTCTCGGAGAATGCTGAGTACCACTCTGCCCGTGAAAAACAAAGCTTTATTGAAGGACGTATTAAAAAACTAGATGCATCATTATCAAAAGCTGAAGTAATAGATCCATCAAAATTATCTGGCTCAATAAAATTTGGAGCTACTATTGTAATTTTGGACGTAGAAACAGAACGCAAAAAGACTTTTCAGATTGTTGGGCCAACAGAAGCCAACATAGAAAATAGACTTCTTAACATACATTCGCCTTTGGCACGGGCACTTATTAGTAAGGATGCCGGTGATAGTGTGGAAGTAAACACACCCGGAGGAACTAAGAACTACGAGATTCTAGATGTTAAATATATCTAGGTTATTTATTTTATGAAAATAGAATTTTCGCCAAAAAACCAAGATCGTTTCGGGCAACCAACCCTACCTACTAGAGATTTATCCAACAATAGGACAATAAGAACACTAGTTGTTGTCTGGCTTTTATTAGTAGCTCCATTAATCATATATTCACTTTTTATTGGAGCAACTGAGACAATAAACCTGTACTTGTTGATAATTCAAAGTGCGATAACAGCAATACTATTCATTGCAATCGGCATGTCTTCAAATAACAGTACTAATGAATTAACTCTCAATCAGAAACAATTGTCACTACAAATTGAGTCCTTGGATGACTTGATAAGCCAGCGGGATTTTATAGAAGCTAAGGAAAGTTTCAATAAATTCAGCGAAAAACTAGAAGCCATATCTCATAATCAAAATGAACTCAGCTTTAAACTCACCGCTTTAGAAATAAACGTTATGAACCATAAAAATACTCAGAGTATTCGGAATATAAAAGATAATCCAATTGAACCGACAACAAAGGGAATGATCTCTGTTAAAGACCTTATTGGTGCGTTGAATTTTCCAAAAGACGAAAAAGATACAGAAGGTTTTCGAAAATTACGCCTCGCTTTAGACGATGCAGAAAATGGTGACTTATTGCGCGCGAGTCAAGACATTCAAACGCTCTTAAGTCATGACGGAATTTATATGGATGATTTGGACCCCGAAATTTCTAAACCCGAAATTTGGCGTAGATTTTCTAATGGCGAACGTGGGCCTATTATATCTGCTCTTGGTCAGGTTCAAAATGACGAAACAATATATCTGATCTCAAAAAAAGTAAAAACAGACGAAATATTCCGTGATGCCAGTTACCATTTTTTACGGTGCTTTGATACTGCACTTGGAGATTTTTGTAAAAAAGCCACTGATGACGAGTTAATGCGGTTTTCTGCTACCAGGACAGCTAGAGCATTCATGCTTCTAGGTAGTGCAACCGGTAGATTCAACTAAATATTTACCATAATAGTATCTAAGCTCCATTATTTCGATTAAACTGGAAGGCCTTTTTCTTTGAAGACTGTCTTTAAAGCAAAACTTGATTGCATTTGAGACACTCCTGGTAATCTGGCCAGAAAATTGCGGTGAAGCCGGGCAAAATCATCCGTATCCGCAGCTACAACCTTCAACAGATAATCGGCTGATCCAGCCATCAGGTGGCACTCAAGAACAGCCGGAATTTTTTTTACCTCTGATTCAAACTTGTCCAACACTTCATCTGCTTGCCCATTAAGAGTTATTTCAACAAAAACTGTAGTAGAGAGGTTTACTTTTCTAAAATCCACGACAGCAACATAGTTTTTTATCACGCCATCGAATTCGAGACTGTGAACGCGACGGTGACATGCTGATGGTGACAAATTAATTTTGTCTGAAAGTTCAGAATTAGAGATTCGTCCATCCTTCTGTAAAATTCTTAATATTTTTAAATCTATTGCATCAATCTTACTCATTTTAGAATAACCTTCTATATCATCGATCAAAATCTCAGTTTTATTCTAAAAATGTAACGTAATTAACTTAACTTTTCAATAATTTTTCCAAAAATATGTTTAATCATATAATGAGTAATTAATTAGTTAAAAAAGGACATATTATGATCATTGGTTGCCCAAGAGAAGTAAAACCACAGGAATTTCGTGTTGGCTTAACACCAAATGCTGTTAAGGAAATTATATTAAATGGCCATTCAGTTTTAATACAAAAGGATGCTGGGACTGGGTCCGGCTTTGCAGATGCACAATATAAGGAAGCTGGAGCCAAAGTAATCAATACCGCTGCCCAAGTGTTTTTAGAATCAGACATGATTGTAAAAGTAAAGGAACCGCAAGCAACTGAACGCAAAATGTTACGTGAAGGCCAAGTATTATTCACATATCTTCACTTGGCACCAGACCCCGAACAGACCCATGACTTACTCAAATCAAAATGCACAGCAATTGCATATGAAACAGTAACAGACTCAGCTGGTGGATTACCCCTACTTGCTCCAATGTCTGAAGTGGCTGGCCGTTTAGCACCACAGGTTGGGGCTTGGACCTTACAAAAAGCCAACGGAGGACGTGGTGTATTACTTGGCGGCGTTCCTGGCGTTGCACCTGCTAAGGTTGTCGTTATTGGTGGTGGGGTGGTTGGAACCTATGCTGCAAAGGTTGCTGCAGGAATGGGCGCAGATGTTACGGTTCTGGACCGCTCACTAACGAGAATGCGGTACCTTGATGATACTTTTTGCGGAGATTTTACAACGGTTTTTGCAAGTGCCGGAAATACAGCTGATCTTGTAGCAGAGGCTGATTTGGTGATTGGTGCTGTCTTAGTCCCGGGGGCCTCCGCCCCTAAGTTGGTTTCTAAAGTTCAACTTTCCACAATGAAACCCGGTGCTGTAATCGTTGATGTGGCCATAGACCAAGGTGGCTGCTTTGAAACATCCCGAGCCACAACTCATCAAGATCCTATATATGAGGTCGATGGTATAATGCATTATTGTGTAGCTAATATGCCAGGCGCCGTAGCAAGAACTTCCACAATAGCCTTAGGTAACGCCACCATGCCTTTCATTATAGCATTAGCTAACAAGGGTTGGAGGCAAGCATGCGAAGACGATCTTCATCTACTAAATGGATTAAATGTCCATGCAGGTAAATTAACCTATAAGGCCGTCGGAGACGCACTAAATATCCCTACCATTGACCCTAAATCAGCACTATCAATTTAAGTTCATTATAAAATTCAACTATAGGCTGAAATGAGTTAACTTCAGCCTATAAAAAATTTATATTGAACAACCTATCTTCTTAACTCACCACCGGTAGAGGCTATAACTCCAGCAATAATTTTTAACGATATGGCTTCAATATCTACGTCTTTAAAAGTGACCTCCTTCGGCTGAAGCTTAACAGAAATAGCTAGAGATTTTTTTCCTTTTCCAAACTGTGCCTCAGCTTGAGGTCCTTTAAATTCATCAAACACGTTAACAGTTTCGATTAACTCCTTATCAGCACTTCGAGCAGCACTAACTACAATGTGAGACTCTATCTCATTGTTAAGAATAAAAGCGAAATCTCTCTCGACACCCTGTAAATCACTAATTTTCAAAGCGTCTCGAGTCGTCGCTTTAGATCTTCGTTCAGGAATGAACTCTACAAGGATTGTAAAAGCAACAACAGCACCCTTTAATCCTAATTTCTTTATTATCCTTGGGTGTATTTCTCCAAAAGTTCCTAACGTTTTCTTCGCACCCAATGCAAGACAGCCAGAACGACCCGGATGCCACCATTCGGAAACATCCCGATGCACATTTAACTTTGAAGGAGATTTCAAAGCAAACAACACCGCTTCTGCGTCAGATTTTACATCAAATATATCGACTAATCTCCTGGTATTATGAGGATTTCGTGAATCCACGTGTCCGACTAACAAACCCGTAGCTTGCAAGTATTGTCCCTCGGGCTCACCACTATTAAAAACTGCTCCGACCTCAAATAACCGTAGATCCATAAAGCCCCGGGCTTGATTTCGAGACGCCGCCATTAATAGACCTGGCAATAAATCTGGACGCATATGGCTCAGTTCTTGAGAAATTGGGTTTTCAAGCCTTAACTCAGCATCAACTCCTCCAAAAAGGACAGCATTACTACGGTCTATAAAAGTATAGGTAACGCACTCATTGTAACCAAGAGAAGCAATTTCGCGTCGCGCTATTCTCTCTTTATTTTGCTTGGCCGTCAGGATCGACTTTTGTACACCAAAATGCAATCGGGCCAACGGGGAAGAAACTAATTTAGTTAAAGACGAAATCCTCGCGATTTCTTCAACTAAGTCAATTTCTCCGGTAATATCTGGTCGCCAGCTTGGTGGGTATGCGTATCCATTATCCAACCTAAAACCGAGTTTCTCCAGGATATCTTCTTGCTTAGAAGTAGGGACATCCATGCCTACAACTGATTTAATCATATTACGATCAAACTTATAACCTTTAAGTACTGGCTCTATTTTTCCATCGGATACGATGTCCGACGGTTCTCCCCCACAAATATCAATTATCATCTTGGTCGCTAACTCTATCGCTTCTTCATTGAATTCAGGATCTATACCACGCTCATTTCGATATCTAGCATCGGAATTTATCTTGAGAATGCGACCAGTAATAGCTATCTGAACGGTATCCCACACCGCGGCCTCTAAAAAAACATTAACAGTAGCTTCTGTACAGCCAGAGCCAAGCCCTCCCATTATCCCGGCTATGCTTACTAATCCCTTGCTGTCGGAGATTGCAAGTGATCCCTCTGGAAGTTCATACTCCTTATCATCAAGCGCCATCATACTTTGACCCTTTGTAGATTTATGAATTTTTAAACTACCAACCAGTTTATCTGCATCAAAGACATGAAGTGGACGATTCCTATCAAATGTAAAAAAATTCGTAATATCTACTAGAGAAGAAATCGGACGCAATCCAATTGCCAGCAACCGATCCTGTAGCCATTTCGGACTAGGACCATTCCGTAGATTGCGAATATATCTTCCCATGAAAACTCTACAGCCACTATTTTTTATTTCCGTGTCTATAGCCACATTAATATTGCTTTTAAATTTTCCAATCACTTTGTTCGCCGGTTTTTCTTTAAGTGATCCCAAGCCTCTGGCCGCCAAATCTCTAGCTATCCCCCTTACGCCGAGCGCATCTGGCCGATTTGGGGTTATCCCGATTTCAATAACCGCATCTATCTTTTCCGGCTCATAAACTGTAAGCCAATCAACAAAGCTTTGACCAACCTTTCCAGATGGTAGCTCTATAATGCCGTCATGCTCATCACTCAAACCCATTTCTCTTTCAGAGCACAACATCCCAGCACTCTCTATTCCCCGAATATTACCCACTCCTATAGTGGTATCAATTCCTGGAATATATGACCCAGGTTTAGCTATAACCACTTTTATTCCAGCACGTGCGTTAGGTGCCCCACATATTATTTGCTTTTCTCCATCGTTGGTGTCGACGGTGCATACCCGAAGTTTATCAGCATTAGGATGTTGTTCTGCCTTTAGAACATGCCCTATTGTGAACGCTAATAGCCTATCGTAGGGGTTATTTACTTTTTCTACCTCTAAGCCAATATCAGATAAAACATCTATAATTTGTTCCACGGTTGCTTCCGTATCAAGATGCTCTTTTAACCAGGAAATCGTAAACTTCATCTTAAAAACCTTTAAATTGCAATTAGAATGTAGATCGGGGAATTACGCGAATTTTTTAATAACATTTTTTAATTAAGCTTGAGTTATTTTTACATAAATTTTGTATTCATAGATGAGTTATCTGCTCAAGCCCGCCGAAAGCCTAGGTTGATCCAAGCAGGAAAAACCATAGTGCCTTAACCACCTCAAATCAGAATCAAAAAAAGCTCTTAAATCCGGAATTCCATATTTAAGCATCGCTATTCTATCAATGCCCATACCAAATGCAAAACCCTGCCATTTATTTGAATTTATACCGCTAGCTTCCAGAACTTTTGGGTGCACCATACCAGAACCTAGTATTTCCAACCAATCGTCGCCCTCACCTATCCGAAGCTGTCCATCTGCCCAGGAACACCTGATATCAACTTCAGTAGACGGTTCAGTAAACGGAAAATGCGACGCTCGGAACCTTAATTCAACGTCGTCGACTTCAAAAAAAGCTTTTACAAACTCCTCTAAAACCCACTTTAAGTTTGCCATGGTCACATCCTTGCCCAAAGCTAAACCTTCAACCTGATGAAACATTGGTGTATGGGTTTGATCATAATCAGCTCGATAAACACGGCCAGGACAAATAATCCTAATAGGCGCACCTAAACTCTGCATAGATCTAATTTGTACTGGACTAGTATGGGTGCGCAATACGTTGGGCGCACCGTTAGCACTTTTACTATTTGCCATGTAAAACGTATCCATCTCTCCTCTGGCGGGATGATGGCTTGGAATATTTAATGCATCAAAATTATACCAATCACTCTCTATCTGTGGACCTTCCGCGACAGAAAATCCCATATCAGAAAAAATCTCAGTGACCTCATCAATAACCTGGGAAACAGGATGGATACTACCGGTTGCTCTTATTCTCCCAGGAATGGTTACATCCAACCACTCAGTTCGAAGGCGCTCGTCAAGAGCCAGATCATCAAGGCCCGCACGTTTAGCTACTAGTGCTAAGTTAACTTCGTCCTTGATTGAGTTAAGGAGAGGGCCAAATATCATACGATCTTCTGAGCTCATCGAACCCAGTTCTCGCATTTTTAAACTAATTTCTCCCTTTTTTCCTAAAAATTCGACACGGAGATTCTCTAAACCATCCTGATCTACTGCCTCAAGAATACGCTTTAAAACAACATCTTTCAGTTCAACTAAACCATCCATGTCCATCCCAGTCTATATTAAACACGTATACCCCTGCTATATTACCCTTGAAAAATAATATTTACAGCTCCATTTCGAAGCTAGCCAAATAAATGCTTAAGCATAAAAAAGTAAAATCACAAAATTAGCACCGCTAACTTTCGTCATACGGCACCTTGATTTCATAAATATACTTAGCTTAGGCTAGTGCCGCTCTAGCTTTTTCGACCACTGCAGCAAATGCATCCGGCTCATGAACCGCCAAATCTGCTAAAACTTTACGATCAACATCAATTCCAGCTATAGATAAGCCATTAATAAATTTAGAATAAGTCAA
>Ga0114999_10005027_pt1 | contig 15718 bp, 12 predicted proteins | sample ArcticOcean_MG_C_3_FD_89820 | JGI IMG/M metagenome (GOLD analysis project Ga0114999, IMG submission 89820) | Marine microbial communities from western Arctic Ocean - ArcticOcean_MG_CB8_126 | ecosystem: Environmental > Aquatic > Marine > Oceanic | place: Arctic Ocean: Canada Basin | collected...
AAGGCGCCCTTGGCGGTGCTGACCCAGTTGTCCGGCAGCCCTTCGATCACGGTCGCGACGATCCGCTTGGCGTTAGCGACGTTTTTCTGCAAGGTCTGCATGACCATGTCGGCGGTGACGTCGGCTTCAGATTCATGCCAGACGTCGTAGTCCGTGGCCGTGGCCAGCATCGCGTAGGCCATCTCCGCTTCGCGCGCCAGCTTCGCCTCGGGAATGGCCGTCATCCCGATGATCGAAGCGCCCCAAGACCGGTACAGCTTGGACTCCGCACGTGTCGAAAACAGTGGACCTTCCATGCAGATGTAGGCGCCGCCCGCGTGGACGTTCTGATCGATGCTCTCGGCGGCGCGAACCAGCCGGGCGCTGAGGTCGGGGCAGAAGGGGTCCGCGAAGCCGACGTGGGCGACGATGCCATCGCCGAAGAAGGAGAACGGGCGGTCGCGCCGGGTGCGGTCGATGATTTGGTCCGGCACCACCATGTCGGAGGGGGGGATCTCCTCCCGTAGCGAGCCCACCGCGCTGACGGCGAAGATTCCCTGCACGCCGAGCGACTTCAGCGCCCACATGTTGGCGCGGACCGGAATCTCGCCGGGCGTCAGCGTGTGGCCCATGCCGTGGCGAGGCAGAAACGCGATGCGCTTGCCGTACATCGACCCCAGGATGATCGGCGAACTGGTGGCGCCGAAGGGTGTCCGCGGCTCCCATTGTTCAATGTCCGTGAGCGCGTCCATCTCGTAGAAGCCAGAGCCGCCGATCACGGCGAGCTGTGCGGTGGGCTCAGTCACTCAGGGCTCCTTCGTATTCGTTTCCAGCTGGGCGCGTGGTGACGTTCGCCTTGGATCAAACGTTTATGCGCACGATCCGGCGGGGAGGCCGTGATAGCCGCCCGGACTGGCGTGCATCGTTGGACAGAGGGGCATCAGGGGAGGCGCTCCTTGCGGAACGCCCGAGGTCCGCTCTCATCTTTCAGCCACTTCCAGTGACTGCCGGATTTGGCACCGTGCCGGGCCAGAAATGGCCAAGTCGGTTGCCGGGCTTCGTTGGGCCGGTCCCTCTGCCGCTCTTGATAAGCGCCTCTTCCGATCTTAAGAAGCGACAGCCTGTGTACAGGCTGCCTGCGCAGCGTATTTGTGCCCTCAGATCAACGCAACCCAGAGCGTCTGGCGCGTTGCCGCCGAGACATCAGAGGGGGAGGCGCCTCGACTCAGTATTGAAGTAAGGATTCCACTTGGTAGTGATGGAGCCGCTCGCGGCCTTGGAGATCCTTCAGTTCCACGAGGAAGGCGAGGGAGTGGATATGTGCCCCGCACAGCTCCACGAGCTTCGTCGTGGCCAGGGCCGTGCCGCCCGTGGCGAGCAGGTCATCGACGATCACGGCGTGCTGACCAGCGGCGAGTGCATCCTGGTGGATCTCGATGGAGTCGCTGCCGTACTCCAGGACGTATTCCTGGCTGTGGACGTCGTGAGGGAGCTTGCCGGGCTTGCGGACGGGGACGAAGCCGACGCCCAGCCGGTCGGCGAGAGGGACGCCAAAGATGAACCCCCGCGATTCGATGCCCACGACGGCATCGATCTGAGCGTCGCGGTAGAGAGCCTCGAACCAGTCCAAGGTTTGCCGCAGGGCCGGGCCATCCTGAAGAAGCGGGGTGATGTCGCGATAGAGGATCCCGGGCTTGGGGAAGTTGGGGATGGCGCGGATCAGGGCCTCAAGGTTGTTTGGCATGTCATCCGGCATGGGGGGCCTCTTCGTTGGTGCAGCAGCTCTGCGCGGCTCACGGTAAGAAAGGAGGGCCGGAGGGTCAATCGAGTCGACGGGCGCGCTGATACGATAATGAGAGAGCATCTCCATGACTCAAGAGTTTGTAACCGTCCGACACTCTGCTGCCGAGCCCGACACCGACCGGGCGGTGTCGGCGATCGCGCGCTATTACGACTTGGACTTCGGCGGCATCGACGATGACTTGGAGATGTATCGAAACCTCGCTGCGGGAGGCCGGGTCCTGGAACTGGGCGCGGGTACCGGCCGTATTGCGGCGGCGCTCGCGGAATCCGGATCTGACGTCGTCGCGGTCGAGTCCAACGCGGCGATGCGTGAGGCTGGCTCAGAGCGCTTCCGGGCCGCCGGCGTTCGCGTCGTTGAACAGGACATGCGCCGTCTCGATTTATTGAATGAGAGCCCCTTCGATCTGGCGGTCTGCGGCCTGTCCACGTTTTGCCACCTGCAGTTGCGCGCCGACCAGCTTGCGACCCTGGACAGCGTGGCTCGCCACCTCACCGCTGGGGGCCGCGCCGTGTTCGATCTTCCGGCGCTCACCGCTGATGATTGGGAGGAGGGGCCGCGCCCGCCACTCTTGGAGTGGACGCGGGAGTTGCCATCCGGGCACATCGTCACAAAGCTGGCGACGCTGGAAGCGCATCCTGGTTCCCAGACCCAGGACGTGACCTACATTTATGATGAAGTGGGTCCAGGTGGAGCAGTGGAGCGCACTCTGGCGCGCTTCCGGCTCCGCCACGTGTTTCAGTTCGAAATGGTGGGGCTGTTGGAGGCGGTTGGGATGCGCGTCACACAAATCTACGGGTCGTACGATCTCGATCCCGTCGAGGCGGGGGAACGGCTTATCGTGGTGGCAGAACGAGAAGATGTCGCACAGCGCGGGGTGGATCGACCGGGCCCGAAGCGACGCGGTCCGGGCTGAGGAGAGCCATGAGCGGGGCGATGTCTAAGCGTCGAGTGTCTTGGCGTCGAACGGGCGTCCTGGGTGTGGCTGTGGTCGCACTGATCGCGGTTGGCTGTTCTAGCAACGCCAATGAAGAAATTGAGGCCGACGAGTTCTTTCGGCCCGGGGTGTCCTCATTCGAGCGACCAACGGAACAAGCGGCCGATGAAGCGCCAGACGGGGCGGCGGAGCAGACAGATGCGCCCGAACCCTTCGAGCCAGAGGGCGAACCTGCCGCCCCCGCGGGGGACGACGGCGCACCCGTTGGCGATCCGGCGGATGACAACCTGGAATTGGCCGAGGACATCGTGCGGCGATACCTCAGCGTGGCGTACGGCTACAGCTTGGAATTGGTCTGCGGCGGATTTTGCAACGCCACCAGCAACGCGCTGGATCGCGTTGGTTTTCTCTCCGATGACCGCACCAGTGTGATCAACATCGAGGTGCTGGCCGTCGATGCCGAAGCGCCGCCGAGCTTCGAAGCACTGGAGGCGATTTGGGCGGCGCGCAACGTGGACAATGAGTCGTTCCGGGTGGAGACGCGGGAGGAGACCGTCCTGCCTGCCGACGGCGTCTCCCCAGCGCTGTTGTTCGAGTGGACGATCGACCGCCGGGCGGTGGGTGGATTCCAGGAGCGGTACAAGACGCTGATCACGGTGGTGGGTCCGATCGCGTATCTGATCAATGGCGGTGGAATTGCCGAGGCATTCTTGGATTCCGAGCCGTTCGTGACGCAGGCTTTGGAAAGCTTCCTCGCGCGGCCCAACCCCCCCAGCCTGCCGGGAACCTTTTCGCGATGGGACTTCGCCTTTGCGTACGACGTGGAGTCCTTCTCCGGCGAGATTGGCAGCCGGACGCCAACCCCGTCGTTCGACTCCGGCGTGTTTATCCAGCAAGGCCCCTCCGGCCAACTCGAGATGATCTTGAGCTGGGACTCCATTGGCGAAGCCCTGTTCAGCCCCGACAATGCGATCGACCAAGCGCTGGCCACCGGCGGTGGCAGCGTCGCCGTCGATGAGCAGGATCGTGGAGATGTGGTGGTGGGTGGGGAGACGGCGCGATTCGCGGTCATCGATTCGATTGATCCGAACGGGGTTTCGACCGAGGTCTTGGCGTTTGCTTGGTATTGCGGCGACAGCGGTCGCTCCTTCGTCTTACAATTGTTCAATCCGGAGGGCTCGGCGGCGGCTTTTGATCCGGAGTCGATCGACTTCAGTTGTACCGTGCCATAGGGCAACCAGGATGAACGCATGACGGTTGTTGCGCTGGACGCCATGGGCGGAGATGACGCACCGAGGGCGATGGTGCAAGGCGCCCTGCTCGCGGCCCGGGATGCGTCCTTGGAGATTGCCCTCGTGGGGCGCGTGGGCGAAGTGCGGGCGTTGATGCCCAGTATGCCGCAGAACGTGCACCTCATCGACGCTCCTGACGCGGTGGGTATGGCGGACTCCCCCACGCTCAGCCTGCGCCAGAAGCCGCGCTCCTCGATCATGGTGGGGCTTGAGCTGGTGCAATCCGGCGACGCGGACGCCTTCCTCTCGTTTGGCAATACCGGCGCGGTGATGGCCGCGAGCGTGACGCGTCTCGGCCGGATCCCCGGTGTCAGCCGACCCGCGATTGGAACGGTCTTCCGCAACGCCCGCGGGTCCACGTCCCTCATCCTGGATGTGGGCGCGAATGTGGACTGCCGGCCGGAGTACCTGGTGGAATTCGCCACCATGGGCAAGGCTTACTTCGAGCGGGTGTTGCACCATCGCAACCCCAGCGTGGGCTTGATCAACATCGGCGAGGAGCCCAGCAAGGGGAATCGCTTCACGAAGGAGGCGTTCCGCCTCCTGACGCGGGATGAGCCGAACTTCGTGGGCAACGTTGAGGGCGATGCCATCATCACGGGCGCCGTCGACATCATCGTCGCGGATGGGTTCGTCGGGAATGTGGTGCTGAAGGTTTCGGAGGGAATTCTCTCCCACTTCGTGACCCGGTTGGAAGCGCAGATTCGCAGCAAGCCGCACTACGCGTTGGCGGGCTGGATCCTCAAGGGCGCCTTTTCGGCGCTGAAGGGAGAGGTTGATCACCGTGCCATCGGCGGCGCGCCGTTATTCGGCGTAGACGGCACGGTGCTAATCGGACACGGCCGGGCCGATGCGGAGACGGTGAAGAGCGGAATTCAGATGGCTCGCCGCGTGGGTGATTCGGACTTCGTCGAGCAGATTCGCACCGCGCTCGCGGGGGCCGCCGTGGCGCGTCGTCAAGAGGCGGTGCAGAGTCAAGAGGCGGGCGAGACGGAGGTCGATGTCGATTCCGCCGCCGACAGTCGGACGCCGTCGGCGGCACGCGGCGAGTTGGGCTAACCGCCCGCGCGTACCCACAGCTTGAGCGCCTTCTCCATGGCTTCGATGCGGGGATCGCCAGCGTCCAAGTCGCTGAACACGCAGTCCCGAACGTGGCGTTCGGTGACGCCAAGGCAGACCTTTTCCACGGCGGAGCGGATCGCAAGCATCTGCGTGAGGACATCCTCGCACGCACGATCATCGTCGAGCATGCGTTGGATTCCCTGCACCTGTCCCTCAATCCGCCGAAGGCGGCCCTGAATCGCTGCATTGTCCATGGCGGTGATCCAATCCCAGGGGTGGCGGTCCGCGCCGCCTGATGTTCCGGACCTGCGTCCAACCGCGTGTGGTCCGCGCGACAATCCAAGAGGCGGGTACTTCGCGTACTGTGATCAGTACCCCCAGGGGGTATGGTACCATCGTCAGCAACGAAACGGTGTACCGGGATGGCAGACGTGTTCCTCGTGGGCATGTGTGACGGATTCCCACTGGCATGTAGACTCCCCCGGCTGGAATTCAGCGGTGGAAGAAGGAGACCGAATCGATGGCGAAGCCCGCGGAAGTGACGGACAGCAGCTTCAAGACTGACGTGATTGAGAGTGACAAGCCGGTGCTCGTCGACTTCTGGGCGCCGTGGTGTGGCCCCTGTCGCATGGTGGCGCCGATCGTGGAAGAGCTGGCCGACGAGTACGACGGCAAGGTGAACTTCTACAAGCTCAACACCGATGAGAACCCTCAGGTGGCGACACAGTTCGGCATCCGCAGCATTCCCACCCTACTCGTCTTCAAGGACGGACAGGCCGTAGGCCAAATCGTGGGTTTTCGCCCCAAGGGCGACCTTAAGAAGCGCCTCGACGAAGCGCTGGTCTAGAACCGACTCGTTTAGCCCCACTTCCACGGTCTCGCTGCGCGAGTAGGCGAGTGCGGTGGGGGTGGGGTTCTGCGTATACGGCTCTCACGGATTCAGGGGAGCGGAGGGGGCCCGGTGGCTCTCGCGGTCTTCAAAACCGTTGCGGGGCGGCCCGCGCCGTCCTGGGTGGGTTCGACTCCCATGCGCTCCCGCCACAATTTCTATCTGGTAGCGAGCTGAATGACGGCTTTGAGGATGGTCGGTATCTGAAGGACTCATCAGCTAGTTGCCGCCCCTTTTGCCGCCCAAATCGGCGATACGCAACGGACGAACGGCCGAATTCGGTGCGCCGCTCCTTGAGTAGCGGGTGTCCATCTCACGTGGTTTTCTACCCGTTCGCACCGCCACGACCCGCGGGTGTGGGCGGAACCTGAGCGTGCGGTTCGCATCTCCCCACTGAGGCCCCCACCGTCGTGGCGCAGGTGGTGGGCAATAGGGGTCACTTAGGGTTTCACCAGCTCCGTGCCGGAATCTGGCTCTCACCAAACGAGGTGGGAATCCTGGGCTTCGGGTCCCGACTCCCATCGACAGCATCAGTTTGGGAACGAGATCGCATGAATGATCGCCCGTCACCGCCTGCTCTCCCACCCAGGAGGCCAGCCACCCCCTAGACTCCGCGGCATGGACGCTCCCCCCATCCAATACGCCCGCACCGAAGACGGGTCGAACATCGCCTACTTCGTCGTGTGGTCCGCCCCGACCCTGATTCATAGCCCATGGCTCGTCGGGAGCATTGCCCAAGAGTGGGACATCCCGCCGATCCGGGCGTGGTACGAGCGACTCGCGGAGCACTACCGTCTGGTTCGCTCTGACCGCCGTGGACAGGGGGCATCGGGCCGGGCGGCCCCCCGTCCCCTGGGCTTTTCCGACCCGGGTACGATACGAGACAGTACCGTCAGAGAGGGGCGCTGCCGGTCTGCAAAACCCCGATCACCGGTTCGAATCCGGTCGTCGCCTCCATCTCTCTATCTGGTAGCAGCCGGCATGACAGCCCGTCATACCCTCTCGGCGTGACCGATTTTCAAGTGGAGGTCTCCGGGCAAAACGACGAAACACGCGAACGCACGCGGGAATTCTTGCTCGCGATCAAGGACGAGATCCACTAGGAGGCGACCAACAATGGCAATCATCACCGAAGCCGTCCACACGATTAAGCCGTTGACGAACACGGTCTTCGACCGCTGGGTGGAGACCTACGGTGAGAACGTGCTGCCGGCCATGGAGCGCAACGGCTACGATCTTTTGGGCTGGTTCAAGCGCAGCGGCGGCCGGATGGGGCAAGACGTGCTTCTGGCCCGCTTCGAAACCTTGGCCGACTACGAAAAGGCCAGGGCCTCACTCTGGAACGACGCCGAGCTCGCGAAATGGATCGAGACGACGGCGCTGTCGGAATTCGAGCTTGCCGAGTCGGCCATCACCGCCGTCGAAGTGCCGTACGCCACGGAGCAGCGCCTCGAGCGCGCGCTGGCGGCGAAGCCTGCGAAGCCACGCCATTACCTCCAAGCGGTGCTGGACATCAAACTCGTCAATCAGGCAAAGGCATACGAGTTGATCGGGAGGCTCGCGGACACGGTCGAAAGCGACGGCGGGGGGCTCGTCACGGCCTATCAGGCCAGCACCGGTCCTCGCGAGCGGTTGACCGATATCTGGGCATTCGAGGACGCTCCGGACCTGAGCTACCGCGCGGGCGATCCTTTGGGCGACCTGGTCGCGCCGCTACGCGAGGTCGCGCCGGAAGAGTCGATGTACTACCTCAACCCGCTGCCCGGGTCACCACTGCAATAGGGCGCAATTGTGGAGTATGGGTTGTTCTTCCAGCCTCCGCGTTCTGCCGCCCGGGACACGGCGACGCGCTGTGCCGAGACGCTGGAGATCGAACTGGCTGACCAGCTTGGCCCGCGCCGCTATTGGTCTGCGCCGCGGCGGCGGCGCGCACCGAGCGGATTCGGCTGGGACTCGAGGTAGCGCTGCTGCCCCTGCACGATCCGATTCGCGCAGCGGAGGAGGTGGGGACGCTTGATGTGATCCGCGGCAGGCGGCTGGGCTCCGGCGTGAGACGAGGCAGCATTTGTTCCCGTTCGGCGTGGGCCACATCCTGACCTGGTTCAACGCCGGGGGGCAGATCCCGAACGACCAGGTCCAGCGGTCGATCGCGGCTCTGGATGGAAGAGGACGCGCCGGCCTTCCCCGATTAGCTCCCACGCTTATGCGCACATGCGGAGACGATTTCGAAGATGAGCTCGCAGCCCATGTTGCGGTGGTCGATCGTGAGATGCTCGTCGTCGCCGTGGAAACCCATCGCCTTTGGGAGCTGAGCAGGCGGGGGATGAAACCGTAGGCGGCGATGCCTTGCTGGCGGAGGAAGCGATTGTCGGTGCCGCCAACGCAGGTTGATGGGACCACGACGGCGTCTTCCATTCGCGTTGGTAACGACCGACTTGATCGCGCGATAAAGTTCCGTGTCCCAATCGACGGCGAGGGGCTGTCCCTGGCCCCAACCGGACGGCGACACACTGATGCGATCGTCGTCGATAATCGCCTCGACTTGGGCGCTCCCGTCCTCGCGCGTCTGGCCGGGGAGGAGCCTGCAGTCGATCGTCGTCTCGCTCTTGGTGGATGACGTTCGCCTTGACGCCGCGGTGGACCATCGTCGCGTGGAGCGTCTTGATGAACATGGCGTGCATGTGCGGCTGGCGGGTGATGATCTCCTCCATCGCTGCATCATCGGCCTCGGCGGGAAGCAGGCCTTCGGCCTGGAGCCGTTTCAGCCACCCGAATCCCATCCAGCGGCAACGTCATCCGAGCCACCCGGAGGGGGACCCGGAACACGGCTGGCAGCTCTCCGGCGTAGAGCCACGGATCGAATCGGGGCCGGTGCTGGGACAGGACAACCTGCCCGTCTTCGGCGATCTGTGGGGCTTGTCCGACGCCGAGTTCGCGGATGTCGTCGCCGCCGGGGTTGTCCTGTAACGGATGCGGCCGGGAGGCTGAACGACTCCGGGACCGCATGTAGATTGTTCATTCAACTTGACCCATAAGCCGCGTCCTGTAAAAGTCGAAGTGGTGTTGGGAGGCCTGCTGCACTGGTGCTTGGGGGCCTATTGGATTGGTGAAAGCGAGCGTGAACATGACCGAGCGAAACTACTGGGACCGGATACAGCGTCGCCGGGTGGACAGGCGAAGCCTGCTGCAAGCATCGGCTCGCGCCGGGGTGGGCGCGGCGGGGCTCGCCCTCGTGGGATGTGGCGATGACGATGACGACGACGCGGCGGTCGCCCAGTCCGTTGTCGATCAGACGGACCAGGCTGTCGATCAGACGGATCAGGCTGTCGATCAGACGGATCAGGCTGTCGATCAGGCGGAGCAAGCCGCGCAAGCCGTCGATCAGGCGGAGCAGGCCGTGGAGCAAGCGGACGCCGGCGAGGATGACCAGCCGGTAGCCCAGCCAGACGATGGAATCGCCCGTGGCGGGACGCTCAAGGCGTACTGGCCGATCAAGGAGAGCCATCTCGATCCGCACAGCTCCCGTGAGCACTTTTCGGCCGTCCTTTGGCGCACGGTCAGCAACGGCATTCTTTCGCAAGAGCCCATCACCGCGAAGCCCAGGGCAGACTTGGCGCAGGACTGGGAAACCCCCGAGCCGACCGTGTTCATCTTCAATCTCCACGAAAATGTTCGTTTCCACGACAAGGCCCCGGTCAACGGCCGGGCGTTCACGGCGGAGGACGCGGCCTACAGCCTGGCGCGGTTGGCGTCGCGACTTGACGACGGCGCGGAAGCGGGCACCTATCCCCGGGCAAGCTCCTTCAGCTCGGTGCTCGCGTTCGAGGCGCCGGACTTGCAGACACTGCGCGTGGTCACGGAGAAGCCGTTCGCGCCGCTGCTGAGCTTCATCTCGAACAAGTGGTCCGTGATGGTGGCCAAGGAGGTCGTGGAGGAGTTCGGGGACCTTCGCAAGGGCGAGACCGCGATCGGCACGGGCCCTTTCATCGTCGAGGAGGCCGACAGCGTGCGCGGCGCCCGCGTGGTCCGCAACCCGGACTACTTCAAGGAGGGGCTACCGTACTTGGACGCGATCGAGTGGACCGTGGTCAGCGACCCGTCCGCGCAGGAGGCGGCGTACGTCTCGGATCAGTCGGCCATCCACGGCTCCTTTGGCACCATTCCAGGAACGGATCTGCCGCGCTTCGCCAGCCGGGACGATACGACGATCCACGAATACCCGCTGAACTCCTTCCTGCTGGGCGCGATCGGCGGCCCGAACACGAAGGGACCGTTGATGGACGTCCGCGTCCGGCAGGCGATCAACCTGGCCATCGACCGCGCCGACATTGGCCGCGTTGCGTACCCTGGTTCCCCACTCAGCGAGGCGAGCTACATGGCCAGCCCGCTCTGGGGGCTCTCCACGGAGGAGGTCCTCACGCTCCCCGGCTGGGGGGACAAGGAACTGGAACGCCAAGAGGCGCGTCAGCTGCTGGACGCCGCCGGCTACCCCGACGGCTTCACGCTGGTCACCAACACGACGGAACTGTACCCCTCCTATCACATCGATCGGGCGGTGGTGGTGCAACCGCAACTGGCGGAAATCGGCATCACGGCCGATCTCAACATCCTGGAATTCGGGGCGCTCAAGGAATTGGAGACCGCCCGCGACTTCGAGTTCACAATTGCCAGCTACGCTTTCTTTGACGACCCGGACTCCCAACTCTTCAACGCCTTCCACAGCGATGGCAGCCGCAACTACTGGGAGTTCCAGGACGAGACGTACAACGCGATGGTCGAGGATCAGCGGTCCGAGTTGGACGTCGACACGCGGATTGAAAAGGTCAAGGAAGCCCAACGCTACCTGCACGAGATGGCCCCCGTCGCCGCCGATGACTGGTTCCGCTTTGGGAACTGGGCGACCAAGAACTATCTCCAGGGGTTCGAGGCGGGGAGCAGTGTCTTTCACGCCGGCGCCGAGGGCTGGTGGATCGACGAGAACGCGTAGGATCAGCGTCACGGGGCGGCCTTCCGGGCCGCCCCATCCTCCTTCGCCGCGTTCAGACACCCCGTGCACACCTATATAATTCGCCGTCTGCTCCTGATGGTTCCGACGCTATTCCTCGTCGTGACTCTCGTGTTCATCATGATCCGCCTGATCCCAGGCGACGCGGTGGCGTTGTTGCTGGCGGACCAGAATTTCACCGAGGGCACCGCCGATGAGCTCCGTGAGCAGCTCGGGCTCGCCGATCCCATCGTGGTCCAGTACGGCAACTATCTCGCAGATGTGGTCACGCTCGACTTCGGCGCCTCACTCTGGACCGACAAGGGAGTGCTGCATGAGTTGGTGGTCAAACGGCTGCCCGTGACCCTCGAACTGGCGGGCTGGGCGCTGTTCTTTGCGTTGACCCTGGCGCTGCCGATCGGCATTCTCTCCGCGATCCGGCAAAACTCATGGATGGACTATTTGGGTCGGTCAGTCGCCATCGGAGGCTTGGCGATTCCGGGGTTCTTTCTGGCCACGCTCGCCATCATCATCCCCTCCCGTTTCCTGCCAGAGCTGTACGCCAGCATTGGCCCCCCCGTCACCTTCGAAGGACCCTTTTCCAGCGTGGAGACGAACCTGCGCTGGTTCATCCTGCCGGGCTTCCTGATGGGGTTGGTACTGGGCGCATCGCTGATGCGGATGTTGCGCTCCACCATGCTGGAAACGCTCAGTGAGGACTACGTGCGGACGGCCTGGGCGAAAGGCCTGCGCGAACGCAGCGTGATCATGACGCACGTGCTCCGCAACGCTTTCATCCCCGTGATCACCATCATGGGATTACAGATCGCGTTCATCATCGGCGGCACGGTGGTCTACGAGACGATCTTCGGATTGCCAGGCGTGGGCACCTATCTGTTCTCCGCCGCCGTGCGCCGGGATTATCCCGTTCTGCAGGCGGTGAACATCCTCCTGGCCGCGATGATCTTACTGCTCAATCTCGGGGTGGATCTGTCCTATTCGTTCCTCGATCCCCGAATTCGTTACAGATAGGACGCTGTGACCAACCGCACGCCGGACGAAACCCTCACCATCCTGCCGCGCCGCAGCCGCCCGCCCTGGCAGGAAGCCAGCCTGCGTATCATCAAGGAGAAACCTCTCGGCCTGCTGGGCGCAATTCTGGTGATCGCGATGATCGTCTTCGCGATCGGCGCCAGCCTCTTCGCGACACATGATCCGAACGCCACGGACACCATCAACCAATTGCAAGGCCCCAGCTGGGATCATCTCTTCGGCACAGACAAGTTCGGCCGCGACGTCTTCAGCCGCGTGATCTGGGGCGCGCGAACGTCCTTGGCCGTGGGGTTCGGCACCGTGGCAGTTTCGACTGTGATTGCCGTGGTCATCGGTGCGCTCTCAGGTTTCTGGGGGGGGTGGTTCGACCTGATTCTCCAACGGATCGTCGACGCCATCATGTCGATGCCCGGCTTGGTCATCATCATCACGGTCGTGGCCTTCATCGGTTCCGGACTGACTAATCTGATCCTGATCCTGTCCGTACTGATTGCACCCGGCGCATCGCGGGTGTTCCGGGGCGCCGTACTCTCCGCGCGGCAGAATCAGTACGTGGAGGCCGCGACCGCCTTGGGCGCGTCCGACGTTCGGATCATCACGCGGCACATTCTGCCCAACATCGTGGCGCCCATCATCATCATCGCCACCATCAATCTAGGTACGATCATCCTGGCGGAGTCCGCCCTCGCCTTCCTGGGTTTCGGCGTCCCCGCGCCCACGGCCTCCTTGGGCCGCATGCTCAGCAGCGAGGGCCGACAGTTCTTGCAGACCGCGCCGTGGATTGCGATCTTCCCCGGCGTCGCCATTACCCTGACCGTCTTTGGGTTTAACGTCCTAGGCGATGCGCTACGGGATGTCCTGGATCCGAAGCTTCGTCAGGCCTAGCCGCGATTCAGACGATCGCCCGCGCGATGCGAGAGGAGAGTGACGAGGGCACCGGGGGTTTAGACTGGCAGCTCCGCGTCGAGGTCGAACCCATCTGATTCGCCGCTCGGCACCTTACCGACTCCCCCGGCTCGGTTCCACCCCGACCGCCAGCTTCCGACGCTGAGCACGCACGCCGACGGGGAGCGTTCGCGCCAAGTCACCTATACTCCGTTCTACGCCTAACGCGAGGAATCATCTCATGTCGATCAGCATTGACCCTTCGACCGGATTGAAAATCTTCAAGACCCGCGCGGCTAGCGCCATGGAGGGCGTGAGCGGGACGGGTTATTCGGTCGTCGAGGGCGAAGCGCTGACAACGCTTCCGCCCCAGCCAGCCGGGGCCGTGTTCAACGCGCAAGAGCAGGCGAGGTATCGGGAGTACAAAGAAGAGCGCCGCGGGGCCGCGGACTACATGGCACTGGAGGGCAAGTTTAGCAAGTACCTCGAGGACGTATACTCCGCCGATCCGGTGCCGCGGGAAGCGCTCACGGATGAGTGCGAGATCCTCGTCGTCGGTGCCGGCCTGGCTGGGATGCTGCTCTGGCACAAGCTTCGCGCCGCGGGCTTCGCGGACGTGCGCTTCTGCGAGAAGGGCGGCGATGTCGGCGGCACCTGGTATTGGAACCGGTATCCCGGAATCGCGTGCGACGTCGAGTCCTACAGCTACCTCCCCCTGCTGGAGGAGATGGACTACTACCCGACGATGAAATTCGCGTCCGGGTTCGAGATCTTCGAGTACTGCCAGAAGATGGCCGAGAAGTTCGGCTTCTACGACCACTGTCTGTTCCACACGACTGTCGAGAAGACCGAGTGGGACGAGGAATCTGGTCGCTGGAGCGTGTACACCGACCGCGGGGACACGATGCGTGCCCGCTACGTGATTCTCGCGAACGGCATCCTTACCACGCCCAAACTGGCCCGGATCGAGAACATGGAATCGTTCGAGGGCGAGGCGTTCCACACCTCGCGCTGGCACTACGACGTGGCGTTGGAGGGCAAGCGGGTCGGCATCATCGGGACCGGTGCCACCGCCGTTCAGGCCATCCCGGAGCTGGCCAAGATCGTTAGCGAACTCTACGTCTTCCAGCGCACTCCATCCACGATCGACGTACGCGATCAACGCGAGACGACCCCAGAAGAGATCGACGAGTGGTCGCACGACCCCGGTTGGGCACGGGCCCGCCGCGCGCGCTTTGCCAAAATCTCCGAGGCGCGCACGGCCATCAAGGCGAACGACGACTACCTCGCTGGGCGCGTCGCCGACTTCAAGGAACGCAAGGGGCCCAAGACGCGCCTGTCGCCCGAGGACCTAGTCAAGACGCAACTGGATTCGAACTTCGCCATCATGGAACAGATCCGGGCGCGGGTGGACGCCATCGTCGAGGATCCCAAGACCGCGGAGGCCTTGAAGCCCTACTACCCCTACCTCTGTAAGAGGCCGACCTTCCACGACGAATACCTGCCCACCTTCAACCTTCCGCAGGTCCACCTTGTGGACACCGCGCCGACAGGCGTCACCCAGATCAGCCCGAAGGGCGTGGTGCACGAGGGCGTCGAGTACCCGCTGGATGTGCTGATCTACGCGACGGGCTTCCAGTGGATGGCGACCTCGACCTTCAACATGATCACCGGTCGCAGTGGCCGGACCCTGACGGAAAAGTGGGAATCGGGGGGCACCAAGACCTTCCTGGGCATCCACAGCGCCGACTTTCCGAACCTCTTCATCGTCACCGGGCCCCAGGGCGGCGGTGGCAGCTTCAACTTCACCGACTCCATTGACGCGCACGCCGACTACATCACTTGGTTGCTGACGACTATGCAGGACAAAGGCGTCGACGTCGTCGACATCACCCCCGATTCCGAAAATGCCTACGCCGATCACTGCCGCCAGGCGGACCTCCTCAGCGCGCCGCTGCGCGACTGCCTGTCGTACTACAACGGGCACGGGGAGGCGGAGCCCGGAAGTCTGGCCTATTACGGCGGTCGCCAGTGGCACAACTACCGCACGGAGGCGCAGGACACGTTGGAACCGTTCATCTTCGGTCCTGCGAATCGGAACGGGATCTGAGGTGGCGGATACGGCCCCACCGGCGAGGGCGATAGTGGGTCCTTCTACCGCTTTGGCTGGGCATGAAAAGAGACTGCCCCGCTACCAGATGGCCCTCTGGATCCGCAGATCGACCAGTTCCTCATCCTCGTAGCCCAGCTCCTGCAGGACTTCGTCGGTGTGCTCTCCATACTCGGCAGCCAGCCCGCGCGCTCCGCGCCAGCCGTCCACCTCGTACGGCGCGGGAGGACCGACGAACCCGTCGGGGAAAGTGACGAGATACTCGTTGGCGAGCACGTTCGGATCGCTCGCCAGATCCTGCACCCGGTTCACCGGCCCGGCCCACACGCCGGCCGCCCGCAGGATCCGCCACCACTCGTCGGTGGTGCGCTCCCGGAAGCGCTCGCGCAGGATCGGGAGGAGCTCATCGCCCTTCTCTACGGCGTGTTCGAAGCCGTCGAAGCGCACGTCTTCGAGCAACTCGCCAAGATCCATCGCCCGGGCCAGCGCGGGCCACTGTTCGGCGTTGATCACCGCCACCGCGATCCACCCGTCAGCCGTCTCATGCGGGGCCATGAACGGATTCGACGGCTGTTGGATCGAGAAGCGCTTCATCGTCTCGCCGATCGAGCTCGCGATGCCGATCGGGGAACTCGCGAGCCACAGCAGCGACTGTACCTGCGAGGTCCCCACCAGGCTCCCGCGTCCGGTGACCGAGCGGCGCACAAGGCCCGCCAGCACGGCGGA
>Ga0114999_10005028_pt1 | contig 15716 bp, 16 predicted proteins | sample ArcticOcean_MG_C_3_FD_89820 | JGI IMG/M metagenome (GOLD analysis project Ga0114999, IMG submission 89820) | Marine microbial communities from western Arctic Ocean - ArcticOcean_MG_CB8_126 | ecosystem: Environmental > Aquatic > Marine > Oceanic | place: Arctic Ocean: Canada Basin | collected...
ATAAGGGTAGTCAGAAGTATCATGAAGAGGCTAATTCCATCCACGCCGATTGAGTAGCTAACTCCAAATGTTTCTATCCAATCGATTGAACTGGCAAGCTGGTACCCAGGGCCTCTGCCGGGATTATATGTCCACCACAACGAAACACTCAGCAAGAAAACGAACGCGCTCCAGCATAGTGCAGTAATTTTTGCACTGGAGCGAGGTGTTACTAGTACGTGGGCAGATCCAATCAATGGAAGCCATAGTATCGATTGGAGTAACCAGGATTGGCTGAAAAAAGATGTCAGCATATTAGGACATGACCATGATAAGGGCTGCTAGCAGTCCAAGAGTTAAGAAGAAAGCATAAGTATTTACCTGTCCCGTATGAAAAAGGCTGCCGAACCAACCGATACCCTTCGCAATTCTTCCAGAAAAATTGACTGCTCTATCAATCAAGCCTTGGTCGAATTTTTTCCAGCAGAAGTGGGATATTCTCCATAACGGTCTAACAATCCACTGGTCGTACAATTCATCAATATACCACTTGTTATAAAGCAATTGTGAGATTTTCCCGTCCTTTGATTTGGACCCAACTGATCTTACTTCATTTTTGGACATACGATAAATAGTGGTTGTCACTATGCAGATTGCCGCAGTCGTGGAAATCAAAGCCCATGAAACTTCTCCACCTCCAGCAGGAGATTGGTGGCCCAATTCGCCAACATTGTCCAATTGTATCGCGACGCTCTCGGATATGACTGGCTCCAACCAATGATGCAACCAGTCTGTCATTGGCAAAAAACCAAATCCGCCTACGGCAGACTTCATCAGATCAGGAGTGACGTTGATCCATCCCCCAAAGAGGGATAGGAATCCTAACACCATCAACGGTAGTAACATTAATTTGGGGGCTTCTATTATTTCAGGTTGAGTTCCCTCAGTTGTCCGATTCTTACCGTGGAAAGTCATTACCATAAATCGGGTCATATAGAACGCTGTTAAAAGGGCAGTCAACAACGCCATTGACCAGTAAAGCTTGTAGAGTAGTGGAAAAGGAGAAGATTCTGCCATGGCCAAACTTCCAGTCATCCAGATGATTTCATCTTTTGAGAAAAATCCCGAAAAAGGCCAAACACCAGATATCGCCAAAGTGGCCACCCACATGAGAACACAGGTGATGGGCATAAACTTTCGGAGACCACCCATATTTCGCATATCCTGAGGATCATCTCCGGAATGAACCTTGTGGAGAGCATGGTGCATCGAATGAATTACAGCTCCAGCTCCAAGGAATAAAAGTGCTTTAAAAAAAGCATGAGTAACCAGGTGGAATACACCAGCCGTATATGCCCCTACTCCCACTCCCAAAAACATATAGCCTAATTGAGAAATAGTTGAATAAGCCAGGACTTTCTTTATATCATACTGTTTGCATGCTATAGTGGCGGCAAAAAAGGCTGTACAAACACCGATTCCAGCAACTATGGCCGAACTCAAAGGTGCCAGTGAGTATAAAATCGAGGATCTTACTATTAGATAGATTCCCGCAGTGACCATTGTGGCTGCATGTATCAAGGCGGATACTGGAGTCGGTCCAGCCATAGCGTCCGGTAGCCACACGAAGAGCGGAATCTGTGCACTTTTGCCTACGCCTGCCAAAAGAAAAAATAAGGTGATCAAGGTCACCCAACCTCCACCATATACAAAAGTTTTAGAGGCACTTGCAGCTAACGTTTGATAATCGACAGCTCCCAAAGCACCATACAATAAGAATATTCCGAGCAAGAATCCCAAGTCTCCAATCCTATTTACTATGAATGCTTTTTTTCCGGCAGACGCTTTTTCCTCGTCCTCGAACCAGTAGCCTATTAATAAATATGAGCACAGTCCCACCCCTTCCCATCCTACAAACATGATGGGATAACTTGATCCCATAACCAAGACCAGCATAAAGAAAACGAATAGATTCAAATAGGCGAAATATCTGGCGTATCCTTTTTCATTTTCCATGTAGCTCATGCTAAATATATGAATGAGGAAGCCCACCCCGGTGATTACCGTCATCATCACAAGGCTGAGAGAATCAACCTGTATTGCAGCCTCCACCACAAAATTGGATGTCTCAATCCATGTCCAGTAACTTTTGACCAGTGCTGAGGGATGTTCCACCACAAACATCCTCAAACCATTGATAGCCACTACCACAAACGATACTAAAATACTTCCAGGACCGATCACCGATGATATTTTTTTAGATCTCGAAATGTCCTGGGAAGTAGTTTTTATTCCCGGACGGTTTATATAGAGCGATAGCATACCATTGAACATGAATCCCAGAAAAGGAGCCATGATCACCAGCCCCGGATAAAACGGTTCCCAGTTAGGCAGGCTATCCATTATAGATCGCACCATCGATTAGAGGAGAAAGGTTCCAGTTATTCAATTTTACCACCTAAGAAAACTAATATTGTCAGTGATGACTGTTTCGTAATGACGGAAAATAGAAATAATGATAGCCAGTCCCACAGCAGCTTCCGCTGCTGCAACCGTCATTACGAAAAACACGAATAATTGTCCTTCTATTCCTGCATGGCGAGAGAGAGCTACAAAGGCCAAGTTCACAGCATTTAACTGCAATTCGACACAAAGGAACATGATGATGGCATTCCTCCTGATAATGACACCCAAGGTTCCTATGATGAAAATCATCACACTCAAAAAAAGAGCTTCAGTTACCATTTCAGTCTACCTTTTTCGCCAAAACTAGGGCTCCCACTATGGCCACGAACAAAAGAACTCCCGTAAACTCAAAGGCCACCAAATATTCATTGAACAGTGGTTCAGCTATCACTCCAATTATTCCTTTTTCTGCAATTTCAGCATCAACATTTATACTGCTACCTGAAAATTCAATCAAAGCGTCATTGCCGACCATCAATTGCTTGGCCAATAGTCCTCCGATAGATCCTGTCACAATGAACCCTAACAGAACTGCCAGCCCTCCCCTTATGTCTTTTTTGTAGTCGTGGCCGAGATTCAGGAGCATAATGACGAATAGGAATAGCACCATTATAGCACCGGCGTAGACAATTATTTGGATTGCAGCAAGAAAATGAGCTTCTAGTAATACATAAATTCCTGCGGTGCTACCAAGGCTAACCACCATAAAAAGGAGACTTGCTACTGGACTGGGGGCCAGAACAACTCCCAGTGCTCCTCCAATGGCCATTGAAGCAAAAACGAAAAACATTAATTCGTTCAAAGCTTATCCTCCATCGGAAATACTTTTGGCATTATTAGTAACATGAAGTAATCTTCTATTCACTTTTCGGATCAGTCGGATCCCACAGTAAACTTGTCGGGTGATCTTGGTTCATTAGTCGATCCAAATCATAAACAAAACGATCTCTTGTATATTCTGCGTTTTCAAAGTCCTGACCTACATGTATTGCCTCAACCGGGCAAACTTCTTGACACATCCCACAAAAAATGCAGCGAAATTCATCAATTTCGTATACTACGGGGTACCTATTTCCTTGATCATCCTCTCCCCCTACCAATCTGATGCAATTTGCGGGGCACACTGTGGGACAAAGTCCGCAGGCTACACACTTCGGTCTACCATCCGCATGCACTTCCATGCGATGTGTGCCTCTCCATCTTGGACTCAATCGTGTTTCCACTTCAGGATATTGTTGAGTAACACTTTTAGGATTCAACATATGCCTCAAGGTGATTTTCATCCCTTTCAACGCAGCACGGAGATAGGAGGTTTCTTTCATTTCTGGTCGAGACAAAACAGTCGTTTTTATAGCCATAATTTTCCACTCACAAATAGTTTCAATCTCATTTCAAGCAATGTAAAACTGTTCATTTTAATCCAACAACTTAGGATCGAGTCTTCTTTCCTGAGGCTGCCCCACCGATTGTTCCCCCTCTGTCCACCAGAAAAACAAAACCCAGCGTACAGAGTCCACTCACCAATGTCAGCACAAGGCCAAACACAAATCCATAGTCAATCCCAATTTGGTACAGGGTGAGCATAGTGCCAGCAACAATCATTGCGTAACCCAAAGCAATGGGTAGGATGATTTTCCATCCCAATTCCATCACTTGATCATACCTAAATCTGGGCAAGGTCCATCTTATCCAGATATACAATAAGAGGAAAAATCCCGTCTTTGTTGCAAAGGCCAGGAATGTCGCCAAAGTTTTCCATAGCGATAGGGTCGCCAAAATTGGTGTTCCGTCCCCAGAGAATCCACTTATATAGGCGCCATCATAAAGAAACATGTCGTCCCATGAACCAGGAAGGTCCCATCCCCCAAAAAACAATGTCGCCATAAGAGCAGAAGCAGTCAGCATATGAGCATATTCGGCGATGAAAAACATAGAGAATTTCATAGCAGAATATTCAGTATGAAACCCAGTAATTAATTCAGATTCAGCTTCAGGCATATCAAAAGGAAGTCGGTTTGTTTCCGCGAATGCACAGATCAAAAACAGTATAAACCCCAGCGACAGAGGAAAAGCAAACCAAAGTCCAATTTGCTGCTGTTTCCAGACTATCTCAGTCAAGGTCACATTCCCTGCCAACATTAATACAGCAATCAGACTCAACCCTAATCCTACCTCATAACTAATCATCTGTGCCGATGCTCTTAAGGCACCCAGGAAAGCATACTTGTTATTAGATGCCCATCCTGCAATAACCACTCCATAGACACCGAGTGAACTCAGGGCCAAAATATATAGTACCCCTATCGGAACGTCTGCTATAATCATCGGAACTGCCCCCCAGCTTGTTGGTAGCGGAGCAGCAAAAGGGATAACAGCGAAAGTTACTAGTGCTGGGATCATCGCTAACATTGGTCCCAGAAGGAAATAAATTTTTGAAGCCGTAGCAGGTAGAGTTTCTTCCTTAAGGAGGTTCTTTAATCCGTCCGCTATAGGTTGGAGTAAACCCATCGGGCCGACCCTATTAGGCCCCAGCCTATCTTGAATGAAAGCTGAAACCCTCCTCTCAGCCAAAGTGGTGTAGGCGACGGTTAGCATGATGACCCCAAATACAATTGCTATTTTCAACACAGTGATCAGGTAGAACACCATCCCATCTTCCACACTAACAATCTGTGAATTCTCCATATCAATCCCTGGTCATCTGGGGATCATGTTTGAGTTTGAATCCTTGTGGCATTAGATCTGAATAAGAGGTGCCAGCAAATACTTCTGATGTCCCTGAGAGTTGATTGAATGCGTCCGCAACATTTTGACTGGATTCAGATCCTGTAATGATGCTGATTAAGTCATTCAAAACAGACCAGGCCGGCCTTGCTTCACAAGGTCCTTCAAGGCTCCCAGAAAACTTTTGAACTCTTCGATCACAGTTAGTAAAAGTGCCGGAAGTTTCAGCGAAAGTATTAATGGGAAAAATGAAATCTGCTTCTTGTAGAGCTTCGGAAAAATGTGAGCCCAAGTAGATCAAAAGTTCCGCTTCTGATCCAAACTTTTCCGTCTGATCTTCTAGTCGATCCCCCATTACGAGAACGATCTCAGTATGCTGTGATATAGCTTGCAATCCTCCGGATCCTTTTTCGTCACCTACGTATTTCGCGCCCAATACTTTCAACCCTTCGATGTTTGGAGCCAAGTATTTGGTTCTCTTTAGACCCTTAAACCCAGGAAGTGGCACCTCTTTTGATGTCGTAGCAGACCGAAAAACAATCTCGCCGCCACCCAAGGCCTGGATTAATCTAACAGTCGCACCCACATCTTCATTGGAAGATAACGGTGAAGCTATAACTTTGAGTCTGCCTCCTGACGACTTTAATTTTTCGCCCAACCCTATAAGGGCTTCCTCCCAGTTCAAAGAAGTCTGCAAGCCCCCATCGGATGTTGTTGAGAGAGGTTCTTCTATTCTTTTTCCTTCATTTAGCCATTCATAGCGCGATCTTCCATAGTCGCACATCCAGTGGCCGTTCACATCTTTATTTTCCCTGGGTTTAAATCTCTGCACCACATTGTCACGTGTATGGATATCAATGTTGCAACCCATGCTACAATTCGGACAGATAGAGGGAGTGTGTTCCAAGTCCCAAGCTCTCGCCTTATACAAAAAGTCCTTCGATACCAGAGCTCCGACTGGGCAAATATCTACGATATTCCCAGCCCATTCTGCGTCACCTAATCCCTGGTCAAAGAAAGTATCTATTACTGATCTGTTGCCACGTTCCACTACTGACAGCAACGGTTTTTCTTCAACTTCCTCCATGAATCTGACACAACGAGTACACATGACGCAGCGATCTCCGTAGAAGAGCACATCTCCTCCGAAGTCGTCTCTTCCCAAAACCCTCTTGGCTGCCCTACTCCTACCATGCTTCCTGCCTTCTGAAAAGACAAAATCTTGCAAATCACATTCGCCGGATTGATCACAGATTGGGCAGTCTAGAGGATGGTTTACCAAGTAGAATTCCAACACTCCTTGTCTCATCTTAGTGGCCACATCACTGTCTGTGCGAACCACCTGACCTTCCGTAACGACTGTTGTACATGATGGCATAAGCTTAGGTGCTCCTTCCACCTCCACTAAGCAAAGCCTGCATTGTGCTGGGGAGCTAAGTCCTGCATGGTAGCAGTAGTGCGGCACTTCAGTGCCCGCTTGCTTGGCAGCTTCAAGGATGGTGGTCCCCTTTTCCACACTTATGCTCACATCATCAACAACTAAATTTACGTATTGGTCATCTTTGGGAGTAGAATTGTGTTCAGTCATACCCACCCCCGTTATTGAGCAATTTTTGATATTCTCCTCTGAAATGTTCAATCGAAGATTGCACTGGAGCAGCCACGGAATCGGACAGCACACAAATCGTAGTGCCAGTCATCTGGTCCGTTAGTTCTATGAGAGTTTCGAGGTCTTCTTCTTTTCCTTGGCCTGCTTCCATTTTCTTTAGGATATTAGTGACCCAAGCCGTCCCCTCTCTACATGGTGTACATTGACCACAAGATTCGTGCGCATAAAATGAAGCCATCCGAGTAACTTGATGAACAATGTCTGTATTCTCGTCCATCACGATAACGGATGCACAGCCTAGCATGGATCCGGCTTCCTGCACTCCTTCGTACGACAGTAAGCACGACTCGACTTGTTCCTTCGAAAGAATGGGGACAGAGCTGCCCCCTGGAATAACTGCCTTTAGGTTTTTTTTATCTTTAATGCCACCGCATACGTCTTCAATTAGCTTTCTAAGAGGAAAACCTAATGGAAGCTCATAATTGCCTGGCCGTTCTACATGGCCACTCACACAAAAAAGTTTAGTTCCTGGGCTTTTCTCAGTTCCCCATTGTCGATACCAATCTGATCCTTCTCTGACAATGTGGGGGATCACGGACAAAGTCTCCACATTATTTATGGTCGTGGGAAGCCCAAACACTCCAGCCGCAGCGGGAAAAGGAGGTTTAATACGAGGTTCGCCTCTTTTTCCTTCCAACGAATTCATTAATCCGGTCTCTTCCCCACAAATATAAGCTCCAGCACCAGCGTGAACAGTTAATTCGATGGTTGATCCAGAACCAAAGATATTCTCTCCCAAGATTCCTGCTTCATAGGCATCTTCTACAGCTTTTCCTAAGACTTGGTTAGCCTCGAAGAATTCTCCTCTGCAGTAGATATAAACCTGCTCTGCACCAATTGCGTAAGCTCCGATTATACAACCTTCGATCAACTGATGTGGTGTCCATCGTATTAATTCTCGGTCCTTAAACGTACCTGGTTCAGATTCGTCTGCGTTGCAAAGGAGATAGTGAGGTTTTCCTGAATCCTTTGGCATAAAGCTCCATTTCAACCCTGTGGGGAAACCTGCACCTCCCCTACCTCTTAATCCCGAGTTTTTAACGATTTCTATCACTTCTTCTGGACTCATCGAGAGAGCTTTTTTTAAGCCATCATATCCACCATTTTTCATCCATCCATCCAGAGTTCTAGCATCTGGATCACCGAAATGCTTAGAAATTATGGAAACCTCACTCGGATGAGAGTAGGGGTATCCCATGTTATTCATCCCCCTTTTCTTTTACACTGTCAATTGAAAGTTCAGCCACGAGAGTTCTTAGTAATTCTCCTACATCCTGAGACTCAACATTTTCAAAATATTTTGAGTTTATTTGAACACACGTTGGGAACCCACAACCCGCCAAACATTCGGCTTCAATCACGCTAAAATTACCATCTAGGGAAATTTCTCCAAGAGCTGTCCCTGTCTCCTTCAAGAAAGCTTTTAGTACATCTTCAGCCCCACATAAATTGCAACTGATATTTGTACATACCTGGATCAAATATTTACCAACTGGTTGCTTGTTGTACATCGTATAGAATGTCGTGACCCCTCGAACATACGCACTGGATAATTCAAGGAGAGAAGCAACCTCATCCATGGTTTCGGGCGAAACATACCCTCTGATCTCTTGCGCCAATGATAAGGTGGGAAGTAATGCGGCTCGCTTTTTGGGATATCGAGTTAATATTTTTTCAAATCTCTCCAAGTAAGGGCCTTCGAATAGAGGTGCTTCTGGATCTTTTGCAGCTAGCATATACGGGTAAGTAGCGGAAGCGCTCGGATGTCCTCCTTCTAGCGGTCTTTTCCCGACGAATGCTGTTCCCCTAACATCCGCCTCTGTGAGTTCATACTCCCCTGTATTGCCAGCCCAGCCCGGGTTTTTCTTAGGTGAACTCATCTATCTATTTCACCCAGTACTATATCTAAGCTCGCATTGATCATTATTAGATCGGAGACTTGATGGCCTTCGGCAAGTTGGGGTAGCACAGAAAGATTAACAAAAGATGGCGGTCGTATCCTCCATCTTATTGGCTTTTCCCCACCATCGCTGACAACATACATACCCAATTCGCCCTTTGATCCTTCTATAGCAAAGTAGCAATCCCCTGGTGGCACTCTTACCCCTTCGGTGACAATTTTAAAATGATGGATCATAGATTCCATATCATTCATACAATCAGTTTTGCTCGGCAGCGAAATGCGGGGGTCTTCTACATTAATCGGACCATCGGGAAGCCTTTCTAGCGCCTGAGATAGTATTTTCAAACTCTGTCGCATTTCTTCCATCCTCACCAGATAGCGATCATAGCAGTCCCCATTCTTCCCTATAGGTACATCGAATTCATAAGTTTCATAATCATAATATGGCCGATCTTTCCTGAGATCGTAATCAATCCCCGATGCCCTTAAATTCGGCCCCGTAAATCCCGCATTAATAGCATCAGAGGAGGAGATGATTCCAATGTCTTGAGTTCGACCAAGGTGAATGCCATTCCGTGTGAGCAGTGAGTCTATTTCATCTAATGTTTCAGGGAAAGTTTCCACAAAATCTTTAAGTTCATCAGTCCAACCATCGGGAAGATCCGCCATCATTCCTCCGATCCTGGTCGCTGAAGTAGTTATCCTGGCACCAGTAAATGATTCGTGTAGCTTATAAATTCTTTCGCGTTCCTGGAATGCGTACAAGAAAGGAGTAAATGCCCCAACATCTATCGCTGTAGTTCCTAGCCACAGGAGATGACTAAAGATCCTTTCCATCTCCATGCACAACACCCTTACTACCTTGCATCTCTCTGTAACTTCTAGGCCCATCAATTTTTCCACAGCCATCACATATACACAGTTGTACATCAATGGAGCGAGATAATCCATCCGATCAGTGAGTGGTACGATCTGATTCCAAGTTCGGAATTCTCCAAGCTTTTCGAAAGAAGAGTGTAGATAACCTATGTCAGGTTCGACGCTTAGTACGGTTTCACCATCCAACTCACAAAGCAATCTCAGTACACCGTGAGTAGCCGGGTGCTGAGGACCTATATTTACGAGCATATTCCCGGAATCTGAGTCACCTCGAGACAATTCTATAGTTTTCTTAGTCGGCATCATTCACCGGATCAATGCCTAGAGCACCCAACTGCTCCGGCCTATAGTAATCTTCATAATCCTGCTCTAGGGCAATCTTAGTTTGTTTTTCTCTGCTAAATTTACCTCTTAATGGAAAGGTTTTTCTCAAAGGATGTCCTTCCGAATAGTTCTTGGGCATCAGAATACGTCTCAAGTCAGGGTGGCCTACGAAATCAACTCCAAAAAGATCGAAGACCTCTCTTTCCAGCCAGTTGGCACAACTCCATAAATCCACAACACTTCTAATCTCCAATCTATTCTCAGGCAAAGAACACTTGATGCGTAGAAGTTTCTTATGAATAATCGACCAAAGTTGGTAAACCACTTGAACTCCTGGCACGGAACCGTAATCAACTGCAGTTACATCCAACAGAAGATCGTAGGACTGTTCCTCGTTATCCCTAAGCCATTCCAAAATTTCTCGAGACTGAGCTGGTTCTACAAACACGACTTGCTGATCACCACATTGAACCTCTGATCCTACAATAGCTGAACCGAAAATTGCGGTCAGTTGTTCCACCAATGCGGCGCTCCTTTTATTCATTTCTTTACATCTATCCTAAAAGGTCCTTGAAACGCCCAGGCCTAGCGGTTTGCGCAAGTGAGCTAATTTTTTCCTGCTGTGTCGAATTTCCGAAAGCTCCGGTCAAGGCTCTCACCTCCAAACTGTTTGCTTCAGGTTTTCCGGCCCCCTCTGGATCTTCTTTTCTTAAACTCCCGTCTGCCAGAGATTCGTTTCTAATCTTTTCCTGTATCATCATAAGTCCGTAAATCAGACCTTCAGGCCTAGGGGGGCAACCCGGCACATAAACATCCACTGGAACTATCGTGTCGATCCCCTGTACCATGGAATAAGTGTCGAACACCCCTCCGGAACTCGCACAAGCACCCATGGAAATACACCATTTGGGTTGCATCATCTGATCCCAAGTCCTCCTCAATACAGGAGCCAATTTATAGGGAACCCGACCCGCACAAATCAGAACGTCTGCTTGCCTTGGGCTAAAAGACATTCGTTCCATCCCGAACCTTGCCAAATCAAAGTTGGAGGCAGCCGAGGCCATCATCTCTATGGCACAACATGCAGTCCCAAAGGGCATGGGCCAAAGAGAGTTTCTCCGAGCCCAATTCACCACAAAATCCACCTTAGTAGTCAGGAAGGTTGGGGCAGAATTGCCAGCTATTGGAAGTTGCCGCTTGTTGTCATCTATTATTCCCACTCTAAGCCCCCTTTTTTCCATTCGTATACCAATCCTAAGGCTAAGAGTACGACGAACAGAGTGACTGCACCGAAGACACCCCAACCCAAATCTTTGAGGTTTACCGCCCATGGGATCAGAAACACAGTCTCCACATCGAATACAATAAAACTAATAGCAACTAGATAGAATTTGACAGAAAATCTCTGTCGTGTGTCCCCTACTGGAATCATACCTGACTCATAGGGCATTTCCTTCACTGGTGTCGGCCTCCTGGGGCTTAAAATATGTGAAGCCACACTCATTCCGACAGCATTCACGATTGATACGCTAAAGAGTATCAAAAGTGGGATATATGATCCCGACATAACCACCTGAAAGTTGCTTGTGAAATAGTTCACTTGCCTAACACAAATAAAGTATTCGAAGGCTCAAAGGAGTGTCAACCCAAAAGGTCTAATCCAAGATCCAGTTTGCCGTTAGAATGGAAAAGACATATTCTCTGCATTTAATTGAACTACTGCCTTAGTGCTTGGCTTAATAGACTTGCCTATAATATTATTCTGTACTTATATCCATTCTCTGAATTCTTATCACTAACCATAGAGTGAAATACACGATGCCAATCAAGAGCGACCACTGGATCCAAAGAATGTCTGAGGAACACGGCATGATTGAACCCTTCGAACCCAACCAAGTAAAACAGGGCAACATTTCCTATGGTCTGTCTTCATATGGCTATGACATACGAGTAGCTCCTGAATTCAAAGTATTTACCAACTTGCACAATGTAATCGTAGATCCAAAAGCATTCGACAATCGCTCGTTTGTAGACGTTAATACTAAAGAATGCATTATTCCGCCAAATTCATTTGCCCTTGCTCGGACAGAAGAGTACTTCCGGATCCCGAGAGACGTACTTGTAGTCTGCGTGGGCAAGAGTACTTACGCCCGCTGTGGGATAATCGTGAACGTGACGCCCCTAGAGCCGACGTGGTGCGGATACCTCACCCTTGAGATATCTAATACTACACCTCTCCCCGCCAAAATTTATGGAGGCGAAGGAATCGCCCAACTCCTTTTCCTCGAAGGCGACCAAGAGCCAATGGTTGCCTATGCAGATCGGAATGGCAAATACCAGGACCAAGAAGGTGTGACCTTACCGAAACTGTAATCATTCTTGCCATACATCCATCAATGACCGAGGATGAAATTCAGCGAATTTCGAAAGCCACCACAATGTCACTTCACTGAAATAAAAACATGACCCTCTTACCTAGCACCTATATACCTTACTTCGAAACCGGATACAATTTTGGATAAACGTATCTCTTGGAATGCACGGCCTTTTGTCTGTTCTCCTTGGATCAGAAGCCCTCACTGTCAAACTATTGGCGGAAAGTTTCTACGGCCCATCTTACGTACACAGCTCAAACCCGAAACCATTTCAACTCCAGATGGAGATTTCCTACAACTTGATTGGATGCCAGAAACTTCGCCAAACGCACCGTTAGTACTGGTACTACATGGCTTGGAGGGACACACTAGAAGACGTTATGTAACTCAATCTTTTTCATCCTTGAGAGACAACGGTCTACGCGCTGTCGGTCTCAATTTTAGAGGTTGTAGCGGAACTCCTAACTTGCTGGCCCGTGGTTATCACTCTGGGGAGACTGAAGACCTTAAATTCATCTTGACCTTATTGAAAAACAGATATCCCGACAGACCTATCATGGGGCTTGGATTTTCCTTGGGAGGAAACGTCCTGTTAAAATTTCTAGGTGAAACTGGAAGCGAGTTCCTCGCTGCCGCTGCCGCCATTTCTGTTCCGTATAATTTATCCGCAGGTGCCGATAGTCTGGAAAAAGATGTCATGGCGAAAATATACAGCATGTACTTTATGAAATCTCTAATAGATAAAGTGCGATCCAAAGAAGCCATCTTGAGTACAACGATCCAACTCGATGAGCTTTCTGAAGATGCGACCATTAGATCCTTCGATGAGCTAGTCACTGCCCCACTTCACGGATTCAAAGATGTTAAGGACTATTATGATAAATCGAGCTCTAGCCAATTCATTCCTTCAATCCAAATCCCAACACTTCTCATTCACTCCAAAGACGATCCATTCTTACCACCTACTCAGGTCCCTGAGCAAACAATTGAAGCTAACCCGTACTTAACACTAATACTTACGGAGCGCGGTGGTCATGTCGGATTCATCGAAGGGTGGCACCCAGGAAACTTTAGATTCTGGGCAGAAGAACAGGCTTCAGAATATCTGAAGCACTGTTTCAATTACTCGTAACCACAACTGCATCAAGAGAAAAACTGTTTATGCCAACTCCGCTGGACGGTCTTCTCCCATTCACCATTTCGTAACTCAGACAGATTTTTTATAGAGTTGTCGAATACTGTTGAATCCATCGATACAGACCCACTAGATGACAATTTTTTAAAGTCCGATCTAGCAACTCTCTGGATTCGATTATCTCCCCGATAAAAAATTGGAGAATTGTCCACGATCTTTAAATTTAGAATGACTTCTTGATCTTTCAGGAAATGGATGAGTCCATCGATTGAACAACCCGAAGGTGGGACCGAATTCATGTCCACAGCAACGAATAGAAATCTTGAATACCGCAATTCTCTGCCACAAATCATCGCTGCACCGTGGGCAGACCAAGTCTCAAGAAAATGATCCAATTCTTTTTTAAAAAGTTTCTCTTTCGGCTCACCCAAATCTTTCTCGATACCGAAAATCCATAACTGTGAATCATCGGGAAGATCATAAAACGGGATCAGGGACATTAACTGGTTCTCCTAAAATGATTAACGGATGTAATCCAGAAACTAAGATTTTTGGTGTTCTGTACTGGGAGATTTGTCAAGCAATATCGCAATCCAACGCAAATCTTCAGTATTCTCCAACATAATTTTAACCACCATTGTTAGAGGGACAGCCAGAAGTGCACCAACTGGCCCCCAGATCCAAGCCCACAAGAGCAACGACAACACAACTACTAGAGTGGAAAGCCCTAACCGTCTACCCAATAAATTTGGCTCTACCACATTTCCGAATATCATGTTTATAGCGAAATAAGAAAAGACTACTCCCCCAAAACTGCCAAGAGTCCCAAATTGGACTAAACTCAAGAGTACCGCTGGGATTGCAGCCAAGATGGAGCCGACTGTAGGAATATAGTTCATCACAAAACCAATCAATCCCAAGAGAACAGGAAAATCCAATTCCTGATACCAAGCTGCCAGGCCTATTAACAATCCAGTGGCCAGACTAATAAGTGTTTTAATCGCTAAATATTCTTGCACTTCTTCAGATATTTTAGTGAGTCGACTTCGTTGACCGGCAACGACGATCACTTCATCGCCCTTAATCCCCGACCGAAATCTTGAAATAGCTTCAAATTTCGGAGGGAAAATTGTGGCTTCTGATAGGATGAATCCCATAATCAAGAGTACCAAAAAAGTATTGGTTAGAAATCCTACTACGCTGGCTGCTGTTTTACCAAAAAAATCCACAGCAACTCCAGGATCGAACACCTCTACGGTTATATATTCTTGTATGGGCAATCCGAATCGCACACTCAATCCATCAATCCAAATACTATACAAATTACTGATGCTGGCCCTATAACCGGGCAAATGTATTTGAAGGTCTGATACAGCTCTGATACCTAAAAGTATTAGCCCACTAAAAACTACACCTATCAATCCCAAGGTGAGCAGTACTGCCAAAAAATCAGGAATGCCGGTCTTGTTCCTAATCTTTGACAGCATTGGCATACTTAGCACAGACAGAAAAAGAGCGATAACAAATGGCAAAAAAAGGCCAGAAGCTTCTCGCAATCCTGCCACCACAATGACCAAGCAGGCACCATTCAGAAGAAACCTAGCGCCCGAACCTTTCGCTCTCTGAAGAATCATAGATTCGACCCCAAACTCTCATTGGATTGTCATGAGACTTAAGTGAATAATAAGCTACAGCTTTTATGATATTGTAAAACAACCGGACATACCAGCAGGTTGTAGACAATAAAGTCACTCAGTTAATCAACAATCACAATCATAAGATCAATTCCGATCATATCAACCAAAGTGTCAGAACGGTTGTTTTGAAGAAACTTGATAAGTCGGTTGTGATTTAGGAGATTGCATTCATAAGACTGAGCCTGCTTCCCATTTGGCACAAATAAATCATTAAGATACTAGGCCTGGACAATGTTGATTCTTCTAAGAAAAAATAGACTGACAAATTACGATCTAACCAAGAAATTCAACACGGCTATACTTTTGATACCTTTCTTGGTTCTGGGCTGCACCAGTACCGGCAACACCATCCGTGATGCGCCAAGAATCCTACAAGCAGGAGCACCAGGTCAAGCATCCATGCCACTCACCCTAGGGGAATTGGCCTCTATCGTTCAACCAACTCACAACCAAGCAGACGTAGATTTCATGCAGGGTATGATTCATCACCATACCCAAGCTTTAGAAATGGCTGGCCTTATTCAAACAAGGACAAAAAGCACCGAACTCTACGACTTAGGCAGAA
>Ga0114999_10005030_pt1 | contig 15711 bp, 12 predicted proteins | sample ArcticOcean_MG_C_3_FD_89820 | JGI IMG/M metagenome (GOLD analysis project Ga0114999, IMG submission 89820) | Marine microbial communities from western Arctic Ocean - ArcticOcean_MG_CB8_126 | ecosystem: Environmental > Aquatic > Marine > Oceanic | place: Arctic Ocean: Canada Basin | collected...
CTTTGATCTAGCACATAAACACTTACTACTTCCTCGCTATCGTCCCGTCAGTGCCGCCGGAGAAGATGACGGAGGCGGGTAAACACGCTGAAGAAACCCTGAAAGTCTCTATCGGGACCTTCGTTCAGCGCTGGGATGACGAGTGGCTCCCAGAGCTCAAGGGATATCACGACACCTGGGATTCGTTTGATCTCTCCGGTGCGTCGGTCGATAGTCTTCTTGAACATCTCGACTGGACGCTCGATACATTCGCCCGGCTGTGGGACATCCACTTTCAGATCGCAGTCCCCTTCCTGGTCGCACCGAGCATGTTCCATGACATGTACTCGGACGTCTTTGGCGAAACCGAAGCCCTGCACTCTTACAAGCTGTTGCAGGGGATCGAAAACGCTAGCCTGGTCGCAGGCCGTGAGCTGTGGTCGCTCAGCCAGAGCGCTGACAGCGACGAGATAAGGTCTCTGACCCTCAATCACCCGACTGGTGAGATTGTCGCAGCGCTTGAGTTGTCCGACGAAGGAGGCAAGTTCCTCCACCTGCTACGGACATATCTTCAGAAGTACGACATGAGGTCCGATACCGTCATTGAACTGGCGGACCCGAGTTGGGTTGAAGACCCATCTATCGCCATCGAGAACCTCAAGCACTATCTCTCGGAAGACGCCGAGAATCCGGAGGATCACTGGAAACAGATGGTCGCCGAGCGCGAACAGTTTGTGGCCGACGCCGGGGAGAAAATTGCCGGGTATCCGGAAGCCGTACGTGGCGGGTTTGAGATGTTCATGGCCGCCGGACAGCACGGCCATCGACTCCAGGAAGACCACAACTGGTGGATCGACCAGATGGGGAACCACAAGGTCCGTATGGTGCTTCTCGAGTTTGGTCGAAGGCTTGCCGCGGCGGGATCTATCGCCGAGCGGGATGACGTGTTTTTCCTGACCGGTGATGAGATGAAAGACAGCATCGCCGCCGCATCGCCAGTTGATTTCAAGAGCGTCGTCGTTGAGCGCACCGCCGAGATTGAGAAATGGGACAAGATTTCTCCGCCGCCGATGATCGGGACGGACTACGGCCCGCCGCCGGACAACCCGGTCACGCGAGCCATCGGTCGCTTCTTCGGAGGCCCGCCGCCGACCCGGAACGCCCTGACGTGATCAAGGGCCACGCCGGATCACCGGGAACGATCACGGGCACGGCGCGCATCATCATCAAGCTCTCTGAGGCAGGACGCCTCAGCAAGGGCGAGATCCTGGTGACGGCGACGACGTCGCCGCCGTGGACGCCGCTGTTTGCGACCGCCGGAGCGATTGTCACCGACACCGGCGGCCCGCTCAGTCACTGCGCCGTCGTCGCCCGTGAGTACGGGCTACCGGCGGTGGTCGGCACCGGCATGGCCCCGGCGGTCATACAGGACGGCCAACAGATCGAGGTCAACGGCGATACCGGAGAGGTAAGAGTCCTCTAAGAGAAAGAACGCGGCGCAGGACGCCGCCAGTTGAGCCGGTGACCATGACGAGGTCCCGGCTCGGGAGGTAGGACCAGATGACGACGCACGAAGTGACGCCGACGGTGATTCCTACCCCGCTGGACTTTCCGGTCGTATGGGCGGATCCGTCGGACGTGAATCTGACGCTTCGACGGGACAAGCAACACACGCCCATGCCCATCACGCCGCTCACTGGATGGGTGCACGAAAACTACTGGGCCAAAGGTATAAGTTCCGGTTGGTGGGCGATGCGCGTACCTCGAAACATGCTCGTCCGCCGAATCAATACCTACTCCTACCTAGGATCTGACCCTTTGGCACCACCGGAGGGCACACCGGAGGCCTGGGCGCTCGCTGATCAATGTGTCACTGCGTCGATCCCCACATTCGGCCGTCGTTGGGATGACGAATGGCTTCCAGAAATCAAAGAGTACTACTCACGGTGGGATGCCTTCGATCTACCCGGTGCTACCCTCGATGATCTACTCGTTCACCTCGACTGGACGCTGACGGCTTTCGTCCGGTTGTGGCACATCCACATGGAACTCGCCCCGTCTCGGCAGGCCGGTCCGAACAGGTTCCATGACCTCTACATGGACCTGTTCGGTGGCGAAACGCTCGACTGTTTCAAACTCCTTCAGGGGATCGACAACGAGAGCATTGCCGCCGATATGGCTTTGTGGACACTGAGCAGGCTTGTGAAGTCTGACCACGGCCTCACATCGTTATTCGGCGAAACCGAGACCGGACAGGTCATGGATGCCCTGTCCGGTACCGAAGCCGGAATAGAGTTCTCGATCAAATTTCAGGCCTACCTGAACATGTACGGGAAGCGATCAGACACCGTCGTGGAACTGGCCGATCCCAGCTGGGTCGAAGAGCCAACGACGGCCATCGAACTCCTCAAGAACTACCTGTCCGACTCCGCCGTTGATCCTGACATTCACTGGCGAGAAATGACGGCCGAACGCGAGAAGTTGGTCGCCGAGGCACGTGAGAATATCGCCGGGTACCCGGACGCCGTGAAGGGCCAGTTTGAGATGCTTCTGGCTGGCGGACAGCAGGGACATCGCATTCAGGAGGACCACAACTGGTGGCTGGACCAGCAGGGACTGCACCGGCTTCGGAGGGTGTTTCTGGAGGTAGGGAAGAGGTTCGCAGCGGCTGGTGTAATCGCTGATTCGTCCGATATCTGGTATCTGACTATCGATGAGATCCGTGATGATTCAGGTTCCGGCCTGTCCGGAGACCAAAGGTCTCAGATCGAGGCCGAAATGGCCCGATGGGCTGAGATCGATGCGCCACCGATGGTTGGCACGGACTACGGCCCGCCGCCAGACAATCCGGTCGGACACGCGATCGCCAAGTTCTACGGCGACCCGCCACGCCCGCCTACCGAGGACAACCCGGACGTTTTCGGCGGGACTCCCGGTTCGCCCGGGAAGGTCCGTGCGACGGCGCGGGTGATCATCAAGCTGGCGGACGCAGGAAAGCTCAACGAGGGCGAAATTCTAGTAACAGCGACGACATCGCCGCCGTGGACGCCTTTGTTCGCGACGGCTAGCGGGATTGTCACCGACACCGGAGGCGCGCTCAGTCACTGCGCCATCGTCGCCCGGGAGTACGACATACCCGCCGTAGTTGGCACGGGTGTGGCGACATCCGTGCCAACTACGGACAGACTCTGGAGATCGACGGCGATACCGGGGAAGTGCGGCTGATCTTCGACGATTAGTCGTTTCGCCAATGCCGGGGCTGGCCTGAGTAAACGGCCTTCCCGGCATTAGCCGCTCGTAGTTCTGAGATTCCCTGGTCATTTGTGACCAGATGGGGCCAAAGCGGTCCATAATCGAGTATCGTCCGTATACCGGGTTGCCCACTTCGACCCTTTCGGGTCTTGTCCACGGCTCCCGAGGAGTACGTCTCGCCCCGTATAGATGACATATCAGAGTCTTCAACCGCGTCTGCTCCTGTAGTTACACCGGGGTCTAGCGAGCGGTTGATCGTGATTTCGGTTGTTCTCGGCGCAACGCTGATGCCGCTGAACTCCACGATGATTGCCGTCGCCCTTCCAGAAATCACGGGCGACCTTGGCGTCTCCGTCGCACGATCGTCATGGCTGGTCACGGCATACCTGGTCGCGCTTGCATCTCTTCTACCGCTTGCGGGCGATCTTGCCGATCGATTCGGTCGACGCAAGATGATCCTGACCGGTCTGACCGTGTTTGGCATCGCATCTATTGGTGCAGCAATCGCTCCAAACTTTGAGTCGCTTCTGGTGTTTCGCGTCCTTCAGGCGATTTCCGGTGCGATGGTCCTGCCCGCCGGATGGGCCGTGATGCGAGAGGTCGTTCCTGAAGAGAGACGTGCGTACACGTTCGGCCTCATGGGTTCCATGATTGGTCTTTCGGCCGGAGCCGGTCCTCCTCTGGGTGGAGTCCTTACGGAATTCGCCGGTTGGCGCGGTATTTTTTACGTGAACATCCCGGTGGTAGCACTCGCCTTGATGCTGGGTTGGCGAGTGCTGCCCAGGACACGCCCCGTATCCGCCGAGAAGTCTGGGGCTAAAAGCAGGTTCGACTTCGCAGGGGCGTTGCTGCTTCCGGCGGTGCTGTCCGGCATGGATGGCGTGCTGATGGCTATAGCCCGTGGAGCGCCGTGGTCTATCGTCGGGATCGCAATAGTTGCGGTGGCCGCCGGTACGGTTCTGCTTGCTCTGGTCGAGGCACGTGCAAGTGAGCCCGTGCTCCAGCCGCGATTGTTCCGAATTCGACCGTTCATGGCGGCGGCGGGTGGCATCGCGTTCAGCAATATGGCGATGTACGTGATCCTGTTGGCCGTCCCCCTGATGCTGACCGCCAGGGGCGGATACAGCAATATCGAGATCGGCTTCGTGCTGATGGCGCTGTCGATTGCGTCTTTCCTGGTTGCGCCCGTGGCGGGCCGATTTGCCGACCGGCTAGGCAGACGTGCGCCGACGGTGTTCGGGCTGATCATCGCAACCGCCGCTGCCTTCCCACTCGCCATCGAAGGGGCCGACATTTCGATTCTCTTGCTGGTCGTATCGCTGGTCCTGTTTGGTGTCGGCATTGGTATCGCAAACCCGGGAATGCAGACGGGTGCGATAGAGGCGGCGCCGCCCGACCGAACCGCAGCGGCATCGGGTGTGTTCTCAACCAGCCGTTACTTCGGCAGCATCGTCGGATCGGCGATCCTGGCCGGGCTGATAGGAACGGATCGGGCCGATGCGTCCGGGATCGACGGAGTGTTCATCCTGGTGCTGATCGCATCTGCGATATCGCTAGTCGCCGTGATGGGGCTGGCGTCGCGAAGGCCGGGCCAAGAAGCGGACAACGAGGCCGACGCGACCGTAGTCTCCGGGGACTAGGTCGTCGGGGAGGCTAGCGTAGCCTCTTCTGGAGCGATATTAAGCCGCCCACGAGGGCGTCATCATCCTCCTCCCAGATCGGCAACCCACCCTGAGGTTGCGCATCTCGCCCTGAGGTTCTCGAAGGGCGGGCGTGTCTCTCTATACAGTCATCTCCCGCAAATCAGGGTTCAGGCGCAACAGGCGTGGGCGTATTGCCATACGCCCCTACGCATGTCGAAGATCTACTGCGTCGATCGCACGACGGGCGGGGCAAGCACCGCCCCTACATCGATTTGGTGTGGCTGCGGGCGTATTGCCATACGCCCCTACGCTGTGCGGAAGCGCAACTCTACAGAGGCAACCCCCAACAACCCGAACACCCAGATAAGCCCCCCAGCATGGGGGTTAGATCCTGGCTAGTGCTCGTTTGGCTGCGGCCACGGTGTTTGCGATGTCTTCGTCGGTGTGTGCCAGCGACACGAACCATGCCTCGAACTGAGACGGCGGTGGGTACACACCCTCTTCGACTATGGCGTGGAAGAACTTCGCAAACTTGTCTCGGTCAGTTGACGACGCTGAAGCCATATCGGTCACAGGGTCGCCGGTGAAGAAGATCGTTAGCAGCGAGCCGACACGGTTAATCCGGGCCGGGACTTCTGCCTCTGCGAATGCCTCGCTCAGGCCCTTGGCCAGCGCCGCACCCTTACGATCCAGCTCTTCATAGACACCGGGCTTGCCAAGCTCTTCAAGCATGGCGATACCGGCCGCCATCGCCACCGGGCTTCCGGATAGCGTGCCCGCCTGGTACATCGGTCCTACCGGGGCGACCGTGTTCATGATCTCTTTGCTTGCGCCGTATGCGCCAACCGGCAGACCGCCGCCGACGATCTTGCCGAGGCATGTGATGTCCGGCGTTACGCCGAAGACCGACTGTGCTCCGCCAAGCGATGCGCGGAATCCTGAGATCACTTCATCAAATATGAGAAGTGCGCCGTCCTTCTCCGTGATGCTGCGTAGTCCCTCAAGGTAGCCAGCGCCCGGGGATACGACACCCATGTTTCCGGCGATCGGCTCAACGATGATGCAGGCGATCTGCCCCGGGTTGTCGGCGAATACCTTCTCTACAGCGGCGAGGTTGTTGTACGGGGCAACCAGAGTGTCTCTGGCGTAGTCCGGGTGGACACCCGCACTGTCAGCGATGCCGTGTCCGGCAGCCGCGGAGCCCGCTGATACCAGCAGAGCGTCGTCGTGGCCGTGGTAGCCGCCATCAAACTTCATTATCTTGTTGCGACCCGTGTATGCCCGTGCGAGTCGCAGGGCGGACATCGTGGCCTCTGTACCGGACGAAACGAATCGCACCATCTCTATCGACGGTACGGCGTTGACGACCAGCTCCGCCATGCGGACCTCTGCGGCCGTTGGCGCTCCGAAGCTTGTCCCGTTAACCGCTGCTGCCTGGACGGCGGCCAGTACGGCCGGGTGGGCGTGTCCCAGGATCATCGGCCCCCACGAGCAGACGTAGTCGATCAGCTCATTGCCGTCTTCATCCCAGACGTGGGAGCCCTTAGCCCGATTGAAGAACAGTGGCGTCCCGCCAACTGATGTCCAGGCCCTGGCGGGGCTGTTTACGCCCCCGGGGATGAGTTCACGGGCGCGGTCAAACAACTCTTGCGAGCGGGTGGTATCCAAGTGTGATCACCTGTCGGTCAGGCTAGAGGGTTTACGGTTTGAGATTCTTTAAGTTACTGGGAGGCGGAAATCTTACCCGACAGCGATTCTAAGCGGACAGGCTATCTGTCGTCGCCCTCAACCATTTCGGCGCCAGTATCTATTTGAAAATCGGCTTCAGGCGCGGGTAGCCCAAATAATCTGGATATAGCGCTTGCCGCTTCCTCGTCCTCACGCGTTCGCAGGAACGAAATCGGGTCCGCCAGTATCTTGGAGACGACAGATTTTGTGAGCGACTCGATCACGGCTTGCTGTTCATCGGTCAGGTCAGGCAATCGGCGCAGACCGTTTTGAAGCTCGCGAGCCCTAATATCTTCAGCATGAGCGCCCAGTGCTCTGATTACCGGTTCCGTGGCAAGGGCAGTGAGTGATTCGATAAACCGAGGAACGTCTTTGTCGATGATCGTTTCGGCTTCGGCGGCGGCATCTGCACGCTCTGCACGGTGTTCGTCTGCGATCGCCTGCAGGTCGGGAAGACCGTACAGAGTGACTCCAGGCATGTCTCCAACCGATGAGTCGATATCCCGGGGCATTGCCAGATCAAGCATCACCAGCGAGTGTTCTTCGGCGCCGGAGTTCTCCAGCGCTGTTTGAACCATCTCAGCGGTAATAAGGACATCGCTGGCAGCGGTAGCTGAGATAACGACGTCGGCATTTGCGATGGCCGAAACCAGGTTCTCACGGAGTACCCAGTCGCCACCCAGTTCGGCCGCAACACGCTCCGTCCGCTCAGCATTACGCCCTGCAACCGTCAGGCTACCCGCGCCCATTTTCCCAAGCGTTCGGGCTGCCAGTTTTCCGGTCTCGCCCGCACCGACCAGCAGAACTCGCCGGTCGTTCAGGGATCCAACGGCGCGCTCCACAAGCTGTACGCCTATGGAACTGACGGTTAGCCGGCTTCGGCCTATTCCGGTGGCCTCACGGATGCGCCTGCTACTACGCAGGGCGAAGTGAAATAGTCTGGAAAGCGGTGTGTCTACGGACCCAGCCTCTCCGGCCGCACGTAGCGCCGTCTGAACCTGTCCGGCGATCTGGTGTTCACCGATGACCATCGAGTCCAGCCCGCAGGTGACTCGTATTGCGTGCCGAACGGCGTCATCGCCCTCGTGCACATAAGCGACGGCGGCAATCTCGTCCTCAGACAGCCCGGCCATGTCGCCAAGGGCTTGCATGAGGCGGGCTCGAGCGACATTAAGGTCCTCACCAGTGGTGTAGACCTCAGTCCGGTTGCATGTCGAAAGAACCAGAGTTTCTCCAAGCTGCCTTTGCAGTTGGAGCAGGAGATCAGGAAGCCCTCGGTCGTTGACCGAGACTTTCTCCAGTAGTTCTGTTGAGGCGGTCCGGTAGTTCAGCCCGGCTACGAGGAAACGCAAGTTAGCTCCGTATTAAACGTGACGGCGTCGGAAACCTTAGCACAGCGTGACCTGAGTCACAAAGATTTTCACAGTTAGTACATGATACTATCCGCGCTCGCCGCCGCACTCGTGTGATGAACGTGTGAAACTTTCCGCGAATCACTCCATTTAAACTGAGCCGACTTAATTATTCCGCATCGGAGAACGCCGTTGAGCCTCAACATCAAGCCGCCTGAAGAGCGCGGATACGCCCACCCGGAGCATCTGGTCACGACCGATTGGCTGACCGACCACCTGGACGACCCGAACGTCGTAGTCGTCGACCAGGACCTTCCTGACAACTACGCCCGGGTCCACATTCCCGGTGCGGTTGTGTACCAGGATCACTACTACAAAGAGTTGTCCAACACCCCCTACATCCAGGATGCACGCACATTCGCGGCGACCATGGAATCGATGGGGATCGGCGACGACACAACGGTGGTCGCTTACGACTCAGACGCCAACCACGTTGCGGCCCGACTTTTCTGGGTGCTGAAGTACTACGGCCATGACGATGTCAAAATCCTGGATGGCGGCTTTCCGAAATGGCTGGCCGAGGGCAAGCCTCTTTCGCGAAAAACACCAGCGCCAGGCTCTGCAAGCTTCACGTCCAATCCAAAGGCGGAGGTGTTCTCCGACAAGGACGACGTTCTTGCCTGCACGATGGACTCCAACGCCATCATGCTCGATGTCCGATCAGACAAGGAACGAGACGGATCTAACAAGCGAGGCACTGCCCGGGGTGGCCGCATCGGCAACTCGGTCCACCTTGAGTGGAAGAACTTCATTACGGACGGAGACGTTCCGGTAATGAAGGACGGCGACGAACTGCGTGAGATGCTGGAATCGAACGGCGTCACTAAAGACAAAAAGGTAGTCGCGTACTGACAGGGCGGCATCCGTGCGTCGCACGGATTTCTGGTCCTTCAGCTTCTCGGCTACGAGAATGCGTCCGTTTATGACGGTTCGTGGCGAGAGTGGGGCAACGCAATTGGTTACCCGATCGAGACCTAAACCGGGTCAAGGTTGAACGCCCGACTTCCGAACGGGTATGTCGCTTACGAAACCCACTCATGATTTAAAGTCGTTGAAACGGCGAGTCGGAGTGGGTTTCGTCGCGTTTAAATGGATTCACCACCGCAGCGGTTTGCAATCAGACCAATCTAAAGAGCATGCACGAACGAACTACCTTTAGTAATCAGTAATAAAGGAACGGCTCTCGTATCAACTCCGGGTTGTGATCGGGACCGAGTCCGTAGGGCGTTCACGGGCATATTCGCCGGTGGCCGAATCTAGAAGAAAGAGAGCTGTGATGGCCCTGGGCCTCATCAAGTCAAAAACAGGACTGCTATCGGCCATGACCATGGTCGTTCTACTGGCGGCGGCGTGTGGCGGGTCGTCAGAAGAATCGGACGCGCCCCAACCGACGTCGGTGACCGACGGTGCGAGCGGGACCGTATCCGAGCGGAGTGCGTTGCTGCCCGAGATCGAGGGCATAGCCAACTGGATTAACTCTGAACCGACGACCATCGAGGCAGAGATTGCCGCCGGTAACGTCGTGCTGGTCGACTTCTGGACCTACACCTGCGTCAACTGCCTGAGGACGATGCCCCACCTCAAGGGTTGGTACGAAAAGTACGCAGATCGCGGTCTGACCATACTCGGCGTGCATTCCCCCGAGTTCGACTTTGAGAAGATCAATGACAACGTCGAGAAGGCGGTCGAGAGTATCGGTGTGCTGTGGCCGGTCGCACAGGACAACGACATGGACACGTGGCAGAGTTTTGGCAACAGGTATTGGCCCGCCAAGTACCTGTTTAGTGCCGACGATGAGATCGTCTATACGCATTTCGGCGAGGGCGACTACGCCGAAACCGAGACCGAAATCCGTGAGCAGTTGATCGCCGCCGGACACGACATCAGCGACATCCCGTTTGAACCTCTTCCCGACGACATCCGTGATGAGGAATCCACCAGCCAGACCAGGGAGCTCTATGGCGGCTATGACCGCGCATACTCCCAACAGGGGGTCTACAACGGTCACGAGGAGTACTACTTCGGCGGAGACCAGGCGATTGAGTACGAGGACGTGGGCGACGACACCGACGGCCAGTATTTCCTTCAGGGATTGTGGGAGAACGGTCCAGAGGCGATAGTCCACGCCCGGGAAGACCCGGACCTTGAGGATCACCTGCGGGTTCCGTTTAGCGCACGCAGCGTCAACATCGTAATCGAGCCTTCAGGGCCGGAGTCGTTTGAGGTGGTGGTCGACCTTGATGGTGCGCCGCTCACACGAGAACAGGCGGGCGCAGACATCGTGTTTAAGGCTGACGGCAGCACGGTGATCGAGGTTTCTGAAGCTCGACTTTACGCGGTCCTTGAGTCCCCGGAGTTTCTGACGGACAACCTGTTCTTCAGGTCGACATCGCCCAACTTCGCTATGTTTGCGTTCACCTTTGGCATCTACCTGGAGGGTGCTTAGGGATGCGAATTCAACTCCTGAATGTACGACGCTTGATCTGGGCTTCCATTGGTCTGGCGCTGGTGTCTGTCGTTGCTTGCAGTAGCGGCACCGATCCCGACACCGGCTCATCGTCGACTCCCGTTGCTACCGCTCCAACCACGTCCGAACGCCCGACGCTGACAAGCACCGACGATTACACGCAGACCAACGAAGAGAACGGTCTCATCACGATCCTCGCCACGACCGATCTCGGCGTCGGAGAGGGTCGATTTGCCTTTGTACTGACGGAGCCGGACGGCCTGGTGAAGTTTCCGGCCGTAGGCGTGAAGTCTTTCTATTACCCAACCGGTTACGAGGGCGAACGTGAAGGCCCGATCGAAGAAAAGTTCACCCGATTCCAGCTATTCCCGTTCGGCACCCGAGGGGTGTACTCGGCCAGTTACAACTTCGGCCGAGCCGGACAATGGGGTGTTGAGGTGTCACTGCCGGGCAGTGATGGAGCCGTCAAAACGACCGAACACAGGTTCGACGTGAACGAGGCCACCACATCTCCTGACGTAGGCACTCGCCCACCGGACGCCCGAAACAGGACGCTGGCCGACGTGGAGTCGGTCAAAGAACTGACGACGGGTTCGCTCAGGGATCTAGAGCTGTACGACCTGTCGATTCCTGACGCGCTGGAGTCGGGTCGGCCGTTCGCAGTCGTATTCGCCAGCCCCGCGTTCTGCACGACAGCCGTTTGCGGACCACAGGTCGAAGTGCTGAGCGAGTTGAACGCCACTTACGGCGACCGCATGGACTTCATCCACGTGGATCTGTTCATCAACCCACACGAAATACAGGGCGACCTGGACCTCGCCGTGCACACTCCCCTGCTCAAGGAATGGGGCCTGTACACCGACGAGTGGACCTTCGTCATGGACTCCACGGGGACCGTGGCAGGCAGGTTTGAGGGCTTCTCGCCCTACTCAGAGCTGGAAGATACGATTATCCAAGCTCTGGACGAGGGTTAGAGGGCCTGAGCGTCCTCCCACGGGATGAGGACGCTCAAGTGAGACAGGATCAGGCGGAGGGCGAGATGTTCACGCCCAGGATCACCCGCATGTAGTTGACGTTGTGGGCCAGGTAGTCGTCGATGGCGAGGTCTATATTCCCGCCGATCGCGTCGTATCCGTCGTCACCCTTACGTGGTCCATCCACGTCCAGCATGACCCAGCCCTTGAAGTGCTCATCTCGCAAAAGCTTCATCACAGCCGGGAAGTCAACTCCCCCGCCGCCGAGGTTGTGATAAACGCTGGCTTGCGCGTGCTGTTCCCGGCTGGGAGTCTCATCATTCCCGCGGTACTTCGCGTACGTGTCCTTCAGGTGCACCTCGGCGATACGCGGCAGGTAGTCGGTCATCACCTCTACTGCGTCCATGCCGCCCAGGGTCAGTTGCCCGGTGTCTGGCGTGAACCACACGTAAGGCGGATCGGTCAGGTCGAGAATGGTTCGGACCTCATGCTCACGCTCCACCGGACCCCAGACGTGCGGGTGCGGCGCAAGTCGAATTCCCATTTCGAGAGTCTGTCGACCGATCTCGCTCAACGTATCGGAAACCCTCTTCAACTCGTCTTCAGAGGTTCCGGCGGCCGGGCGAGGGCCCATGTTGACCTTCCACGTCTCGCAGCCGAACGGCTGAAGGAAGTCACGGGCGAAGGCCACGTGGTCGGCGATCGTCCTCTCTGTCTCTTCCGCGTCGGTGAAGTTGGTCGACTGACCTTTGGCTCCGTTCGAGACGTCGATCATCGTCACGCCAGACTCGTCAAACTTCTCCTTGAGCGCCAGTGGGTCCGCGCGGTGGTCCTCGATCTGCTTCGCATACGGCTCAATACCTTGCAGGCCCAGGGCAGCGATTCGCTTGATCGCCCACTCGATTGGATGACGGGCGTCCCAAAGGGAGCTAGTAGATCCGTAAAGGATGTCCGGGTTTTGCGGATCAAGGGATTGATGAGATACAGCGGGCATATGGCACTTCCTCGGGCTTGTGATGCAGTCGTGACGGAGTATAGCTACTGGTCACGGGTCTGGGGGTCACGCGTTATTCCTGAAAGCCGGTAAACCCGGAAGACGGAGCCGCTCCTGCGCAATGGGGCACACCGCGCCCGCCCCCGGTCGCATATCCTGTGCGCCAACCCAATCGCCTTGTAAAGAGGATTGCGTGCCTGACCCGTTGCGCCTTAGCCAAGAACAGTCTGCCGCCATGTTTGAACTGCTTCGGCACATGACGGAGATCGAATCTCCGACATCGGACAAGGAGTCCAACGATCGTCTCCTGGCGCTTGTCCGGGAGCGTTTTGAGGCACTAGGGGCCACTGTGGAGATTGATCGGCAGCCTGATTTCGGCGACCACCTTGTCGCACGCTGGCCGGGAGTCGGCAAACAGGGGCTTATCGTCGGGCACATCGACACCGTATGGCCGACGGGCACTCTGGCCGATATGCCGTACCGGGAAGAGGACGGAAACATTTACGGGCCCGGCGTGCTGGACATGAAGGCCGGAATATCCGCCACCATCGCAGCCCTGTTTATGCTTCGTGGCTCGGACAACTGGCCCGAGCGCGCCTTGACGATCCTAGTCAACTCTGATGAAGAGGTCGGCAGTCCCAGCTCACGCCCGTTGGTGGAGGCTGAGGCCGCAAAAGCTGCTTACACGATAGTGATGGAGCCGGGCATGGGCGGTGCCCTGAAGACGGCACGCAAGGGGCTTGGCGAGTTCCGATTACGTGTCGACGGCAAGGCATCTCACGCCGGTGCTTTCCCGGAAGACGGCATATCGGCTATCGAGGAGATGGCTCACCAGATCCTGCGCATCCAGTCGCTCAAGGACTGGGATGCGGGGACGACGATCAACGTCGGGTTGGTGGAGGGCGGATCGGCCCGCAACACCATTCCGTCAGAGGCTACCGCCGTGATCGACGTACGGGTCAAGAGCGCGGACGAGGGTCAACGTGTCACCAGCGCGCTTTACGCACTGGAGCCTGTAAATCCAGACGCCACGCTGACGATGTCGGGCTCGCTGCACCGGCCGCCAATGGAACGAGAAGGACCTGTGGCGGAGCTGTTCGCTCGCGTTCAGTCGATCGGCGCAGAGCTGGGGTTGGAGCTGACCGAGGCGTCCACCGGCGGTGGCAGCGATGCCAATCTGACCGCGGCGCTTGGGATTCCGACGATCGACGGTATGGGTGCCGTGGGCGAGAATCCGCACGCCGATGGCGAGTACCTTGTGGTGGCGGAGTTGCCGAACCGGGCTGAGTTACTGGCTCACTGCCTCAGGATTCTTTAGACGCACCCGTCTTAACCTCAGCCTCACCGTCGGTTTCGGGTTCCGGCTCGGACGGGCCAGGTCGTCGTCCGGCGGGAATGAGTAGCAGGGGTCGGCCTGACATACGAATCACCTCGTCCGCTCTACACCCCAACATCGCTCGCTGCCACCCGCTGCGCACCACGGACGCCATCACCAGAAGATGATCGGGCTCTGCGTTCTGCACGTCCGTAAATGTACGAGCCGCCGGTCCGACCTCGACCCGCGTCGTGACGTCGAACCCCTCTTCCGCCAGAAGTGTTGCCTGCTCCTCAAGATACTGTTCCGCCGTCTCGATAGCACCGGCAACAAATCTTGGCGCCATGCTGCTCATCGTTGCAGCCCGGTGGAATCCGGAGATCTCAGGCACCACACGCAAAAGCGTAATTGGCAGGTTCCCCGCACGCGCTGTTCGTCGCACATAGGGAAGGGCGAACTCCGATATCCGGGTGCCGTTCAACGCCACTAGCAGTCGCGTCGTCGGGATCTCTTCCGTTTCCCTTTTGGCCGCCTGATGACCGTTCAATATCAGCATCGGGATCGGCGACCGAACCCTTATCTTTTCGCTGGGGCTGTCGGTCAAATGTCTGAGCGTGGGGTGGCGCTCCCCCGCGGCCAGGGCCAGTAGGTCAAACCCGCCCGCCGAAGCACGCGCAACTACGGTATCTACCAACTCGCCCGTGGCGGTGGTGGAGTGTGCCGTGACGCCTGCGCCCTCTAACTGTCCGACCAGCTCATCAAAGTACTCCCGAGCCAGCGCCTGTGCGCGGTCGGTCAGCATGTTCGGGTACTCGATCTGGAGGTTCTCCGTGCGCCGCGAACGTGTTGGGCGCAGGACGTGCAACAGCGTCAGCTCGGATTCGGCCCAACTCGTCACCTGGACCAGGTGGGGCAAAATACGCTCAGTGCTCTGTGAGCCGTTCATCGGAACTAGAACGCGCTTGAACATAGATGGAGTTGATCGTCGTCGTTTCAATCAAGTCTTCGAACAAGGTCTCGAAAATATCAGCAATATCGGCGGGTCACCGATATCGTCCCGGCCCTGAATCTGAGCGCTAATTCTATTCCCCCCACACAAACCATGACCCGTTTGAGACATGACAAAGCTAACGACTGTCACGCCGACTCAGAGGCGGCTAGACTAAATGCTTCGTGATTACTCTCGGGTTAGTGTCATATGAATTGCCCGGGGTATCTGAACTTGTGAACTACGCCGGGCGACTCAGCCCGATTCTTGCGAGATCATTCAATTCCCGTGCCGATTAGCCAGTCTGAACTCGACGAAGTAGCCCTTTCCAGAGCCGAGTACGAGGCGATAGTCGATCGCCTTGGCCGTGATCCCAACCCGTTAGAACTGGGTCTGTTTGGATCGCTATGGAGCGAGCACTGCGGGTACAAACACTCGAAACCACTTCTACGCACGCTCCCCGGCGAGAGCGAACGCCTGCTCACGTCGCTCGGGACCGAAAACGCCGGTGTGGTCGATATCGGCGACGGCCTGGCGATTGCGATGAAGATCGAATCACACAACCATCCCTCGGCTATCGAGCCGCGCGAGGGCGCTGCCACGGGCGTCGGCGGGATTGTCCGCGACATCTTTGCGATGGGCGCACGTCCAATAGCCCTCATGAACTCGCTGCGGTTTGGAAAGCCAGACACCGCCCGCAATCGTTACCTTCTTGACGGCGTGGTAGGCGGCATCTCCTTTTACGGAAACTGCCTGGGCATACCGAACGTCGGCGGTGAGGTAGTGTTTTCGTCCAGCTACGACGGCAATCCACTTGTGAACGCCATGTGCGTCGGGCTGGTCGAGGACGGCAAGATCATGTCCGCCCGAGCCGAAGAGCCGGGCGATGTGCTACTGCTGGTTGGCTCCGACACCGGCCGAGACGGCATTCACGGCGCATCCGGGCTGGCATCCCGCAC
>Ga0114999_10005032_pt1 | contig 15707 bp, 14 predicted proteins | sample ArcticOcean_MG_C_3_FD_89820 | JGI IMG/M metagenome (GOLD analysis project Ga0114999, IMG submission 89820) | Marine microbial communities from western Arctic Ocean - ArcticOcean_MG_CB8_126 | ecosystem: Environmental > Aquatic > Marine > Oceanic | place: Arctic Ocean: Canada Basin | collected...
CAGTCTTATCGTAGGTCCTTGTGCAGGAGATTTCCGTGGATCAGGGTTTCGTCTAGGTCGTATAATCATGGGACGTGTGAAGCACAAGACGAGCAGTGCATATGGTATATTTATCCAAAGGTTGTTACACATGTATTTATAAGGGAAACCCGCAAAATTGATGAAAAAATATGAAAAAATATGAACACACAGGGGAGTCCTCTGTGTGTTCGGAACCTGAATACTATCCGTCCCAGATGACATAAAAGTATTGGTCACCAATACTTTTTCGATACTTTAAATAGTTCATAAACCGTTTTTATTCAATTACTAATGAATCTTTTAATTTGTGATTCGCGGTCATAACTTACCTGCAATTTACGATCTCCAATGTTGTCGGTATACTGGCGGCCAGAAATCAATGAAGCCAAATCGTAGGCGGATGCTTGCTCATCGATTACGATACCTATCACCTTAGTTTTTATTCCTAACTCTTCGCGGTACAAAGGTACCGGGAAATAGACACGATCTGACGTTTCATAGCCCCGATAAAGAGTATTGTCATAGTTTCGCCGGTGACCGTTTTTGTTCGATAAAACTTCGCCGTCCTCATATCGACTTTTCCAGGAACTCCAGGTCATAAACTCGCAAGGTATCCAATCGAGTAATTCGTCAACGCGAGGACCAGCAACAGATTTGGTAGCCAGTTGAGACCACAAGCTTTCCGTTGCCCGATCATAAAGTAACACGTCCGATTGATAAAGAAGACCCGAAACTCTAAACGTCGTCTCCTCTCCTTTTATCTTCCGATTAAAAACCATCCCGGAGCCGCAAAGAGGACAATAGGTCACTGCAAAAGCGAGATCTCCAATCTTATCGTTCACGATCTCATGGTGATCGAGAATCCTTATCGGGTAGGCTCGTGAAATTCCATCATGAGTAACACTCATAACTTGGTCCTCAGCCTTCAGATAATCGACCTCGGCTATACTGAGAAAACTCGGGTTATCAATCGCTGGAATTCCGTCCTTACGCGGCCCACCATCTTTTATATCTTTAATCGGAATAGTCGCGTTACCCAGATCAAATCCCTTTCTGGTCGGTTTGGACGACCCTGTAACCACACAAATCGAAAAGATGAGGCTGATTATCCAAACACGAAGCATGCGTTTATGACGAAAATACTCATCGAAAATTCCCTTATGATCCCAGCTCTCAGAACGTGAGCTTAAAAACCATTACTTACAGCTGAAAATTGAGCCGAATGATCGCTTTAGGTTTCAAGCAATCCAAACTTATAAACTGTGCTCGTATCATATACCTGGCCAGGGTCCAGACGAGTAGATGGAAACATAGATTTGTTCGGACTATCTGGGAAGTGTTGCGTTTCGAAACAAAACGCATCGCATTTCTTGTAGAACGCGCCGTCTTTCCCGTTTATCCCGTTGAGGTTATTTCCGGTGTAAAACTGAAGTCCAGGCTCCGTTGTAAAAACATCCATTGTTCGTCCAGAACTTTCGTGCACGGCGGTGGCGGCATGACTAAAATCATAAGGAAGTTTGTTCAAAACGAAATTGATATCTATACCTCCGCAAAAGTTTATTTGTTCGTCATCGAGGTTGATCACATCCTCAATCTTTTTAGTTTTCCGAAAATCAAAAGGAGTGTCCTGGACAGGCCGGATTTCACCGCTTGGTATAGATCCTGCATCGGTAGGAGTAAAAAAGTCTGCGTTTATCCAGACATCGTGGTCCGTGATACTTCCCGCGTCATGACCAGCTAAATTAAAATAAGCATGGTTAGTCAAATTTACGTGGGTGGATTTGTCGGTGGTCGCACGGTAACGAATGGTAAAGTCGTTTGTATCATTCAGCGAATACATTACTTCGACCTTTAGTTCACCGGGGTAACCTTCCTCGCCGTCTGCACTGGTGTAATTTAATTTCAAGGCCGGGGCTTCTCCGAATTTCATTTCTTCAATACTCCATAGCACTTTATCAAATCCAACCTCTCCGCCATGGAGATGGTTAATTCCATTATTAACCGCGAGCGGGTAAAACGTTTCATCAAGCATAAAACGACCACCGGCAATTCGGTTGCAAAAACGGCCAACCAAAGATCCAAAATACGGAGACCCAGCTTGGTAATCAGCAACCGTATCGAATCCTAAAGTGATGTCGGCCTGTTTACCATCACGATCTGGAACTTTAAGAGATTGTATGATCCCTCCATAAGGACTGATTGAGACTTCAATCCCGTTTTTATTGCTAAGCTTAAAATAATTCATGTATGTGAAACAGATGCGGTTCTAGAGGGTCTTCCAATTACGGGGAAGAAAAAAGAGACTTTGTAAGGAAAAGGCATTCAGGACTTACTATACGAACAACCTGGAATTCATATCAATGAGACTATTTCGAAAAAACCGTATAACCCAAATACTACTATTCTGTTTGTCATTTGGCATCGGATACGGGCATTTCGATCACAGCCTTTATGATTCACTGCTAAAAAAACATGTCAAAGATGGTCTTGTTGACTACTCGGCTATGAAACAAGATCCGTGGCTCGATGAATACCTGTCGCTTGTCGCTCGGGTCGACCTGGAATCACTGGCTACACGTAATGAGCAATTAGCGTTTTGGACCAATACCTATAACGCGTATACACTCAAACTGATCACTAAGTATTTCCCGATAGTCAGCATAATGAATATCAATGAAAAAGGCTATGAATCTGCCTGGGATATCCCTTTAGCAAAAGTTGCTGGGAAAGAGTATACGCTGGACCAGATTGAAAACGAAATCATCCGACCAATATTCAAGGATCCCAGGATCCATTACGCCTTGGTATGCGCCGCCAGATCCTGTCCGCAACTAAGAAGCGAAGCCTACGTGGGTGTAAGGCTAGAAGAGCAATTTGAAGAACAAAGCCGCTGGTTCATGATTCATCGCAACTCCTTTGACGTAAAATCCAGAACTGCCAAATTGTCATCGGTGTTCGATTGGTATTCAGTAGATTTCGGAGAAAGCATCCAGGATACCCTAATGTTGATTGCACCCCACACCGAACCAATTCTTGCGAGTTCTCTGAAGGAAAACCCCAAATCCTGGAAAACCAGTTTTACGGACTGGGACTGGCGCCTGAATATTCAAAAATAGGGTCTTATCCTCAAGCCAATTGTAAAAATTTGGCGACAGTTGCAATTGGCCTTTGACGAATAGAAAATAGCCACTTTGCTAGCCCGCCTGAATGTCTATTGATCCTCACTCAACTCTATTAGTCGAACTGTTCGATGCTCTTCAAATTGAAGAGCTCCGCCGTTGTGACGCATTTGGTCTTCCTTGCCTACGAGGGAATGATCAAATCGTGGTCGCACTGAACTCGAAAAATCACTCCCTCATTATCAAACTACCAGCTTCCCGGGTACGGTACCTAGTTACTGAGGCGTGGGGCCAGTTTTTCTCACCAGCAGACCGCATCCATCCAGAATGGGTGGGTTACAATACCATCACTCGGCATCGCCTTCCGAACATCAGCAACAAAGCGCTGAGGAATTACTGGGAAACTATTTTCTTCTCCTGGAACGCCAAAGATATATTCTACCCCTTCGTTTTCCAGCGCTTTAATAAATAGGTCCGATGCTTTCATAATATATGGTTGGGTGCCTTAATTGGCCGTCCAAATTCAGGGCTAAACCTTTGATTTATCAAACATGTGGCCAATGACAGGAATTTGACGGCCGTGGAGAACGATAAGAAAAGAACAGCTTACCCAAACAGCCACCGAAAGGATGAACATGGAGAGCCTACCATCGACAAAACCAAGTTGAGTAAAATGACCAATGATCGCCCCGGACATAACGCCCCAGGCGAGAATAGCGCCCCAAGCAATGCTGAAGGGTATCAGCAAAAGTATACCTGCAATAAGCTCCAAAACACCAATGATTATTCGCCCACTTGGCTCCATTCCAAGTTCGGAGAAAATCTCCACCGAGTCTTGATGGCCAGTGAAATTGAATCGCAAGGTCTGTAAAAGGATAACTGCAGAAAAGATGCGAAGAACTATGGAAGTAATTTTAATCATAACCGAACGCTTAGAGATTGGAAAGTTGCCTCGTGGTATTATCGAGTAAAGGAGCAAGCGTGCTATCCTCTGGAACGTATAGATTTTTCATCGTCAGCGATTCAAAGGTCTTTTGACCCGTCGCCGAGAGGAGCTCACTCAGGTCGTGTTCAATATTCTGAACATAGTTTTTGATTCGGATTGATTTAGCACCGATATCCAACCCCTTCTGCAAAGAGCGATCATGGGTGGTTATCCCAACCGGGCAGGTGTTGTTTCCGCATTGAAGGGTCTGGATGCAACCCATAGCCATCATAAAGCCTCGAGCGGAATAAATCGCCTGTGCACCCAGGGCAAAAGCCAGCATTTGTCGACCCGGATTCACTAATTTTCCGGATGCTAAAAGTTTTAAACGATCACGCACACCTGCCTTGCAGAGAATTTTGTTAACGCCGGATAACGCAGGATACAACGGCACGCCTACACGATCCATAAATGCTTTAGGTGCGGCGCCCGTTCCACCTTCAGATCCGTCTATAGAAATATAATCCGGAAACGTATCCTGGTCTATCATTTCCTGGACCAACGCCTTTACTTCAGTGAAAGACCCAACACAAAGCTTTAAGCCAACGGGCAAACTGGAAACCTCCTGAACCTTCCTTAAAAAAGCTACCGTAGTCGCTTTATCCTTACATTCGTTGTGATGGGGTGGAGAGATAACATCCTTATCCATAGGAACACCGCGCAGCTCAGCTATTTCTTTAGTAATTTTTTCTTTTGGAAGTAACCCACCCTTTCCAGGTTTTGCGCCTTGGGAGAGCTTAATCTCGATCATCTTGATCTGCTCGTGGCTCACGAGCTCTTTGAGCTTTTGATCATCGAGATTCCCTTCTTCACCACGGACTCCGAATTTGGCAGTCCCCATCTGAAAGATGAGATTGCAATCTTCCTTGAGGTGGTGCTTCGGAAAGCCTCCCTCACCAGTGTTCATAGGGATACCAGCCAACTTTGCACCACGAGCCAGTGCACGGACCGCATGTTCGCCAAGCGCCCCATAACTCATCGCGCTAATGATTAAGGGGCTGGTAATGGTAAAGGTATTTTTAATACCTCGCTCCTCACCAAAAGTAAGTGAATAAGGCGTCAAATCCTCCTGATCCCTGGGATATAACGAATGTCGAATTTTAATCTCGGAGGTGTCGAAATCCTTCAATGAACCGAATGAAGAGGCGGAATCGATATCTTTTGCCTTCCGGTATATTTCCGCACGTTCACTTCGATTAAATGGCCGCTCCTCGGTATCGCTGGCATACAAATACTGACGAAGCTCAGGGCCGATGCTTTCAATAATATATCTTCCCTGCGCTAGAAACCCAAAGTTTCGAAGCAGCGCATGCTCCGTTTGCACCTTCAGGTAGAAGAAGTTGACTATCGTCAAAAACAGGAATGCGACGGTAAGAAAATGGAAGTAAAAGGATACATTGCTCCCCAGAATGAAAAATAGAACCGAGAGGAATGGAATGGTATAGTTTGCGAACTTCGAAATACGATGGAGATCAATTGCGAGAGAAGTCATGAGAAATTATGAATAGTATCGGTTACGACGATAAGCTATAGAGTAATATTTCATTAGTGGCCAGGCAGAGCAATACCTGACTCAATTTCTGAAATAGTGATGCACTTTCCAAAAGAAAATCACATTAACCAGGGTGGCCAAAACATCGGCGATAGGAAATGCATACCAAACGCCATATGTACCTAGCTGTGTGAGAAGATACAATAATAGAGGTATAATTAGAATCACTGTTCGATTTGTGGTTAAAAATAGTGCGTACTTCCCTTTTCCGATTGCTTGGAAAATACCAACAACAGGGAAAGCAATCGCTAGCTTTTTAATAGCATCGGTACCTATGGCCAGTAATTGATCATCGCTGGTAAATGCTCCAATAAAGCTTTCCGAAAATAGCTGAACCAAGAGCCAGCCACAGATAAGATAGACGGTACAAAGCAACATACTGGTAAAGATCGTCTGCCGAACCCCATTAACTTTGCACCAAAATTGTATCCAATAATAGGCAACACGCCGGCTTGAATTCCAAAAATTGGCATGAACAGAAACATCATGGTTCGGTTGCACATGGCATAGACGGAAATATAGGTTTCTCCGCTATAACGAACCAACGTTCGAATCACCAAAACCTGAATAACCGTCGCACTGCAATTCATGATCAAGGTCGAAAGGCCAACCCCGGCGATCTCCCGAAAAATAGCATTATTAAATCGGACGCATGACATGCGAAGCTTCAAGGTGCTCCTACCGGACAACAAGTAGCGTAACATAATCAGCGTAGTTACCGAATTTGCCGCAACAGTGGCCCAGGCGGCTCCTCGAATTCCCCAGCCAAAGGTGTAAATGAATAGAGGGTCCAGTGCCACGTTTACCAAAGAACCAGTCACCATGGAAACCATTGTGCCATCCGCGCATTGCCCTCGGAACGAACGGCATTGTTCATCGACATGGAAAAAATGGTAAGAGGACCACCGATGAGTAAAATATTCAGATAATCAGTAGCTGAAGTCATGATGCCTTCGCTCGTTCCAATCAGCCGATGGATCCAACCCGTGCCGGTAAGGCCGATAAGCAAAGATACCACTCCAAGGCACAAGACAAGAAACAGCATAACACCAAGAATCCGGTTCACGGTCTCATGTTTTTCCGTGCCCAGAGATCTGGAAATCGCAGTTCCCCCACCAACGCCTACGAAGAGCGCAAATCCCATCATTAAAATCGTGGCAGGAATATTCGATCCGATCGCAGCCAACCCATCAGGTCCGACAAACCGACCCACAAAGATGGCATCCACCATACTATAGGCAGCAATCACCATCATGCTTACCACCGAAGGGGTGGACATTTGCATAATCAGTTTGAGGATAGGTGTCTCCCCCAAACGACTACTGTGCGACTTCATTCGGCCAGCACAGTTCAAAGGATTGCCTCTGGCAATCCTGCTATATCCTTAAACGACCTAAACAGGAAATAATCTTGGCCGGGCTAGCGAATCGCCCCTAGGATCATATCTTTTAGGGCTGAGTAATCCGGGTTATCCACCGTACCAGAAATATTAATCGGTTTTTTCCAGAGCTGATACTCGCCAGTCAGGTTCTGACTTGTTAGTCCCAGAACTTTCGCGCGTTCTCCAAAATCCCCTTTGGTCCCCATCGCAAGGTTGATGCTCAGTGCACCTTGAAGAAGAGTTTCCCAACTATCGGCATCGATACGTCCCTTACCAGCCAACAACAGCTCTGGACCTTGTATTGTAAAATCCCGAATAGCCACTTCTCCACTTGGAAATCGATCAAGCTCAATACGTATCGAATCATAGGGTACTCGCTGCAAATATTGGGTCATTCGGGATACGGCACCCATGCGCCCATCCTGCCAGCCGAATAAAGAAAGCCCCAGATTCAAGAGCTGAGCCGTTTGATTCGCACCTTCATTAACTCGGGTGAGCTGAAGAATTCCTGCGGATCCTTCCATGTCCAAAGACACTTTAACCGCATCCTTGAGTTGCTCCAGATCTTGGGCCTGCCCTAGAACAGAAATAGTCCCATTCCAGTTACCGGTAATCGGAGCACCGCTTCCGAGATCGAGTAAGTCGGAAGGAATATTTACTGCGGATCCATCCGCTCGTAGAGTAAAGGGAGTTTCACGGCCTTCGGTATAAATGAGATCCCCCTTACCTGTTATCGATCCCTGATCTAAATCGGTACTGAACGAAGTCACCGAAATAGAGTCTGAACGAACGGACAAGTCAGCATTCAGATTTTCCATGAACAACCCTTGGGGCCAAATTAAACGGTTGAATCGGAACGTTGCATTACCAGTCTTTCCATCCCATGGAATCGGACTAGTCCCGGCGGAATCACTTATCTCACCCATCTCTTCAGAAAGTGAATCCACTTGAATCATACTATAACCCCAAGCGGCCAACGCATTACCTACGGATTGTAAATCTACTATATACACCGTGTCTCCATCCACTCGCATCCGAAAATGGTTTAAACTTAAAGAAGCCACATCACTCACTAAAGTCAGATTTGTAAGACGGTCACCTCGTTCCACTTCTACTGGCACAACCACTCGACCATCACCGGCTGAATCCACATCGAAATTCATGGTGAGCGTCCCGGGCCCTGCTTCATCCGAGAAGCCAGTTCTAACAAAACCAGACAGGGTAGGGATTTGACCCAGCTGACCATTTCCAGAAATTGCATATTCCCAAGGCTTTTGCTCAAGCACGCCTGAACCGCGAAGATCGAACGTTCCCAAACCAGCATTTAAATTCCAGCTGATGTTCCCTTCTGTTGTGATAATGGCCGATCCAATCGTTGGGGGAAGCTGGAGCAATGAAACCGGCACCAACGATCCATTTATATTTAAAGATAAGCGACCGACCAGCTCACTGGACGTGGCGTTCAGGTCCAGCTCGACGTCGACCAGAGGAGTAATTTTTTCCGTTTCAATTAAATAAAGCGCTACCTTCTCACCTTGGACCGTTTGAGTGATTTCCCAGTTTCCAGTCAGGTCGATTTTCCCACGCGAATTTAAATTGGCGCCAACCATTTGCACGCCAAGGGTACCCGACACTGACTGAACCCCCTCTCCCGCCGTCATATCCATTTCCATTCCGAGATCGTAGATGGCTCTATCTACCACAGCCGTTCCACTCGCATCGAGAAAGGCCCCTTGAATTCTGAAACTCGCATTTTCACCAAGCGCCAAATCATCGAGGACTAGATTAAGATCCACCGATTGATCATTTGCCAGGTGGACACGGCCATCCAGACGAACCCGACCCACTGAGACGGTTTCTGAAGGATTCAACTGTTTAAGTATGCCTTTCCAGGGTTCCTTTGGTCCAGCCTCCTCCTCACTAAACAGGTCCAACCAAGCTCCGAGTCCTCCGCTGGACGCTGTGGCCACTGTAGCCAAATCAGCAACTAAACCTTTCACCAGAATCTCCTCCACATGAAGCTCACGTGAACGTGCGAGCCTTAGCCAGGAGGCGTTAATCTCGGCACTTTCGGTTGACACTTCTGCGCCTTGATAACCTAGACTCAACCCTTCTACTCGAAAACTGGAAGTCGTTAATTTTACTTTTTCTACCGAAACACGATCCACGTAGTCATTTGCCACCCAAAGGAAGATAGCTTTCTGAACGGGTGGACTCAGCAAGAGGGCTGCAATCATCGCAAAAATAACTACCAAAAGTCCTGAGATTATAAGAAATTTACGCATGGATTGGCTGGAAAGAGAGATCTACTCTGAATTAAGTCACCGCAATCCAAACAAAGTTTCTCGATTAACCCATTCTTAAAATCAAAAAAACCCGGAAATAGTGTGAAAACAGCGAAACCTTGACCTTCGTCTTGTGTCCGTTACCCATCATCACTTTACACGTATAAATCCATGAGTAATTCCGTACTTGAATTAACAGAAAAAATCAAAGCAGCCTCAGCATGGGTAGCACCGTTGAGGTCGTCCATTGGTCAGGTCATCATTGGCCAGCAATATTTGGTCGATCGTCTCATCCTGGGCCTGATCTCCAATGGTCACGTATTACTTGAAGGGGTGCCAGGATTGGCAAAAACCTTATCCGTCAGAACATTGGCTTGCGCAATCAATGCCAATTTTAAGCGGATTCAGTTTACCCCCGATTTATTACCCGCCGACATCATTGGAACTTTGATCTACAATCCGAAGGAACACACCTTTGAAACCAAGAAAGGTCCGGTCTTCGCCAACCTCGTCCTGGCAGATGAAATTAACCGCGCTCCTGCGAAAGTTCAATCGGCGCTGCTCGAGGCCATGCAAGAGCGGCAGGTCACTATTGGCGATGAGACTCACCTTTTGCCTAAACCATTTTTGGTATTAGCTACTGAGAATCCAATTGATCAGGAAGGAACGTATACGCTCCCCGAAGCGCAGGTCGACCGGTTCATGTTGAAGCTGAGTGTGGGCTATCCTTCCAAAGTGGAAGAACGTGAGATCCTAGACCGCATGGCCACCACATCCGTCATGGAGGACGTTAAACCGGTTATCTCCCTGGAAGATATTTTAAACGCACGGAAAGTCGTGAATGAGGTCTATGTGGACGACAAAATCAAAGACTATATCGTAGACATTGTTTTCGCCACACGCTACCCCAAGGATTATAAACTCGAGTCCGATTCATTGATCCAATTTGGAGGTAGTCCGAGAGCAACTATTTCACTTACTCTAGCCTCTAAAGGTTGGGCCTTTCTTCAAGGCCGCGGTTATGTAACTCCGCAAGATGTAAAGACCATTGCCATGGACGTCCTACGTCATCGGGTAATCGTGAGCTACGAAGCGGAAGCAGAGGGTAAAACAAGTGAAGATATCGTCCAGGAAATCCTGGATACGCTTCCAGTGCCTTGAGAACCTGAAGCCTTCCTCTTACTCCTACTTGTCCTTCCAAACAATACCGATGAGAGATTCAAATCCAAAGATCAGTTTTCGACAACGAGGACAGGGTAGAGGAGGAATTAAAGCTGAATGAAAGATCCTAGAGAAATACTAAAAAAGGTCCGCCAAATCGAGATCCGTACCCGCAAAATGGTGACGGATGCTATGGCAGGTCATTACAACTCGGTATTCAAAGGACAAGGCATGGACTTTGAAGATGTGCGATCTTACAATCCTGGCGACGACATCAGATCGATTGATTGGAATGTCACTGCAAGAATGGGTGACGCCTATGTTAAGCGCTTTCGCGAAGAACGGGAACTTACGCTGATGCTCGTTGTAGATGTCAGCGCTTCAGGAGACTTTGGATCGCAAGAAGAAAGCAAGCGCGAGATGATGGCGGAGATGGCTAGCGTAGTGGCCTTCTCGGCTATTCGCAACAACGACAAAGTTGGACTCCTCTTATTCACAGACCAGGTCGAAGCGTTTATACCACCTCAAAAAGGGCGACAACACGTATTGCGCATCATACGTGAACTTCTTTTCTTTGAGCCCAAATCTTCAGGAACAGACATCAAAGTAGCCCTCGATTATTTGAATCGAATCGTGAAACGAAAAGCAGTCACATTTGTCGTATCTGATTTTCTTGTAAGAGACACGTTTCGCCAGGCACGCATCCGAAATCAATACACCGACATGTATAAGGCTCTCAGCCTTACGGACCGCCGCCACGATCTCATCGTTATCCGTTTGTCGGATCCGAGAGAGTATAATTTACCCAATGTAGGCATACTCACCCTGGAAGACGCAGAGACCGGGCAGTTGGTCGAAATCAATACCCGAAACAAACGGGTCCGGGCCGAATACGAAGCGCGGAACACCCGACAGCTGGAGGATTTCAAAGGCAGTTTGAAACGCCTTGGGATCGACAGTATCTACGTAGAAAACGGACAACCCTACATCACCAAAATCAGGGAGTTCTTTTTAAACCGGGAGAAGAGACGTTAATGAGAAAAAGGATTCTCAGTCTAGCAGCCACTTTATTGGCAACCTGTCAGGTGATCGCTCAGGAAGAAACCGAAGTCTCTCAGGCGGATATCATGGATATCAAGGATCCTATTTTCCTCCTTGATCCAATGATATTACTTTTTATCGGGATTGGCATTTTTATAGCTGGAATTCTTTTTTGGATTGCGGTGATAATTTTTAAACGGATGACCCAGCCTCCTGAACTCGCGCCACCTCCTCCCTACGAGATTGCTCTAAACCACCTCCGCAAAGCTCGAAACTGGCTCGAACCCGAAACGACTGAAAAATTCTGCACCGAAGTATCCACTATTACGCGTGGTTTCTTGGAAGCTCATTTCAAATTGCCAGCGAGCGAACAGACCACCGAAGAGTTTTTTAACGATTCCGCCCAGACGGATATTTTTTCATCCGAACAACGCGAGGAATTAAAAGAATTTTCCGAACAGTGCGATCTGGCAAAATTCGCTAACTACGGTCTCGGCATAGAAGAAATGGAAACCCTCTACCATACAGCCGAAAATTTTATTGAAACAACTGGTAAGCCAAGTGAACAGCCAGAAACAGAGACCCCGGACGCCATCACGCCCAGCTGATGCTTGAATTCCAATATCCCTATTTTTTATACCTAATTCTGGTGGCAATCATCCTACCGTTTCTTAAGGGTGGTTTGCGTCGTCGAGGTAGTATTAGATTCTCTAATACTCAACTAGCTGGCAATCTCGGATCGGCATCAAAGTCTACTTCCGGCAGATGGTTGGCATTCTTGCGCGCCTTGGCATTAAGCTTACTCATCCTGGCTCTGGCGAGACCCCGTTTAGGTCATGGAGAAACCGAACTGGAAGCCAGTGGAATTGATATTGTTCTGGCAGTGGATATATCCGGTTCCATGCGAGCCGAGGATTTTAAAATCCTTGGAAAGTACTACAATCGCCTGGAAGTGGTTAAGAAGGTTATTAAGGAATTTGTTGAAAAACGCGAAGCAGACCGGATCGCATTAATCGCTTTCGCTGGTGAACCGTATTTAGTAAGCCCACTCACCCTCAACCATGATTGGTTGAACAAGAACCTGGAGCGATTGGAAATTGGCCTCATCTCCGAGGAGGGAACTGCCATAGGCTCAGCATTGATTATGAGCGCGAATCGACTGCGAGATTTGCAGGCAAAAAGCAAAGTCGTGGTTCTCCTCACGGACGGAGTAAATAACAGCGGTTCCATCCAACCGGTTACAGCGGCCGAGGCTGCAGCAGCTCTGAAAGTCAAAGTGTATACCATAGCTGCTGGTACCAAAGGTAAGGCACGCGTTCCTGTAAAAGACTATTTGGGCAGGACTCGTTATCAAAACATTGAGACCGATGTCGATGAACCTACCTTAAAGGAAATCGCAAAAATCACTAACGGCACTTTCTTCAGAGCAACCGACACGGAGGAGCTCGAAGCCATTTATGCGCAAATTGATGAACTTGAAAAGACAGAGATTAAGTTAAAGAATTTCATCTTCTACGATGAACTTTTTATTTGGCCGCTGTTGCTTGGCCTATTCTTCCTGCTCTTTGAGTACCTCTTAGCGAACACGACCTTAAAAACCCTTCCGTAGTATCTGAACCTCATGACATTTGCCTATCCCATAATATTTTTTCTAGCCTTGGCGATGATTCCGCTAATGCTGTTATGGGCATTTCGATTGGAACGCGGAAAACAGAAACAGTTGAAAGCTTTTTTGGCGGCACCTCTGATAAAAGAGCTTACTTCGTCTGTCAGTCACCGAAGAAAACAATTGAAAGCGGTACTATTTTCGATGGGCATTGCTCTAATTGTCGTGGCCGTAGCTCGCCCCCAATATGGCTACGTATGGGAGGAAGTTAAAAGCAAGGGCATCGATGTCGTATTCGCGATCGACACCTCCAAAAGCATGCTCGCGCAAGATATTAAACCCAATCGTCTGTCACGGGCCAAGCTAGCTGTATTGGATTTTATTGATAAAATGGGTACGGATCGGATCGGACTTGTAGCCTTCTCAGGATCGGCATTTTTGCAGTGCCCTTTGACCCTGGACTACAACGCGTTCCGCCAATCCTTGGAGATCCTCGAACCAGGCGTCATTCCCGTTCCTGGGACAGATATCGCCTCAGCTATCACCATGGCGGAGAGCGCGTTTAATAAGGAAAACAATTTTAAGATCCTCATATTAATCACCGATGGCGAGGACCTGGCTACTAATGGGATCAATGTGGCTGCGAAAGCGGCTGAACGAGGAGTTCGAGTTTTTACCCTTGGGGTAGGAAGTAAAGCGGGAGAGATCATCCCCATAACAAACAGCCAAGGACAGCCAGATTATGTGCGGGACGAAAATGGAAATGTTGTTCGGACGCGCTTGGACGAGGACACCTTGCGACAAATTTCTGCGGCCTCGAAAGGTTTCTACAGTCCGCTCGGACCCATAGGTGAAGGGCTCGAAACGGTCTATAGTCTAGGACTTGAAGAGATTCCTCGCCAGGAGTTGAACTCAAGAATGAACAAACAAGCGATTGAACGCTATCAATGGGTACTGGCGGCCGGGATTCTTCTGCTGATATTAGAATGGCTCATCGGAACCAGAAGATCTGTCGCAGGAATCGCGAAGCAAGCGGCCATAGGATTAGTCCTTTTCAGTTTTGTAGGATTACCGAATCAAAGTATTGAGGCCACACCTTACAAAGCTCAAAAGCATTTGCGAAAGGGCGAGTTTGTCGAAGCTGAAAAACTGTATAGACAAGCCATAGAAGAAGAGCCTGAAGATATGCGCCTTGTTTACAATCTGGGGATCAGTTTGTACCGGCAAGGCAAATACGCAGACTCGAATACCGTTTTCACGCAAGCCCAGGCCAGTCAGGACCCCGACCTCCAAGCCGACATCCTCTACAACATGGGCAACGCCACCTATAGGATTGGCGAGGGGAAAATCTCAGATAAACAGCCTGAAACTCGAAAGGATTGGGCTAAGGCACTGGAATATTACGAAGGGAGCCTAGTTATTCGACCCGAAGACCCGGAAGCATTAGCCAATTTAAAGTTTCTTAAATACAGGATCGAAAATCTGGTCATGTATGACCTGTCATTGGATTCAAACTTCCCAGACGTGGTTGAACTCAAAGGTGCTGGTAATTATGACCAAGGTATTACACGTCCAATTTCCGTAACACTCAAGGACACCGAGCATTTTCGTTTCGAAACCTGGGAAGGGGAAGGCGTTGACCCACTCGACAAAACCAAAACAAAAGTAATCATCGATGCTAATAAAACAGTCGCCGCTCAATTGGTCGAGTTGGTAAAACTGCAAGTCATCGTTTTACCAAGAGAAGCTGGGACATCCGACTCATCGGGAACCTACGACAAGGGAGAGGAAGTCGACTTGAAATTTGAATCCAGCTTCGGCTGGCGATTCGTCCAATGGGAGGGACCCAACATTCAAGACCCCACGGTCCCGGAAACTAAAATTAAGCTCGATGCAGATACATCAGTTATTGTCATTTGCGAAGAGGCCAAGGAACTCGTGTTCGATTTAGATGAAACAGAATAAGCTAACAGGTATTCTTGTAACCGTGAATCGAGGCAGGCTTCTCCTCGGTGCCTGCGGTTTGTTTGCCAGCCTAAGCTTCGCTCAACAACCGCCCGTATCACCCGAGATGGTTCCAGAAGAGGCAATTCAGCAAGGTCGCAATCGAGGTGTCGAAACCTGGGAAGGCACCCTGTTTGGCCAGGATTCCTATAAACCAGGTTCGTATGCCCAGATCGAGGTTGTGCCCAATCCAGGATTTGAGTTCGAGAAATGGGAGGGAGAAACGGTGGCCGACCTCGAAGCGCCCAAAACCTTCGTAACCATGGATGAACACACCAAGGTGAAACCCTTCTATAAGCGTATTTGGAATGTAATCGGGGCGCCCGACAAAAAAGAAGCCGGTGAAGTCAAAGGTTCTGGAAATTTTCCAGACGGTAGTGGAGTCAAGCTTACCGTTACCCCCAATGAAGGATTTAAGTTTCTTGGCTGGAACGGCAAAGGCGTCGATGAGGAGAAGAAAGAAGAACTCGAAATCAGTATAACCGTAGACGGCGACCACGACATCGTTGCTACCTTCGAACAAGACGGAGATGGCGGCGGAGGTGGCGGAGG
>Ga0114999_10005034_pt1 | contig 15701 bp, 13 predicted proteins | sample ArcticOcean_MG_C_3_FD_89820 | JGI IMG/M metagenome (GOLD analysis project Ga0114999, IMG submission 89820) | Marine microbial communities from western Arctic Ocean - ArcticOcean_MG_CB8_126 | ecosystem: Environmental > Aquatic > Marine > Oceanic | place: Arctic Ocean: Canada Basin | collected...
CACCACGTCCGCGCCGCCGTCCGGCTGGGCTACACCAAGGAGGAGATTATCGAGGTCTTCGTTCTCATGTCCGCCTATGCGGGTTTTTCGGCTATGCACGCCGGACTCGAGGCGGCCCGTCCCGCCTTCGAGGATTTGGGCCTCATCCCCAAGACGGAGAACTCGGCCTGAAGAGCGCCCGGCAAACTCCACACAAAAAACCGCCCCTGCCTATCCCGTGCAAAAAAACCCAGGGGTGATGGTTCCGTTCTCATACGGGTGGCCCTAATCGTCCTGAACAAAGCGCCCGCCCGCCAGTTGTTGTCACCGCCTACGAGGCGGCGAAGGCCACCGCTGATGGTGGACTTCGGGGCGTTGGTGACGTTCTCCGAGCCGCCGAGGATGCTGGAGCGCTCGAAGTTGGCCACGTTCAAGTTGCCCCTCTGACGGCGGCTCCGTAGCCGCTGGCGGTGTTACTCTGCCTTCCGCTGATGCTGGAGTAATCGCCGCTGGCCGTGTTGTTCTGGCCCCCGGTCCGCCTCCGGCCCCCCTTGAGAGGAGCAGACGATAGAAAAATTCAACCCCCATAAAATTCTCGTGGCTGTCGATTTTTCGACATTCAGCCGGGAGGCCCTCCGGGCCGGACTGGACTTGGGAACACTCCGCGACCCGGAAATCACCGCCCTGCATGTCGCAAAGGACAAAGGCAACAATCCTCTCTACATCGTCTAAGGGGAAAGGATTTTCCGAACATACCCCTGAGCAAGACCCGCGAGGATGAGCGCGGCGCGCTTGAGAGTTGCCTTGAGCTTATGATCAGGGGCGTTTCGGCGGGGGAAAAAGTAAAATCCATCGTGATTCATAGCAGCCGGAAGAATGAGATTCTCAATTCCGCCCGGTCGAGCGACTTCGATCTGATTCTTATGGGAACGCACGGCCGCGAGGGGTTGAGCCAGATCTTTCTGGGCAGCGTAGCCGAGCACGTTATTCGCCACACGCAGTGCCCGGTCTACGTCATCAGCGATAAGGCGGAGAAGGCGCAGGCCGCCCCGGTGACGATGGAGGAAGCCGTCCTGAACTAACCCCGCCGGGAGTTTCTACAAGACCTGCCTCGTAAAAACAGCAAATGCCGTCAAAGCGCAGACTGGTTCGCGGTTGATTCGATTTTATGAGCGGCGGAAAAATAGCGGGCGGCGGGCGATTCAAGTTGCGGCGCGAAAAAATGGGCCGACGATCGGATTAAAATCGTTGTTTTTGCTTTAGTTGTTTGCTACGTGCAACATGTTGCAGTGAACTGGCAGCGGCCAATGGCCGGGAGCCTGCCCTCCTCAGGCTGGCTCGGCCCCGAAGAGGGCCTCGGCAAAAACCTTGGCATCAAAGGGCAGGAGGTCCTCGGTGCCCTCTCCCACGCCGATCCAGCGGACGGGGATGCCACTTTCGTGCACCGCGCCGATGAGGACGCCTCCCTTGGCCGAGCCGTCGAGCTTGGTGACGACAAGCCCCGTGACGCCCATTGTGGCGCCGAACTCACGGACCTGGGCGAGGGCGTTCTGGCCTGAGGTGGCGTCGATGACTAGGAGGATTTCGTGCGGCGCGCCCGGGAGCTGGCCTTCTGTGACACGGCGAATCTTGACGAGCTCATCCATGAGGTTTTTTCGGGTGTGGAGGCGACCGGCGGTGTCGACGAGGAGGGTGTCCACCCCCCGGGCCCGGGCCGATGCAATGGCATCGTAGACGACGGCACCGGGATCAGCACCTTCCGAGTGCCGGACAAAGTGGCAGCCCGTGCGCTCGGCCCAAACCTCGACCTGCTCACCAGCTGCCGCGCGGAAAGTGTCGGCGGCGGCAAACATGACTTTTTGCCCCTCCGAGGAGAGCCGGGCGGCAAGCTTGCCGGCGGTGGTGGTCTTTCCCGCACCGTTGACACCAATCAGGAGAACGACACGGGGCTCCCCGGTGGCGGGCGCTTCGGGCTCCGGGGGCGGCGACTTAGACGGGTTTTCAAGAAGAGAGCAGAGAATACCCTGAACGCGCTCGGCTGCACTCCCGCCCCCCCCCTCCCCGCGGCGGAGCTTTTCGAGAGTAGTTTCGACCGTAACCGGCCCGATGTCGGCCATATAGAGGATTTCCTCAAGCTCCTCGACGGTCTCCGAATCGAGACGAGACTTTCCCGCTAGAGCTGCCCCCAGCCTGCCGGCAAGAGAGTCCCTCGTTTTCGCAAGGCCTTTTCTGAGACGCCCAAGCCAGCCGCTACTGACCCTCGCTTTATTCCTGCTCGCAGTCGTCTTCGATTGGACCTCGGGAAGCTCTCCCTCGTATACACTTACTTGAGAGGAATTTTCATCCGTTTTTTTTCTTCCGAATCTAAAAACCACCCGCCAGCGCCTCCAGACAATTTACCATCAACGAAGAACCCCCGCCTGAAAGCCATATGGCTACACTGCGGGGGTTCCGTAATACCGTATTTTGTTGGTTAGTGCACCATTGGGTCTAGGCTTCTTCCGCACCTACTGCTGCGGCTACCGCTTCGCCTTCAGCGCCCTCCTCGGCAGAGCTCTCCTTGTCTTCGTTCTGTTTGTTCATCTTCACCGATACGATAATGGACACACCTTTTTCCCGCTGGGTAACGCCATATAACTGCGAGGCATATGACATTGTCCGCTTGTTGTGGGTGATAAGAATGAACTGACTCTTATCCTCGAGCTCTTTGACTACATCACGGAAACGGCCCACATTCGCATCATCGAGAGTGGCATCCACCTCATCAAGCAGACAGAAAGGACTAGGCCTAACCGAGAAAACCGAAAAGAGCAGCGCTAGCGCGGTCAGTGCCTTCTCGCCCGCTGAGAGCAGCATGATGTTGCCCGGGCGCTTGCCCGGAGGCCGCACCTCGATATCCACACCTGTCTCTAAAGGATCGTTGGGGTCGAGAAGATACATACGCGCCTCTCCTCCGAGGAACAATCTACCGAAAATGTCGGTGAAGTGGGCGCTGACTTGCTCAAAGGCTTCGAGGAATCGCTTTTTCGTCGTCAGGTTCAACTTGTCGATGGTCGTATGCAAATCCTGAATGGATGCGTCAAGATCTTCCTCTTGCTCTTTCAGGAAAGAATATTCTTGATTGATTTCATCGAATTCCTGCGCGGCAAGAGGATTTACCTCACCCATTCGAGAAAGCCGCTGTTGAAGCATTTCATGCCTATTGACATGCTCCTGGTAGTCGGGAAAAAATTCCTTGTTTTCTTGCGCCGACACGACCAGATCGAGGTTGAATTCGTTTCGAGCCGATTCGGTCAAAGTCTCACGCTGAACGCGGAGGGTTGTGCGCCGCTCGGCCGCCTCGGAGAGATTCGCCTGAATTCGGACAGCCTCACCGCGCATCCCTCTCAAAATTTCGGCCAGCTCCTCATCTTGGGCCCGCGCTTCCTCGACAAGACGAGAGCTCGCCCCTTGTTCGACCTCAACTTCTGCTCTTTCTCCCTTGAGCCGCTCAATTTCATCATGGCTCTGACCGAGATTCAGATTCAGGCTCTCGCGCTTTTTGGAAGAACCATCTTCCTCATCTCGCCTCCGAGCCAACCGGGCTGCGTTTTGCTCTATGGCATCTCCTATCCGATGAATCTCATTCTTAATACCCGCCACCTTACCTTGCGCCTCTGATAATACTACGCGGCGATCTGAAACCTCTTTCTCCAATCGGGCCACAAGCTCCCCGACACGCGAAATTTTCTTTTCGATTTCAACACTGCGGAAAGATGCACTTTCAAGCGAAGCCGATGCCCTTGACGCCTCACTTTCCGCCTCGCGATGTTCATTTTCGATATGGACCAACTCTTCTCGCAATTGAGAACTTTGCTCAGTGAGCGCAATGCATCGCGCATTCGAAACGGTATTTTTCTCACCGGATGCACGATGAGCCCCTTGCGATTTAACAAAAGCCAATTCCGCGTGACGTAGGTTTTGGGCAGCTCTTTCAACTTTGCCCTCTACCTGCTGCAATTCTTCACGGTAGCGGCGCTCTCTTTCCGAGGAATCCCTTAACCTAACTTCTTGACCAGACACGGACAGCTGAATTTCTTCCCGCTGGCGTTTCCATTCCAGCGGCCCAGACTTCGCATCTGGTGCGCCCCCTCCTTCAATGGTACCTGAGGGGTGTACAACTTCACCCGACAAAGTAACCCAGGTGATTCCATCGGGTCCTGTCCGCCATGCCTCCAGAGCAGAATCTAAATTATGAGAGATCCCCACTCCGGCAAGCAATGTCTCCATAAGAGAGCGATAATCATCCGGAAAACTCACTACATCTAAAGCACCACCCTCGACACCAGAGAGTTTCGGAATAACCGGTGAGGAGACTCTTCGGGGGATGGAGGGGAGAGCCAATCCTCTCGCTGAGTGACCAGAGGAAACCAAGCGCTTGATCCCGGAAACCGCGTTATCAAGATCCGATACCACAACCCCCTTGAGATTGGCGCCAAGTGCCGCCTCAATCGCTTTTTCATAACGTTGCTCAACTACAAGAATGTCGGACAGCACACCCCGAACTTCCACGCCCACCTCGCGAAATGCCTTTTCATCGGCAAATTTATCTGAATCGTTATTTTCCAGACTATCAAGCACCTGAAGAGATGACCGTGACTCAAACAGCGCCTCTTTCGATGCGACCGAATTCACCTCGCATTCACGCAACAATGCTTCGATACGGGATTTATCGCCGGACACAACACCCATTTGCTCTTTCGAGGATTCCACTTCGGAGGTAGCTACCTTGAGACTGCTATCGAGAGACTCTTTCTCCACTTTTAATTCATCACCAAGCCGAACGGCCTCGGCCAGTTCCGCCTCGAGGCGCTCGATTGACTCAAGAATCACCTCTCGGCGAGAATCTCCCGATGCAATTCTCTGTCGTACGCCGCTAAGAGCATCTGTCTCGCGAGCAAGCAGTTTCCTGGATTCACCCTCTTCGGTCTCCCTTGAAGCCAACTCGGAACGCAAATTATTTATTTTCTCTGCGCTGATTTCATACTCTCCTCTGGCCTCGTCCAACGCCCGAGAAAGAGATACTTCTTGAGTTGTCAGCTGCTCCTGTTTCTCTTTAAGTTTTCTTGATTCATCGAGGAGGGACTCTATTTCCTCGCGGCGACGACGGTCCTCTTCGTCGAGTTCCGCAAGCCGACTGGATAGCATTTCAAGGCGATTTTCCAATCGCTGAAGATACCCCTCGACTTCCACCGCCCTTCGGCGAGTTTCAGCGAGATCCTCAGATCGCTCGGCAACCTCTATACGACATTTTTCGCGCTCAGCTTCTCTAGCTGAAAAAGCCGCTGAATGACCCTGGTTCAATTCTTCGCATTTAGAAAATTCACGCTCCGCCGGTTCTAGTTCCGTATCCAGGCGAAGCAAATTCAAAGCCGCGATGCGGATTTCCAGCTCAACGATTTCTTTTTGATATTCTTTATGGAATGTGGCTTTCCTCGCCTGGCGACGGAGAGTTTTTAGGCGAGCCTCCTTTTCATTCAGCACATCGGCAACTCGCAATAGGTTCGCCTGGGCAAGATCCAATTTCCTGATCGCCTCATTGCGCCGACTTTTATATTTCATGATCCCGGCCGCCTCTTCGATGAACAACCTCCGGTCCATCGGCTTGGCGTTGACGAGCCCTTCTATTCTTCCTTGCTCTATAATCGAAAATGTATCGAGCGAAACCCCTGTATCAAGGAAGATATCAACGATATCTTTAAGCCGGCACAAGTTTTTATTTACAAGGTATTCGCTCTCCCCCGAGCGATAGAGACGGCGCGTAACAACAAGCTCGTCAAAATCTTTGAACTCGGGATGTGTAACGATTCCATTGAGTTCGGAGATGGTTAGAGAAACTTCCGCCATCCCCAAAGGCTTTCTGTCGGCGCTACCATTAAATATGACATCTTCCATCTTTTTCGCACGAAGATTTTTGGGGCGATGCTCCCCCAAAACCCAGCGAATGGCATCGCTAACGTTACTTTTCCCACAGCCGTTAGGCCCGACTATCGCCGTCAAATCCCCGCTGAATTCAAGGACGGTTTTGTCCACAAAGGACTTGAATCCCAACATTTCAATGCGCTTGAATTTCAAGTTAGATTCCCCAGCAGGCGACAGAACTATATCTGAAAAATCAGGGCGGAAGGAACACTTAAGATAGCAGAATCTCATAAGCGGCGCAAAGGGAATTACCCTGAACGGCCATATTATTTAGTTTATTTTTAATGACCTCTCGTTTCACCATTGGCTAATATTGACTGCTGGGCAGCGGCCTGTTCGGCTTCTTTTTTGTTTCTTCCTTGCCCAGTCCCCAACACCCGCCCCCCATGGCGTACTTCAACCCTAAAAATTTTATTATGCTCAGGTCCCGTTTCGCTCAACACATGATAAACTGGCAAGAGCTTGCTTGTTTGCTGTAGTTCTTGTTGAAGATGGCTCTTGTAGTCGTTCGCCAGGATATCGTCCTCGCTATCCTCCGGCATTCGCCACAGCCATAATTCCAACACATCAGCACATCGCTCATATCCGGCATCCAGATATATCGCGCCTACGACCGCCTCAAAGGTATCAGCTAGGATGGAAGATTTTTGGCGCCCCCCGGTTTTCAGCTCCCCTTTCCCTAGCCGGAGAAAGGCAGCTATACCCATCGCTCGAGCAACCTTAGCCAAGGCACGGCCACTGACCTTCTCGGACCGGCGACGCGTGAGAACACCTTCATCTTCCTCAAGCAGTTCTGTCCATAATCGTTTCGTAACGATCAACTGGAGAACGGCGTCCCCCAGGAACTCTAGCCTCTCATTATCCTCTTCCGGCGGGATCACTTCTTGAGAATAAGACCGGTGCGTCAGGGCCTGGAGAAATATTCGGGAATCAGAAAAAACATAGCCAATTTTTTGCTCCAATTTTTCCAAGTGCGGAATGGGAGCCTCTTGGGGTATGTCTGGCGCACCACGTTTTTTTGACGCCACCTTGGTGAGACGTTCGGCGATCTTAGGCTTCGGGTCCTTACGCGGCTTCTGTTTCGAGTTTTCGGAAGAGGATCGTTGCGTTCGTCCCGCCAAATCCGAAGGAGTTCGATAGGGCACAGCGGATTTCCGCCTTACGGGGGGTGTTTGGAACATAATCCAGATCACAATCCGGATCAGGATTTTCGTAATTGATGGTCGGCGGCACTATCCCGTTATGCATGGCAAGCACCGTGAATATCGACTCAATGCCGCCAGCCGCGCCAAGAAGGTGGCCGGTCATCGATTTCGTCGAACTAATAGCGACTTTATGGGCCTGCTCACCAAAGGTGCCTTTGATCGCCACCGTTTCAATTTTATCCCCGCCCGGGGTCGAGGTTCCGTGGGCATTGATATAATCAACATCCATTGTGGTGAGACCGGCATCCTGAATCGCCATTTTCATGGAGCGAGCTGCCCCTTCCCCGTCAGGAGACGGCGAGGTGATATGGTAAGCGTCGGCGCTAAGACCATAACCCGCCACCTCGGCATAAATCTTCGCGCCACGCTTAACCGCATGCTCGTAATTCTCAAGAATCAGTACACCAGAGCCCTCGCCCATAACGAAACCATTTCGACCGGCATCAAATGGCCTGCTGGCGCGCTCTGGCTCTTCATTGCTTGTACTGAGCGCTTTCATCGCACAGAAACCACCCATGGCCAATTCCGTGATGCACGACTCACTGCCCCCTGTCACTATGACGTCGGCGATTCCTCTTTGAATAAATTTCATCGCATCACCGATGGCATGGTTGCTCGATGCACAAGCCGTAACGGTACAGGTATTTGGCCCCTTCAACCCCCAATGCATCGAAACTTGGCCTGGAGCCAGATTCGCCAGCAACTTCGGAATAAAAAACGGGCTCAACCGTTTCGGCCCTTCTTTCTCAAGAATTTCCTTATGCTTTTCAATCGCCGGCAATCCACCCAACCCGACACCGATTACCGCGCCGTAGCGGTGAGCGACTTCCTCATCGGGTTTTTCCAGTCCAGCATCCTCAAAAGCCATTTTCGTGGATGCCATAACAAACTGAATGAAGGTATCCATTTTCTTGATTTCTTTTCGATCAATGAAGTCTTCTGGATTAAAATTCTTCACCTCGCCACATATCCGCGAAGACAAACGCTCAGCATTAAACCTGGTCACTGGGCCAATACCTGACTTACCCGCCATCAGAGCATCCCAATTTTCTTGGATACCAATCCCTAGAGGGGAGACCAAACCCATTCCGGTGATAACAACACGAATATCGCTAGGCACCTTCAGTTTTCTCCAAAACCATTCCAATTAATGTTCGAGCGGAATACAATAAATCTAAATCAACTATGCTCCCGTATGTAGCTGATAGCACTTTGAACGGTGGTGATTTTCTCAGCGTCCTCATCGGGAATTTCAAGTCCGAACTTTTCCTCAAAAGCCATTACAAGCTCGACGGTATCCAGAGAATCCGCACCCAGATCGTTAATAAAAGACGCTTCAGAAACCACCTTGTCCTTCTCAACACTCAACTGCTCCACAATTATTTCTTTTACTTTTTCTTCGACATTTTCTTCCGCCACAGAACATCCTCCCTGTCGCGATATTCCCCCGGCAACTTTCCCGATGGAAATACAGAGTTAACTCCCATAAGACCCATAAACCGTGGAATACTTACATGAAAAACAAACGAATCTCAACAAGCATTCCCCTATACAATCCTGACTAATTAAGTTCTGCAATCTTAGTCAGAGTGTTTTTCAGGCTTTCCCCGTCCTCAACATTGAAAACAGGAATATCCCTGGCGATTCTCTTGTTCAGCCCCGAAAGAATCTTTCCAGGTCCTACCTCAACATAGGCACTGATATTTCCCTGACTCGCCAAGCGAACTGAATCCTCCCAGCGAACAGCTGCACGAACCTGTTTTTTGAGAAGTTCACGAGCCTCATTGCAATCATGGACTGGCTGGCTAGTCACGTTCGAATATATAGGAATCGACAATTCAGAGAATTCCACGGAGTCGAGCACATCACTCATCCGCTCGGCCGCCTCTTGAAGCAACGAACTATGAAAGGGCGCACCAACGGGAAGCATCACGGCTTTTCGGACACCCTTGTCCTTGGCCAGCACAACCGCTTCCTCGACAGCCTTCTGCTCTCCCGAAATGACAATCTGGCCAGGGGCATTATAGTTTGCGATCTCGACAACACCATTCGCCTCCATACAGACAGCTTCCACAACCTCTCGGTCTAAGCCCAACAAAGCCGCCATCGCGCCCCCACCTTGGGGAACCGCTTTTTGCATAAATTCTCCTCGCACTTTCACCAAATATAGCGCAGTCGAAAAATCGAGCCCCCCCGCCGCAAGCAACGCAGAATACTCGCCCAGACTATGGCCCATCGCTAATACCGGACTCACCCCATTTTCCGCCAACAGCATATGAGCGATGTAGCTATGGACCATGATCGCGGGCTGAGTGTTCGAAGTCAGTGTCAAATCATCCTTGGGACCTTCAAAACTGAGTTTGGCGATATCCCATCCAAGGATATCGTTTGCCATCTGATAGGTTTCCCTGGCGAACGAGAAGCGATCATAGAAATCCTTCCCCATCCCGACATGTTGTGACCCTTGGCCTGGAAATAAGAAAGCGACCCGACAGGAACTCAAGACAATCTCTCCAAATCCCTCAAATTACCCAACAGAAAGAGCCAATCAGAGAGACAACTGACTGAAAATAATTGCATTGTGGGCAGAATAGCAATTATGAGTTTTCAGATAGGACTACCATTCAACCAGGGCGGCGCCCCAAGTAAATCCCCCACCAAAGGCAGCCATCAAGACATTATCACCGCGCCGAATTTTCCCCTCCCTTACCCACTCATCCAAAGCTACCGGAATTGTGGCAGAAGACATATTGCCATATTTATCTATCGTAACTACGACCTTGTCCATCGACAACTTCAGACGCTTAGCCACCGCCTCTATGATCCGAATATTTGCCTGATGCGGAATGAATACATCGATATCATCCACGGTCATATCGTTTTTCTCAAGCGCTTCAGAGCATACGTTACTAAAATGACGGACCGCAGTTTTGAATGTTTCTTGGCCTTTCATCTTTATTGTATGCGCATCCGATTCGATATCTTCCGAGCGCATGGGAGGAAGTTTTGTTCCTCCCCCTATGATGAGAATCTTATCCGCATCCTTACCATCGCTGTAAGTATAAGTGTCGATAACTCCTTTTTGACCATTTTCCGCCGGTCCCATCACTACCGCTCCGGCACCATCTCCCCAGAGGATACAAGTTCCACGGTCCTTCCAATTTACAGTCCGCGTCATGAGATCCACAGAGGCCACTAATATGTTTTTCTTGAGACCTGAACGAATATAAGCATCCGCAACTTGAAGTCCGTATACAAACCCCGAGCATGCCGCGTTCATATCAAAAGCCGCCGCATGCTCAGCGCCAATTTCCGCCTGAAGCCAACATGCAGTAGAAGGACACAAAGAATCAGGCGTAAGCGTTGTTACGATAATAAGGTCAATGTCCTTAGAATCCATTCCGGCCGCCTCGATAGCACGTCGGCTAGCCGGGAGCGAGAGGTCGGATGCAGCCGCCTCGGGCTGGGCAACCCTACGTTCGCGGATTCCGGTACGCTCAAATATCCATTGATCCGTTGTATTAACAATTTTTTCGAGGTCGGAGTTTGCAAGAACTTTGGCAGGGACGTATGAGCCTGTCCCGAGGATGACTGAATGAGTCATATTTCACACCTGATTTGGGCGGGAACGCTTTTACTTTTGTGTCAGATTCGATTCGCTATCATCAGAAACATATCCGCCTTCCGATGATTCACTCGATGACCCCGGATGAAAAATACCCTCACGGATTTGATCCCACAAGCGCCAACCAGGCTCGGAGCTTCTTTGTATGGACATCTGCCTGTCTATCTCGCTCTGTATCCTACCGTTTAATTGCTTTTTCACCAATTGGTCAGTAGCCTTCAACGCATTTTTGACCGCTTTAGCCGTACTTCTTCCGTGTCCGATCATGCACAGACCATTTAGCCCCAGCAGCGGAGCCGCGCCATACTCGGAATAATCTGTTCTCTTCTTCATTGATTTCAAACCGTTTTGGAGGAACATATACCCAATTTTGCTTCGAACCGAGTGGGTAACCTCCTCTCGAAGAAGGGTGGTGAGCATCTCGCTTAGACTTTCGCTGACCTTGAGCGCCACATTCCCCGAGAATCCATCACATACAATCACATCCACACTGCCCTGAAAAATGATGCTCCCCTCGACATTTCCCATGAAATTCAAATCGCTTTTCGCAAACAGTTCATGCGCCGCCCTGAGGGCATCAGTACCTTTTGTATCCTCGCCTCCAACATTAAGAAGTCCGACAGACGGCGAGGGCGTATCCAGGGCAAGTTCGGAGTAAATTTGACCCATTACCCCAAACTGGAACAGATGTTGCGCCTTGGGGAGCAGGTTCGCTCCGACATCGAGCATGATACTAAATCCCTTTAGGGTAGGAATGAGCGCCGCGATAGCAGGTCTCATCACGCCCTTCATTCGCTGAAGCACATGCAAAGAGACAGCAAATGCGCCTCCCGTATCTCCGGCGCTAAAAACGGCGCTCGCCTCTCCTTTTTTTACTGCCTCGGCGGCAACACGCATCGAGGAGTTCGGCTTTGATTTCAGAGCCTTTGAAGGGATCTCCCCCATCTCGATGACCTGAGTGGCTTCACGAATTTCCAACGGAAGCCCACGCGCACCCAAACGAGAGAGTTCAGAGGCAATCCTTTCGGGGATACCGACAAGTATTGACTCTATGCCCAACTCTTTGCATGCGAGCACCGCACCCTCGACAACTACCGAGGGCGCGTTATCCCCGCCCATTGCATCAACAGCAATCTTCATCAAACCACCCCTGAGCTACTCTCTCAGGCTTCTTGGACAGCTAGAACCTTTTGCCCCTTGTAGAAGCCGCAAGTAGTGCATAAACGATGCGGCAACACAGGTGCTTCACAATTCGAACACACGGATACGGCTGGCTTCGCCACCTTCCAGTGCGTCCTACGCTTGCGCCCTCTTGTCTGAGAATGTCGTGTCTTGGGCAGTGCCATGATGGAACGCCTCCTGTTAAAAATGAATCTAAAAATGGCAATCGTTTCTAATACGACGGCTCAACTCATCAGCTTTCGACTTTCCCCCACTCTTTTAAAGCGCCCAATCTTGGGTCAACATCTGAGTCCGTGCCAACACCCTCACCCCCCTCTAGGCGTCGGCACAATTCAGGTTCCTCCCCCATACATTTGCCCGGACACTTGGGTTGAATCGGTATTGCCAAGCCAAGCTGATCCCGAAGCGGACTCGAAAGGTCCACTTCATCACTTTCGATGTAATAAACCTCTAAGTCTCTTTCTCCCAATTCAACCGCGTCGCCCGTATCGATTTCATGGGGAGACAGCGGCTGAAAATATACTGTGAGTTCGTCCTCAACAGGGATATTCACCTGAGCAAGGCCCATCGAACATTCCACCCAAAAAGAACCATACACGTGGCCTTCAAAAACGGCTTCTTTCTCGCTAGTACGCTCCAGCGTACCCTCTATTTTCACATCCGATAGAGGGGGCCAACTCTCATCTTCAAGATTTAAACACTCTATCCCAACCTTGAGATCTATATTCATCCCCGTTTTGGGAATCTGATCGAAGTTATATCTCAGGTCATCTTTCATTTCTTAACCTCCCAGATACCAAGTGGGAGTCAATCTCAGTGAGAAAGCTCCTGAGAACGGCGAGCCAAGAGACTATAGGGATCAATCTAGGGATGTGTCAATCAAGCATTTCGGAAAAAAAACCCTAAAAAATCATATACACAACTGATATTGTTGTGTTTAAATTATTCTATCAAAAGAAGTTTCTTTAACAAACCCTCCCGTACCCCTCCGGTGGATACGCGAAGAGCTTCATACCCTCCCCACCTGAGTATTTCCCTGACGACTATCAGGCCCGCAAGAGCGATATCCTCGCGCCCGGGTTCGAAACCGGGCAACGAATTTCGCCCCGCCATGTCGAGGGCGGCGAATTTATCCACCCACGACTCGATTTCCCCCCGCTCGAGAAAAACGCCGTTTATGCCCGAATTACTGGTATTTTCCCCTCTCACGAACCACGCCAGGGCGACAGTTCCCCCGCACCCTATTAATGGGACGTCGGGAGGAGTGAGCACGGTTGAGTGCAACATGCCGCTCATATCATCTGCGCAGGCCGCGACCTGGGCCGTCGGGGTGGGGATATCCGTGAGATGGCGTTCGGTGAGATAGACCACGCCAGCCGGTAAGCTACACGTTTTCAGTGTCTTGTCTACTTTAGCGCTTATCAGTTCAAGGCTCCCGCCGCCGATGTCAAAAACAAGCAAGTCACCAAACCCCTCAATTGGCCGCTCATCAGCCTGCTCAGGAGACCCCTCACCCCCCAACTCGCCTAGGGCGCTCATCACACCCGCCAGCGACAACTCAGCCTCCTCCTCGGCCGAAATCACCCGGAGAGGCACACCCAGCTTCCTCGCCCCCTCGGCGAACGCCTCGCCGTTCGAGGCATCCCTCAAAACACTCGTCGCCACCGCCTCGAAGATATCCACCTCCATCTTCTCGGCAATCGAGCGAAAGCGCCCCAGCGTCTCAAAGCCCCGGGCCATCGCCGCCTCCGAGAGCGCCCCGCTTGAGGCCACCCCCTCGCCCAGGCGTATCAGCTCGCGCCATCTACCGCGAGAGACCAGCGCACCCGACTCATCGACCTCGGCCATTGCCAGCCGAGCCGCGTTCGTTCCCAGATCAAGCACCGCCGCCAGGCGGGGCGCACCCGCGCCGCTCTTGCCGCTATCCGTCATGGTCAAACCCGATTGGAAAATGGAAGTGAAATAAAAAGTGAAATGCAGAAAAATGCCTATCCGTTTCGATAACGCTCTTTGAGGCTAGCGTACACCTTGGGCGTGCGCTGAAAACGCGCCCGCTCATCATCCCCCAATTCACGCACGAATTTCGCGGGCGTGCCCATCCAAAGCGTGTTCGGGGGAATCTCCTTGCCCTCGGGCACCAGCGCCCCCGCGCCGACGACCGCCCCCTCTCCAACAACCGCATCGTTCAGGATAATCGCGCCCATGGCGACAAGCGCGCCATCCTTGATCTCGCATCCATGGATAATCGCCGAGTGCCCGATGGAAACATCGTCCCCGAGGATACAGGGGCACTTGCCCCCCTCGATATGGAGAAGGGACAGGTCCTGGATATTCGTTCGCTTCCCCACCCGGATGTGCATCTCATCGCCGCGCAGCACGCACCCGTACCAAACACTGCTGTCCTCGCCGATCTCAACATCGCCGATAAGCACCGCCGTCTCGGCTATCCATGCCTTCTCGTGCACCTTGGGGAGCTTCCCCTCGTAAGGTAAATACATCTCTAAAATATCCCTCTAAAATAAAGGCTGCCCCGCCACTCCAGCCGAAGCCAGCTCCGCCTGCTTTCCAAAAAGATGCGCCGTCTCAATCTCGGAAATGCGGCTCCGCGACACCCGCCGGAACGCCGCCATGTATTTCCCCGGCACCGGCTCGCCCGAGGGCAGCTTCGCCGAAAGCGGATTCAGCGCGGTCCCGTTTCGCTTGATGCGAAAATCGAGATGCGGCCCTGTCGATAACCCCGTCGAGCCCACGTAACCGATAATCTGGCCCTGCCTGACCCGCGCCCGGCCTCTGACCCCACGGCCGATCCGCGATAAATGCAAGTATGACGTAACATAACCCCGGCTGTGGCGCACCTTGACCATCTTGCCAGCCGCCCCCTGCCAGCCCGCCGAGGCAACCACCCCATCCGCGACCGAGCGAACAGGCGTCCCCTTCGGGGCGGCATAATCCACCCCCAGATGCGGCCGGAAGTGCTTGAGGATCGGATGAAAGCGTTTCCGCGTGAAACGCGAGCTGATCCGGGTGTACTTGAGGGGCGATTTAAGGAACGCCCGCCTGAGCGTCTCCCCCGCCGGCGTGTAGTAGGTATCCTTGCCGCTGTCGAACAGAACCGCGGCGTGTGTTTTACCCCCCGCCTCGATCCGGGCCGCCAGTATCCGGCCCAGCCCCGCCGGGCGGCCGCCCAGCGAGCGCTTCTCGATCAATAGCTCGATGGACTCCCCGCCTTTCATGGTCTTGTGGAAATCGACCACCCATTCGAATATCTCGGTCAGCTTCACCGCGTAGGCAAGGGGAACGCCCTCCCGGTTAATCGTCCCGAAAAGGGAATCCTGAAGCTTCATTTTCACGCGCACGTTTTCAACAACGTAGGGAATCAACTCGAGCCGCGCCCGAAACGCGCCGCGTTTTGTACGATACACGCGAAGGCGGCGCTCATCGTCCACCTGAACCAGGAACCGGCGCACCTCTTTCCCTGCCGCCACCAACTCGAAGCGGTCCCCCACCCCGATGCGCGCGAGCGAATAAACAGATCGGCTCGCGCGAAGGACCCTGAGAATTTCGTTCTGCTCCAGCCCATTGGCGGCCAGTACGACATAAACGGAATCGTTGGGCCTGAAGCGGCCCTGCTGGGTAGCCACCCCTGGCCCGTCGGGGAGGGCATCCGCTGGCATTCCAGTCCCTCTCGGGAGTCTGACCCGGGGTTTAACCGCACTCCTCGAACGGAAGTCCTTTACCTTGTCGCCCTC
>Ga0114999_10005036_pt1 | contig 15698 bp, 12 predicted proteins | sample ArcticOcean_MG_C_3_FD_89820 | JGI IMG/M metagenome (GOLD analysis project Ga0114999, IMG submission 89820) | Marine microbial communities from western Arctic Ocean - ArcticOcean_MG_CB8_126 | ecosystem: Environmental > Aquatic > Marine > Oceanic | place: Arctic Ocean: Canada Basin | collected...
ATCACGTTCGGGCAGTCCTTCGAGGTATCCGAATGTGGTCTTGTTCTGAGCATCGACCCAGCCGGCGACCTCCTTGGACTTGCGGACATCGTCTTCGAGCCAGCGATAGGGGTCGGCAACCTTGGTGCCGTGGTGGGTGTCGACATGGTCGATCCGTCGCGTCTTGACATATTCGATGTCGGCGGCGTCGAGCGGGTCGGGCATGGTCAGCAGTCCGGCAAACAGGAGTACGGGAATCAACGGGCACGGGACGAGGCGGTGCATCGGGGATCTCCAGTCGGTGGGCCTGACGGTCGAGCGAGTGGTCGGCCGGTGGGCGAGATGGTATTTAACCGGACGGGATGTCGATTGGAAAGGGAGAGATGATGAGCAAAACGGTACGAACGGGTTGGCGGACGGGGCTGGTCCTGCTGTCGGTGCTTGTACAGGCGGGTGTGGCCAGGAGCGAGGAACCCGATCCGGCAGGTCGACTCGAGCCAACGCGTCGGTTGAACTTGCTGATCGATTCCGAGTGGGACTGGCGACTGCAGCAGCAGCCGACGTTTGCGTCGTATCTTGGAGATAGTCGTCACAACGATCGCTGGCCCGACGTGTCGTTGGCGGCAATCGAGCGACGTCACAAGCATCGGCAGGCTGTTCTGAAACAATTGGCTTCGATCGACCCCAAGCAGCTCGCAGCAGACGACCGGCTGAATTACGACCTCTTTTCCCGCGACTATTCAGTCTCGGTCGAGAGTCACAAGCACCGTTGGTTTCTGCTCCCGTTGACCGCTCGGGACGGTATCCAGGACGCCAGTTCCACCGCCGACGTGATCCGTTTCGAGCGGTTGTCGGATTACGAGCAGTGGTTGAAGCGTCTGGATTCGTTTGGCGTCTACATGGATCAGACGATTGCGTTGATGCGAGCGGGTCTTGAGGAGCGTCGGGTTCACGATCGCGAGGTGATGGTACGTTTGCCGGCTCAGATCGCTCGTCAGATCGTCGACGACCCCAGCCGCAGTTTCTTTTTTAAGCCGTTTCGGAATTTTCCTGCTGGTGTGTCTAAGGCGGATCGTGAGCGATTGCGGAGTGATGCTTTGGCGTCGATAACCCGAGTCGTCATACCGGCGTACCGGCGGATGCAGTCGTTTTTCAACGACAAGTACTTGCCCGGTTGTTTTCCTCGAGCCGGCATCTGGCAGATCCCCGGTGGCCGCGAACTGTATGCGTTTCGTTGTCGCCGGTTCACCACGACTGATTTGACGGCCCGTCAGATTCACGAGATTGGTTTGCGTGAGGTGACGCGAATTCGAGCCGAGATGCAGTTGGTGATCGAGCAGGTTGGGTTCAAGGGTACGTTTCGCGAGTTCTTGGAGTTCATGCGTAGCGACCCGCGTTTTTACTACAAGGACGCGAAGGATTTGTTGGCGGCTTATCGGGAGGTGAGTAAGCGGATCGACCCGCACCTGGTTCGATTGTTCCGTCGCCTGCCGCGGATCCCCTATGGTGTCGAGCCGATCCCGATGCATTTGGCTCCGGACACGACGACGGCCTACTACCGTCCCCCTTCGGCCGACGGGCTGCGGGCGGGGACGTATTTCGTGAACCTGTATCGGCCGGAAGTGCGTCCGAAATACGAGATCGAGGCCTTGAGTCTTCACGAGGCGGTACCCGGCCATCACCTGCAGATTTCTCTGGCGATGGAACTCGAAAACGTGCCTCCATTCCGGCGGTTTGGAGGCTACACGGCGTTCATCGAGGGATGGGGTTTGTATGCCGAGAGTCTTGGCGGCGAGTTGGGCTTGTACAAGGATCCGTATTCGAAGTTTGGGCAGTTGACCTACGAGATGTGGCGAGCGGTACGCCTGGTTGTCGACACGGGGATGCACAACGACGAGTGGACTCGTAAGCGGGCGATCGAGTACTTTGCCGCGAACACGGCCAAGGCGTTGTTGGACATCGAGAACGAGATCGACCGTTACATTTCCTGGCCGGGGCAGGCGTTGGCCTACAAGATCGGCGAGTTGAAGATCCAGGAGCTCAGGCGGCGTGCCGAGACGCGATTGGGCGAGCGATTCGACATCCGCGAATTCCACGACGTGGTGTTGTCGCGTGGTGCGGTGACGTTGACGTTGCTCGAGGAGCAGGTGGACGAGTGGTTGAAGGAGCGTTAGTCGCTGGTTTCGGCTTCAGCCGGCCGGTCCATCAGCAGAAGTCCTCCGATGGTCAGCCCGGTGCCGATGATCATGAGTCGGGTCATGGGTTCATCGAAGAGCACGAATCCGGCGAGCGACGTGAGAGCGATTTGCGAAGCGTTGATCAGGTTGGCTCGAACAATCGAAATGTGTTTCAGCGCCATGGTCAGTGCGAAGAAGGCCAGCGACGTGAACGCTCCGGCGACCATCGCGATCCAGAACTCTTCGGCCGACGTCTGCTCGAGAATCCAATCGGGCCCTTTCCTCACGAGGACACCTCCGCCGAGCACGAAGATGGCGGTCGAGGAGAGCAGCAGGATGGTGACCGCCGAGCTGACACCACTCTTGGCCACCTGCCGGATCACGACTCCAGCCTGTCCCCAACCGATCCCGGCCGCCAACCCCAACGCCACGGTCAACAGGATACCGCCACCGCCCCCCTGCCCTGCCGCCCCGGCCTGTCCCGAAACGTCGTTGGCCATCGGATCGGCATCGATGGACAGCAGGCAGATGGCAAGGATCAGCACGCTCATGGCCAGGCTCGAGCGTCGGCTGACGTGTTCGCCGATCGCGACCACCCCGAGGACGGCTCCGCTGATCAGCAGTGTGGCCTGTGAGAGCGGCACGGTGAGTGTCATGCCACCGAGAGCGAGTCCCCATTGGAAGCCGAGGTTTCCCAGGATCTGCATGGCGGTACCGGAGACGAGCAGGGCGATCATCATGCGGCGAGTTGGCCAGACGATCGCACCGCTTCGTGCCTGGATACCGAGGACCAGCAGTGCCACGGCGACGGTGGGAACGGCCTTGAGGCACGAGACCCATGCGGCCCAATCGAGACCGTCCTTGGCAACTGCTCGCAGAGCGATAATCGACGCGGTGTAGCAGAACGAAGCGAAGACGGCCAAAAGTGTGCCGCGCAGCAGCAGTTCGGCCGTTATTGCCCCCGTGGCATGCGGGACGGGGGCGACGAGTTCTTCGGGCGTCGTGTTGGAGTCGTTCACGAGCGTTGTGGGGCCAGCACACGACCGGATCGTGCCTCGGTATGATTTCCGGCCCGGATCACGACACGTCCGTTGACGACGACCACTTCGATCCCGTCGGGGTACTGGTGAGGCGATTGGAACGTGGCTTTGTCGATGACAGTGTTGGCGTCGAAGACGACAACATCGGCGGCGAGACCAGTCTTGAGGAGTCCTCGATCGGCGAGGCCCAGTTGTTCGGCCGGCATGCCGGTCATCTTGTGGACTGCTGTTTCGAGAGAGAACAGTTTCAGTTGTCGGCAGTATCGGCCGAGGACGCGAGGAAAGCAGCCATAGTAGCGTGGGTGCGGCATGCCTTGTGCGGTGTCGGCACTGACGGATCGGCCATCGGACCCGATCATCGCCAGCGGGTGTTTGAGCACCTGTTGGACTTCACGTTCATCCATGATGAAGTTGATCATCCCGACTCTGCCATTGCCTTCGATCAGCAGGTCGATGCACGCCTCGACTCCGGCACAGTTTCTGGATCGAGCGACATCGGCCACTTTCTTGCCGATCCATTTACGGTTGGCCGAGTTTCCGACGGTAGTGATTTGGATATCGTCCCATTGGATCTTGAAGAAGTTGGGCCAGTTGTCTGTGCCTCGGACCATATCTCGAGCGATGCGTCTTCGCTGGACGGGGTCTTTGAGTCGTCCGAGCAAGGCAGCGTTTCCGCCTTCGTGTGCCCAGGGCGGTACAAGTTGTGCGAGGCCAGCGCTTCCAGCGTGGTAGGGATAGACATCGACTCGGACGCGGTGTCCGGCTCGGTTGGCCGCTTCGATCATCGGCAGCGTCTTGCGAGTCGTCCCCCAGTTCTCTCGGCCGGCCGCCTTGTGGTGCGAGATCTGCACCGGCAGCTCGGCTTCTCGGCCGATTTGGATCGCTTCGCGAACAGCGTCGACTAAAGTCGACGCTTCGCCACGGATGTGGGAGGAGTACTGTCCTCCGTGTCGAGCGACGACGCGGGCCAGTGCCACGATTTCGGGTGTTTCGCTGTAGGTGCCAGGTGGTGAGACGAGGCCGGTCGAGAGTCCAACGGCCCCGGCTCTCATGGCTTCATCGACGTGGTCCTGCATGTGTCTGAGTTCACCGGCGGTGGGCTTGCGATTCTGGCTGCCCATCACGGCTCGGCGGATACTGTTGTGTCCGACCAGTCCACAGACATTGATCGAGGTGCCGTTTGCTTTGAGTGCCCCCAGGTAGTCGGCGTAGGTGCGGATCGAGTGTCCATACAGTGTGACGGGTTCGGGGCCGGGAGCGGGTGAGCTGCCGCAGTTGCCGATCACGTGAGTGGTGGCACCTTGTCGGACGGCGCTTTGGGCCAGTCCGTCTTCGAGCAGCGACCGGTCGCTGTGCGTGTGCATGTCGATGAAGCCGGGGCAGACGATCAGTCCGTTGGCGTTGATGGTCGTCTTGGCGCGGTTGTTGGCCAGGTCGCCAATCATCGCAATGCGGTCGCCTCGGATGCCGACGTCGTTACGGGTTCGCGGACCACCGGAACCATCGATGATCGTCCCGCCTCGAATCAGCAGGTCCAATTGTGGCGTCTGTTCCCCGACCCGGGCGGCTTGTGCCGACGCTGCAGCCAGGCTACCGGCAGCCAGTTGCAGGAATGTGCGTCGCGTGGTGCTGGAGATCATCGAATCGTCCCCGTCGGGTTGCCGCGGTCTTGCGTTTCACGTGTTTCACGTGTTTCCCATTTGTGGCAGACGGCAATTACAGTCTATGGAGCGTCACGCTTCAACGGCGTTGGCTGGGATTGGCTCGAGGCGGCCGATGCGGTTAGACTTCCGCGGTTTGGGAGTCGAGGTGATTTACTGATGCGGGAGGTGACAGGCGAATTGGCCGCAGCGGGCCCGGGTGTGGCCGAGCGGTGTGTGCGTGCGGTTGTCGTGGCGCTCGGCATCGGTCTTTGGCTGGTATCTCAGTCGCTGCTGGGCGCTCGAGACGTCGCAGTCGATACGGCGACGCTTGACGCGGCGGCCCTGACCTTGACCGTGGGTGATCGGGTTCACGAGTGGACGGCCGGTTGGAACGAGTCGTTGAGTCGTGACCGCGGGTTGGCTTCGGGGTTGTTGATCATCAGTTCGGTGTTGATCGACCTGGTGGCGTGTTGGCTGTTCGCAGCGACGATATTCGGTCGTTCGATCCGTCCGTTTTTGGGCCTGTTGATGCTGTTTGGTTTGAGGCAATTGTGTCAGTGGGTGTCGCCATTGCCGGCTCCGGTGGGGATGTTGTGGTTCGACCCGGGATTTCCGTCCTTGCTGGTGACCTACGAAGTCGCCAACGACTTCTTCTTTTCCGGCCACACGGCAATGGCGGTTTACGGCGGGATCGAGTTGGGCCGGAGATTTGGTCGTGTGGGAGTTGTTGGTGGAGGCGTGATTGCGTTGTTCCAGGTCGTGCTGGTACTCGTCCTGCGTGCTCACTACACGATGGACGTTTTCACCGGAGCGGTTGTGGCGGTGTTGGCGGCGATTACGGCCACGCGGCTGGCTGGTCCGCTGGATCGTTGGATCGCGAGCGTGGTCAAGCGTGGTTTCTGTGTCGGTCGATAGCAGGCGGTGAGCGGGCGGTGAGCGGTTTTGGCGTTGGCTCTACTGCAACAGCACGTGCTGTTCGAGAAACGATTCGACGGCCTGGTAGAAGTGGTCGATGGTTTCTTGTTTCCGCCAACCGTGTCCTTCGCCTTGGTAGAGGTGGTAGATGTGCGGCGTGCCGGTCCGCTGTAGTGCGGCGACGACGTCATCGGATTGTTGTCGCGGAACGACTCGGTCGATTTCGCCCTGAAAGACAGCGATCGGAGTCCGGATTTTTTCGGCGTGAAATCCGGGCGAGCGTTCGTGGTAGATGTCGGCCGTTTCCGGCAGCGGTCCGATCATGGTGTCGGTGTATCGACTTTCGAACTTGTGCGTATCGCTGGCGAGGTGGAACTGGTTGGCGACTCCATAGAGATTCACGCCTGCGGTGAATTCTTCGGGGTGGTGTACCAGGACCTGCAGCACAGTGAAGCCTCCGGCGCTACCGCCCATGATCACCTTACGTTTCGGATCGACCAGCCCATCGTTGACCAGGTGTCGGACCCCGCTGATCGCATCTTCGACATCGCAGATGCCCCAGTTGCCACGCAGCTTGAGCATATAGTCACGGCCGTAGCCGGTGCTGCCGCGGTAGTTGACCTGCAGCACGGCCCAACCGCGGCTGGCGAAGTATTGAACATCGGCCTTCCATCCGGCTCGCGACTGCGAGGTGGGACCGCCGTGGATCATGACGAGTGCCGGCGGCAGGCCGGTGCCCTGGTGGGTGGCATTTGTGGGAGGGTAGAACAGTCCGTGAGCCGTTTCGCCTTCGGCCGATTCCCAGCTGATGGCTTGTGGAGACGAGAGGTTGTCGCAGTCGAGCATTTCTCCGGTCGATCGGGCGACGACGCGAGATGTCGAGTCGAGCAGATCGCAGACGACGACCTGCGGGGTTTGGGTCGAGCTGCTGCCAATGACGGCGATTGTGGAATCGTCGCAAGTGGCGACGATGGACGAGATGTCAGTGAGTGGAGCGAGTGTTTCGACGCGAGTGTGTTCGCCGGAATCGAGGTCAATGCGAACGACCGACAGAAAGCCGTCTTGGTTGGCGACCGCGGCAATTGAGCGTCCGTCGCCACAGACGGCGTAGGTTCTCATGTTCTGTGCCCACGCAGGTGTTCCGAACTCGGTTCCGTCGTCGGTGAGCCAGTCGATCGCATTGGTTTGGAGGTCACAGCGGCCCAGTCGTCCCCAGCCCGACTGATCGGAGACGAAGAACAGTTTCGATCCGTCTGTCGAGAATTCCGGCTGGAACACCGCAATCTCGTCGCCTCCGGCGACCGCTCGTGGCGGCGCAGCGACGGGGAGTGGTCCGGAGTTGTCGAGGTCCGCGACATACAGGGTACTGGCGTCCCAGGGCATGTTGGGGTGGTCCCAGGCGATGTAGGCTAATTGCCGTCCATCGGGGCTGATGCGTGGTTGCATGAAGAAGTCGTGGCCTGAGGCGAGGATTCTGGGCCAGTGGTCTCCGTTGGCGTCGACCACCGCGATGCGGTCGATGTCTTCGTGAGTGTGTACGTAGGCGACAAATCGGCCGTCGGCAGAGACGCAGGGTGAGGAGGCGTGTCCGAAGCCGGGCGTGATGGCGGTGGCGGGTCCACCCGCGAGAGCGACCCGAAAGAGGCGTGCGGATCCGTGTTCGACGAAGTAGGCGTTGGAGCCCTGGACCGTGAAGTCGCCGCCTCCGTAACCGACTTCGGCTCGGACGTTGTGTGTGCTGGTCAGGTCGCGTGGTGCCTGTCCGCTGGCGTCGTCGACGACCAGGACACCCTGTCCCGAGCGGCCTTCGAGCCAGACGAGGCTGTTGCTGTCGGTGTCGAAGGCAATTCCATCGAGACGGCGGCCGGCGGCGACGACTGTCGAGGTCAGGGGACTGGGCCAACGTCCGTATTGTCGGGTAGTCTTTGTCATGACTTGGATTCTGACCATTGGGGGAGCCATCGGCAAACAAGACTGGCTGTTTGCGGTGTGATTCTGGCGGCCTGTTGCGGGGTGAGTGGGTATAACTGATGCGAGTCTTGGGACCCGGTGTCATTCCGAGAGAAGCGACGAGCGACAACTGACAGAAACCGATTGAAGGAGACAGTGATGAAGGCGAATCAGAGAAACGTCGCGATGGGTTTTGCGGCCGGTATGGTACTGGGTGCGGTTGTGCTGACGTCAATGGGCCAGGACAGCAGCAAACCGAAGGCGAAAACTTCGAAAGCTGCCGTGTCGAATACTCGATCGGGAAAGACTCGGACCTTCACAGCCCCTCGCTATTCGGTCCAATTCGATTCGTCTCAGAAACTGCTACTGATCACCGACAACTCGTACAGCCAGTTGTATATTTACGACACGGCCAAGAGTGGTGCTTCGACGTTAAAGTCGCGTATCGATTTGAGGCAAACCGGAGCGAGTCAGTTGCGAGGTGTCGTGGCTGGTCCCAGCGGCAAACCGCAGCAGAAAAAGGCGGCCAAGAAGCCTGCGGCCAAGAAGCCTGCGGCCAAGAAGCCTGCCGGGAAGTAGCCTGCCGGGAAGACGGTTTGGTCGTGATTTGAGGGATATTGAGCGGGTTCGGCCGTTCCGTGGTCCGCGGGTAAGCGATTCGCTTACAGGCAAAGACAACCGCCCCGGGGACCAGAATGGTTCCCGGGGCGGCGTCTAGACGTGACGTGGTGGTTCTGTGTGTCCTAGCGAACCGCCTCGCTGAGCATCTTCGAGTTGGGCACGCTGTGCCGCTGTGTCAGTCCATCGACGGTGGTTTCGATCACCGTGGCGACCGGACCGACTTCACGGACGACGCCATTGATACCGGCCACGCTGACCGAGTCGCCCGACTGCATGCGTTGTCGGACGTAGTAGCCGGACATGATGCCACCGGCGACATCTCGTCCGCCGAGTCCGACTGACAGTCCGATGCCCAGTGCCATGGCACCGAAGGCGATCAGGATCAGTTGGTTGAGCAGCGCGAACTGGATTTCGAGCTGTTCGAACGCAGCGATGAAGGTCATCAGGCTCAGGATGTAATACGCTCCGCTGGCCAGTCGATCGGCGTAGCTGATCCCGATCCGATCGGCGGCCGTGGCGATCACGCCTCGAAGGAACGAAGCGATCAGCAGTCCGATCAGGACTACCGTGGTGGCGGCCAGGAGTTTGGGAATGTAGTCGACGAGTTTCTGCGTGGCTGCCGAGAGTGACGGCAGGTTGAGCAGGTTGAAGGCAGCGACCACGAACACGCACATCAGGAGCCAGAAGACCAGTTGAGCAACGACGGCCGAGAGGCCTCGTTCGATACCAACCTTCTTCATCGAAGCCGCCAGTCCGCTCCGTTCGGCGGCACCGTCGAGTCCGATGCGTTGTCCCAGCGCGTCGGCACCTCGAGCCAGCAATCGGGCCACGATGTAACCGATCACCAACACGCCGACCATGGCCAGCACGGCGGGGACGAGGTTAATGACTGGTTGAAAGGCGTTCTCGAGCGCCGTGCCGAGTTTACTGACTCCGGTTTTGACGGCCGTTGTGGCCTGCTCGACGGGAGCCACTGCCAGCGTCGTGGACAGTAGAATATTCATGTCAGTCTCCTTCTTCTAGTGCGTCCGTCGTCCTTTCGCCGGGTCGGTCCCTCGGACGGCGTCCGCACAGTTGTTGTTTAGAGTCTTGGGTCAGTCGTCTTCCTGGGTTCCTTTGTCTGCTCCGGTCGATCGGCGAGGCGAGCCAGAGAGTGTGTGAATCAGCAGGTGTGCAATTGGATCGAGCATCGTGGCGATCACCATTGGGATGGCGGCTGTGAGAAACATGATCCAGTGATTCAGTTGTAGTGTTCGGTTGAGTCGGGTTCGGACGGCTTTTTCGAGGTCATTGGGGACCGGTGGCACTTCGGCGACGGCCAATTGGTGAAGCAGTTGGCTCTCGAAATCTCTGTCGTTGTTTTCGAATTGGTTCATTGGCCGTATCTCTCTCGCAATCGCCCCACCGCTCGGCTGATCCGCATCTTGCATGCGCTCTCGGAGAGTTCAAAAATTTGGCTGAGTTCCTGGTAGTTGTGGTTTTCGGAGTGTTTCATGACCAGCAGAGCCCGATCCAGGTCGCTGAGCGAATCGAGCATTCGCTTGAGATCCAGGCTGGTGCCGGGTTCGGTTGTTGTTGTGCCTGAGGCGGTATCGAGATCGAGGTCGGGGATGAGAGCCACTCGGCGTTGGCGACGGCCTCGGGATCGACGCAACGACAAGCAGGTGCGGACTGCGATGCCGTGGACCCAGGTCGAATACAGCGAGCGTCCCTCGAAATGGGCTCGCCGCAGGAACATCCGGACCAGGACATCCTGAGCGGCATCGGCCGCGTCGTCGGCGTGCCCCATAATCCGGTAACAGATTCGCCAGACACGTTCTCGAAAGCGAGACGCCAACTCGGTGAAGGCCGGACCATCGGACCTTTCACGAGCCGCCTCGAAGGCAAGCTGTTCGTCGCTTTGAGTTGTCTCGGACAACGTTTCCACCACACGGGACCACCTCGGCCGAGTTCGACTCGGATCAACATTGTGAATCAGTCGCTGATCTCGTCGGGATCAGGAGTTGATTCTGAGTTGCCGATCCGAGGAATCGCGTCACACGATTCCGCGAAGAAAACAGGCAAGAGGGTCGCAATCCGTTGCTGTGCCGTGAGTTGCAGAAATGTAAATGTGCCGGAGTGTCATTGAGTCGGAGCAACCGGCGTGGTCAACTTTTCCAGTGGTAGCGATTGCAGGGTCATGTTGTCTTGTGTGATTCGGTAGCGATGATCGGCATCGAGGTTTTGGAACTGCTGGGTGGATCCATCGGTCCATCGAATGGTGAGTTGACGGATGCGTGTGTCTTGGCCGAGTCCGATGTTTTGTTGTTCAGTTCCCACGCCCATGAATCCACTGGCCGGAAAGACATCTCGGACGATTTGTTTCGTATCAGTTTCGACGGTGATCCGGCATCCGATACCGTTGCGATTGGTCCGAGTGCCCTGGAGTTCGACGAGAATGCGATGTCCTTGAGCGATGCGGTTTTCGAACAATCTCAGCGGACCGCCTCCGACGGACCCAACCAGCAGGTCAAGGTCGCCGTCGAGGTCGAAGTCGGCGGCGATGGCCGAGCGTGAGTCAGAGTCGAGATCGGTATTTGAGGCGAACGAGGCGTCGAGGAAACGTGGTTTGCCGGGTGTGGAGTTATTGAGGAACAGGCAGTTGCGTTCATAGGCGCTGAGGTTGTCGCCTCGCTTGGGCATCAGGAACGGGTTTTCGACCCAGAACTCGCCGGCTTCGGCATCGATTTGTCCCAGGGCGGGCAATCGGCTATTTCGGTCCATTGGCTGCGACACGACAGCCCTCCAGAGGCACGTTCAGCCATCGGGTTTCTTCCGATCGAAGCTCAGGAACCCGGTCGTGGCGTAGATATCGAGTCGTCCATCGGCGTCGAAGTCGGCCAGCAGTGGTGCGTAGGCCCAGCCGACGGCATTGACTCCGGCCAGTTCCGAAATTTCGCGAAACCGTCCATCGTCTTGTCCGTGGTACAGGCGGTTGCCGGCACATGAGCCCTGGATCTGGCGATAGACACCCTGAGGATAATCGGATTCCCCGACGAGTCCGATAATCCGGCGTCCCATTTTCGAGTACATGTTGGCGACATAGACGTCGGTCTGGCCATCGTTGTCGATGTCACCGGTGGCGACACCCATGCTGGTGGCGAAGCCATTGGCTTGAGATTGCGGCGAGACATCATCGAAGGAGCCATCGCCTCGATTTCGGAGCACAACATTTCGCCCGAAGTCATTAGCGAGGTAGAGATCGGGGAGGTGATCCGAATCGAGAAAGAACCAGGCGGCAGCATGAGTGTGTCGTTTGCCGCCTCCTGCACCTGCCTGATACGTCACGTTTTCGAACCGGCCGCCTCCGCGATTGCGCCAGAGTTGGTTTTCGAGTCCCGATCCGGTTTCTTCGATCCACTGTTCCTGACCGGTGGAGTTTCGGTCGAGTCGTTTCTGGTAGATCACATAGAGGTCGAGTCGTCCATCGGCGTCGTAGTCGGCGACGCTGATGCCCATGCATTCGGGCAGGAATCCCAGTCCGGATTTCAGTGTGACATCGACGAAATGGCGGCCGTCCTGGTTGTGGTACAGGCGATCGCCGAGGATCAGGTCGGGCCAGCCATCGTTATCGAAGTCGATCCAGGCTGCGGCGAAGTTGGTGAGATGATCGCGGAGTGTTCCGTCGAGCAGTCCGACTTGAGCTGCGGCGCCGCGGAACCCGTCGATGGGGTGTCCGGCCAGGAGCAATGGTGGCACGCCGAGTGCTGCGATGGCGACGTCGAGTCGTCCATCGCGGTTGAAATCGGCGACGGCCAGTTGAAAGCGAGTCTGCTTGGTAGCCGAGGGGGTCAGGTCCCAATTGTCGGGAATCGGCAGTCGGTCCAGATTCCAGTCGGCGGTGACTTCGGCAAAGAGGCCGGTCGGTCCGAGTCTTTGGGTGCTGCGTTCGATGGTCCAGCCGTCGAGCCAGGCCGTCTGGCCCAGTCGCGTCCCGTCGCGGACCACTCCGGTGAGTGTGTGCTCACTGAGCACCTGTCGGTTGTGACCTTCGGGGGTGGTTCCGGTCAAGGTGACGAGGATTCGAGCGGTCCAGCCTTCGGGGCGGTTGTCGTCCTCGGAAATCGAGAGCACTCGAAACGTCGAGCGAACCGGGTCGGAGAAACCTGCGTGGAGTGTGTTGAGCGTGTCGGCGAGTGTTTTGGCTGTCAATCGATCGGAACGATCATCGGGTTCGCGTTGTCTGGCGAGTTCGACGAGTCCGGCGTGTTGACGTTGGGTGACAGCGGCGGGACCCAAACCGAAGCCTTGAAAGCTGACTGCGGCGAAGGCTGCCAGTCGATCGGTGTCGTGGGACGCGAGTGCTTCGAGGAACACGGGTCCGAAACGGCGTTCGATTTCGAATGTCGTGTGTTCGGCTCGCCAGATGTCACGTTGCCGGGTTTCGTCGAGCACGACTGCCGTGGCGGGCCGGGCCGTGGGGCGTGGCGGGGGTTGGTGCCGGAGTGTCGAGAGCAGAAAGATCACGAGGCCGAGCACGACGCAGAGACCGACGGCGGCAATGCCACGCTGGTTCGGATTCATGCCGGTGGCCTGTGTGTGTGGGCCGGGGTGTGGGCCGGGGTGTGGGCAGGGGTGTGTCCACGCGCGGACTGTATCAAGTGTTGGGTTGTGGCAAAACAGTGATCGGGTTGAGTTGAGTGACGATGTCGATTGGCGACGCTTGCCTGCGTACCGGGCATGGGTTTAGGATGCGGCTCGACAATTCCAGGATGCTGCATAAGGAGAGGACTGGCATGCTGTTTCAGTTTGGAGGCACGGTGATGATTCGACGCCGGATAATAAATGGACTGTTGTTTGCGGTGGTCGCGGTGCCGTTCTGTTCGGTGGTGGCGGCCGAAAGTCCGTCGTATTTCCGACGCAACCAGAGCGTAGACGTTGGTGAGTTTGCGTTACCGGAGCAGTTTTCGGCCAAGGAGCAGTTGGTGTGGCGTCAGGAAGTGTCGCCGGGGATTTCGACTCCGTGCGTGCACGGCGATCTGGTCGTGGTGACGACCTGGGACAAGTCGAAGAAGGAGTTGGCGACGGTGGCATTGGATCGCGTCAGCGGTCGTCGACTTTGGAGGCAGGTTCTCGAGACCGCGCGGATCGAGAAGACTCACTCGACAGGCAGTCCGGCCGTCTCGACTCCGGCCTGCGACGGCCATCGGATCTACGTCTTCTTTGGCAGTTTTGGCCTGGTGACTTACGACCTGGAAGGTCGGGAGCTGTGGCGAAAGCCGATGGGTCCGTTCCAGGACGAGTTTGGTGCCAGCAGTTCGCCGGTGTTGGTCGACGATTTGTTGGTTCTGAGCCAGGACCACGACGTCGACAGTTTCCTGGTCGCGGTCAACCCGGCCAATGGAAAGACGGTGTGGAAGACGTCTCGTCAGGGTCAGACTCGCAGCTATTCGACTCCGATCGTCTGGACCAGTGGCAGCGAGCGGGTGTTGGTGGTGGCTGGCGCGTTGAAGATGACGGCATACGAGATCAAGACGGGCCTGCCGTTGTGGTGGGTCCGTGGTCTATCGCGGATCGTCGACACCACCCCGGTGACCACCTTGAAGCGGCTTTACATTGCGTCTTGGACGCCGGGTGGTGACGTATCGGAGCGGATTTCGATGGAGCCATTTGCCGAGGCGCTCGAAGTGTTGGACAAGGACAACAACAAGAAGGTGGCCAAGTCGGAGTTGCCCGAGGGGAGTGCGGTGGCGGCTCGTTTCTTCCGGATCGATCTGGACCAGGACGGTGAACTGGATCAGGCGGAGTGGCAGCATCACGCCGAGGTCTTCAAGAATGCTCAGAATGTTGCCATGTCGGTGCGTCCTGGTGGCCGTGGCGACGTCACGCGGACTCATGTCGAGTGGCAATCTCGAGAGGGTCTGCCGGTGGTCCCCAGTCCGGCTCTCTACGGCGGACTGCTTTACATGGTCAAGAACGGCGGGATTCTGACCAGCCTGGATGCGAAGACGGGCAAGCGAACGCGTCGGGGTCGGATTCCCGGTCGAGGCAACTACTATGCGTCGTTGGTGGCTGGAGACGGCAAGGTGTTTGCCTGCAACGAGTCGGGCGTGTTGTCGATCATCAAGGCGGGGAAGGCATGGTCGGTGATCGGATCGCACGACTTTGGCGAGAAGATCCTGGCGACTCCGGTGGTCCACGGCGGCCGAATGTTCATCCGCACCGAAAGCGCCGTCTATTGTTTCGGAAGCAAGTGACCTCGGGAGCCGGATTGCTCTGCGAACGGCGGCCTCCGTCCCTTTTCCGAATCGGCCTAGTAGAGTCCCAGCATCTGTCCGTCTCGTCGATTGCACAGGTTTCGGTAGATGGCGGGATTCATGTTTTCGTTCAGGAATCTGACCGAGGTGTCGCCAAAGAGGAATTGTGCTCCACCGGCGTGGAAGCTCCCGAAGCCTCCGACCGCCTTGGGGTGGCTGAAGTCGATCTTCACGGCGGGTTGGCCGGAGTTCGATGGGATTGTTCCGGGGTAGCCGGCCAGCAGGTTCTGGGACTGGTTAATCAGGGCGGCTCCATTACGGAGGCAACTGCGTGTCCCCGAGGCCCAGCCCAGTCCACCGGTCGTGTCGGCTGTTTCGCCAGCGAAGATTGTGTGTGAGCTACCGTCGGAGATCTGGCGGTAGGTGACGCTGCTGTTGAGGAACAGCACACCGTTCTGGTCGGCGTCGATTGGTCCGTCCTTGAAGACCCTTTGTGGGTCGGTTGCGGCATCGGCGGGCGGCTTGACCAGGTAGCCATCGTGATGCACTCCGGCGTAGCTGGTTGTGCCGATTTGGATTTCGGCGACTGCGGGTTGAGGATTTGCGCCTTGTTGGATCGGCATCCCAGCCTCGAGTCTGTTTAGAGTGATCGTGGGTGCGAGGATCGACGACGGACATCTGAGCACTTCGATCGGTTGGGCTCGAGCCTCGCGATTGGCCATGGCGTAGATGTCCTGGCCGAAGTCGATGTGGCGAAACACGTTGCCTTCGTCGATGTGCGGCAGCAGTTGCACCATCCAACTCATGTGGTACCCCGAGTTGATGCTTTGGATTGGGCCGGTGGCATTGACCGAGCCGGGCGGCAGGCAGCGGTGAGCCATTTCGTAGTTCTGCAGTGCCACTCCGATTTGCATCAGGTTGTTCTTGCACGAAGCCCGACGGGCCGCTTCTCGAGCCTGTTGGACGGCGGGCAGCAGCATTGCGATCAGGATGGCGATGATCGCGATGACGACCAGCAGTTCGATCAGGGTGAAACCGAGGGTGCGGTGGGTGCGGTGGGTGCGGTGGGTGCGGTGGGTGCGGTGGGTGCGGTGGGTGCGGTGGGTGCGGTGGTGGGTTGGTGAGGTCATGAGTGAG
>Ga0114999_10005038_pt1 | contig 15691 bp, 13 predicted proteins | sample ArcticOcean_MG_C_3_FD_89820 | JGI IMG/M metagenome (GOLD analysis project Ga0114999, IMG submission 89820) | Marine microbial communities from western Arctic Ocean - ArcticOcean_MG_CB8_126 | ecosystem: Environmental > Aquatic > Marine > Oceanic | place: Arctic Ocean: Canada Basin | collected...
AAGGTTTTGTCCGAGCCTTTAAAGTTATAGATTTCGAGGCAGAGGTGGCCGTCGCGTTCGATGAGGTGAACGGGTGCATTTCTGCCCAGATCTGTATTTGCAAGTGGGCGAATGGCTGTGAGCGTTTTGGCGCTTTGGACAACGACGGTACTGTTGGGTGGAATGGGTGTGGGATAGGTGTGGATGGTTTCGCCGTTGAGCCAGACGCCTGAGACGTGTTCTTTGCGATGCCACGCGATGACGGCTTTGGCACTGTGGTTGGTTTCCCAAGCACCGAGTGTGCGAGGTGCGTAGAGGCAAATGGCGCGATTATCTTGTTGTACGCCGTGAAATTGGCCTTCTTCAAAGAGCAACCCCATATTGGAACGTGCGGGTGTGGGGCGAAAGTCTCCTAACCAATGTTCGTTGAGTACATAACGGGAGTAAATGACACCGGTATGGTCATCGTTGGTGGTGTGTTGCACAATAAAACAGTTGGATTGTCCAGCGATGAAGCGGTTGGCTTGGCTGGTGAGTTCTTGTGTGGCGGTGCCTAGGGCAAAAGATGGGCTGTGGTGCGTGGATAACACGATGGTGTTGTCGGCATCGGCGGTTTCAACGACGTTCATTTTTTTAGGGCGATTCGCCAAGGCGTTGGCTATCCAGCGAGGGAGGATGCCTGCGGCAAGCCAATCGCTTACGGTATGAATTTCGGGTTCGAGGTCGCAAGCAACAGTGGCACGATAAGCACGACTAAATGGGCCTGCCCATCGGCCGGTAGCGGGGTGAATGTGGAGGGCGGCACTCAGACCGATGCGGGATCTCATGATTTCTGCACGCACGCGAATGGTTTCACTTTGTGTCAGCTCGGTTAAACGTGTGAGCACCCGAAGGGCCACACCTGCATATCCGGGGCTGTTGAATTCGTATGGACATCCAGAGCGATCTGTGTAGGCCATCCAGCGATGAAATTTGTCGTAGCCGCGTTGTTTGAAGGCTTCGTCTTGAAGATATTCGCCACCCAAAATGGTATTGGTGATGTCTTTGATCACGATGTTGGTATAGCGTGGGTGAACGTCGATGCGGGCGATTTCTTCAAGGCCGAGGCGGATGCCTTTTTGACATTTGTTTTGGATATCTGGAGAGAGTGCGTTGCCATATTGGATCATGATGGGAATGAGTTGGAAGAGGCAAAATTGTACGGCGTTGAGATCTTCAACGGCTTCGTCTTCGGCTTCCCAGAGAAAATTCCCCAAATGGGGGTCGCCTTCTCTTGTTTCTTGACCTGCCAATGCGGCTTCGAGTGTTTTTTCTGCTTGCGTGATGTCGTTGGCGTGACCGTTGGACAGGAGATTGTAGGCCAGTTCAAAAGCGGCACGAGGGGCGTGGTAGATTTTGTCGCCTTCTGGGCGGGCGATCATGTGGGTTTTGGGGTTGAAGTTGTTGGGGAGTTTGAGGGGAGAACTGGACATGGGAAGCTCCTAAGGATTAACAATTCAGTGAACGCAACATTTTGGGGTTCTATAGATGACGGGAAAACCATCGTCCGTGGTCCATCGTCTCTTATGACCCCTTTTTATCGTTTGACACCAGACCTATTAAGTCCGATTTTAGCAGTCGCTCCTAAACCATAATGAAGATGGAGGTTGGTGTGCTTAAAATTTTACCCAGCGAGAAACAAATACAAACTGACGCGCTGACAGGCAAGATGGTTTGGCAAATGACACAGGGTGACGCGGTCAATTGCAGTTGTTATCAAGAAGTGGAAGCTTTTACGACGGACGAACAATATGTGATTTTTTCTTCCAATCGCACAGGAAATTTTCAACTGTATCGTGCCGATTTAAAAAGTGGTGAATTGGGGCAGTTGAGTGATGTGGCAGATTACCGGTCGATTTCGTTTGGTATGGCGCGCAATGGGCGTGAAGCATTGTATACGGCAGGGTGGCGTGTATATGCTGTGGATGTGGCCACGGGTGAAGATCGGGTGGTGATCGATTTTGAAGGGAAGATCCCAAGCCATCCATCGGGTGCGCCTGTGGCGTTGTCGGGAAATGATGATCGTGTGGTGGTGGCTTATGAGTCAAAGCCTGAGAAAACAATGCTGGCTTTTGGGTTTGTTGAGACGGGTGAATTTCACGAGGTTTATGAGTGGGATGGCAAACTGAGCCACGCGCAAATTTGCCCGGGTGATTCTAATTTGGTGACATTTGACCCGGGGCCCGATACACAAAATGATATGTCGTTGCCAATGGAAGAGCGAGCTCGGACATGGATTTTGGATGTGGAAAAAGGGGAAGCTCGGCCCTTTTTGACCATGCCGTATGGATTTCGAGCGACGCATGAATATTGGGATTTTGCTGGGGATCGCTTGTATTTTCACCGAAAGACAGTGCCGGGTGTTGTTCCTGGAGCCATTTGTTCGATTAATCGGGAGGGCGCAGATTGGCAGGAGCACTTTATTAGTCCTGAGCGTCGTCTTGGGCATTCGTCGATTGACCGAGGAAATTCATTTATCATTTCAGATGTACAGTGCGAAGGTGACAATGAAATGTGGTGGATCGATTTGAAAACGGGTGAGGGCGAGGTTTTGTGTTGGCCCAATACGAGCTATGTGCAAGATCAGACGGTTCATGTGCATCCGTCTATTTCACCACCGGGCAATTATATCGACTTTACGTCCGATCGGTGTGGGGCGTCGGATGTGTTTGTGTTTCCGTTGAATCAGTAAGTGGAAGGCGGGAAGACGAGAGCATAAAGAAGAAAGTCAAAAAATAGGTTTGTGAAATCGATGGTTTCACAAATATAAATATAGAGTGAAACGAAGGGAGTTGGTGTGGCTAATAAGAAGGTGTTGATTACCGGGGCAGCAGGGCGAATTGGGCAGGTGTTGGTGGATGGGTTGCACGAGCGATATGATTTGCGGGTGTTGTATAATCGCACGGTGTTGGATCAACGGCATAATGAAGAAATTATGGTGGGTAACATTACCGATTTGGATAAGATGGAAGAAGCTGTTGATGGGATGGATGCGGTGGTGCATATGGCGGGTAATCCGTCGGGTGGTGCTTCGTTTGAGGAGACGGTGGAAGCCAATATTAGAGGCACCTATAGCCTTTATGAAGCGTGTAAGCGCAAAGGTGTGAAGCGGGTTATTTTGGCCAGCACAAATCATGTGACGGGGATGTATGAAAAGAAGGGGCCGATTTACACCACTTGGGATATGCCTGTGCGACCCGATAGTTTTTATGGGGCGAGCAAGGCCTATGATGAGGCTTTGGGGCGTTATTATTGGGATGAACATGGGCTGTCGGTTATTTGTATGCGTATTGGCTCTTTTCAACCCGTGTCTTCTGTTGTCAACCGAAAAGGCGACCGTATTTTGTCTACGTGGCTTTCGTATAAAGATACGGTGCAACTGACGTGGCGCAGCATTGAGGCGAAAGACAAGATTGGGTTTGCGATTTATTTTGGCATATCGGGCAATACACGTGCTTATTGGGATCTCCAAAATGCACGTGAAGAAATAGGGTATGATCCTGAGGATAATGCAGAAAACTTTGTATAGGCGGGGAGAAGAGGGAAGAAAGAAGAGAGAAGAGGACGAGTGGTTTCTTCTTCCTTCTTCCTTCTTCCTTCTTTCTGGTTCACTATGAAAATTACGGCAATAAAAACGGTGATGACGGGCAAGCGGCCGGGTGAAACAGTAAATAAGCGGTCGCGTGCTTTGATTAAGGTCGAAACGGATGAGGGGATTTGCGGTTGGGGGGAAGCCTATAGTCATGGCCCGGACTTGGCGCTTGCGCCCGTGGTGGATTATATCTTTGAGTTGATCAAAGGAGATGATCCGACGCGCATTGAGTACATTATGCTGAAGTTGTTCCAACAGTTTCGGTTTCCGCCGGGTGGTGTGGGTTTGGCAGCGATGTCGGCTGTGGATCATGCGTTGTGGGATATTTCGGGGCGTGCAGCAGGGTTGCCTGTTTATAAATTATTGGGCGGGGCTGCGCGAGATCGGATAAAGGTTTATCGGTCCATTGTTGGACCTGATGGAAAGGCAGCGGCTGAGCAGGCCAAGCAGTTGAACGCCGAATATGGATTTACGGCCTTTAAAACATCGCCGTTTAAATTGGATCCTGACGCGAGCCGATGGGGCCGGGTCTGTGATGCGGCGGCGAAATATTTTGAGGAATTGCGTGAAAATATCGACGAGGATTGGGATGTGGCATTTGATCCACACGCAAAGATATTTTCGCCCATTCGCGCCTTGCAATTGGCCAATGCACTCGCGCCTTTTGATCCGCTCTTTTATGAAGAACCGTTGCGGCCAGAGAACAGTGACACATGGGCGAAGTTGCGGTCGCAAATGAGTGTGCCTCTCGCTACGGGTGAGTGTTTGTACACACGGTTTGAGTTTTTAGATCTGTTGTCGAAGGATGGGGCCGATATTATTCAGCCGGATATTTGTGCGTGTGGTGGGTTGTTGGAAATGCGCAAGATTGCCGCCATTGCCGAAGCGCATTATGTGACTGTGGCACCGCACAACCCAATGGGCCCATTGGCAACAGCTGTGAATGTGCATTTTTGTGCGGCCACCCCAAATTTTGAAATTTTGGAATATCACGTTCCCAAACCCGATGATAATTTGTATTGGCTGGATGATCCTTATTTGCCCAAAGATGGGTATTTGGAATTGCGGCCCGACAGGCCAGGGTTTGGTGTAGAGGTGGACGAAGCGTCTATTTGTAACAATGAATATGTGCACTGGGAACGGAAGGCAGTGATGAAACCGGATGGGTCAACGGCTTATTTGTAAATGAATAGACGAAAGGGGTAACGCATGAAGATTACGGCATTAAAGTCTGTGATGACGCGGGATCGGAATCGGCCACGGGTATTGCTTAAGGTGGAGACGGACGAGGGTGTTTATGGGTGGGGTGAGGTATATAATCATGGCCCCGATTTGGCTATTCCGCCGGTGGTGGATTATATCTTTGAGCTGATTAAGGGCGATGATCCGACGCGGATTGAATACATTATGTTGAAGCTGTTTCAACAAATGCGGTTTCCACCAGGGGCATTGGGTTTGGCAGCGATGTCGGGATTGGATCATGCATTATGGGACTTAAGTGGGCGCGCGGCTGGATTGCCTGTGTATAAATTATTGGGTGGCCACGTAAGAGATCGAGTCAAAGTGTATCGGTCTATTCGGGGGAAAGATGGCAAAGAGGCCGCCGAACAGGCCAAGCAGTTGAATGAAGAATATGGGTTTACAGCATTTAAGGCGTCGCCATTTTTGTTGGAACCCAATTCAAATCGGTGGGGGCGTGTGTGTGCGGCAGCGGCGAAGTACTTTGAAGACTTCCGTGCCAACACACCCGATGATTGGGAAGTGGCATTTGATCCGCACGCCAAGATATTTTCGCCGATTCGGGCATTGCAATTGGCCAATGCGCTTGCGCCGTATGACCCGTTGTTTTACGAAGAGCCGTTGCGGCCAGAGAACAGCGATGCGTGGGCGAAGTTGCGCTCTCAAATGACCGTGCCGCTTGCCACGGGTGAATCTCTTTACACGCGTTTTGAGTTCTTAGATTTGTTGTCAAAAGAGGGTGCCGATATTATTCAGCCGGATATTTGTGCGTGTGGTGGTTTGTTGGAAATGCGCAAAATTGCTGCGATTGCCGAAGCGCATTATGTGAATGTGGCACCGCACAACCCAATGGGTCCTTTGGCTACGGCAGTGAACGTACATTTTTGTGCGGCCACCCCCAATTTTGAGATTTTAGAATATAATTTGCCCGAAGGCAGCAGCCATTGGTTGGATGATCCTTACATTCCCAAAGACGGTTATTTGGAATTGCGCCCTGACCGCCCAGGATTTGGGGTGGAGGTAGATGAAGAAGCGATTAGCAAAGATGAATATATTCACTGGGAACGCAAAGCAGTGATGAAACCCGACGGGTCGACAGCTTATTTATAAAGGAGACAGGATGCCGTTTTGGCATTACGATCCAGAAGACGTCACGACCGACCGTTCGATTCAACCAATTGATCCCATACGGCGGAGCGCATATGTTGGGGGAAAGGTTGCGCTTTCGAAAAGATTGGATGGTCATGTGGCTTCAGATGACTTTGGGGCATCGGAAGCGGTTGCCGCTTATAAACATCAACAGCAAACACCCAGCAAACGCAAATTGGCTGTTCGGGCAGAGCAAATTATGAGTGCACCTGTTGTAAGTATCAAACCTGATACACGTTTAAATAAAGTGCGTCAAATGGTGCGCGCGCGCAGATTTCGTCATATTCCTGTGGTTGCAAGTGATGGTGGGATTCGGGGGATTGTTTCCGACCGAGATCTTTTTGCGCTGGCCAATATGGATGACACAGAAGAGACGCTCGAACCGAGTGTTGTTGCAGATATTATGACCAAGAAGGTTCTCACGGCCACACCAGATACAAATATTCGTGAAATTGCACGGGTCTTGTTTGAAGAGCGCATCGGGTGTATGCCCATAGTAGATGAAGACAAGCAGGTCGTTGGTATGCTTACAAGAAGCGATATTTTGCGGGCATTGATCAAGCACGCACCACTTGATCTTTGGATTTGATTGACCTCGCGAAATAATAAAGTCTGACTGTTGTTTTTATAAAACAAAAAGCGTTGGTATTTAAATACCAACGCTTTTTGTTTGCTATTGCGTTGTGGTTTATAACAACGGAATCGCTTCACTCAGGCTTCTAAGAATCCGATCCGCCTCAGAATGATCGTGCTGTGTTGTGAAAAAATTGGGCACAGCAACGGCCGTCATCCCCGCAGCTTTGGCCGCTTGAACACCTGCGGTGCTGTCTTCAAAGACAATGCAGGATTTAGGGTCAACTTCTAATGTGGCGGCAGCCTTGAGATAGATCTCTGGGTCGGGCTTGGTGTGGGTCACGTCACTCCCAGAAAAAAGTGCGCCAAAGATTTCGTCGATAGAATTGACGTCTAAGTGGGGCAACACACCGTTTTTGAGGGTGGTTTGCATTCTTTGTTTGGGTGTTGAAGATGCAATGCCAAGTTTGTAATCTTTTTGCCGCAGGTGGGCAAGCAAGTCGAGAAAGCCTGGCATCAGATCAATTTGCTTGGGATCTCCAATGGCACTTTCAAAGCGCTTCATCCACGATTCGAGAAAGTCTTCGGGGAGAATGGGTAGGTTATATAACTTGACAGCTTCAACGCTGTTGCCTTCAACACTGTGTCCCACACAACGGAAGTATTCTTCGCGCGGGATATCCACGCCCAAGTCGTTGAGCGTTTGATTGTAGGCGTTGTAGTAGATGGTTTCAGAATCGACAATGAGACCGTCCATGTCGAAGATGACGGCCTGGTAGGATGGTTGGGACATTGTGCTCACTTTCTTTGTTTTGATTCGTATTGGTATCTGGAGGTGGGCTTATTCATGAATTCCTGTTTTGGCAATCGTCGGTAAATCGATGGTGATGTTTGCCTCGTGTTTTGTGTTGGGATCAAAGCTGATGATGTCTGTTTGCCCAAAGGCGGTGATTTTGAGCGTGAGATCATCGAGGCGTTCAATTTTGTTTTGCGATAGGTCACCTGGTGGTGTGGGAATGATAACGCTTAAGAACCGCCACTGTGTTTGGGGTTCTTTGTTGGTGACGAAGAGATTGTGGGCCACGTCAAAGGGTTTGTCCCCTTCGCGGCTTTTCCAATCGGCGGTGTAGTCTTCGCCTGTGAGTGGGTTTTTAAGACCATCGGCATTTTGCATATCGTGGATGTCGAGTTGACCCGCACCCAACAGATGAACAACCTCTACTTTCACACTGTCAATTTGATAGGTAAAAGACCCGCTGTGGGCATTTAGGGTGAATGGCCCTTCGGGTTGAATGTGATACAGCCAAGTAAAGGCGGTGGGTTGGGTCGCTTCGAGATCGTCGAGCATCACGAAGTATTTGTTGCGCACAAAGAGCACGTGACGGTTGAAGCGTTTGAGATGGCGCACATCGCGTTCTTTGTAAATATCGCCAAGACCGCCCCACCAGTGTTTGACTTCTCCGGGTTCGCGTGGGTAAGCCATTGTTGCGTCGCCACACCAATAGGTTAGGTTGTCAGATTGTTGAAATGCAATCAGGCGTGCAATGACGGGGGCAGATTGATCTGAGCGCCCTTGAAATTGCCCAAGCCCATCTACGAGAATGGTGTTGTGGCTCATCGAGTGATAAGAGCAAGCGTCGCCATAAGGTGTGGCACCACCGGCGTGAGACAGGTCGTGGCCATATCCGAAGATGTGAAAGCTGTTGTCACAGGCAAGTGAGTGACTGTATCCGCCGCGTGGGCGTGCGGCAAAGACAATGCCGAGGCCTTTGTTATAGGTCTCTGGGTTATTGGGTGGGCCAGACATGGCCATGACCCAGCCTGAGCGGGGAAAGGCACGGACGTGATTTTCTTCTGTTAGGGGATTGGGTTGTTCGCGCCAAAGCGGCAGGGCACATTCAATCCAGGGGCGGGCTACGTTTCTGTCCGTTGTCCAGCCATAGGCTTGCCAGTTGGCTAAGAAACGCCCATCACCTGTGAGAAAGGCGAGTTTGCGGGCGGTGCGGCGGTGGCCACTTTCGAAATAACGGGTGTTGTTGGAGCCGTGGCCCCAGGGTGCGTGCTGAAGACCAACGGGTGTTTGCAAGCGCATAAACGCACCCGTGCGTTTGAGCCAGGGGTTTTGACCGACGCCGTAATCGGGAAAGACACTGTCGAGATAACTCATGGCATTCACCTGCCAGGCCCATTTGGAGTTGCCGTAACCGGGACCTTCGTTCCAGCCTTCGCTAAAACCGTGGGCAGAGCCCACACCTGCCATAAAGTTGATGCCCAGGTGAAACCCTTCTCGGGCATGTTCGGAATCTTCGTAGATGGCCAAACAGGCGGGGAAGGTGTCGAAGAAACCTTCAAAGGCGTGGCTGGCACCCATGACGGAGAGGGAGCTTTCATGTACACGGGCTGGCCTTGTGCCATTGCGGTTGCGTTTCCAAGCAAAGTCGTAGACAAAACTTTCGATGCGCCAATCAAGCGTGTAAACAAAGTCGGCGCGTTCGGTTTCGGTGAGATCGGGGTAGAGCCAATCATATAGCAGAGCGAGAAATTCAGTGGCTTGTGTGGCATCTTCATTGGCGTCTTTTTCACCACCGGCTCCTTCAGGAGATGAGAGGCCGCCTTTGGGGTAGCGTGCAAAGGTAAGGGCGTGTTCTTTTACGCGGGCATATTTTTCGTCTTGGGTGATGTTATAGACAAAGGCGACTTGGACGAGTTTGTCTGCGATTCGATAGTATTTTTCTGGCGCGGATTGTTGATCCGTTTTGGGCAGGCCGTTTTGCCACCAGGTGGATGCGATGGTCTCAATGGCCTCTTCTTGCATTTTGGAAAAGATGTTACCAGAGTCTTCATTTTTTTGGATGAGTTCTCGTAGTTTGGGCAATGTTTCCTTGGTGAAGAGCAGGCGCGGATGACCGATGTGGCTAAAGTCGGGATTGGCCATTGAGGAACGATCCCAAACTTGTGCGTCTGGTGCAATGGTGAAAGATCGTGTGTCGCTCCAGTGGATAATGGGATCGGCAGTGCCTTCTTTGTAACCGATTCGCCAGTAGTAAGAACGGGTATTGTCGAATGGTGGGATCGTGTTGTAGAAGTTGAAGGGCGTGTCGATGTTGTGAACGAGGTCTTTGAATGCGTTGTCTCGGGCAATTTGGAAAAGGAAGGTGTAATCACCACCTTGGCCTGGTTGGGTCGGGTGATAACGCCACCGGAAGCGTGGGGGATTGAGATCCACCCGTTCACCTTCTCCGGGCGCAAAGTTGACGGCGCGGCTATAGTGGGTGGTCGGGTCGTCGGGGATCAGAGAGGATTGGCCGATGTGAATGGGTTCAGACATGGCGGTTCTCCAGAGTAAGAGCAGAAGGAGCAGGCTGTAGATTGAAATTGTGCGGATCATGGAGGGCCTCAATAGGTTATGGGTGCTGTGGCAATCATGAGGTTGTCGAAGGTAATCGTTAGGTTGGGTAGACAATGGCTTCATTGTAGGGAATAATGATGGGTTCTGGGCCGTCTTTAGGAAATTGAGCCGCCCATTCTTGTGGGTCGTAGTTGCGTTTGGTAAAGCACTGATAATGTGTGGGCACGGCGGCACTGAGGCCCAGTTTGAGGGCCATATCTACAGATCCGTCAAAGAAGGGAAATTCACCTTCACTCGGGTGATTGGTCAAGAAACCAATATCGGGTTGCAGGTCGGCAATTGGGCGAATGAGTTCGTCATATTTGGAGAAGGTGTTGATGGGATCGCCAGAGACGTAGACACGCACCGTTCCAACTTCAATCACAAAACCGAGGTGTTGCACATCGGGGGGCTTGATATTGTCATCGGGCGCACCCAGGGGCGGTTTGGCCCATACCACGTGTGCGGTCATGGGGCCGAGTGTGGCCACGTCTTGGGCGGTAACTTCTTTGGTGAGTGATTCAGGAATGCCGTTTTCGATCATATTGGCCACACTTTCGGGCGGGCCAATATAGCGGCATTCGGAAAAGGCTTGGTGAATGCGTAGGAGCGATTCGATGCAGGTGTGGTCACCGTGGTTGTGAGTGAGCAAAACGAAGTCGGTTTTGAGGGTGCTTTCGTCTAATGGGGGTTCGGCGTGCATGAATCGTTCGGGTGTTCTTTCTCGTGGGTAATAGGGGTCAATTTGAACAACTGTGCCGTCGGGATGTTTGAGGGCAAGGGTCGATTGCCCAAACCAGTGAATGCCTACTTTGTTTTCGGGAACGTCGAGGGAATTGAATGGATGCATGGTTTACTCCTTTATATTAAGGCGTTTATTAATTTTTTGGATGCAAGCGACCACGCGCCGTAGCGAATCTCAAAGGTGAAATCAACAGGTGTCTGTAAAGTGATGAGTACTCGAAAACTGTCGTTGTCGGGTTCCGAGCCGCGCATATTCCAGTCTCTGTGAACACCCGAACCCGGTCCAATGGTAATGCCCTCATTGCCATTGTGAAAGGTGCCATAACCCGATTTGAGGATGGCGCTCTGACCGTTGTCTACTTGTAGCACATTGTCGTTGGTTTCCCATTCGCCAGGGCCTTCAAAGGTGCATTCGATTTCGATGGGTACCCGATCAAGTCCACCTTCTGTTTTGTATTGGAGATTGAAACCATTCTTGACTTCGACAATATCGAGTGTGAGATCAATCTCAGGACAGGTCCAACGTTCACGCGTGCCACGTACCTGGCCAAATTGCCCAAGCGGCACTTCTTTGTTGAGGGGGAGATCGTAACCCGGTGTGCGGTGATCTGCCCCTTTTTGAGTGAGCCGAATACCGTTTTCGATGGCTTCCATTTTGTCGGCTTGCAGATTTGAGGTGCTCATATATGTGCCCGAGAATTTGACAGCACGTAGGTTGATGTTGCCATATCGCACAGAGAGCGCCGTGCGATTGCCCGTGGCGGCAGTGGCAGAGAGGGCACCGCGTTTGACACGCCAAAGCCCGGATATAGGATAGTGGCGTGCGAAATTATTTGGCAGTGATTGGCGTGTGAGTGTGTCTTTGCGATAATTTGGGTTTTGCATAAAGGGTTGAAGGAGCCACGGGCTGTGTGCTTGGTCTGTGCCTAGTGAGGCCAAATTGTCGGCCACTTGCGCCCATATGCCATTTTGATCGCGTTGCGCCATATCAAAAAATGAATCGGCAATGCCAACGGGCACCACACGCAGCCCCCGGTCTTGCCGATTGGAAATGGATGTGACCACGGTGCCGTCTTCGTGGAAGAGGTGGGCCATAATATCGAGGTTTTTGCGAACGGGGTCGAGCAGTTCGGGTTGGTTGAGGCTGTCGGCCATAAAACGGAGGGATCGATCACACACCGCATTATAAACACCCGTCGAACGTTCGGTGAATTCGCCATCGGTGTTGATGTCGATGGTTTCGGCTAAGATGCGGTCAATATAATCACGCGCAGGCAGATCTGGGTATAAAACGACTGCTTGAGAAAGTCCTGAACAAACAACCCAGCGGTGATTGGGTGTGTGGAATCCTCGGTCGATCATGCCTGCGGCAGCTATGTGTACATATTCACCCAGTGTGTCGGCTATTTCTTTGGCGTGCTCGTTACCTGTTTGTGCTTTGCGACGGGCAATCTCAACAACGGGCGAGAGGAGCTGTACGGTGAAACCTGTGTCGGGGGGCGACTCCCAGTTGACAGAGACGAGATCCACAAGACCGGTTGGACGTTGCCACTTTTTTTGGAAGGTAATGGATTTTTGAATGCGGTCAAAGAGTTCATCATTGTTTTCGAGATCTGAGCCTTCAGCCAAAAAGACATAACATGCACTGGCAAGGTCTGAGGCATTACACGTGTGGTCTGCATTGGGGTGTGCACCACTGCGCTCAGAAAGGAATGCGCCAAAAGCAGGATTGTTTAGATCAAGGATTTGGCGCGAATAAGCGGCTTTGACACGATCTGTCTGAGATTTGAGTATGGATTCATAGGTGTACATTTGAGTACCTCAATTTATGGAAATAAGTGATATCTTGGATGGGATCATGATCTGTATGTCTGGTGAGGTTGTCAAGTGCTTTGGGTGTGTGGTTGCGAAGATGTTGTTCGACCGATATATTAGAGTCATGAAAAAAACGATAGGTATCCCTATCACGTCGCAAGTTGCAGGTCAACAAGTCAACAACAAAGTCAAGATCATAGCCTTTTCGGTTTTGGCCTGAGACTTGCGACCTGCTGACCTGAGATTGTTTTTCCAATTTTTAGGAGTTTATCTTGCCCGAAGATTTTAACATATTGCAGTTGATTCCGCCTGCACCCGAAGATCGGTTGCCTGTCTGGCGCGACGATGGGCGTGTGTTACAGGTGAATGAAATTTTTTATTCGATTGAGGGTGAAGGGCTGCGCGTGGGCCAGCCGACAACGTTTGTTCGGTTGTCGAAGTGCAATTTGCGCTGTTTTTTTTGCGATACAGAGTTTGATACCTATGAAGAAATGGCAATTGCTCAGGTTGTTGCAGAAGTAGGACGTCATTCGGCACAGTGGGTGTGTTTGACGGGTGGTGAACCACTGGGGCAAAATATCACGCCATTGTGTGAGGCACTAAAAGAAGCGGGATATCGTGTGCACGTGGAGACGAATGGGACGGTGGACCCTGATCCAGAGTTGTACAATTTGATTGAACACTGGACAGTGTCACCCAAGCGGCGGGAAGTTGCCGATGGTTTGACGTACATTACCGAGTTAAAGTATGTTGTGGGCAAAACCTTTCGTGAAGATACGGTGGACGAAGACCGGGCGGATGTGATTTTTTTACAGCCGGAGTCCAGTACGCCGGAGTACACACATAAGGCATTGGAAATTCTGTCACGACATCCGACGTGGCGTTTGTCTTGTCGCATTCATAAGATATTGCATTTGCCGTAAAAGCGCAGAGCGTTTAAAGACGGTGGTTGTTAACGCTACGCGCTACGCGTTTTTTTCAGTTCTACTTTATTAGCTAAAGAGGTGTGCCATGAACAAAATCAAATTGGCGATGATAGGCTGTGGCGGTATGGGGGGCACCCATATGCGTCGTTTTAAAACGCTGAATGAGCGGGTAGAATTGGTTGCCGCTGTAGATTTGGTTCGTGAAAAGGCGGAGGCTGTGACAGAACAGTTTCCTGGAGCAAAGGTGGCGACCGATTTTCATGAGGTTTTGGATGATGTTGATGCTGTGTTGTTGGCCTTGCCCCATCATTTGCATTTTTCAGTTGCTCAAGCGTGTTTGGACGCAGGCAAACATGTGTTACTGGAAAAGCCGATGGCCAATCATGAAGTGGCTTGTAAAGAGTTGATCCAAACAGCCGAGGCTAAGAATCGGGTTTTGATGATTGCCTATTGTATGCGGTTTCATCCCATCGTGACTCGGCTGAAGGAATTGTTAGATGAAAAAAAATATGGCGAGGTCTTTCAAGTGTCTATTTGGACAGAACAGTTGACGCGTTATCCCGCCGATCATTGGGCCTCAAGCAAAGAGCGTTTGGGCGGTGGCCAGTTGTTTAGCCACGGATGTCATTATGTCGATTTGTTGTTGTGGTTTTTGGGGCGGCCCATAAAGGGCATTCATATGGGCACAAATTTGGGCACGCCCTGGATGGAGCGTGAAGGCACGAGCAATGTGACTCTGGAGTTTGAGCAGGGGCGTTTGGGGTATCACTTTGGCACATGGGGGGCCAGAGGTACGCGTTTGCGATATGCAATTCATGCCCATTGTACGGAAGGGATGATTGAGGCCGATATTACGGGAAGCAAACTGGTTCATATTCATCGGGGTGAAGAAACGTTGTTGTTGGAGTCTGAGTCGGGAAAACATACTGAAAATGAAATGGCACACTTTTTAGATTGTATCGAAACAGGCCAACAGCCTTTAACAGATGGGCACGGAAGCTTGCAAGGGTTGCGGGTGATTTGGCGGTTATATGAAGCCGAGCAAGAAGGACGAATCGCCGATTTAACCGGTTTGGGGTTGGACGAAGCATAATGAAAATTATAGAAACAGCCCATGGCTCATTACAATGCCCCGCTTTTTTACCCGATGGCACCCGCGGTGTGGTTCGGGCGTTGGATGCGACCGATGTTGCAGCTTGTGGTATCGAGGCGATGATGGTCAATGCGCTTCATTTGTCATCCCACCCGGGCACGACGGTGGTGAAGCAGATGGGGGGCATTCATTCGTTTATGGGGTGGAATAGGCCGGTGATGTCTGATTCGGGTGGGTTTCAGGTGTTTTCGCTAATTGCAGGAAACCCCAAATCGGGCTCTATTTCGAAGAAGGGTTTTGTGTATCGGTTGGACAAGGGTGGAAAAAAACAAACTCTCACTCCCGAAAAGTGCATCCAAAAACAGTTTCATATAGGGGCAGATGTGATGTTTTGCCTTGACCATTGTACACATCCCAGTGCAAATCTGGAAGAGCAGAAGCTGAGTGTGAAGCATACGGTGGCCTGGGCAAAACAATGTCGCGATGAGTTTGATCGACGGACCCATCAAGATGGGACAAAGTTGTTTGGGGTGGTGCAAGGGGGGATGGATTTTGATTTGCGGCGACAATGTGTTGTGGAACTTGCTGAGATTGGGTTTGATGGATATGGGTTTGGGGGATGGCCAATTTCGGATGATGGGGCTTTGGTTGAGGCGGTGGCGTGGGTTGCTGAGTTGTTGCCAGATGATGTACCCAAACATGCATTGGGCATCGGCAAACCTGAGAATGTGGTGCGCGCTTTTCGGTTGGGTTATGATACATTTGATTGCACGATCCCCACACGTGATGCCAGACAAAAACGGTTGTGTGTGTTTGCCGATTCGCCAGATCGGGTAAACTTAGATGCCGATTTTTATCGGTATGTTTATATTGACGATGAGCGGCATGCACGCGATTGTGAACCTGTGGATCCAACATGTGACTGTCTATGCTGCAAGCAGTATTCACGTGCCTATTTGCACCATTTGTTTGAGATCAATGAGACATTGGCTTTTCGTTTGGCGACCCTTCACAACTTGCGGTTTTATGCAAGGATGATGGCGGTGCTGTCAAGGGGCGGTGCACAACAATTAGAAAGTGATCGCCCCGAAAATAGGCCTCTGGAGGTGTAAGATATGACAGGGGTCGAAGAGCGAATTGTTGCCCAACTTCGG
>Ga0114999_10005044_pt1 | contig 15667 bp, 15 predicted proteins | sample ArcticOcean_MG_C_3_FD_89820 | JGI IMG/M metagenome (GOLD analysis project Ga0114999, IMG submission 89820) | Marine microbial communities from western Arctic Ocean - ArcticOcean_MG_CB8_126 | ecosystem: Environmental > Aquatic > Marine > Oceanic | place: Arctic Ocean: Canada Basin | collected...
AGCTTTTCAGCAATTACGAGGGATACGTGGACGGGGCAACGACAGATACATTGGGACATTATTCATCCGGTTTGTCTTCTGAAAAAGCGGGTTCTTCTTCTAATGATTTAGCCGGCGCTTCAAGGATAGCCCCTATACTCATCGCTTATGCGCAGAAAGATTTCAACGAAGTGCAAGCTGCGGTCGAAGCGCAAACAGCGATGACCCATAACGACCCCCAGGTAATCGAAACCGCAACCTTCTTTGCCCGGGTCGTATTCCGCATCATCGAAGGAATCGGAATAGAAGAAGCCATCGAATATGCCGCGCTCTTTGATTACAACCATCTTCCCGCCGAGGAATGGCTTGAATTGGCGATAAATCATCTGGAGTTGGACTCCGTGAGTGCGTTACAAAAACTCGGGCAGGACTGCCACATTGACCATGCCTTTCCCGCAACCTTGTATCTACTCCTTAAATACGGTGACTCATTTGAAACCGCAAACATTGAGAATATAATGGCCGGGGGTGATTCAGCCGCGCGTGGCTTGATAATAGGCATGGTACTGGGGTGCAAATACGGTCTGGAGAGTATCCCTGACAAATGGATAACCGATCTCAACGCCTTTGAGACTATTGATAACTATTTCAAAATGCTTTTCCCTGAGAATGAGGGAATCCAAACCGACCTTAAGGGTGGAAAAGTATCATTTCTCAACAGTGAAGGGCATAAACTCGATGCGCGGCTGGAACAGCCGCCGGAACAACCCAAGGCAATTGCCTTGTTTGCCCACTGTTTTACCTGTTCCAAGGAAATTGCGGCGGCGACCCGGATCAGTCGCGCCCTTGCAGGTAAAGGAATTGCCGTCCTGCGATTTGATTTTACCGGTCTCGGAAACAGTGACGGGGACTTCGCGAATACTAACTTTTCCTCGAACATCCAGGATCTTGTCAGTGCGGCCGATTTTCTCCGCGAAAATATCGCGGCCCCCACCGTTCTGATTGGTCACAGTCTTGGAGGGACAGCGGTAATAGCGGCAGGTTTACAGATACCTGAGGTCAAGGGAATCGTAACCATCGGGGCCCCTTCCGATCCCTCTCATGTCAGCCATCTATTTAAGAGTAAGCTAGATAAAATTGAGGCTGAGGGCGAAGCCACAGTCTTGCTCGCAGGCCGGGAGTTTCGCGTAAAAAAACAATTCATCGATGATCTTAATAATCAAAGTGTGCTCAAGAGCTTAATTGATTCGCGAGTGAATCTTCTCGTCATGCACGCGCCCGGCGATGAAACGGTAAACATTGATCACGCCCGCCTCATCTATGATGCGGCCAGGCACCCCAAAAGTTTTATCTCTCTCGACGATGCCGATCATCTTCTCACACGTAAAAAGGACTCCACATTTGTTGCCGAAATGATCGCGGCATGGAGCACCCGATTTATTTAGATGCATGAACGACAATATTTATTCAATTCAGGCAGTATAGCTAAAGCTTGCCGTCGTCCTTCCACAGGGAAGGTAAGACAGCGGCAAGCGATTATAAATAGGTCTCCAAGAACCAGACGTATAACAACTGCGATGTAATAAAATTTTTAGGTTCGATATGAAATAATGCCCTGGAAACGAGTATATAATTATTGAACTGAGTAGACGGATCGCATCCTGGTTTTGACTATTTTTCCCTTATGGATACCCGGTGTAAAACGCCATTTCTTTATCGCGTCTAAAACGGCGAAATCTAAAACATAATCTGCGGATGTATCTATTCGCGGATACTGAACCATTCCGGCCTCATCCACGATATAGGAGACGACAACTTTTCCGCCAACCCCTTTACGGTTCAATGCTGAAGGAAATACAGGATCAACCTTGTATACAATTTTTGGTGTTTCATCCATTTTCCCGGGCTCATAAGGGCGATCACCTAAATTATCTGCCTCCATTGCTCGCTCATTGGATAATTCTTTTTCTGCGAGAGCTATCTGTGCTGCAGTCATCGCTTCTCTTAGTCTATCTAATTGAATTATGCTCGGGCTGTAGTCTTGTTCGGCAGAGAAACTAAGCCAGACATAAGCCCAGAGATAGTCATGCTCTACTCCCTGACCGTTGGCATACATCCCACCTAGATTGTATTGGGCCAGTGCGTTACCTTGCTCGGCTGCCATCCGATACCAATTTGCAGCTTTGGCATAATCCTGCTCTCTTTTTTCACCCGCATAATACATCCCCCCTATGTTTAATTGGGCGCGTATCACTCCTTGTTCCGCGGCCATGTAAAACCATCTGAATGCCTCGACATCATCTTTTGCTACACCCCGTCCTTTGGCGTACATCCTGCCAATGTAAATTTGCGCATAACCGTGTCTCTGTTCGGCTGCTTTTCTATACCATTGAACCGCGCTGCTTGTATCTTTCCTAACTCCCTGGCCGGTATCATATAGCCACCCAAGATTAAACTGGGCTTCAGCATTACCCTGCCCTGCTGCTTTCAGGTACCATTCAAACGCTATGCCGATATTCTTTTCTACACCCTGGCCAGCTTCAAATATCCACCCCATAGTGAATTGCGCTTCGGCATGACCATTCTCAGCTGCCTTCCAATACCAATTAACTGCTTTATCTGTATCTTGACCGACCCCCTGGCCTGAGTAATACATCAATCCGACGCTATATTGGGCTGGAGCGTTTCCACTCGCAGCTGCTTTGTGAAACCATTTAAAAGCTTCGGCATTATTTTGCTCTACTCCGAGGCCAAGTTGATATTTGAGACCATGGCGATAGAGGGCATCTGCATCTTCTACATTTTCAACAGCTAGTGAACCTGATGATGGGCTGTCCCCACTGCCGAATGCATTACTGAATAAAATAAATAATGCGACAATTGTTCTCACCAGCTTCATTCTAAAGTGTATATATTCCTAACATTTTAAACAACAGGGAGTTTTGCATTAATTGAAGCGGCTGTCGATAAAATCGATTAAAGCATTTAGGTAAAAACAAATTGGTACCGGATCCTACCAGGAGCGATCTTGAGTTAGATTCAAGAGCTGAAGACTATCACCTCTTTATGTGGCACTAAATTTTATAGGTTCGCAAACAACTCAAGTAGCTAATTCGAAAATAAAAGTCGTAAAATAATAATCAATGTCGTTCTGGAACAACCACTAGTGATTGATATTAAGTATTATATGATTATTAAATATCAATCGACTGATTATAAGTGGCCATTCATTAAATATTCTATTGAAAACTATCCTCATAGTTGAAGATGATGAGATTCTTCGGCAGTCGATCTCGACGCTGCTGGAGTCTGAAGGTTATGAAGTGTTTTCAGCCGCGGGTGGTGTAGAGGCTCTGGAAATTCTCGAAAAATTAAAACCTGCACTAATCATTACAGATATTATCATGGAGGGTACCGATGGATTCGATATTATATTGCATACTAAAAAGCAAATACCCGAAACGAAGATTATAGCGATTTCCGGGGGAAGCAGTGTTGGGACTGAACGCTATATGGATACCGCTAAAAGTTTGGGTGTGGATCATTCGTCGCATTCAGCACCGATAAAGGAGAACAGGTGTTACCCCGAGATCACCCTCAATACGAAGCCAAGAAGATCTGCGGTATTCAAGGAGTGTTTTTATATCCCTCCAAGGAATAAAAGTAAGCTTTAAGATTTATTTAGGGCAGCACGCGATACAAGGGGTTCAATCCTCTTTTTTGTATCGGTCATTAAACCTGTTAGCTATCACTTTGCTCACACCCTTTACGCAACGGCTTAAGCCGCAGGAGGGACAACCTCTTCCTATGACCGCAAAGGCAAAGAAAATACCAACGAAAATTAAAGGCAGAATGTCCGATTCACCCATATAAGTAAGATGTTGCGAAAGCTGTTTTATTCCATTAATTCTAAGAGGATAAGAGAGTGAACATACAGTTGTGCTTGACTAAAAAAGCTGATCTATTTTTTGCAATTGTGATCCCCAATATTAATTTATCAGAAGGGTAATCTTGGAATTAACTTTAAAAACAGCTCTGATTAATGCGGTTGTTGTCGGTTCCGGTGGCTTCCTGGGCGCCCTCGCCCGTTATGGACTGAGTGGACTGGTACACAGGCAAATGCCATTAACAACTTTCCCCTATGGAACTCTGGTCGTCAATCTCCTGGGCTGTCTCGCGATCGGTGTGGTCACCGGGCTCGCAGAAACCCGCCAGTTGTTCGGACCGGAAATTCGAATGTTTCTTCTCATAGGAATCCTCGGTGCATTCACAACCTTCTCGACTTTTGGCTACGAGACGCTCGCGATGATCCGGGACGCTGAACATCTTCGGGCAGCCGCCAATGTCAGTACGCACGTCATACTCGGTCTGGCTTTGGTGTGGCTGGGCTACGCACTTACAACATCGGTATAAACTTACATGGCTCATCCAAAAGACGGTAAACTCTTACGTATTTTTATCGGTGAGAATGACAAGCATGAAGGCATGCCTCTTTACGAATGGATAGTTAAAAAGGCAAGGGAGCGAGAACTTACAGGGGCACCGTGCTCCGTGGCCTCGAAGGTTTCGGCGCCCATAGCCAGCTCCACACCGCGAAGATTATTCGCCTCTCAAGTGATTTACCGATTGTCGTCGAGATTGTAGATACCGATCAAAATATCGAATCTTTCCTTCCCGTGATCGACGACGCAGTTAAAGAAGGTCTGGCTACCGTGGAGAGAGTTGAAATTCGCTTCTACAGAACGGGAAAACCGGAGTAGCTAACCCGGTCATTTTAATTTGCCTACCACGAATCATAATTTGCCCATTGATAGCAGCCATGCGTTGATATCAATAATATAGAAATTATGACTAAGAGGATAAGGCTCCGTTTAGACCAGAGGAAGGCTAAATGGAGGGGAATCAACACAGACCAATAAGCGATGATTAGTGGCCAGACTAGTGTTTGGCTGGGTTCCGCTCTCGTAACAACTCTGAACATGTTGGAGGGAAGAAGTATTCCCCCAAAAAGGACGGCCGCGGGAATCATTTGAATCGTTAATAGGAAGTCACCAGTCAGACGGTGACCATAAGAATTAAAGTATGCGATTACCCACGCGGCGAGAAGGGCCAGGAAGGCCAGTCGCCGCGTTTTCAAACGGTGATGGATGAATAGTGGTGTATCGTCTTTTTATGTTCTGAGCGCTTAGGATCAGGCTGTGTATTTATAGAATTATCTGTAGGTGTCATTGTATAGTAAAATTGAAAGCTAATAGTCTAAATTGACTTAATTGACTAGCCTTTGCCGCGAAAATTCTACATGTAAACTTTCTCAAAGCAGCATCTAATTTTTAATTTTCTTTTTTCCCTTTCTTCCAAATTACAGAAGTACCCATGCGATTATCAACTTTTGAAATTAATAAAATAGAACGATGGGGCATGGTGATACCTCACCCGACATCTGAAGAAGATTGGGTTTTTACACCCGATAAGTGCCAAGACTATTTAGCTTCCATAAATGATCCGGAGGCGCAGGAATTATTGAAGCAACTGAATTCCCTACACGCAAACGGATGGCCGCAGGACATGGTTTCGTTTTTGGCCCTTGAAGAAGACGGAATGAAGGCTTTGAGACTTTTAGAAAAAGCGTTCAAAGAATGCTTAAATCGATCTGACCCGACAATCCCTGAGGGGATAGGTAACCCGGTGAAAGCGGTGAAAGTGAAAGCACCGATTCCCAGGCCGCGATTATATTTCGGGCTGGTAAGAAACAGCCCCAAGTTTATAAGAGGGAATCCTAATCTAACCGCCGCTAATTTCTATCCCCTTGGTCATCAACGATCTCAGGGCACGGTTGTCGGTCCTGATGAACCGGTAGTCATTCCTAAGAACGGGACGGACTGGGGCTACAATGTTGAATTCGGAATCATAATTGGGAAAAAAGGTCGTTATATTCAAGGCCATGAAGCGATGAATTATGTCGCGGGCTATACCTCGATAAATGATATCGCAGGGGGTTGTTATTTTAATACGATCAACAAAGAGAATATCGGGCATAAACTTCCCCAGGGCGCAGACTTTTTATTACGCGCTACAGCTTCATGGTGTGGAAAAAAAGCGGATACCGGGTGTCCAATGGGCCCGTATCTTGTAACCAAAGATGAGATTGAAGATCCTTATGATTTGCTCGTCTATACAAGAAAATCCGGGACTTTAAGAGATAGAGCTTATACCGGCAATTTGCTCGAAGGCGTAGAAAGAATTATCCAATGGTATTCATCCTTTGCGACACTCTATCCGGGAGATGTCATGCACCTGGGGACGATGGGGATAGATGGCTTACGTGATGTCAATTTTGGTCCCGACGATTACATCGAAGCGGAAATTGAAAAAGTAGGGTCACTGAAAAATCGCGTAGTCGTTATCGACGATAATGATTGGCGAGAAAAGAATGATGACACCCTAACCCATTCATCGCCGGCAGTAAGAGATGTTTTAAATTCTGAGGATAAGGAAATTGTTTCGCCCGCTGACTGGGAGATAAAAGATGTCCGGCACTACTGGACGGTATACGCGAATTATAAAAAATTTGTCGATAACCAGACCGCATCCTATGCCGGTTATGGTCCTCGCTTTTTAAACGGACCGGCTTCAGCCCTCAGCAGTTCTGCTTCTCATATAGAAATCCCGCCCAGGGCTACTTCCTTGAAAATAGGAATAGAACTCGCCCTGGTCATAAATAAGATCGCCGCTAAGATTAACGCAGAAGAGTGTGATGAATATATTTTAGGTTACACTCCCCTCATATCCCTGTGTGATGAATCTTTTAAAGATGCTGTTTGCTATCAGGCTGAACGTTCCGAAACCGATGTGACAGGATTACCTCCCATTTATGGAAGATGGGCCGATGGCTTTAACATAGTATTAGATCAACCCGTAAAAATCAGCAGTGAAGAGGTAATAGAATTAACCATGTCTTTGGCTATTGATAACTTTGGGTGTATTAAAGGGTCGACATGCGAATATATTGCCAAGGCTCCGCAGATCCTAGAATATATTACACAATATATTACTTTATTTCCCGGTGACGTGATCACACTTGGGAGAACCGCAGAGAGAATTACCATTCCTGCGGATGCTCTAAGAAAAAAAGGAATTAAAGGTATGGGTGAAGTCGATAGGATTGGGAGTGTATCTTTTTCACTGTAATAAGGCGGCACATGCGCTTTGCCGAAGAGCGTACCGTCAATGACATTGTCGGACGCTTGCTTTGATTCGAGTTAACGAACAGCTCCTTCCGTTTTTCTCAATTTCTTTGTGTCGAGAACGCGTGTTATCCTGTATATCCCGGAAGGCGTCGCGTATCTTCCGCTATAGATGAAGATGTGCTGGACGCCCCTCTCCTCATCGATCACCCCGCCGCCGGGATGTGCCGCGTCAATGTTCTCGGGGTCGAGCTCCATCATTCCGGATTCGAGTCTTAAAAGGGTAGCTTCTAATCTCCATTTGTCCGCGCGTCCCGCGTACATATCCCTCTTGGAGAGTGACCACAAATTGACCGTTTGCTCTTGCTCTTCATTCTGCTCGTCATCCAGAGCTCCACCGCTGCGGTTGGTAACGACAGCTTCATAGCGTTTGGTCACGGGATTGAAATCGACATCCGTTGTATCGGGCCAGCGGTAGCTCGAGATATTGGAAAGATCCTGGTGAGTCATGGGAAACCAACCCGTGTCGGAAACCATCATGACAGGAGGTTGTGGTACGGTAATCAGACCATGCCCTCTAAAGGGAAGGATGTGGTTCCTTGAAACAAAGATGAGGCGGCCGTCATGATACATCGCGGTCGGTTCAAGGGGATGAATCGTATCGGAAAGTGGAAACCGCTCATGGACCCAGGTCATGCCTTTGTCTTTGGAATGATACATGTCAATAAAGGGAGTGCGCGTCACTCCAGCAGCGATAACGAGCCCCATCTCCGGATGAATAATCATGCGTGGGCCAAAGCTGGCTCCGTAATTGTGACCTGTCTGCCTCTCTGTCAGGGCATCGGGCAAAAGAGTCCAGGTTTTTCCTTTATCCTCTGAACGATGCAAACCATAGGTGCTCGCAAAAAACACTGAGTTGTCAAGTAGACCAAAACAATTACCGAAACCGAGAACCAGTGGTTCCGTGTTTTTCCCGAATTGCGTGACGTCTATCGGATCCGACCACGATTCGCCACCATCGGTCGATCGCACGACCATAGCGCGGCTGCTGTCTTCGTCCTCACGCGGTCCGTCCCCGTGATGCCGCAGCGTCTGGTGGTACGCGCACAAGAGTGTATCCCCCACCTTGATCCCTACCGGCCACCCTAAATGGTGGTTCTCTCCCACAAGGTATTTTCCCACCGGTAATACGACGGGTCGGATCGTTAAAACGCCCTCCTTCTCGAGACTGATTAGTCTTTCACGTTCGTCAGCAGAAATTATTAATGTATCGGCGACTGCAGCGTCGCTATCGATCCAGCTTTCATCAGCTAACACTACGCTACCGCTTAAAAAATAAACCAGCAGTAACACAATCGAAATTTTCATGTTTAGCTTTATGACTTTGGATAGTGACCCCAAAAGACTATCTTCCACACACCGTCAATTAGGTGAAGATCCTGGACGATTCCCGCGCGGTTCTCATTACCCTTCCCTTCATCAGGAATTATCCTGACACGCCAAACGTTGTCGTTGTAATCGTTGCCAAGCAGTTTCGTTTTTAACCACTCTACCTTCCAGCCATCGGTCATACCGCAATAGTCGACAAATGTCGTGTTCTTCGTGGTGATAAATTCATTGATAAATTCGGCGCTGAAACTTTTCTGTGCCGCTGCATAATCTCCCTCCAATATCAGCACATAGATATCCATCATTACCTGCTGCGGGGACTTCCCGTTCGTGTCTAACGGTGCCTCTTTTACGCCGCAGCCTATGAGGAAAATAATCGGGGCCAATAAAGCGACTGAATGACAGGTGATTTTCATTTTACTCCTTAGTTATATAAGATTTTAGTAAGGTTAAGCATCTACCAGGTGTGGATCCTATTCGATGAATCGACAGGATCAAGTGAATTGGTAAACACTTATACTGTCCTCTATTACCTATCTGTTTAAATCTCGACCCTGTAAATAGCCCACACTCCGCAATTCATTGCGTGTGAATCTTCCGGAAATTCCTGCCTGAGTCTATCGCGTATCTGCAGCGCTCGATCTAAATCATTCAATAGTCCATTAGCTATTATGTCATTGCTGATAAATCCTTTTTCGTCAGATCCCCAATTCGTGATGAGTGATACAGCACAATAACCGTCTATAATATCGTAACCCAGTAATCTGTTTTTCGAAACATAGCTCTCATCGAGTTCAATTTCTACGCCTACGAGAACGGCGTTATCATAGCGGCTCAGAATTTCTTTCGCGTAGTCAATGTTCGTGATGAGACTTAATTTACAATCTTCATTAACACAGTTTTTCCAGTCAATTTTGGACTCAGGTGTAAAAAGGTCAGGTCTTAAAATATTATCCACGGAATCAAAACCGGTCAGAGTCAAACCTCTCCACTTGAGATAACTATGCCACTTTTCTCCACTCTGGGGACCATATTTTTCAACTATTTTATAGTACACTTAAGGTAAAGATAACTACGCGGTTGATAGCGCAGCAATCAACGTTGAGACTCTGTATGTTAAATTTCCGGTCATCGTTTTTCACTTCTCAGCGCGTTTCTGGATGCTCTATCCACGAGAGTAAAAAGACGATCAATTTCATCTTTCTGATTTGATACCCGGTGGCCACGTACTTTAAGAAATTCGCAATCCAGCTCATCGGTCATTTTAAAAAAATCCCGGTAGAGCTCATAATTGTTGAGGCGCTTATTATTTTTTGAACGATAATCATTTTCCTCAAGGCGAGCACGTCTTCCCTCTAAACTGATAATGTTTTGTGAATCCGTATACACGGACACTTTACGACCGTTCACTTGAATGTCACTCAAAGCCCATAATAAAGTCTGTAATTCAAGTTTCGTCGAAGACGTATGCTCAAATTCTTTTACTATCACACGCGACTTTAATTCATCAATCGAAATTTCATCTTCAGCTACAACCAGATAGGCCCCGAATCCTATATGGGTCCGCGTATTCACACTTCCATCCGTAAATAACATCAGTTTATTCATTGTTGAAAGGGATCAACCCCTCACTCCATTGCGAAATATTGTCATTCTGCATTTTCCATACGATAGCGTTGCCAATGAAATGAAGCTTCATGCAGGGCGAAGAAAGGTGTAGGAAGATTGACCCCGACGTGGCGCATCGCATATGGCAATAAACTGCCTTTGATCACTTGACTGCCTTCCACTGTATGTTCGATGACAGATCTGTTATCAGCGTACTGATAGACGCGTTCGTCCGTGTCAATGATCCACGCGGTCTCCTTTTCGATATCACCTCCCCACATAACGCAATGATAGTAAACAAGCGGCTGCAAAGTTTGTTTGTAAACCGTTTTGAGGAAGCGCAACAGGTTAAGCGAGTAATAGTCGCGATCGAAGCCATCCGGGAAAAAGACATCACTGTCTGAGGGAACCCCAACCGCGGACCATTTCGCACCCGGTGGTGAATTGGGCCAGGGTGTATTGTGACAATAGTGTCTTGAGAAGTCACCCGCATCCGGTCCTTTGCGATCGTAACCAGTTTGGTAGATATCGGGGCTGACGACGAGAAGACCCTGTGTCGGCAACATAATATGCTTGCTCTCGTTCGTCGTATTTTCGGAGCGGACGCCGCGAAGATCATCGACGTGATACAGCTGATCCGCGAGAAATGGCTGCTTGCGAAAGGCGGCGATCACTTCGGGATTTGATTTCGCATAGATCTGGTTCGCGTGCCATGACATGGTAGTACGGTTTTCTTAAAAGTTAAAGACGGGGTAATTCCTCTTTCAGGTCCACATTAGGAATGACTGGGCATACTTCAACACCGCAGTTGTCAATCCTGTGAATGCAACGAGCAAGGCAAAAAGCGATTCTTAGAAATTCAGCTTGCGGATCCTTCCGAAAAAAGATTAGACTAGTCTGAATATTTTATATGAATATCACAAAGAATCAATTAGAGCAATTTCGCGAAGACGGCTACATGATACTCGAGTCGGTCATTCCGGACGCGCACCTCAAATTGCTGCGTGATTTGTGTCAGTATTTCATCGATGAGATGGACGCCCGGATGGACCGTGAGGGCACAGATGTGATCAATATCTCCCATCGAGGTAAACGTTATTTTGTGTCTCAATGTTATCAACGGAAACCCGAGTTGTTTGAGTTTCTTTACAGCGACTATATCGCGGACATCTGCCGGGCAACTCTCGGGGATGACGTCTACCTGTTCAATGAACAGTATGTCGTCAAAGGCGCTGAAGAGGGCATGAAATTTGGCTGGCACCAGGATTCCGGGTATGTTGGTTTCCCGGACCACAAGCCCTACCTCTCCTGCTGGTGCGCACTCGACGACATGTCGGAGGAAAACGGCACCGTCTCGGTGATGCCCTTCTCACGCATCGGCATTCGCTCATGGGTACATCATTCCATGGAAGAGGGTTCGAACGACAAGATTGGATACTACGGAGATGACCCCGGTGTTCCGGTAATTGCTCCCGCGGGAAGCATCGCGGTTTTCACCAGTTTGAATTTTCATCGCAGCGGCGCGAACACCACACCCCGCAAGCGTCGCACTTATCTCGCGCAATACACTGCTGAACCGCTCACCATTCAGGACGGCACGAAGCTATGGGGTAACGCTGAACCTTTCCTCCGCGATGGGAAAAGCGCAGTCGGCGAACCGCCACCCGACTTGCCCTCGAGACTCGAAACGGCAAAGCGATAACCGTTAAAGTGCAGTTCACGACTCCGCGGAACTGCATTTCGATCTACGGGTCTTAATCTACCGTTCCGTAACGTTGAGTGAGGAAGTGACACCTTAATGAGCCTGATAATTATAAGGACAGCAGTCAGGACCCGGTTTTTTCTAACCAGTCGAGAGAGGGCTTCCAGACAAATTCAAAGCTCATGTGACGATTACCTGGCGCTCACAAAATTAATTACCCCTGACTGCGGCCGGCGTCCTATACTAGTGCCGTGTATGTTAGGTATCGATGAAGACATGCGACAATGGTCTTATTACATGGTGCTCGAACATCACGCCATCGTGAATCGCAGTATCACTTCAGTGATAGAAAGCCTGGTACGTGACGAGGAACCAACAGGTATTGGCGCAATTGATCCGAAAAGAGATGTCATGCCTTCGAACAATCCGGGTGAAGAAAAAATTGAAGCTTTCCACTCGTCAGTAGAAAACCATTTAAAAGTTGTTGCAGGTCTTTCACCGCTACGTGGAACGAGAACAAAACGTCATCCAATCTTTGGTGAATTTGACGCACATTACTGGCATTGCATGTTTGCCTTCCATTTGCTTGTTCACTACAAACAGGCCAAATACGTGATACAAAAAATATGTTCGGCACAATACACGGGCAGTAACGTCAATCACCATGTGTAAAATGAAACCTGAATCTCAGATACCTGCGCCCCCATTCAAAGCCAGCAAAAAAACTGCCCTGCTCATGTACGATCTGTGGTATGGGTGAATCACACCCGATGAAGCTCGGGATCGGGCAACTGAGTGGGGATTTGCTCAAGAATCTATCGAGCATATTATTATTGAATCCACGGCACCACCCTCGTACTGGAGCGACAAAAAATAGAAAACGCCAATAATATCATCGGTGAATCAACAAGTTTTTAAGTTGCTGCCCATAAAGCAGTATACAATCTTATCTATCGAACAGCTAATTTATCAGTCCAAGGATTAAAAAATGAGAACAGCGAATCCCGCTTTAAACGCAAAAACTTTCGAGAGGATAGGATCGGAGTCCCTCGGGGACAAGGTGATGACTATTCAGGGCACGGTGAACAAAACCTTGGTAATGTTATTCTGTCTCATCGTACCCGCGGTATGGATCTGGAACCAGTTTTATTCAACCGGAAACCCCGGAATCGTGATGCCGTGGATGATTGGAGGGGCGATCGGCGGCTTCATCATTGGCCTCGTCACGGTGTTTAAAAAACAATGGGCGCCTGTTACCGCCCCGATCTACTCGGTACTTGAGGGATTTTTTGTCGGGGGGATTTCCGCCGTATTTGAAGCACAGTTTCCGGGAATTGTCATGCAGGCGGTCGGTTTGACGATGTGCACACTCTTCGGACTGCTTGCCGCCTACAAGTCAGGACTGATTAAAGTAACCGAAAATTTCAGGCTCGGCGTTGTCGCGGCGACGGGGGGGATCGCGTTAATCTATTTTTTATCCTTCATACTCAGGTTTGTCGGTATCGGAATACCCTTTATCCATGACAGTGGATTAATGGGTATCGGTTTCAGCCTCTTTGTTGTTGTCGTCGCGGCAATGAACCTGGTGTTGGATTTCGATTTTATCGAAAACGGCGCTCGTCAGGGGGCTCCCAAGTACATGGAATGGTATGCCGCATTCGGTTTAATGGTTACACTGATATGGCTCTATATCGAAATCCTCAGACTGCTGGCCAAACTCAGGTCCAGGAGATAGAGCAAGCTGCAGTCTATCGATTAATTACCTCTCAGGGCTTATGTCCTTCGGTTGATTAATGGCGTGCTCCACGACTGCTTCAATGTCCTTAAGCGGGATGGGGTCGTTGTCTTTGAAATTAATACACCCCTTACCCGTTTTAATCTTCGGGTGTCTGGCTTTAAAACTTTCGATATGGTGATAACCGCAAGTGTAGAGTGACACATAATTCTTCTGGTTCGCGATCGCGACCCATCCATCTCCGAACTGGTAGGTCGGCATTTTGTAGCGCATATCAACGATTGCCTTGGGGAACGCTTTCGTAATTAAGGCGTGAAGTGATTCGATCTTCGCTTTCCGATTTAACGGAACAGCAGCCATATATTTTTTAACTTCCCTGTTCATTTATTAGCCCTGACTTTTGGTAGATGACGCGATTTAAGCGAGTCACACTTATTGCGAGAGGAATGAATGTAAAAAGAGAAAGACAGAATGCATATCTTTAAGCATTAGAAAATGTAAAAGTGTATGATAATTATCTAAATGACGCTATTTAACTGACATATACACATATGGTTCAGATAATGCTTTATTAATATTCGCTGGGGGACGCTATATATTATTTTTTATCGCATGCAAGGACTGTAAAATCAGTTGCATACAATATTTGATAAAAGAACCTGCGCCGATCACCCCTTTGTTTCGTTTTTATTTAATCACCTTACTACTGCATTCCACATGGATACCATTCTCATAGTTGAAGATGACGAGAGCTACCGGTCAATGTTGATGTACGCGCTGGAATCCCAGGGGTATAAAGTATTCGTAGCGCCGGGTGGGCTAGAAGCGAAAAACATTCTCCAGGAATTAAAGCCTAATCTTATCATTACCGATCTTATCATGGAGGACATGGATGGGTTCGAAGTCATCATACACGCTAAAAAACAGAATCCATAAATAAAAATTATTGCCATCTCCGGCGGCGGACAGCTGCAGACTGAAAAATACCTCGATACAGCCAAAGAGTTGGGAGCGGAGTACTCGATCATGAAACCCTTCTCTCTGGACGAAATTACAAACGCCGTTGATTCGCTGCTCAAGTAACAAGTCGAGTCGATCATTCTGTAAATATGTTTTCTAGGTAACGATAGGTTGGCAAACCTTGGAAGCTTGAACACATAAGATATAGTTCACTCCAGCGCCCTGCTTCTACCAACTGACCATGGCGAACGGCTGATGCTTCCCATTTAAAATCGAAGGGTCCAATTAATTTTTGTGTTGAGTTGTCTCTTGCTCGGGTGCCAGCGCCCGCCGAAGGCATCGACTTCCTGGTTAATAACGAGGTAAATGTCATTGCCCGGCTGTACATTCCAGCGTATGCGGCTGTTAATACCAAAGGTGTCGGATACATTGTCATATTGATTAGTGATGTTCCAATATAATTTAGGAGAGAAACTAAAATTCAGGTTTAACTGTACGACATGGGTATCAAAATCTCCCACCGGTAAATCCACATTGTTATACTCATACAGAAATGCGGTGTTGAATAAAGGGGATGGTTTCCAGACAATCTCGCTTTTAAACTCCACCCTATCCCCGTCATAAAACTCGCCCACCGTCAGGGTAAAATTCCCGCTCAACGCCCTCTCCCTGGCAGTCCTTACCCTGACTTCGACTTTTTGGAATTTATAATCTCCGACCGGGATAATCACGCCGTCAACAATCTCGAATGGCTCAAAAAGCTGTTCCCGTTGAAATTGCCCGCTCACGTCAATATAATCTTTGGCTTTATTCGTAATTCTGAAATCCGGAAAGTTAAATCGGGACCTGACAACTTCGCCATCGAGGTTGGATTTGTAGTGCGTGTCTATTTTGTAATCGATACTGTCTAATTTTTCGGGGCGCACACGGTAGCGGGAAAATAAATAATAATCTCTCACTCCGGACTCTTCGACAAAACCCAGCGCGGGATTGTAGTTTTCGTCCATTATCTCGACAAATAATGTGAGCGAGAATTTGTCATTCGGATACCGCACGGATCCACCTATCGAACCTTGATTTTCTGAAATACCCGTGGTTGAAGATTCCTGA
>Ga0114999_10005048_pt1 | contig 15656 bp, 22 predicted proteins | sample ArcticOcean_MG_C_3_FD_89820 | JGI IMG/M metagenome (GOLD analysis project Ga0114999, IMG submission 89820) | Marine microbial communities from western Arctic Ocean - ArcticOcean_MG_CB8_126 | ecosystem: Environmental > Aquatic > Marine > Oceanic | place: Arctic Ocean: Canada Basin | collected...
ATTAAATGAGTTACTATTATGTACACCTATTAGGTATTCGTTAGCTCCATTAAGTACAACCGCTTTATTCCAAGGTGTAGTCCAAGATGTTGCAACTGGTACGTCTGTGGCTGTAATAGTAAATGTACTTGTAGTTGAACCATATGAATTAGCTCTAATTACTGTAACTGTATAAACTGTATCAGCTCCTACGTCTGCTAGAGTTCCTTGTAAATAGTGAGTAGATGTATTATATACTAATCCACTTGTATTAGGGCTTATCGTTGCAGATTGACTAAAAGAAGCTCCAGCTGGATACAACGGTAAGTTAACAGAAGTACCTTCCTCTTGTGAAATATCACTAAAAGTAAAAGCAGAAGGAGTTAAATCCGAATTAGTTAAACTAGTTATCTCAGTATAAGTTACAGCATTACTTAAGAAAGTTAAATAAGCTCCAGAAGGAACTACAGTTTCTGTCATTGTTGCTCCATTATCTGGCATATACCAAGTAGTACTAGTTGGGTCATCAACATAAGTATGTGTATGACTAGTTCCAGTACCACCATTATTTAAATCATAATAATTAGATTCAGCTTCAGTAACAAATAAAGGATATTCATAATTACCATCTGGACTTTCAATATATCTAAAATACATTGTAGGAGCAGCAGCTTCTAATAAGTGTACTTTAGGATTATCAACTAGTCTTACAACTGAGTCACAAAATTTAATACCTAAATGAAACTTTACATTGTTAGCTACAGGATAGTTAGTTCTTGAAATTACAACCCACAAAGATGTATCATTGTTATAATATTCCATAGATATAAAGCTATTAGCATCAATACCTATTCTAAATTCTTCAGCATTACCAGCTAACCAATTAGCTCCATCATTAGAATATCTAAATGCATCTACACCATTCCAACCACTACCTTGTATAGTACCTGTTAAAGCTCCGTAATAAGTCCAAGGTCCATCTGATGAAGGGTGAAAGAACGTTCCCCATTGAATACCTTCATTACCATTACCAGTACCATTACAAAACCTAGATGGGTCAGCATGAATTAAATTACCTTGAGCATCAGCTACATCATCTAAAACTAAACAAGCTCCAAAGATACCTTCATTTCTCATATTGAAAGTAAAGTATTCTCCAGCTTGGTCTATTGTTTCTGTAGACTTGTATCCAGATTGATTGTAATGCGCAGCAACACCAGCTCCTATATCAGAACCTGAAGGATTGATTGCACTACCAACTAAACCACCTGTAGTATCTATACCACCTAAATCAGCGACTAAAGTACTATGAGGGTCTGATATAACTATAGATTCAAATGCTCCTACGGTAAACAGCTCGTTTAAGACGTTTACAACGTCATTTAAGCCACCAGCTATTACACCAGTACCTAGACAAGCATTACCTACTTCTATTCCTTTAAAATGAGTTATATCTCCACTACCTGTTGACACTATGTGAATAGTTCCGTCTGAGTGAGCGATAGCTTGTATAGAGTTAACTCCATAATGATAACCATTATCTAAAAGCACAGAAGTACTAGTAGCATCTAAACTGAAGCATATATTAACTCCATTTAAATCCGTACCACTTCCACCTAATCCAATTACATTTGCGTTTACTGTAATGTAAGCAGCACAAGATGTAGCATCTGCAAAAGCATTACCATCTGCATCAGCGAATTCAGTATATGGTATTTGATAAAATTCATATTCCTTAGTACCAGTTTGAGATGTAATCACATCGTTAATAATATTTACTGTATTTGTGTTATCCGAATCTACCTCTCCACTAAGACAAGCATTCCAGTAAGTAGGGTTTGAACTTCCTTCAAAGTTAATACAATTACCCTGTTCGTTTCTTTTTATTTTAATTGACATATTCTTATTATCTTATAATAGTTAGTAATAATCCAATTGGCTCTATAATAACTGGATTGTCTGCTTTTATCGCTGGTAAGCTTATTGAATTCACATCTTCATTCGAAGTTATCCAAGCACTTATCTCTACTCTATTTAAGTAGCTCTTCCCTACAGTACCTCCACCATAAAAGATTGGTTGTGCAGTTAATGGAAATGTATACGTGATATCATCACTATCATTCCTGTTCGAATACCATAAAGCTGGTTCAACAGTTGTATTTGATATTTGAGGTATTATATTAAAGTCAAAACGTACCTTAATTAAATCACCATATAAACAATCGTTTAATTTAATACGACCAGTTGATCCTTCGAACCCAGTACCAGTACTCGCTGGATAGTTAGTGTCAAAATCATAATTATAATCTACTAAAGAAGATACACCACTAGGTAAGTTAGCTCCTTGAAATAATCCTATTCCAGTTGTGCCACTAGGTGTTGGTGTGCTCCAGTAAGGGTTATCGTTAGCTAAGTGCTTACTTAAGTTTAAAGAAAATACTTTATATAATTGATTATCAACATCTCCTTGAGTATAGTTTACTGAACTAGAAGCAAAAGCACTTGTTCTTGAATAACCTGACTCTCCTGTTTTATCTGAAACTCCAGATGAAGATTCTGTAGAGTACGCAGAAGACGAGCTTATGTTACTTACGTTTGATATACCTTCATTGTCATCGAAGGGTAATTGCGTATCGTCTGATACACTTGTAATAATTCTTGTAGCCATTAGTTTTTTTTGTTAGGGGTTAAAATAAAGTAAAAAAAAAGGAGATATATTTCTACATCCCCTTGTTTATTATTTGTTATCTAGAAGTATAGCAGTTAGAGCTCTAAGTGTCTCTAATGCAGCTAACTCTTCTCCAGACTCTTCAATTGATTCTAGAGGTCTTTCATCTAGGTTATCACTAAAGAATCCTTCAATACTAAATCCTTTAACAGCACCAGTCTTTACGTAGTCATTCCAAATTTCATCGTTATTGACTTTTACTGATACCATCCAAGTTCCTATAGGTAATGATAAACCATATTTTTTAGATTTGTCGTTTACAGAGTCTTCTATAATCCAAGATTCTACAACTGTTAATCCTTGTACATCTACTTCGTGTTCTAATGTACTTTTAGATTGGTTACCATTCATAAGGAATAATTCTGAAGCTCTTCTTACTGTATCCTTAGAAAAGAATATGTAATACTCACCGTCAGCATTTCTTCTTAGTATTTTCTTATCAGGAACTAATGCAGCTCCCATAAGTAATCTTTTTTCTACATCTATAGATTGTAATACAACCTTAGATTTGCTTAAATATATAAAGTCTTCTTCAATAGCTGGGTTTTCTACAATAGAAATTGCTTCTATACCAGCCATATCATGAGATTCGTCTATAAATAGCTCGAATACTTGTTCTTCCATAATAATGTGTTGTATTAATTAATATACCCCTATATAACGCTATACAGGGGCAATTGTTTGCTTTTAGTCATCTCCAAATGAAGCTTGACCTAGTATACTGTTATCTAATTCTTGTTGACTAGATATAGCACTTGATACTACGTAAGCTTGTACAGGTTGTCCTAATGCGTTAGCAGTAACTTGAGCAGCTTGATTCTCTTGAGTAGAACCTACTAAGTTGAAATCAAATGTTCTTCCACCTTGTCCACCACCAGAGCCACCTCCACCTTTGACTTGATTCTTCTTGTTTACACCAGTAGCCCATATATTAGCTACAGCAATTCCAGCTCCTATACCAGTTTTAACTTTCTCTACTGTCATTTTGGCAGCAGATGCAGCTGCTACAGCTGGATTACCACCAGCACTAGCTACTCTGGCTGCGTGAGCAGTACTATGAGCTATCATTTGTTTATTAGCATTAATAACCACATCAGCACTCGCGGCACCTTTAGATATAATTAAACCAGCTTTAGCTACAGCAGAATTCTCTTTACCTATTGCAGATAAAAATGAACCAATACCCTTAGCAAAATCTAAGTACTCTTGAATTATTTCTTGCTTTCTAATGTAATGAGCTTCGTCATTAGATATTTCATCAGCTTGAACAGCCATTTGATGGTCTCTTAATTCAATAGAAGCATTCAATATATCTTCTTCATTACCACCCTCAACTGCATTATCTAAAGCACCTACTAATTGGTCTTCTTTAAGTTCATTTGCTCTCTTTAACCTAGCTTTTTGCCATTCAAATAAAGCATCATCTCCGTCAGAATCAAAACCACTAACTAAATTAATAACATCATCTGCTATAATTTCAGCTAAAGTTAATTGAACTTCCTTCTCTTTAGCTATAAGTTTAAGGTTATAATTCTCTTTAATAGCTAATCTAGCTTCTCCAACCTCTCTTTCTGCTTCTCTCATCGTCATTTCATGCTTATTATTAGCATCTTCAGTCATTTTAGCTTCATTTTTAAGCCCTTTAATAGAATCAAGGTAATTTTTATGCCTTAATATCTGTTTTTGTACAAATAACTCATGTTTAGCATCTAACTCAAGGTTAATGTACTTTTGCTTAATCTCTAACTTTTCTATCTCATTTTCTATACCTACAGCTTCTGCTTGTTTGTTATGAGTAAGAATCATCTTATCCAAGTCTAATAACTGTTGTTTGAATATCTTAGCTTCACGTTGTGTAGCTTTTCTTGTACGTTTAGTTCTAGGCTTACCAAATACATCTTCAACTCTTTCTATTAAGTTAGTTACATCTTTAGTTTTCTCTTGTTGTTCACCTAAATCCTTCATAAGCTTTATATAGCCTCGAAGTTCACTAGATATATTACCAGTACCTCTAAAGCTTCTAGCAGTAAATTCTTTACCAGCATCCATATAATATTGAATCCTATCATTTTCTCTAACATAGAATTCTGCCTGTGCTATATCTTCTTCTTTCATAAGTCTCTTGATATTATCTACTTGGTGTTCGTAACCTTCATCAATAAGCCTTCTTTTCTCTGTTTGCATGTCTGTTTCAATGTCTATTTCCTTAGCATTCTCTGTTACAAACTTACGTTCTATAGCAGCAGTTCTTGCTAATCTCTCCATTGCATTAATCTTTCTATTTATAGCATCAGTAGATTCATCTGTTATTATACCATTCTCATCAACAGCTATATTTAAATCTGTATACTCTTCTTGCATTTTTATTACAGAAGCAGCGTAATCATCATTAGTTATAGTTCCATCTTCAACTCTAGACATAAATATCTTTAAGTTAGCTCCAGCAGAGCCAGAAGCTTCAGATAAATAATGTACAGAATCAGCAGCTTTAGTACTTTTCATAGACCATCTCTCTAAAAGAGCGATACCTGTTTGAAATAATAATAATGCTCCTAATGGTCCCATTAAAGCACCTTTCATTGCCATAAATGCTCCTGTTAACGAACCAGCTTTCTTATAAGTAGAAGCTAAATTCGAACCTAATTGAGACAAGTTATTCGCAACACCTCTAATACCGTAATTCGAATCCGATATTACTCTACCCATCTCTAATGTAGATGCCGATGCAGAACCAGTAGCATCTCTCATCTTATCATAAGACCTTGCCATGTTAGTTGTACCAACCTCAACAGTTCCTTGTAATTTCTTAAATGCTACTTCTTGATTTTCATAAGCCTGAGTTACTCCTTCTATTTTTATTTTACCATTCTCGGTATTAACCTTAATAGTAAACGACTTAATTACGTCTTTACTTGATGCCATCTATTTGTTTTTTATTTGATTAATAACTTTCTTTAAACTACTAGGTAAAAGATTCTTTCCTTTAGCTATAGCTTCCTCCTCAGAACGTATATCTGAAGAGCGAAGCATTTGTATCATTGTTTGTATATCTATCATAATTGTGTTGCTACTAATCCAGTAGTATCTTTATTTCCATTGTTAGTATTCTCTGTAACTAGTACAAATTTAGTTTTACCAGTAGTTAAATTAGTTTCGTATGTATTAATCTTAAATGACTTGTGGTTTATTACCATCTTATCATTTGGTCTTATCTTTAATAACATAGAACTAGGTAAATATGCTGATACATTAACTAATCTAGCTTGTTCATGATAAACATCTCCTATATATTGTTTATAATAAGTGTCAAATAAACTTTTATTATTAACATTATAAGTATACTCATCGAATTCAGAACCCCAATTTAATGATTGTCCAGATACACCTAGAGTATTCTTAGGTATTATATATGATGTTTTAAGTACACTTGTACCTCCATCAGTATAACTAAATCTTATTTCATCACCAGCAGTTATCTTTTCTACATACAAGAATAAAGGTTTACCTTTAATAGCTGATTGATTATCGTTAGCCATCCAGCCCCATTGCATATCTGTAATAACATCTTCATCTGCTTGGTCAGTCATTCTTTCATACATCATCTTCTCTAAAGGAAGTCTAACATCATAGTTCTGATTACCATCAAATGCTAACGGACTATCTATAGCTGTAGAATTATGGTCAACTCTTTCGTTACCAAATTCATCGTTAGTTAGATTATCTGATTGCACTTTAGCAAATGTTGTATCACCGTCATATAAAAAGTTTATCTCATTATATAATAAAACCTTACTTACTTCAGATTCCTTAGCATCTACATAAGTAGATATATCGTAATACTTACCATCAGTATAAAAATCATCTAATGTCTTAACTATTATATCTCCAGTATTATGCTCAAAGTAAGCTGTTAAATTAAACATCTTGAACAATGTATCTAAGAAGTTTATTATAGTCATCTTAGGTAGATTTCTACCTACATCTAATCCTAGAGATAATACAGGAGTTCCACCAGTATAACTGTGATTAGCTTGACCATCATTTTCAAATGTATTCATATAGTCATCATATTCCAATACCTCTCTTCTAACTGTTGCATTTGTTACTGTACAACTTGTAACACCTCCACTAGTCTCTAATGTAAAGACTGGTCTAATATTAGAGCTAGATGAGTAAGTAGCTGCAAAACCTCTAGTACCACTTGTGTCAGTATAACCACCACCTAAGTCAATTCCTGTATTAGCATCTATAATAGACAAAGAATATAAACCAGTACTATTATCAGGTGTAATAGTAAATTCAAGTGTGTATTGATACGAACCTAATTGACCTACATTAGTAGATGGAAATTCAGTACCACTATTAACAGTAACATCTCCTAAAGAACCAGATACATCTGAAACATAAGGAAAGTCAGATAGATTCCATTGAAACTCTGATATACCTATTTGTTTAGCCATATCTCCAGTCTCTCTATTCATCCACATAAATAAATCATTATACTCAGGATTACTAGCACTAAAGAAATCACTACTAAATGTAATGTTATATTTCTCCTCTATAGCATCTACTATATGTTTTATTTTAATAGCTGGTTTCATAGCTAAACTATTAACACCAGTATATTGATTAATACTAGCATTATAAGAAGCATCAGGATGTATATTCCTACTGTAGTTACTTCCTTCAGCTGGAGAGATACCATCAGCACTATCGTAATAATGATAATCTTCAGCACTAATAAACGGGAAACAGTAGTCACCTATTGTAGAATTACCAAAGTTTCTATTTAGTTGAGTACCATTAAAGGTATACCCTTCTGAAAAGCCTTTAGATACTAAATCAGCAGTATAAGCCATACTGAATTTATTAAGTAGACCAGACTGCGAAGCAGTCAAAACATCTAATTCATCTTTGCCAAATAATTGTTTTAGACTGACTGTCTTACCATAGAAAACTATAGAGTAAGAATAAGCTCCTCCATTCTTAAGGTTAGCTTTAGTTAAAGATACTTGACCTTTTCTAAAGTCTACTCCATTCAATTTAATTAACGCATCTCTTTTGTATCTAGCATCAAAACCTCCAGTTATATCATACTTATAATAATGTTTGAATATTTTGTTGTTAGCAGATGAGGAAGGCACTGTGAAGGTATGACTATAATCTGTCAGTACCTTCGCAATATCTTTTACATCTTGAATACGAGTCACGTATTTAATCTCTTCAAAGTCGAACATATCCACTCTACTAAGACCATTTCCGTTATCTATATATAATTCAACTTGTTTTTTCATTTATCTAACTGTATTTATCTTATTAAATGCAAAATCAACTTTCACACCATAATTTATTAACTTATCATCTAATCTAGTTTTATATAACAATTCCTCTGTTTTAATGTTAATAGGTAGAGTTTGACTGTTATAATTTATATAAACTTCATCAGAAGATAATAATTGTCTCATCATTTCATTAGAACTCTCAGGTATAAATCCTGTGTTCATTGATAATTGTTCACTACTAGTTACATTAATACGATTCATTTGATGTTGATTAACATTATAGTTAGTGTTTATGTTAATCTGATTGTTCATATAAGTTTCACTCTTCATTGTAGTCTGTACTGCACTTCTCTTGAACATCCACATGCTTTCTAAGACACCTTCTTTATTAAGGAATGTTATCTTATGGGGAGTGTATTTACATTCCTCTACATTCTCAAAGTAAATAGTATTAGTACTAGTATCTGCAAGAGTAAATATAAGTTTCTCTACATCACTAGCTACTTCCATATATATTATTTGGTCTGAAGAATCTGCTAAAGATATATTAAGGTTACCAAACGTATTAAGACTACCATTAATCCATTTCTGATAAGCTACACACTGATTGTTATCATAAGGTACGTGATATGTCTGACCTGATAATCTCTGTACTGTACCCCTAGTTATTAAAGAGCCATTACCTGAATCATAATTAGCTCCTTCTTCGAAGTAAGTATAACCTTTAGTAGCATAATGTTGAACATACGCACTCTCTGTACCTATAACACCAAGTATAGTTTGAGTAGTTGTATAGTCTACCCATACTAAATCAGCATCATACGTACCATCAAAACCTGTGTTTATAAAGTCACCTATTAATTCACCTATTTCGAACATAACATTGTTGTTTATAGCTGTACTAATTAAGGTATAAGTCGCTAGTGCTGGTCTATCAGTTGTCTGTGTTCCAGTATATATCCATAACTTAAGAGTAACAGCATCTAAATTAGTTACTGTACTGTTAATAAAGTATGGACTCTTTGTTGATATTTTTGCCATTATAGTTTTATTAGTTTATTTTTTAAATCGTTTAGGTATGCAGACGTTAAGTCTTCTCCTATTTCTTTTTCTAGTTTATTATATACTCTATCAAATACCTTAGTACCCATAGAACCGAATCCTTTTATATTATGACCGTTCTTTTTAATACTCTTAGCAATAGCGTAAGCCATGCCTTCCATACTACCTTGTCTTGGGTTAATACCTTTCAACTTAGCCCATTCCATTATGTTCTGTACATATAGACGAGATACCTTTTGGTAACCTTGAGATGCTGGAGCAATACCTTCATCAATAGCTTTACCATGTTTAACAGACAATATATCTATAGCATCAGGTAGTAAGTCATAATCTAAACTATTAGCTAATTCACCACTAGCATGAGTTCCATCCGCTCTTAATTGACTTCTTACACCTTCAATGTAATACTTACCTACGAATTTAAGAGCTTTCTCTAGTTGAGGAGTTAATATCTTCTTAGGCATCAGGGTCACATATAGGAGTTCCATCAGAGTTATTACCAGATAATGAAGTAGTATTCTGGATTACTAAAGGAATAGTTGAAGTCCATCCAGCAAGTACATTAACAAATCTATCCTTGAATGGTTCAGCAGTTAAATCATCTTCTATAGTTAACAGTTCATCTCTTAGAGAACCTCTAGTCAACTCTGTAAACAATCTAGACATTACAGCTAACTGTGAGTTAAGTACATCTTGTAAGTTATCATTACCATAAAAGTAATCATACTCATCTACAGATAAGTTATTCTCATCAAGTATATCCATACACATAAGATTAATATCAAATGTAATAGTTGATTCTGTAAACCTAGCAGCAGATATATTGATATGAGCTAAAGGAAAGATTGTAGTTTTATCTAAATCAATATCAGCTATATCACCAAATGATACAGTGTTAGTAAATTCACCAGCTCTAAGGAAGTCCTTAATGTCGTCTAGTATTTTGTATACGTTATTTGTCATAATTATTATTTTTTATGTGCAGCTCTCATTAGAGCAGCTTCAACTTTATTTTTATCTTTTTCGAATTCAAGTACAAGCATAGCTCTATGTACATTGAGTTTTACTGCATCATCGATTCTATTCGCGTCTTCTTTAGCCAAAGAGTAAATGGATTGAAACCATCCAAATTTTCTTCCGAAGTTTTCTTGATGGCTACTTCCAGACCCTCCACTACCTTCTGTTGTGAAGAGAGAAGTGTATGTTTCGACAATTGTGTTTGCAAACGTAAAATAAAAGACATTGCTCCTAGCATTACATCTACAGGCATATCTAACATATGTTCACTCCACTTAGCAGAACCTTCATATGATTCTATTCTATACTTACTGTTTAATATATTAGTCTTTGGTCTAAACAATACAGCCATAGCTTTATGGAAGTTTTGATTATCATTAATGTATTTATCTAAATCTACATATTCACCAAACGTCATCTCATCTAAGTTAGGTATAAAACCAAACTCTACTTCATTACCACTAGCATCCTTAAAGTTAAAGGTGTCTAGGAATGGTCTATTATCCTCAGAGAATAAATTAGCTATATGTCCTACTATATCATTAAAGTTGTTTAGAGGTAGGTTATATGTATCTTCTATTTTAAGATTACAGAATGTCTGTAGCATCTTAATCCTTAAGAACTCTTCATCATCTCTTTTGTCACTCTTATACTTATCAAGTATTTTCATCCAAGACATATATTCTCTTAGAGTGATACCACTTAAATGCATAGGTACTTTAATATCTATTTCTTTTATCATAGTGTGTTTATATATATTACTATATATATAACGTAATAACAAACTTCTTGTTTTACCATAGTTTCTATCTATAACCAAACAGATTAAGAGATGTAACGTTATACTAATAAGGAAACATCCACTTGTATAATAGATACGAGGATACTTGCACAACCTAAAAAAGAAGGAAGGTGCTTGGAACAGATAAATTAAGTCTCCGTTATAATTGCACTGTTGTTATTCACTTAACAAACCTTTATACTTCGCATACTCCAAACAGTATTCAACTAACCGAGCATCTACGAAAGTAGGCTACTAACAAGAAACTAGTAATTTCAAATAAGTATTACATAGGAGGGGGAGATATCTCTGCTTCTTATAGTCTAAATATTATTATCTTTCTATTTATATATTATTTCTAAAATCTAATCATCGAATAAATATAAAAAGATATTTCAACTATCATATTAAACATTTCTATACCCTCATATTAAACATTCTATTTGGTATGAATTCTTAGCCCTTAAGTAATCCCTACCCTACCCATTCAAATCACGTTAAATATACCATATCTCCTTACTACCTTTGTACAGATACATATATCATATGCTATACATATAGTTATATATACTATGTAAAACATACCGTCTAATAGAGCTCATTAGAGCGACTATCTCATACTAATGTATGGTAATAGGTGGGTAATAGAGAGTTAATGGCTTAAATCGTTTGTTAGGTCTAAATATCTATCCTATGGTACAATTGATTATTAATCCTTTACATAATTAAACCATGTATAATATAGGTATGTAATACATCTTATATTGAACGATTATAGCACTATATAAGGGCTTATCTCATAGGTGTATATACTGAGGGGGCTTCATGTCTTTATACTAAATGATATGTCAATGTATACGCGTGTATGTATGATGTCATCATGTCATGTGCCTATGTGTCATGTGTATGTATGTATGTGTATGGTGTATGTGTGTGGTGTGTGTGTATGCCTGTATATAGGGGGGTGTATATAAGGGTGCTATATAGGGGTGTATATAGGGGGTATATATAAGGGTGTGTATTTGGGTCTTATTAGTTGGGTCATATAAGGGTATAAAAAAAGCCTTATACAGAGGGTTAGTCTATATAAGGCTTATCTTATTGTAATATATGTATTGTTTAGGTGTTTCTAATGTCCTCTAGTTGTTCTTCTAGTTCTTCTATCACCATTCTTTTAATAGTAGGTAAATCTCTCGCGAAATCTATGATGTTTATTACTAAGCTTAAGTGGTCGCTTATTAAATGTATTTCTCCTGAATCACTGAAAATCGTATGACAGTCGGATAAATAGGCATTTTTTAGTGTCGAGCCTTCGGCTAGTGGTGAAGTAAGTTCATTTATTTGCTCTTGTAATGCTTCTACTTTCTTATGCAGTGCAATATTCTGAGTTCTAAATATATTAGATTCCTCTGATAACTCATCTAGTAAATTTATAGCTTCGTCTCTCTCGTCTCTTGCTTCTAATTTCTCTCTATGGTGTATTTCTGATTCCATGTCTAGATTTACTAATTGTTTCCTTCTTAGTTCTGATAAGTCATAAAGACCTTTATAATTGGCTCTTAATCCTCTCATTTCTTGTAGTAACTCATTTGATTGCTCAACATAGTTTTTATTCTCTGCTTGTAATTGTGCTTTAGTCATATATTTGTGTTTAGTTATTATTATATTCTACATGTGGATTGTTGCTCCGTTGATTAGTTCTATTACTACGAAAGACAAAAATGGTACTATTAAAGTTGTTACTATTACTAGTCCGATATTGTCTGTTGTGTCGTTACTCTTGATTGTGTTGATTAAGTTTTTCATAATGTTGTTTTTATACTGGCTTCATTGCCATTACTCAAAGATAATACTTTTCTACAATATACACAACTATTTAACTAATTAATTTAATTTATTTAGTGTTTTTGTGAAGTCCATCCAATCACTATTTTTTGACTCCTTAGCCCAATTATTATAATTAGCTTGTCTAATCCTGTTATCCTCTCTGGCTTTTACCGTTATTAATTCGCTTTCGATTCTGCCTTTCGCGATTGTTAGCCTATGGATATAATCTATATCTTTTGTACTATTCTCTTTAAGAGTCTTAATCTCTCTTAATAGTTTGATATTAGTATTTATCAATTGCTTAATATTTTCTTTTGTCATAGTTAGGATATTATTGCGTAAATTACTAAACCTATCGGTAATATAACCCCACATAATATATATAGAGTGCTCTCGTAATTCCTGTACTGTTTATCTGTTATTTTCATAGTGTTTTGGTTTTTAGTTATCTTCTGTTATTGTAATATATGTATTATCGTTTGGTATGAAGTATTGAGTATCTTGTCCATTCTCAAATACATTATATATATTCCCTTCTTTGTCGTTACTATCTATATAATTATATAAATAGTTATATTCTTCTTTCACTTGGTTAATTGTTCTCATTTTCTATTCTTTTGATAAGTCATTTGGGACTTAATTAATATTATTGTGATTATTAGTAATGATATTATTATTATTAGTTTCATAATCTTACATGTGTATTGTTGCACCGTTCAATAATTCTATTACTACGAATGTTAAGAATGGAACGATTAAAGTTGCTACTACTACTAAACCGATATTATCTGTTGTATCGTTGTTTTTGATTGTGTTGATTAAGTTTGACATTGTTTTTGTTTTTAGTTATTATCGGTATTATTACCAATACTTAAAGATACAATATATTAACGATATACACAACAATTTAACTAATTATTTGTTATTTATAATCATTCTAGATAACATTTCATTATTATCTTTCAATAGTTTTATGCTATTCTTTAATACACTATTTTCATTCTTTAGGCTTACTAATTTGCTGGTAAACTCTTTTATTTCTTTGTTTGTCATCTTAATTATATTTATTCATTAATTTGTTTAATCCCTCTTCTAGTTTTGTATTCTTTACTTCTTTTATACTATCCTGAAGCGTTATTTGTTCTGTTATTACTGGAGGTGAGAAAAACAAACCTTCACCGATAAAATTAATATCATCATCAAATAAATCAATTCCTTTATAATCTCCTGTTAGTAATAAATCCTTAGCTGTTTTATTGGTAACTGCTTTCCATTCTCCGTTTTGTAATGTCAAATACTTATCTGCTTTATATGTTATCATAGTTTTTTATGTTAAAGGGTTAATGTTATTTAATAATTGTTTCGATATAGCTTCTTCTAGTTCCGATATATCTAATTCGTTAAATATATATTCAGTTAGTGCGTTACTTGCTAATTCTGTAATATTATTTGCTCCGTCAAATTCATAAGCTTGTAATTCTTCGACAATTTGGTAACATGTATAGTAATATATACAGAATCGGTCAACCTCGTTATAAATATATTCGTTTAAATTGTCATCGTTTGTAATGTCTCCGTCTTTTATAGCTTCTTGAATATCTTCCTTTAAATCGTCTATAAATTGGTATTTGTTAAATCTTTCCATTATGTTTGTTTTTAGTTATTATAATCTTCTTTTACTGTGTCAGCTTTCCAGCCTGTAATCGCATTAATATTATTCTTTAGGTACTTTTTTAGTAGTTCTGTTGAAGTGATGTTTTTTACTGCTTTCATATGTTTGTTTTTAGTTATGTCTTATTGACTTTATAAAGATAATACTTTTTATATTACTATCCTAATTTATACTATATCTTTTAATTTTTCTACTAATTTATAAGGAGTTATAGAACCCTGTTCAAATTCCCATATTAAATCTTTTATTTTATTCGTCATCTGTAATGGTTTCATAGTTTAATTATTTAGTATGTAGTTATTAATATTAATTATTTCTTTTACTAGTTGTGCATCTGTCTTGATTGCTAACTCTAGATAATCCTGTGGGCTTTCGAATTCATCACCAGCTTTTTGAATTATCTCATTTATTAATTGGTGTCTTGTTGTCATATATTTGTTTTTAGTTAGTTTATATTAAAATCCAAATGAGATGTGAGCACCTTGGATAATGTTTACACAGATAAAGAATAACATAGGCACAATAAATGTACTTACTATTATAACCCCAGCCTTATCTGTTGCATCTGCTCGGTTAAATGCTCTTTTTGTTAAGAAGTAATTTGCTTTTAATTTTCTAGTGAATTTCATATTGTTGTTTTTTAGTGTTATGTCTTATTGACTTTATAAAGATAATGATTATTTAGATACTGACCTAATTATATTGTATTATATTTATTATTTCTTTGTGTTCTTCTTGCTAATGTTTCAAACTTAGCAGAATTAAATTCTCTCGCTCCCTTTGTTAAAGAGTTCATTTTAATAGATTCGTTTAATTGTCTTTTACTTAATTTCATTGTTATGTTTTTAGTTTATAATGGTATTATTACCAATACTTAAAGATAATGCTTTTCTACAATATATGCAACTATTTTATTAATAATATTTCTTTATTTTCTACATTATCCCAAATTGCTAGTTCTCCATTTGTTCTTCCCTCTGCCATTGCATCAAATACATTATTGAAGCTTTTACAATAGTCAACATAATAAAGACCAGTCTCAGAATCTAACCAGCCACCAATAGAATCATATTTGGTATTCTCTAAATTACTTAAGTCATTATATACATTATAATAATTAAGGCTAGGATTGTTTCCTGTATATAGGTTTTTACATCCTGATAGATACCTTTTGCTTTCACCGATTACATGACTGAAACTTTGTTTAGCGTTTATTCTGTTAATTAAATCTTGTGTTAATTTCATTGTGTTTGTTTTTAGTTATTATTAATTATACTCAAAGATAATACTATTTATATTACTATCCTA
>Ga0114999_10005053_pt1 | contig 15648 bp, 17 predicted proteins | sample ArcticOcean_MG_C_3_FD_89820 | JGI IMG/M metagenome (GOLD analysis project Ga0114999, IMG submission 89820) | Marine microbial communities from western Arctic Ocean - ArcticOcean_MG_CB8_126 | ecosystem: Environmental > Aquatic > Marine > Oceanic | place: Arctic Ocean: Canada Basin | collected...
TCAAATACAATTTCAGGTTTTCAAAGATACGTTATTTCAAAAAGTAAAACAAGAATTCTAGCATTTCTTCATATATCAGGTATGGGACAGTTAGATAATGATATTGGAGAATTAGAAGATATTAGATGGGCTAGAGTAGAAAAAGCAATAGAAGCTTCATTATTACATGCCGAATCTATTGTAGGGATAAAAGTAAGATTGTCTCATGATATTGTAGGAGAAAATGATCTGATTGCATTTAATAGAGGCCTTGAAGCAGCAAAAGAAATAAATAAGCCTATTATGATTCATATAGGAGGTTCTCATAAAGCACTTGAGTCAATACTTCCTAAAATGAGACCTGGAGATATTGTTACGCACTCTTTTACTGGAAGACCACATGGTATTTTAGATAATAATAATAAAGTTATAGATATAGCTTTAGATGCTATTAAAAGAGGAGTTATTTTTGATGTAGGTCATGGAGCTGGGTCATTTTCATTTCCAGTGGCAGAAGCTTGCATGGAACAAGGAGTTGTACCTGGAACAATATCTTCAGATATTCATAAGTATAATGCAAGAGGCCCTGTTTTTGATCTTTTAACAACTTTATCTAAATATTTATACTTAGGAATGAGTTTAGAGGATGTAATATCCAAAGCTTCTTCAATTCCTGCAAAAGTAGTTAATCTTGATTCGAATATTGGTACTTTAAATGTAGGTGCAGATGCAGATATAGCAGTGATAGACCATTTAAAAAATAAAAAATTTAAGTTTAGAGATGCAGAAAATAACTTGAGAGAAGGTAAAGAACTATTAATTCCTAGTATTACCCTAAGAAAAGGTGAAAGATTCTCTCCTAAGCATGGAATTCATGAGCAGTTAATTTAAATCAATTGAATAAAATCAATAATATATAATTAATTACTGAACACTATTTAAAAAATAAAAAAAATGATCAAAAAAATTTTAGAGCTTAAAGAATATATCGAACTAAATATTATTACTTTGAACAAAAAAAATATTGCATTTATTTTAGCTGGAATATTTGCAGTGTACTTTTTTATGACCAATGTTCTTTTATATGATCTATATGATTCCAGACAAGGCAATACTGATGGACAATGTATTGAAACAAAAAAAGGTAAAGTATGTGAACTTAAAAGTCGCTCATATGAAACAGATGCATACAAAGCAAGAAAGTAAATTTCAATTATAAAAAAATCTATAGAAATTGAAGAATGTACTTTATGTGGAATATCAAAATATGAAGTTCCATTATCATTTCTTGTTATTGATTATTTAAATGAAAATAGTAATGATAAAAACTTAAGAGTTTTTTGTAAGTATTGTTATTATATGAAAAATTATTTACACCAAATAGAAAATAAAAATATTTTTAGTGCTATATTATTAGGCAGCTCAAAATATTTGAGTATTAGAAAATCACTAAATAATTCTTCTAGGAAATGGATATCTAAATTAGAAAATTCCCCTAATGAAATTATTGAAGAATTTAATTTTAAATTAGAAAATACGTTCACATACAAGCAACTAAATATGTTAAAAAAAATCTTACTAAATGAAAATTTAAATATAGGAAATAAAAGTGAATAATATAATTGAATATAGAAAATCAGATAAAGACATTTGGATTGAAGAGTTTGAAGATTGGGTCCCTAAAAAAATTTATGATTGCCATATTCATATGATAAATAATTCTCTAATTGAAGATTCTAGTCCACATAAAAATAGATTCCCAGATACACCTTTAAGTACAATAAATAAATGGTATCAAACTGTTTTCCCAAACAGAAATGTTAAAAGTTTAATTTTAGGAAAACCAATGTTCGGTACTGATATAAATGCACATAATGAATTTATCCATAAAGAAATTAAGAATAATAATCTTTTGAGAGCACATAGACTAACTACACCTAAGGATAAATTAGAACAAATAGAAAAAGATATAAAAGAGAAAGGATTTCAAGGGCTAAAAGTTTATAGATATTTTTCATCTAATGGAGATATTAATGAATGTAATATAGATGATTATTTAACCCATGAACAAATGGAACTTGCGAATGATATGGGTCTATGGATTACATTACATATGGCAAAAGAAGATGGATGTAATGATAAAGAAAATTTAAAAAACTTAACAGAATACACAACAAAGAGATACCCTAAAATCAAATGGATATTAGCACATGTTGGAAGATCTTTTACATACAGGCCTATAGAAAAGGCAATTGATACTTTAAAGAATTTACCTAATATATGGTATGACCTTTCTGCAGTAACAGATATACGACCTTTTATAACTTTATTTAAAAATGAAAATCTAAAAAGAATTTTTTATGGTTCTGATGGAATTGAATCTGCTTCATTTCATGGAGCGTATACAGCTTATGGTCATTTTCACTATCAAGTAGCAATTGATCAAGTAGAATTTTTAAATTATTCACATACGTCTAATAGACCAATAATTTCTCTTTATGAACAATTACTTTCAATTAAACAAGCTTCAAAATTTTGTGAACTTAGTGAAGAGCAAATTGAAGATATATTTTGGAAGAATGCGATTAGAGAATTTAATATAGAATGGCAATAAATTTTTTAATAATATGTTGAGTATGTTGAGAAATAAACATTTAAACACTACAATCTATAAAAAATAATAATATAGAAATAGAAAAATGAAAATAGAAGAATTACATATTTATCATGTAGCAATGCCTCTAATCGATCCATGGATTACTTCTTATGGTGCAGACTATGATATACATTCAATTTTAATTAATGGTGTTAGTGATGGTTATGATGCATGGTCTGAAACATGTGCCCTAGAATTACCTATGTATTCATATGAAAGTGCTAATTCTATTTTTTATAATATTTCTGAAGTTTTTGGGAATAAAATCATAAATAACGACTATGATACTCCTGAAGACTTAAACAATGATTTAATATTATATAAAGGAAACCCTTTTGCTAAAGCTGGACTTGAAATTTTGTGGTGGGCATTATCAAGCGAAATTAATAGTTTACCTCTACATAAATTAATAGGAGGTAGCAAGAGTAAAGTTATAGCTGGAGCTGACTTTGGAGTTGAAAAAGATATAGATACTTTATTGAAAAAAATACAAACGGCAGTTGATGATAATACTCCAAGAGTTAAATTAAAAATTAAAAAAGGCTGGGATATAAAAGTTTTAGAAGCAGTTAGTTCTACTTTTCCCAAGACTTTATTTCATGTAGATTGTAACGGTGGATACTCATTAGAAGATTTAGAATTTTTCAAATCTATTGATAAGATAGGACTAGCATTTATTGAACAGCCATTTGAGCCTGATGATTTATTAGAACATTCTAAACTATCTAAAATATTAGAAACACCAATATGCTTAGACGAATCAATAAATAGTGTTCAAAAAGCAAAACAAGCATTAGAAATTGAAGCTTGTAAATATATAAATATTAAGCCTGGAAGAGTGGGAGGAATTTCAAATTCTTTAGAAATCAACAATCTTGCTGAAGAATGTGGAATACCTACTTGGGTTGGAGGAATGCTTGAAAGCGCTTTAGGAGTAAGTATTTGTATAGCTTTAGCGACATTAGATAATTTTACTTATCCTGGAGATTTATTCCCTTCTAGCCGTTTTTATAAAAATGATTTGTGCGAACCCATAAATCAATTTAAGTCTCCTTACATATTTGAGCCTGTTAATAAGCTACCTAGACCAAATAAAAGGTTTTTGAAAAACTACACTATTAAGGAAACTCACATTAGTTGATTATTACTAATAGTTTGTAATAATCAAGTCCAACAGAAAAATTTATGAATGTTTATAATATTTATATGGATAATAAAAAAATAAAAATCATAAATGATCTTAAAGTAATTAAAAATGATCTCAAATTTATTTCAAAAAAAATTGAAGATTTAAAACAGAAGAAAAAAAACCTGGAAATAAAAGAAAATTGTCGTCCAGATATAGATATAGACAAAGTAAAAATTAATAGATTAAAAGAATTAAATACTACTAGGCTTTTTATTTGTTTGATAATGTCATTTATGTACAGAGGAAAACTGGAAAATGTTCACAGCAAATTTCTAAGGATTAGCTTCCAAGAAAGATGCCAAGAGATATCTACTAGTAAAAAAATTATTGAATACGTAGCCCATACTAGTATTAAACAAGGCTGGGATTTAAAATTGCCTGAGTTATTTTTGAATTATGAAAAAAGAAATAGTAAATTTTCAAAAAAAATTGATCGAATATTAACTTGGCTGATTACTCATGAACATATTCAAAAGGATTCAAATGGGTTTTATAGTTTTCAAAGACCAGAAAAATACGGCAGTAAAGAACTTAGTGAAAAAGAAATCAAAAAGCTTAAATTAATCGAACAGCTACCAGCAGGAGCAAAAATACCAGCTATTATTTCTACATTAGAAAGAGTTGAATCTGATAAGCTTATCCCTCCTTCAGCTATAAATTTATTCGATATTGAAGACTATAAAAATAAAAAAAAAGATTGGCAATAATATAATCAGAGTTAGAACTAGAGATTCTGGAACAGCTGCTTTATAAAATTTAATCAGACTTATAAAGAATAAAACTCTTAATCTTTTTGTATAGATTTTGAAAAATGATTGCTAGCATTATCCTTAAAAAAAACATACAAGGAGAATTTATGGACTTAAATAAAATCATAGAAGAATTTAAGGAGTATGACTCTGCTACTGTTCAAAATGCAATGATTTTAGTGAGAGGGTATGTTGATGCAAAAATAGATTATACTTCTCCAGAATTAAAATCTTATAATTTCCAGAAACCTATTGTTGGAATAGCAGTAACTGCTAAAGTAACTCCACTAGATGAACCTAAAGCAAAAATAGATTTTAATGATTTTTATATTAATATCAAAAATTCTAATTTACCTGTTTTTGCGATTTTAATGGATATTGAAGAAGAAAATGGAAGAGCAGCAATCATTGGTGATGTAATGGCTCATATGGGCAAAGCATTAGGTGCTGTTGGTATGGTTGCAGGAGGTTCAATAAGAGATATTCCTGGTATAAAAAAAGCTGATATGCCTGTTTGGGGAACTGGAAGAGTCCCAGGACACGGTCCTTTTAACCTTGTTGAAACACAAGTTCCAGTTGAAGTAGCAAAATTAATAATAAATCCAGGAGATTTACTTATTGGAGATGAAGATGGTTTAACAAGAATTCCATTAGATATAGCTGAAGAAACTCTTATTAAATGTAAAGAAGTAAGAGAAAAAGAGACACTAATGATGTCATCAGATGGATTGAAAGAAAGATTTAATTTATATTAATTATTTCTTTCAAATTACCATAATTAAATACAAGGAAAAATTATCAAACTTTTAATTATGGTGTGTAAATTTAAATTCTTTGAAAATTATCAAACTATTGATTGATAAACTAATTGAGATATATCTTCTCTTAAGTCACTCATATAAGGATTGCCAAGCATTTGAGCCATAAAAACAACACTTATTTTTTCAGTTTGATCTACCCAAAATTGTGTAGAGGCCGCGCCACCCCATGAAAATTCTCCTTCAGATCTTATACTCATATTTCTAATAGGATCAATTACAACTGACCCTCCAAGGCTAAATCCTATTCCTTTACCTATTCTTGTCCCCCACTTACCACCTTTAGCAATATTTGATAAATCTAAATTTTCTTCCAAATGATTAGACATCATAAATTCAGAAGTTCTAGATCCTATTAAATATTCTTTCCCTAAAGATCCATTATTTTGCAGTAAATTACAAAATTTCATATAGTTATCAATGGTTGATAGTAATCCCCCACCACCAGAATAGGCTTTGGGTATATCAATAAAAGTACTATTGATATGGTCATCTTCAAGTGTATAATTATTTGATTTTTCATCAAAAATATAGCAATTTGAGAGTCTATCAATTTTATCATTAGGAATAGTAAAAAATGTATCTTTCATTTCTAGGGGATCAAAAATGTTTTCTTTGAAAAAAGATTCTAAATTTTTTTTAGTTATTCTTTCTATTATAAATCCTAAAATATCTGTTGAAATTGAATAATTAAAATATTCTCCTGGAGAAAAAGCTAATGGAATATCAGATAATTTTTTTATATATTCATCAGCTGAAGATTTTTCTTTAGATCTAGCTATTTTTATACCTTCTTTAAGATAAATTTTTTGAACAAATGATGTTTCTTCAAAATCATACGTAAGACCAGACCTGTGCATAAGTAAATCTTTAATTTTCATTTTTCTTTTTACCGGCTCAGTTATTAAATTATTAAAATCACCTGACTTATAGACTCTCAAATTATTCCACTCAGGTATAAATTTTTCTACATCATCTGAAATTTTCAATTTACCTTGTTCCAACAAAATCATTATCGAAAGACTAGTTATAGGTTTTGTCATTGAATATATTCTAAAAATAGAATTTCTATTAATAGGTCTTTTTCTTTTAACATCTATCATTCCTGTTTGAAAATAATAAAGATCTTCATTATTTTGTTGAACAAGGATTGAAAAACCTGGAAAATTATTTGGAATATACTTATCAGATATTATTTTTCCTATATTTGAGATTTTTTTAATTGAAAGATTATTCAAATTATCTACTCTTTCTATATTCTAATTTTTTTAAAAATTTTATATGAATATATCTTAAAAGTTAAGTATCTGTAATATTATTTGTTATATAGAATTATGATCATAAAAAAGATCATTAGATATATAATAATATCCAAAATCTAATTGACAGTTTATTTATTAAAAAATATATCTAATAGTAATAGAAAACAAAAAAATAGTTTAATATATAAACATATGAACTATACAAAAGAATCAATTTTAAGTGCTATTAATGAATATTACTATTCATTAGAAAAAACTTTAATAAATTTAGATAGTCATGAATTACATTGGAAACCAAACATAGAATCAAATAATATAGTTTTTCTTGTTTGGCATATGTCACTAGTTGAAGATAATTTAATCAATAAAGTCTTAGGTAAAAAAGAAAGAATTTGGATTACACAAGATTATTATAAAATGTATCCTTCTTTAAAAAATGAAACCGGTTATGGTTTTAATTTACAGCAGCTAAAAGATTTTCCAATTATCGATATAAAGTGGTTAATGGGCTATTTCGAAAAAGTAAGAAATACAACAAATAAAATGATTAAAAAATTAACCGAAGAAGATCTAAATAATGATTTTCAATTTGGTTCAAAAAAAGTTAAAGGTTTTTGGGTATTAGGAAGATTAATTGTAGAAGAATCTCAACACTTAGGTCAAATTGCCTACATTAGGGGAATGTTAAAAGGTTTAAATCAATAAATTATTTTACCAACAAGTTTCTCCACCATCAATAATTAACTCTGATCCAGTGACCCAAGAAGATTCATTGGATGCTAAGTAAAGTGCCCCAAATGAAATATCCTCTGGTTTACCTAATCTCCCCAAAGGTGTCATAGCAAGTCTTTCACTTCTAATTTGTTTATCAGAATGAATGTCCTTTGTCATAGGTGTATCTGTAAATCCAGGGTGAATAGAATTAGATCTTATATTATATTTTCCATATTGAGCAGCAATGGTTTTAGTAAAAATTCTTGATGCTCCTTTTGAAGCATGATAAGCAGTAGAACCTCTTGCGCTTCCGATTAAACCAAAAATAGAAGAAATATTTATTATTGACCCAGATTTATTTTTTTTCATATTAGCAATTACACTTTGAGTACCAAGCATAACAGCAGTGGAATTTACAGAAAAAACTCTATCCCAATCACTTCTTTCCATCTCTTCAAAAGAAGATCTAAGCGAAATACCTGCATTATTAACAAGAATATCTATTTGTCCCCATTTTTCTAAAACTTTATTTATACAATTTTTCCATTCAATTTCATCGGAAACATCAAAAGATTCTGTTAAAATATTTTGAGAATCCATGTTTTTAGTAAAATGATTTAGTTTATCGATATTGTTATCTACAACGCAAACCTTAGATCCTTCTTCAACAAATAATTTAGCAATAGATTCTCCTATTCCTGATGCTCCACCAGTTACAATACTTATTTTATTTTTTAATCTACTTACCATTATTTTTTTCACTCCTTATTACCGATTCAATAGTTGCTTGTATGTAACCATTGGCAAATGCTCTACCCCTATGGCCTCATAAATAATCCTTTAAATTCTTAATTGATAAAAATACTATTTTTCAAAACATATTATATGTGTATGTACTAAAAGTTAAGTATCTGTTCTATCCTTTATTTTTATATGGATTATCTTTTATTTTTTTATAAAGATTAATATAAACAAATAACACATAGGAGATTAATATATAATTTCTAAATCAAAAAAATTTAAATTGATATGTCCGATTACCTTATACATAAATTACATAGAGCTATGAGAATAGGCTTAAACAGAACAGGAAAATTTCCTAGTCAGCCTGAGTTAGCTAAAAAATTGAATCTAAAACCAATACAATTAAATATTCTAATGATGGCAGCTAAAGATTCTGCTATTGATATAATACCTGAAACATTTGAATTACGTAATTATTGTAAATTAGATGCTGATGAAATGACTTATGGAACAGAAGAAAAAGAAGAATTTAAATTAAAAGAATTTCTAGAATATAAAAATTTACTAAATTGCAAGATTACAAATCTAGATTTTAATAATGACAATTCTACAGAAGATGTTCTTGAAGTTGCTGGAACTATTGTTAATTATTTAGAAATTTTAATCACTAGAATTACACATGATGATTCTGTAGAAGAAGATCATATAGAACGAGAATATGAAGAAGTTATGACTGTTTACGGTAGACAGAAGTTTATACTAACAACTAATCAACTTCAAATTAGTATTGATAGATTCTTGGAACCATTTGGGAAGATATTTTTTAGAATTGGTCTAGTATATGAAGCTTATGACAGTCATACTGAAGAGTTTTTAAAAGAGGAAGATATTATTAACGAATATAATCATTTAAATTTCAAAGAAATAGAAAGTTTTTTGAAATTATATGAAGATAAACAATTAGATTAAAATATTTTATGAGAATTTTGATATCTCTGAAAAAATAAGAGTTTAGTTTCTAAGTGTCTGTCCTTACATCTTTCGAAATAGTTTGTATAACTAGAGTTATTAGATTATGATAATGTAAAAGATTATGATGGTTAATGAATAATTAAGAACTAGAAATAGGAATAAAATGACAGATAAAGAAAAAGAAAATTTAGAATACGGACTACCAAGCCATGAGAAAATGGCGATTGGTGGAGATTCTATAGTTATGGGAACAAAACCTTACTCTTACCATGTTGATGGTAAAGAATGGGGAAAAATACCAAAAAATTGGACCTTAAAAGAAGCAACTGCTGTTGCTGTAAACAGTAAAGACGAAGTTATAGTTTTTAATAGAGGAACAAAACCCATAATAGTTTTTGATATAGATGGAAATCATATAAATTCTTGGGGGGAAAATATTTTTACAAATGCCCATGGAATTAGTGTAGATGATGAAAATAATATTTATTGTGTTGACTCAGGTGACAATACTGTAAGAAAATTTAATTCTTCAGGAAAATTAATTTTCCAATTAGGAAAAGAAGGGCAAAAAGCTGAAAAAATGAGTGGTCTTCCTTTTGCAGTACCTACTCAAGTAGCTATAGATTCTAATAATCAAGATTTATATGTTGCAGATGGTTATTCAAATGCAAAAGTGCACAAATATAATAAAGATGGTAAATACTTGTTCTCATGGGGAGAATCAGGAACAGGTGAAGGACAATTTAACATAGTTCATAATATATCTACTGATAGTGAAGGTTTAGTTTATGTAGCTGACAGAGAAAATCATAGAATACAGGTTTTTGATAAAAATGGGAATTATTTAGATCAATGGATTAATTTATCTAGAGCTGCTTGTTTATATATAGATAAAAGGGGAAAAGAAGATATCTTTTATGTCGGAGAATATTTTTCTGGGATAGCCTCCAATGATACAGGAATAGACTTGGGACCTAGGATTTCAATTTTTAATAAATCTGGAGAATTATTATCTAGAGTTGGTATAGATAGTTATGGCCCAAGTGTGGGAAGATTTTATTCCCCTCATGGAATATCAGTTGACTCAAAAGGTAATATTTATGTAGCTGAAGTTTCCTATAGTGATTATGGTCAGTTTATGAATCCCAAAAGAGAACTTAGATCTTTACAAAAATTAACTAAAATCAATTAGATTCTAATTAAATAATAATAATATTGTAAGATATCAATTCAAAATATCTATTTTATTTTAAAAAATAATACTATATTTACTTAAACACAAAAAACGAAAACTTTAATTGAGGTTAATATGTCTAAAAGAATAAATAGAGCTATAGAGTTACTAGAAGATGATCAACCTCTCTACTACACTGGATTACATTCTTTTTCCAGAAATTTTTTAACATATGAGCAAGGTAAAGAAGATTCAAAAACATGGGCCGACTATATCAATATTGGGATGGAACATGGATCTTTTGATATGGGAGGCTTAGAATCTTATATGGATGGCTTGGTTGATGGTGGGCCAACAGCATCAGGTCATATAACTCCAACTGTTATAGTAGAACTTCCAGCACAAGGCGAAAGTGGAGAAATTATACGATATAATTCTTGGCAAATCAGACAAATTCTAGCTAGAGGAGTTCATGGAATATTATTGTGTGAAGCCTCATCATCTGAAGCGGTAGCAGCTTTTGTAGAATCATGTAGATATAAACTTAATGATCTAGGTGTTGGATACGGACTCAAGGATGGAACAAGGGGAGTTGGATCTGAGTTTATGGCTAAACATAAATGGGGCTTGGAAGATAATAATGAATACATGGCTAAAGCTGACCCTTGGCCCCTAAATCCAAATGGAGAGCTTTTATTAGGATTAAAAATTGAAAACTTAGAAGGATTAAATAATTGCGAACAAATTCTAAGTGTTCCTGGTATTGGATTTGCTGAAATGGGACCAGGAGATATGTCAATGTCTATGAAAATAAAAAGAGTACCTAGTTCAAAACCTGATCAAAGAATAATAGAAGCTTCTAAAAGAGTTAAGAGTGCTTGCGAAAAAAATAATGTTAAATTTTTAAGCGAAGGCAATCCAGAAAATATAATTGATGTGATAAATTCAGGAGCTAGAGTAATTGCCGGTCAAAGCGAAGAAGCAGCAAGAATTGGAAGAAAATATACTAAGAGGCACATGAAAGTGTAATAAGTTTCTATCGGCTCATTAATCATATCAACTTATTATTATCCTAATTCTATCCTTCTGTGAGAATAAAATATCTCCCAGCTGGGTGATCAGGATCGGGACGATAAGTATATCTATTGCCTGGAGTAAGTGTTTCCTCGTACAACACTTCTTCTACATCATTAAACTTAATCGAAACCGCATAATTATCTGGTCCAGGTAGGTAAAATTTAGCTTGTCCATCTTTATCTGAGGTTGAACGATTTAAACCAGCAATTACCACTGTTGCACCACTCACAGGCAATCCATCAATATCAAGTACAAGGAGAGTTGCTGTCTGCAATGGTCTAAACCTAACTAAAAACCATTGCTTAAACTTACCTGGACGGCCAGGAACTATACCGCTGGGCATATTATCAAAGACATCTTTTTCATACCCAACTCGCTTTGGCGTAATCCAGTCTGGCCCATATTTATAAGTGAGATAATCTCCTGGAGGACTAGGTACGTTATATGATTCTCCTAGAAAATCAATTGCAGCCAAGTTAGTAAATAATTTTATAGGAAAGGGTACTCCAGGGTAATGTGAAATTGTTCCTTTGACTACTTTATAACACTGCCAGTCAATACGAATTTTGTACTTCATTATTTTGACAGCAGTATAAAGACCTTCATGGTGCACTTCAACGTAACAACCACGCTCTCTAAGGTCGGCTACACATGGCTCTATCAACCTTTCAGTAAAACCATGCATTCCGATGATTGATCCAACATCAAGGTCATCATCCCACTCAATCAATGCATTATCTCTCACCGCACCAAGACAAGTTCCCTGTCTGAGAAAAAAAGTTATTTTATGTTTGTCAAATACTTCTTTTACCTCTCCAAGAAATGACTCAGCATTCTTAATATTCATAGGAGGAATTGTATGTTCAATATGGAGCATAAGCTCAGCATTTTCAGAATCACTCAATTTATCAGATTTCAAAATAGCCTCTAGTTTTTTATGTGGTTATACCTTGAAGCACCAAAGTAAGTGCATCAATTAATTTTTTATTTTCTTCTTGAGTACGAGACGCGATACGAAGATATCTATCAGCTTCTGGCATACTCTTTTTAGCACAATCTTTTATTAATATATTGTGCTCTATGTAAAGCTTTTTAGTAATCTCCAAACCACTTGCGTTAGGGTCTGAGAGTTTACATAGCACAAAGTTTGCATCTGGTTCAATAGGTTCTATACCATCGGTTGCCATCAGATCTTCATACAATGAGGTGTAATCCAATCGAGTTTGATTACAGCTCTCAATAAATTCTGTGCGATACCGTCCGACTGAATGTAGGAATTCCTCAGCCATGCTATTCACATTCCAAATAGGTAGACTGCCTCGTATAGTATTAATAAACTCAATATCAGAACTAATAATATATCCCAAACGAATCCCAGCAATACCAAATACTTTACTCATGCTTTTGATAACAGCAAGGTTAGGTTGATCATCAATCATGTTTTCCAGACTTTCATGAATAGAAAACTCTATAAATGATTCGTCAATTATTAACCTACATTTTTTGCTTCTAAGTCGCTCGGCCAATTTTATCAATTCTTTAGGTTTAACTGACATCGCTGTAGGATTATTGGGACTCACAATTACTGCATTATCTGCACCCCATTTAATAGCAGCACTACCAAATCCGTCAATATCTAGGTTAAAAGTATTAGGATCTAGAGGAAATCGATCAATTTTTTCTGGTTGAACAACTTCTTCATATTCATTAAAGGATGGTGTAGGAATAATAATGCGATGGAAAAGTTGATTACCCAGAATCTTAATTAGTTCAGAAGCTCCATTAGCAACAGCAAGATAATCAGGATTAGCACCAGTCCAATTAGATACAAGTCTGGCAAGTTCATGTTGAGCAACAGGGTAATTACTGACAATTTCAGGCAAATTTTGTTCAAATACTTCTAACATTTTCACAGGTGGAAAGTACATATTATATAAATAAGCATGATCAATGAATCCATATCTCCAGTAAGCACCGTGTAATTCTTGAATACGATCGAACTGCTGACTTCGAGTTAAAAAAAGAAACTCAGCTGCATCTAGGTCTCGTTGATCATCAATTTCATACCAGCGGTTTTTTGATATGTCTACAGCAATAAGTTCATCCTTCGAATCTTCTTCAACAAAATCACGAAGGACAGTTTCATAATATATATTTTCGTGACCAGATCGAATTAATTTGTCTAATCTTGGTACAATCTGATCCTTCAATAACCCTTTTCTAAATATGTACAAATTCACTGTTTTGAACAAATTAATATCTTTTGTCAATCGATCAAGATCCTCATTCATTATGAACTTCGTGATACGAAATTGATCGTCATAATTTATTAGCGTTCCAGATAGAGCTTTGTGGTTGGGAGAAACTGCTGCACTACTCCCCTTTTCACGTAACAAATCAGCAATAAGGTTAGAGTCAAAAACTACATCTGACTCAACCAAAATAACATCTTCATTCAGATAATCTCGTGCGTCCCATAATGATCGAATATTATTTGTTGTTTCATAGTCACACGCATCAACATAGATAATTTTAATCCCATCAAAAGAGAATCCAAGCTTATCACGAATAAGTGAAGATTTATAACCAACGACTATTACAGCTTCTTTAACATGCTGTAAAGCAAGAGCATGCAAAGCTCGCTCTATTAATGATTGTCCATTAACTTCAATTAGGCATTTTGGAATGTCTGCAGTCAAATGTTGAATACGATTTCCTTTTCCTGCTGCTAAGATTACAACACGGCGAACAGGTATAGGTGGTGTTTCATCTATATATTCAAGTTGTTCAATTTTAGAATTTATATTTTCTAATTTATTTTTAATTTATACATTCGCTTTCAATAAAAGTTTTATACGTTATATATACATTTCTTAGAAAGGTTCGTTTCTAAAAAATAAAAATGTAGACGTTTTTATCTGAGTATTCTTTCCATTATAGATCAGATTTCAATAACAAAAAATAAATGACAGAACAACCACTTTGCTCTTAAGACATATTTTTACAATTCTTCATGATAATAAAACAAACTTTTACTTAGATAATTTCTAATAAAAAATGAACTTCTGAAGTTCATAGCTAAGGGATTAGTTATTATATGTTTATTATAATAAACATATAATAACTAATAAAAATTTAATATCTAATGAATGACAATTATAAAAACGAATTAGCTAAATCTGCTAACAAGCATATGTATATAGGAATGGTAAATGAATCCACTTTGAAGAAAGAAGGTGGCCCATTAATTGTAAAAAGTTCTGAAGGAATATATCTAACTTCTTATGAAAATGAAAATTTTATTGATGGTATTAGTGGAATGTACTTTAGAAATGTAGGACATGGTAGAAAAGAAATAGCAATTGCAATAGATGAATCACTAGAAGAAATTGAAAAAGAATTGGCTTAAATTAATTAAATATGGCTAAATATTCAATAGTAAAAATATCTTTTGATCAGACACGATTAAGAAAGTCTATAACTTATACCTTAAAGCAATCTATGGAAATTGATTTATCTAGAATCGAACAATATGAAAAAGACATAAATATAATTCAAAAGATACCAGTTTTATTTCTAAAAGCTGAAATAAAACTATGGAGAGTGTTATTAGAAGAGCAAATTATAAGATTTGTAGATGTAAATGAATATAATACTGACTTCACTCGTAATATATTACAGAATCACTATGAAAAATTACTAGAAATTTATGATAATAAATCAAAAGAAACTTTAAAAGATATTTTTTCTAAAGCTACTGCAAGATCAAAGAAAAAATATTATAAAGGGGATTTATTAAATAGTATTGGAAACTTTCCCCTTCTAAATAAATAAATAAAATTAGTAATTATTTAACATTAATTCCATTAATTCTCTGAATTTCTAAATCCATTCTCATTAGATCAATAGCAAGATTATCTTCAAGGTTTTTTATCTGTAATTCTAACTGTTTTGATAATAATTCGTAATTATTATTTTTCATATTATCCAATTGTAATTTAATAGTTTCAATTTCTCTTTTTGTATGAGTTTCCATTTGTTTTTTTTCCAACTCAAGTTCATTTTTAAAGATTTGGGGGTTGGGGTCATTGAATCGTCTCATACCTCCGCCAGGATCATGGGGTTCAAAGTTGTTATTAATTGGCATTGGCATTGGCATCATCATGCCCATCATGTGATTATCACTTTGTTTTTTATTTTTATCAAAATATTCGATACTTATAATAGTTGCAGAATAAATTGCAAGTATTAAAACTATAAATGAAATTATACTTATGTAAATTTTGAACATATTATTAAACATTATTTATAAAA
>Ga0114999_10005056_pt1 | contig 15641 bp, 11 predicted proteins | sample ArcticOcean_MG_C_3_FD_89820 | JGI IMG/M metagenome (GOLD analysis project Ga0114999, IMG submission 89820) | Marine microbial communities from western Arctic Ocean - ArcticOcean_MG_CB8_126 | ecosystem: Environmental > Aquatic > Marine > Oceanic | place: Arctic Ocean: Canada Basin | collected...
CCCTGTTCCGACAACACCTTCGTGATCGCCGCCGTCAGCGTCGTCTTGCCATGATCAACGTGGCCTATCGTGCCGATGTTGCAATGCGGCTTCGTCCGCTCAAATTTTGCCTTCGCCATCGTTAAGTCTCCAGTTCCAGCCTTCTTCGCTTTGCCTAAGCTTGCGATCCCTGGTTAAGCCAGTTTCGCACGCACCTCGTCGGACACGGCCTGTGGTACCGGGTCGTAGTGATCGAATGTCATCGTGAATTGCGCCCGACCTTGGGTCATGGACCGTAAGTTATTGACATATCCAAACATATTCGCGAGCGGAACCATCGCCTTGATCACCGTGGCATTGCCCCGCTGCGATGTTCCCGTGACGCCCCCGCGCCGTGAATTAAGATCGCCGATCACATCACCCATGAAATCATCAGGTGTGACCACTTCGACGTCCATCATGGGCTCAAGCAGCTTCACGCCCAATTTGGGGGCCGCCTCCCGAAATGCCGCCCGCGCCGCGATTTCAAATGACATCACTGACGAATCGACGTCGTGCGACGCACCGTCAACCAGAGTCGCCTTGAAGTCGATGAGCGGGAATCCCGCCAACAGGCCCGAGGCAGCAACCGAGATCAATCCTGACTTAACACCCGGGATGAATTCCTTGGGCACATTACCGCCCACAACCTTACTGTCGAACTCAACTCCGGAGCCAACCGGCATGGGCTCAAATTTGATCTTCACCCGGGCAAACTGGCCATGGCCACCAGTCTGCTTTTTATGCGTGTAGTTAATCTCACCAGCCCGCGTAATGGTTTCCCGGTACGCGACTTGCGGGGCGCCAACGTTGGCGCCGACTTTGAATTCCCGCTTCATACGGTCCACGATGATCTCAAGGTGCAGCTCACCCATTCCCTTGATGATCGTCTGACCACTTTCGGGATCGGACGACACCCGGAACGACGGGTCTTCTTCGGCAAGCCGGGACAGCGCAACACCCATCTTTTCCTGGTCGTTCTTGGTCCGCGGTTCCACCGCCACCTCGATGACCGGATCCGGGAAATCCATACGTTCCAGAACCACGGAATGGTTGGGGTCGCACAATGTATCACCCGTGGACGTCCCCTTGAGGCCGGCGAGCGCGACGATGTCGCCGGCGCGAGCCTCCTGTATGTCTTCCCGGTGGTTGGAATGCATGGCCAACATGCGACCGACCCGCTCACGCCGTTCCTTAACCGAGTTGAAAAGTTCGGTGCCCGTAGAGAGGACTCCCGAATAAATGCGAATGAAGGTGAGACTGCCCACGAACGGATCGGTCATCACCTTAAAGGCGAGCGCGGCAAACGACTCATCGTCGCTGGATTCGCGTGTGATGCGCTCATCTGTCCCCGTTTTGACGCCGGTGATCGCCACCACGTCCAGCGGCGAGGGCAAGAAGTCCACCACGGCGTCCAGAAGAGGTTGGACGCCCTTGTTCTTAAAGGCTGAACCATTGAGCACGGGGATGAATTTGCCCTGGATTGCGCCAGCCCGCACGCACGCCTTCAACGTCGCCACGTCCGGCTCCTTGCCTTCGAGATATTGCTCCATGGCCGCGTCGTCCATTTCGACCGCGAGCTCGATCAGCTTTACGCGGTATTCCGCCGCCTGTTCTACCAGATCGTCGGGAATCTCGGTGATTTCAAACTCCGCGCCGAGCGTTTCGTCCTTCCAGATGACAGCCTTCATCTCGAAAAGATCCACCACTCCGGCGTAATCGGCCTCGCTGCCCACCGGCAACTGGGTCACCAGGGCCGTCGCACCGAGACGATCTTCGATCATTCGAACGCAATTGAAGAAATCCGCGCCCGTCCGGTCCATCTTGTTCACAAAACAAATACGCGGCACGCCGTATTTGTCAGCCTGCCGCCATACTGTCTCGGATTGTGGCTCGACGCCCGCTACCCCGTCGAATACGGCTACAGCGCCGTCGAGGACCCTGAGGCTTCGTTCGACCTCGATCGTGAAGTCGACGTGGCCAGGCGTGTCGATAATATTAACGCAGTGGTCACGCCAAGCGCAGGTCGTTGCAGCCGAGGTGATCGTAATCCCTCGTTCCTGCTCCTGTTCCATCCAGTCCATGATGGCGGCACCGTCATGGACTTCGCCGATCTTGTGGGTTCGGCCCGTGTAATAGAGAACGCGCTCCGTGGTCGTCGTCTTGCCCGCATCAATGTGGGCCATGATTCCAATGTTTCGGTAACGTTCGAGCGGGGTGACGCGCGCCATGGCCTGAAGGTCTCCTAATAACTCACAATTACCAGCGGTAATGCGAGAACGCTTTATTGGCCTCAGCCATGCGATGGGTGTCTTCTCGTTTCTTTACCGCCGAACCTCGATTGTTAGAGGCGTCGAGAAGCTCACCGGACAGCCGCTCAACCATCGTGTTCTCCGAACGGTTGCGCGCGGCGTCAATGAGCCAGCGGATTGCGAGAGCTTGCCGGCGTTCGTCACGAACCTCGATGGGAACCTGATAGGTAGCGCCACCAACACGGCGAGAGCGCACTTCGATAGCCGGCTTAACGTTGTCCAGCGCCTCATGAAACACGCCGATCGGATCCTGCTTGATGCGTTCCTCGATGACGTCCATCGCACCGTAGACAATCCCCTCGGCCACGGACTTCTTGCCATCGAGCATGATGCAGCTCATGAACTTACTCACGACCTGATCGCCAAACTTGGGATCAGGAAATACTTCCCGTTTTTCGGCGCGGTGACGACGTGACATTGCCCTAAATCCCTAACGTGGCCGTTTGGTGCCGTATTTCGACCGCCGCTGCCGACGATCACTAATTCCCTGGGTATCGAGAACACCGCGAATGATGTGATAGCGCACACCGGGAAGGTCCTTGACCCGACCGCCGCGGATCATAACCACCGAGTGTTCTTGAAGGTTATGCCCTTCACCAGGGATGTAGCTGAGCACTTCGAAGCCGTTTGTCAGACGCACACGGGCAACCTTACGCAAGGCCGAATTCGGTTTCTTTGGCGTGGTTGTATAGACGCGCGTACAGACGCCCCGTTTTTGTGGGCACCCCTCCATCGCTGGCGTCTTTTTCCGCTTCACCGGACGTGTGCGTCCGTGGCGAACCAATTGATTAACTGTAGGCATCGTGTCTCTTTCTCGCGTCGACCGCTTCTCGCGTCGACCGCGTTTATGCACGCAGTAACGAGCGACTGCGACATGCTCGCTTGACGGGTGTTCTTCGCCCACCCGTTAGGCCTAGCAAATTGTTATCACCAAAGTCTTCGTCAGCGCGTCTGGACGGGACCGCCCACCACCGCCGACGAGAGCGCGCACTATAAGTATGCGCCTGCTACCCGTCAAGCCGAAAACCCAAGCTTTTCCGCAGAGTTATTCGGGTTTGCTAGGGGCGGTATTAACAGCGAGTTTGGGGTATTATAGTACCCCAAACTCGCTGAGTCTTAATGCCTATCAACTAAGATCTCTCCGGCACCGCCGAAAGATGCTTATTCCCCGGCTTCGACCGCCGCAAACTCCTCTTCAGAAATTTGTAACTCGGCCACCTCCGCTTCGAGGCTTTCGGCGATATCCTGATCCCGATCAACAGCCACCTGCTTGAGTCGGGTGATGGCCGCACCCGTCCCAGCCGGAATGAGACGACCAACGATAACATTTTCTTTCAATCCGGCCAGCCGGTCGACACGGCCAGAAACTGCGGCCTCCGTGAGTACCCGCGTGGTTTCCTGGAACGATGCCGCCGAAATGAACGACTCGGTTTGCAGGCTCGCCTTGGTAATACCTTGAAGAACGGGCTCGACCGTTGCTTCGCGGAGATTCTCGGCTGCAGCCCGCTCGTTGGCTTCTTCGTAAACGATCCGATCAACCTGCTCTCCCAGGAGCAACGTCGACTCGCCCGGATCCAGGACTTCGACCTTTTGCAGCATCTGGCGCACGATGACTTCGATGTGCTTGTCATTGATGCGCACGCCCTGCAGCCGATAAACCTCCTGGATTTCATTCACGAGGTAATTGGCAAGCGCTTCGACGCCCATGACGCGCAGGATGTCATGCGGCACGGGATTACCGTCGAGCAACGGCTCACCCTTACCGACCCAGTCACCCTCGTTCACGCTCAAGTGCTTGCCCTTGGGCACGAGATATTCGAGCGGCTCCTGGCTCTCGTCGTCGGGATTCAGGATGATCCGGCGCTTCGCCTTGTAGTCCCGTCCGAACTCGACGCGCCCATCGGCCTCGGCAATGATCGCGTGGTCCTTGGGCTTACGCGCCTCGAACAGTTCCGCGACCCGTGGCAGACCACCCGTAATATCCCTGGTCTTGCTCGACTCGCGAGGGATACGGGCGAGCACGTCACCGGCGTCCACTTCCTGTCCGTCCTCGACACTGAGAATTGCATCGACCGACAGGAAATAGCGGGCCTCCAGTCCGTTGGCGAGCGCAATCACTTCATCCGCCTTGTCACGCAGGGTAACCCGGGGACGCAGGTCGCTGCCCTGGGGCTGCTGCCGCCAATCAACGACAACCCGGTTGGTGATGCCGGTCGCCTCATCCATCACGTCCCGAATGCTCACGCCATCGAGGAGGTCGCGGAACGTTGCGGTTCCCTTTTGTTCGGTGATGATGGGGATCGTGTATGGATCCCAATCGGCGATCTTCCCGCCTTTCTTGACTTTGGCACCGTCGTCGACAGCAAGCCAAGCACCGTAAGGCAGCTTGTGGCGGGCCTTTTCCCGCCCCGCCTCGTCTTCGAGGACGATCTCCATGTTGCGGCCCATGACGACCAGCCGTCCACGGCTGTCCTTCACTATATTACGGTTCTGCACCTTAACCGTTCCATCAGAGTTGGCCTCGATGGCCGATTGCTCAGCCACCTGCGCCGTTCCGCCGATATGGAACGTCCGCATCGTCAACTGTGTACCCGGCTCACCGATGGATTGTGCGGCGATGACACCGATTGCTTCACCGATATTGACTTGCGTCCCGCGCGCCAGGTCCCGCCCGTAGCAGTTGCCGCAGCATCCGTTCTCGCTCTCACAAGTCAGGACGGAGCGAACAATGATGGAATCCACGCCGGCACGCTCGATGACATCGATATCGTCCTCCTCGATCATGCTAGCGGCCTTGACGAGAACATCACCCGATAGGGGATCCACTACGTCGACCGCGGGGCACCTACCAAGGATCCGTTCAGCCAGTGCCACGACGATCTCGCCGCCTTCCAGCACCTCCTTGACCGTGAGGCCGTTCTTTGTGCCGCAATCCCGCTCGACGACCACACAATCCTGCGCGACATCGACCAGGCGGCGAGTCAAATATCCAGAGTTCGCCGTCTTGAGGGCCGTGTCCGCCAGACCCTTGCGCGCGCCATGGGTTGAGTTGAAGTACTCGAGCACGCTCAGGCCTTCTTTGAAGTTAGAGATGATCGGCGTTTCGATGATCTCGCCGGACGGCTTGGCCATAAGGCCACGCATCCCAGCCAACTGACGCATCTGAGCGGCAGATCCCCGCGCACCCGAATCTGCCATCATGTAGATCGAGTTCACCGGTATCTGCTTCTCGGCATCGGTGCCAGTCTGGCCCCCGAAGTCTTCGATGCCCTGCATCATTTCGTCAGCAACCCGCTCGGTGCACTGCGACCAGGCATCGACCACCTTGTTGTATTTCTCACCCTGGGTGATCAGGCCGTCGATATACTGCTGTTCATACTCCTTCACGAGTTGCTGTGTCTCCGCGACAAGCCTCTCCTTCGATTCAGGAATGATCATGTCGTCCTTGCCGAAGGAAATTCCGGCACGGCAGGCATGGTCAAAGCCCAACATCATCAGGTGATCGGCGAAGATCACCGTCTGCTTCTGGCCACAATGCCGGTAGACGACATCGATCAACTGGGTGATTTCACGCTTCGAAAGAAGGGTGTTGATCAATCCGAATTCGACCTTGGGATGGCGCGGCAGTTCCTGAGCGAGGATCATCCGGCCCGGCGTCGAATCGACCCTGACCGTGATGGGATTACCGTCTTCATCGACTGTCTCGTAACGCGCCTGGATCTTTGCGTGAAGGGTTACGGTCTTGGACAGCAGGGCCTGCTCGATTTCCCCGATATCACGGAATACCGATCCTTCGCCTATCTCACCGTCGCGCATTAGCGACATATAATATAAGCCGAGCACGATATCCTGGGATGGCACGATGATCGGCTTGCCGTTCGCCGGGCCCAGGATGTTATTGGTCGACATCATGAGCACGCGAGCTTCGAGCTGAGCCTCCAGGGACAGCGGCACGTGCACCGCCATCTGATCGCCGTCGAAGTCGGCATTGAAGGCTGCACAGACCAGCGGATGAAGCTGGATCGCCTTACCCTCGATCAGCACCGGCTCAAAAGCCTGGATGCCAAGCCGGTGCAACGTCGGAGCCCGGTTCAACAACACGGGATGCTCGCGGATAACTTCCTCGAGGATATCCCATACTTCGGGCCGTTCCTTTTCGACCAGCTTCTTGGCCATTTTGATGGTAGCGGCCATGCCTTTGAGTTCGAGCTTCGAATAGATGAACGGCTTGAACAACTCGAGCGCCATTTTCTTCGGTAACCCGCACTGATGGAGCATAAGTTCCGGCCCCACCACAATCACCGAGCGTCCAGAATAATCGACGCGCTTGCCGAGCAGGTTCTGACGGAACCGGCCCTGCTTACCCTTCAGCATGTCTGACAGTGACTTCAGCGGGCGCTTGTTGGCTCCCGTGATCACACGCCCACGGCGGCCGTTGTCGAACAGCGCGTCGACGGCCTCCTGCAGCATGCGCTTTTCATTGCGCACGATGATGTCCGGGGCGTGCAGCTCGATGAGGCGCTTCAGCCGATTGTTCCGGTTGATCACCCGACGGTACAGATCGTTGAGGTCCGACGTGGCAAACCGGCCGCCGTCCAGCGGCACCAGTGGCCTCAGATCCGGAGGAATGACGGGAACAACGGTGAGAATCATCCACTCCGGCTTGTTGCCGGAATTGATGAACGATTCGATCAGCTTCAGACGCTTTACCAGCTTCTTCGGCTTCACGACCGACGTCGTCTCCACAAGCTCTTGGCGCACAGCGTCGCGCTCGGCTTCGAGATCCATCTTCATCATGATTTCGCGGACGGCCTCGGCCCCAATTCCGGCGGTGAACGCATCCTCGCCGTATTCGTCCTGAGCTTCGTAATACTCGTCCTCTGACATGATTGACCGCTCCTGAAGCGGCGTCAGTCCAGGTTCGATGACCACAAAACTCTCGAAATACAGGATGCGCTCCAGCTCCTTGAGGGTCATGTCGAGGAGCAAGCCGATGCGGCTCGGCAAGGATTTGAGGAACCAGATATGAGCGACAGGAGACGCCAGTTCGATGTGCCCCATCCGTTCCCGGCGCACATTCGACAGCGTGACCTCGACACCACACTTCTCGCAGGTTATCCCGCGATACTTCATCCGCTTATATTTGCCGCACAGGCACTCGTAATCCTTGATCGGACCAAAGATGCGCGCGCAGAAGAGGCCGTCCCGTTCAGGCTTGAACGTCCGATAGTTGATGGTTTCAGGCTTTTTGATTTCTCCGAACGACCACGAGCGGATCCGCTCGGGGCTGGCGATCGAAATCTTGATCTGATCGAAAGCCTGAGCAGAAGCAGGCTGCCCGAAAATTCGCATCAACTCATTCATCAATCGTGCTCCTTTTGCACCGCCGCTGTGGCGGGTTTAGCTCAAATATGTTCGCCTGGCGCCACGGGCGCCCGACCGGCAATCAGACTTCTTTTTGCATCAAGTCGACGTTCAATCCGAGAGCCTTGAGCTCCTTGACCAGGACGTTGAAAGACTCCGGTATGCCCGCCTCAAATGTATCGTCGCCTCGGACAATCGATTCGTAGACTTTCGTCCGGCCCGCGACATCATCCGATTTGACAGTCAACATCTCGCGGAGCGTATAGGCCGCGCCATACGCTTGCAGGGCCCAGACCTCCATCTCGCCGAATCGCTGACCCCCGAATTGCGCTTTGCCACCGAGCGGTTGCTGAGTCACCAGACTATACGGCCCGATTGAGCGGGCGTGGATCTTGTCATCCACAAGATGGTGAAGTTTCAACATATAGATGTATCCGACGGTGACTTGCCGGTCGAACGTGTCCCCGGTTCGACCGTCAACCAGGCTCACTTGACCCGATTGGTGCAGGCCCGCGCTTTCAAGCATCTCGATAATGTTTGCCTCGTTGGCACCATCGAACACGGGCGTGGCCACGGGAATGCCCTTGCGCAAATTACCCGCCAGTTCGATGAGCTCGTCACCTTCGAGATCGGAGATGGCTTCGTCGTACTGGTCCTTGCCGTAGAGCGTCTTAAAGGTCTTGTGCAATTCCTCATGATTGCCGGATCGGTTGACCTTCTCCATCACTTCGCCGATCTGGCGGCCAAGACCCGCACAGGCCCATCCCAGGTGCGTCTCCAGGATCTGGCCCACGTTCATACGAGAGGGCACACCGAGGGGGTTGAGGACGATATCGACAGGCGTTCCGTCCTCGAGATACGGCATATCCTCGATCGGCACGATCTTGGAGATCACGCCTTTGTTGCCGTGACGGCCGGCCATCTTGTCACCCGGCTGCAGCTTGCGCTTCACGGCCACGAACACCTTGACCATCTTCATCACGCCCGGAGGCAGTTCGTCACCGCGCTGCAACTTCTCGATCTTGCTGTCGAAGCGGGCGTCCAGAAGACCCTTGGCGTCATCAAACTGCTTCTTCAGCTGTTCAATGTCTGTCATGACCTTGGCGTCTTTGAGGCCGATCTGCCACCACTGCCCGTGGCTCAATTCGTCGAGCGTGGCATCCGTAATGCGCGCGCCCGTCTTCATGCCCTTGGGACCACTCGCAGACGTGCGGCCCATGAGAAGGCCTTTCAGCCGCTCATAGGTATTGCGTTCGAGAATCGCGAGTTCGTCTTCGCGATCCTGGGCCAGCGCCTCGATTTCGTCCCGCTCGATGGCGAGCGCCCGCTCATCCTTCTCGACGCCGTGGCGCGAGAATACGCGGACCTCAACGACGGTTCCGGTTGCCCCCGGCGGCAAGCGCATCGAGGTATCTCGAACGTCTGACGCCTTTTCGCCAAAGATGGCGCGAAGCAGTTTCTCTTCGGGCGTCATGGGTGATTCGCCCTTCGGCGTGATCTTGCCAACGAGAATATCTCCGGCCTGCACTTCGGCGCCGATGTAAACGATGCCGGCTTCGTCGAGGTTCTTCAGAGCCTCTTCACCGACATTCGGGATATCCCGCGTGATCTCCTCCTGACCCAGCTTGGTATCCCGGGCCATCAGTTCGAATTCCTCGATGTGGATCGAGGTGAACACGTCGTCGCGGACGATACGCTCCGAAATGAGGATGGAGTCCTCGAAGTTGTATCCGCCCCAAGGCATGAACGCGACCAGCACGTTCCGGCCAAGGGCCAGTTCACCGAGATCTGTCGAAGGCCCGTCGGCGACGATATCGCCCGACAGAACCTGGTCACCAACGGTCACCAGTGGCCGCTGCGTGATGCAGGTGTTCTGGTTCGAACGCTGGAACTTCAAAAGATTGTAGATATCGACACCGGACTGCGAGAGATCGGTTTCCTCCGTCGCCCGGATGACGATGCGGTGGGCGTCGACCTGTTCGACGACCCCCGTCCGGCGCGCCACGATGGCGACACCCGAATCGCGGGCCACGACTTCTTCCATGCCGGTTCCGACCAGGGGCGCTTCCGCCTGAAGCAGCGGCACGGCCTGACGTTGCATGTTGGACCCCATCAAGGCCCGGTTGGCATCGTCATTCTCCAGAAATGGGATGAGCGCCGCCGCGACCGACACCAGTTGCTTTGGAGATACGTCGATGAAGTCGATGTTCTCCGGCGCCGTCACGATAAATTCACCGCCCTTCCGGCAGCTGACCAGATCTTCGGTGAACTTGCCACGCGCATCCAACTCGGCATTGGCCTGGGCAATGACGTATTTACCTTCTTCCATTGCCGAGAGGAACAACACGTCGTCTGCGACCTTACTGCTCTCCACCTTCCGGTAAGGAGTCTCGATGAAACCGTACTTGTTCACCCGCGCATAGGTCGCGAGGCTGTTGATCAGCCCGATGTTGGGGCCCTCCGGGGTCTCGATGGGGCAGATGCGGCCATAATGCGTGGGATGCACATCGCGGACTTCGAAACCCGCCCGCTCGCGGGTCAAGCCCCCCGGGCCCAATGCCGACAGACGCCGTTTATGCGTGATTTCAGAAAGCGGATTGGTCTGATCCATGAATTGGCTGAGCTGACTCGAGCCGAAGAATTCGCGGACAGCCGCGGCGAGCGGCTTAGCGTTGATCAAGTCGTGCGGCATGACCGTATCGATCTCGACGGAGCTCATCCGCTCGCGAATCGCCCGCTCCATACGAAGTAGACCGACGCGATACTGGTTTTCCAACAGTTCGCCCACCGAGCGGACCCGGCGATTACCGAGGTGGTCGATGTCATCGATTTCGCCGCGCCCATCCTTGAGACCAACAAGCGTCTTGACGACACCGAGAATGTCCTCACGCTGCAGAGTCCGCAGATTGTCGTCCGTCTCGAAGCCCAGCCGTGCGTTCATTTTCACCCGGCCCACGGCCGAGAGATCGTAGCGTTCGGAATCGAAGAACAAGCTCTTGAACAGGGCCTCTGCCGTCTCGATTGTCGGCGGCTCACCCGGACGCATGACCCGGTAAATTTCCACCAACGCCTTCTCGTGGCCGGGGTTCTTGTCCGCCGCCATGGTGTCGCGGATATAGGAGCCGATATTGACATGGTCGATGTCGAGTGTCGGCACCTTGGTGTGACCCGATGTCTGTATGACTTCGAGCACATCGGCCGTCAGTTCGTCGCCGGCCTCGGCAAATATCTCACCGGTCTGCTCGTTGATGATGTCGACCGCGACGAACCGTCCTTCAAGATCCTCCGAACCGACGAGGATCTCTTTCGTCCCTTTCTCTTGAAGTTGGTGGGCAGCGCGCGGGGTCATCTTGGTCCCCACCTCGGCAACGACCTTGCCGTCCGCCGCGTTCACCAAATCCTTAGTGAGCTTGAGTCCGCGCATACGATCCGGGCGGAACGGCATCCGCCAGCCTTCGCGCTTTTTGTCCCACTTGTAGTCGACCGTGTCATAGAAATGATTGAGGATATCATCCGCCGTGAGGCCGAGCGCGAACAGCAACGTGGTGACCGGTAGCTTGCGGCGGCGGTCGATACGCACGTAGACCAAGTCCTTGGCGTCGAACTCAAAGTCGAGCCAGCTGCCCCGATACGGGATAATGCGCGCGGCAAACAGTAACTTGCCCGATGAGTGAGTCTTGCCCTTGTCGTGGTCGAAGAACACACCCGGTGAACGGTGCATCTGGCTGACGATCACGCGTTCCGTTCCGTTGACCACGAAGGTGCCGTGGTCGGTCATGAAGGGCATATCGCCCATGTAGACGTCCTGCTCTTTGATATCGAGCACCGACTTGGCGCCGGTGTCGGGGTCGACCTCGAAGACGATGAGCCGGAGAGTGGCCTTCAGCGGCGCCGCATACGTCATGCCGCGCTGTTGGCACTCTTCCACGTCGTACTTCGGTTCCTCGAACTCATACTTGATGAATTCAAGCGAGGCGGTCTCGGAAAAGTCGGAAATCGGGAACACCGATTTGAAGACGCCCTGGATGCCCGTGTCGGGCCGATCAACCTGAGCGACGTACTGCTGCAGGAACAAATCATATGAATTCTTCTGGACTTCGATCAGATTGGGCATCGCAGCAACGGTGGCGATGCGGCCAAAGTTCTTGCGAACGCGCTTACGACCGGTGAATGACAGTGTCATGTGTTCCTGACCTCGTGGTGTGCAGCGTAATTCCAATGCACCCGCTTCCGCGGGTATCTCTATTTATCAAGCGTCCGGAACCAAATCCGGATCGGGCAACGCATAATCCACGCCCGTTTGTAAACATCGGACTTCTATTACGAAGTCCCAGAAATACCGCGCGGGCAGCCACAACGGCCGCCCGCGGGCACTCCCGATCGGCTACTTGAGTTCAACCGTTGCGCCGGCGCCTTCCAGCTGCTCTTTGATCTGGTTGGCCTCGTCCTTGGTGGCGGCTTCTTTAACCGCACTCGGCACGGCTTCCACCAGGTCCTTGGCCTCCTTGAGACCGAGGCCGGTGATGACACGCACCTCCTTGATTACATTGATCTTCTTTTCGCCGAATGACGTGAGCATGACGTCGAACGCGTCCTGCTCTTCCGCCGCGCCCACCCCATCGGCGGGTGCGGCGGCAATGGCGGCGACGGGTGCCGCTGCGGAAACGCCCCACTTCTCTTCGAGAAGCTTGGCGAGATCCGCCGCTTCCAAGACGGTCAGCCCCGACAATTCCTCGGCGATTTTTTCGATATCAGCCATTTGTTCTCTACTCCTTCGTTGGAACCCTTCGGGCTCCGGTTGGTATCCGTACGGGAGGCCTACGCTGCCTCGCTCGATTTGGCATGCGCGTCGATCACGCGGGCAAGCTGACCGGCCGGCGCTTGAAGCACCCCAGCCACCTTGGTTGCTGGCGCTTGCAGCAGGCCGACGATCTTGCCTCTGAGCACGTCAAGCGAGGACAGACTTGCAAGATCACTGACCGAATTGGCGTCCAGCAACATTTCTCCCATCGCCCCGCCCAGAACGACGAGCTTGTCGTTCTGCTTAGCGAAATTCACGCAGATCTTGGCTGGCGCAATCACGTCATCTGAATAGGCGATTGCCACCGGCCCATCGAACATCTCCGCGAGCGGTGCGTATGGCGTGCCATCAAGAGCGAGCCGCGCGAGTCGGTTCTTGGTAACACGAAAATTGGCACCAGCCTCCCGCATCCTTGCCCGGAGATCAGTGATCTCCGTGACGTTCAAGCCGCGATAATGTGTGATTACCACGGCGGCAGCGTCACTGAAGGTACGGTTGAGGTCGGCGATAACCTCCTCCTTCTCCACTCGGTTCACGCTTGCTCTCCCAACTCATGGTCCGGTCCGGACAACAGTCCGACGCCGGTCCCGGGTTGCACTTATGGATCCACCCGATATCGAATGGATCCTGCGATCCCTGTCCCAGCGGTCCGAACCGTGTGCATCGGCCTTTTCAGGCCCATACGGATCAACCCCCGTCTATGCAGGCGGCAATGCCGCCATTACGCCGAAACCGGCACCTGCAGTCTTGGACAAGATAGTCCCGCCGGCCGAGGCCTGCGGGTCCCTTTCACCCCCGTGAGGGTGAAACTCTCCAAACATTTCATCCCGGCCCGTGCGACCGGTCATTCGTCTCCGCTCAATATCGTCGGCGCTACCTTATTCAGGCGCAGCCCCAACCAACCACGGGCCTCTACCGGGACGCCGCACTCACGACGTCGACCTTCACGCCGGGACCCATGGTCGTGCTAACCGCGATTTTCTTCATATAAGGCCCCTTCGCGCCGCTCGGTTTGGCGCGATTGATGGCGTCGATGAACGCACGTAGGTTGGCAACCAACTGGTCCTCACTGAAACTCGCCTTGCCGATCCCAGCGTGAATGAGCCCGGCCTTCTCGACCCGGAATTCCACCTGCCCGCCCTTGACCGCCTGGACGGCATCCGTAACGTCATTCGTAACAGTACCGAGCTTGGGGTTCGGCATCAGGCCGCGCGGCCCGAGGATTTTCCCCAAACGTCCGACAACGGGCATCATATCCGGTGTCGCGATGCAGCGATCGAATTCGATCTCACCGCCGGTTATTTTCTCCGCCAGATCCTCGGCGCCGACCACGTCGGCACCCGCCGCGGTCGCCTCTTCCGCCTTGTCGCCCTTCGCGAATACGGCCACCCGGACCGACTTCCCGGTACCGTTGGGCAGCGACACCACGCCGCGCACCATCTGATCGGCATGACGCGGGTCCACTGCAAGGTTCACCGCGACTTCCACCGTCTCGTCGAACTTCGTGCTCGCGCCTTGCTTGATCAGCTTGACTGCTTCTTCCGCCGGATAGTTTGCTTCCCGATCGATCGTATCCCGCGTTGCCTTCAACCGCTTTCCTGCCTGAGCCATGGTGTTACTCCGCAACCTCGATGCCCATAGAACGTGCCGACCCGATCAGCATTTGCACCGCACCGTCCACGTCGAACGCGTTCAGGTCGGGCATCTTCTCTTCGGCGATATCGCGTAACTGTTGCTTTGTGACTTTGCCGACGATCTCGCGTCCGGTCGTCCCGGTGCCCTTTTCCAGCCCGGCGGCCCGCTTCAGATAGAACGAAACCGGCGGCTTTTTCGTTTCGAACGAGAACGACTTGTCGAAATACACCGTGATGACGGTGGGAATCGGCACGCCTCCTTCAAGACCCTGCGTCGAGGCATTGAACGCCTTGCAGAATTCCATGATGTTCACGCCCCGCTGACCCAGCGCGGGCCCGATGGGCGGCGATGGATTGGCCTGTCCCGCAGGAACCTGCAGCTTGATGTAACCTTCTATTTTCTTTGCCATCTCAGACGCGTCCCACTCTTGGCTGCCGCACTAGACTTTTTCGACCTGGGAGTATTCGAGGTCCACCGGCGTCGCCCTACCGAAGATGGATACCGCCACCTTCAGCCGCGTCCGCTCTTCGTCGACCTCCTCCACATAACCGTTGAATGACGTGAACGGTCCGTCGGAAACACGCACCTGTTCTCCCACCTCGAAGGTAATGGATGGTTTTGGCCTCTCCACACCCTCCTGCACCTGATGCGCGATACGCGCGGCCTCGGCCTCACTGATGGGCGACGGCCGCCCGGCCGGTCCGAGAAAGCCAGTTACCTTCGGCGTATTTTTGACCAGGTGATACGCCTCATCGGTCATATCCATCTTCACCAGCACGTACCCGGGGAAGAACTTGCGTTCCGCGCTCACCCGTTGACCGCGGCGAAGCTCAACGACTTCCTCTACGGGCACCAAAATCTCTTCGAACTTGTCGCCCATACTCAGCCCATCCGCCTGCTCGCGAATCGACTGCGCGACCTTTTTCTCGAAGCCCGAGTATGCATGCACCACGTACCAACGCGTCGTCATCCGCTCACCCTCCGATCCCGAGGACCTGCCGCACGCCGAACGACAGGACCTGGTCGACAGCGAAGAAGAAGATCGCCGCCAGGGTGACCATGATGAATACCATCACGGTCGTGACGCCCGTCTCCTTGCGGGTTGGCCACGTCACCTTGGCCGTTTCCTGGCGGATCTGACGAACGAACTCGCCCGGGTTGGTCTTTGCCATTATTACTCCACACGGCGCGAGCGGGGCTCGCGGCCATTACTGAACGAACAGGCGCCGTAAACTCTGGCAGGAGTGGCAGGGATCGAACCCGCAACCCCCGGTTTTGGAGACCGGTGCTCTACCAATTGAGCTACACTCCTTCATCCCATCAGAGAGCCGGACCGGCGCGCCTTCAGTCCGACTTCTGCGTCGCGCGCTTCACCGCGCTGAATGTCCCTACTCGACGATTTTGGCGACGACGCCGGCGCCGACCGTACGACCCCCCTCACGGATGGCGAAGCGTAACCCTTCGTCCATCGCGATCGGCTGGATCAACTCAACCTCCATCGACACATTGTC
>Ga0114999_10005058_pt1 | contig 15635 bp, 15 predicted proteins | sample ArcticOcean_MG_C_3_FD_89820 | JGI IMG/M metagenome (GOLD analysis project Ga0114999, IMG submission 89820) | Marine microbial communities from western Arctic Ocean - ArcticOcean_MG_CB8_126 | ecosystem: Environmental > Aquatic > Marine > Oceanic | place: Arctic Ocean: Canada Basin | collected...
GGAACGTATTTTGGCCTTGACGGCAACGGCAACACCCGTTGTGGCAAAGGATATTTGCGAGGCGTTTGGCATTGCCGTTGCCGATCATGTGCATACTGGATTTTATCGACCCAATTTAACACTCAAAATTACGCCTTGTTCGCAAGAGAGGCGAATGGATGTGTTGCGTGCACGTATGAAAAACCTGATGGGTCCTACCATTGTGTATGTGACATTGCAAAGGACCGCCGAAGAAGTCGCGAAAAGATTGACACAAGATGGGATTCGGACACAGGCCTATCACGCGGGCTTAAAGGATGAGTTGCGAACACGTGCCCAAGAGGCGTTTATGGCAGGCGATGTGGATGTGGTGGTGGCGACCATTGCATTTGGGATGGGGATTGATAAGGCCGATATTCGGGCGATTTACCATTATAATTTGCCCAAGACGCTTGAAAATTATGTGCAGGAAATTGGCCGTGCAGGGCGTGATGGTGCGCCGTCGGTTTGTGAATTGTTGGCCTGTGCCGATGATTGTGTCACACTGGGCAATTTTACGTATGGTGATACACCCACAAAGGAGAGTTTGTGTGAATTGGTCGCGCATTTGTTGGGCCAAGGTGAGGTGTTTGATGTGTCACAATATGACTTGTCGTCACAATATGATATCCGGTCGCTTGTGATTGCAACGGTATTGACCTATTTGGAGTTGAATGGTGTGTTGCAAGCCACGGGGCCGTTTTATAGCGCATATAAATATCAGCTTAAGCGGCCTGTAGAAGCCGTTTTGGCAGAGTATGATGCCAATCGCCAAACGTTTTTGAGGGCCGTGTTTGATGCTTCTAAAAAAGGGCGCGTGTGGGATCACTTAGAGCCCGCGCTTGTGGCAGAGCAATTGGGGGAACCGCGTGAACGCATTGTGGCGGCTGTGACTTATCTGGAGGAACAAGGCGATCTGGAAGTGCAGGTGACGGGTTTGCGGCATGGATTTCGACGCATGGAAAACCCAGATGGGGTTGTATTGGCTGAAGCATTGGTGCAAACGTTTTGGCAAAGGGAAGGACAGGATGTTGCGCGTTTGAACCAAGTGGTTGCGTTTGCCGAACATGGCGGGTGTTTGACACGTCACTTACTGGACTATTTTGGTGAGGATATGGCATCCAATTGTGGACATTGTGATGGGTGCGTAGATGCATCACCGCGTGTTTTGCCTCGTTCTCCGGTTCGGGCATTAGGGGATGTACATCGCGGTGTTATAGCGCATGTTTGCGAAGAAAATCATGAGGTTTTGCAGCACCCTCGTCAATTGGCGCGATTTTTGTGTGGTTTGACGAGTCCGGCAACATCACGCGCGCGGTTGGGGAAGCATCCACGTTTTGGTAGCTTTGCCGAGTTGCCATTTTCTGATGTGTTGGATTTTGTGGAGAGAATTTAGAAGGGATACGGCAGTTGCCATTTGCGGGTGAGAAGAATTTTGAGGGGATGTATGTGGCGTTTGCTGAGGCATTGCAAAATGGGGGATCGGATGTGTTGCCTACAGGTGAAGATGGACGGATTGTGACGCATATTGCACGAACAGCGACAGAGCAGGCGATGGCCGCACGGAGATAGTTGGTTTGGTATTTAAAAAGCCCGTTGCTTCTTATGAAGTAACGGGCTTTTTGTGTCTATGATCGATACCCTTGTTTTGCCCCACCATTTCAAGGTAGAGGCGTTGACTCAGGTGTTGTGCTATTGGCCTACTGGCATGTGGGGTTACTGTTTTTGAACATTGAACCCTGCGGTTTCTAAGAGCTCGATAATACGGTTTACCGCCAGGATATAATTTTCGCGACCTGAGACATGGAATTTTTCGCTGTGTAAGAGATGAGGTTCTGCGGTGATGGTGCCCGAATAACCCATTTCTGCAAGGCCTTTGAAGATTTCGGGATATCCACAACTGCCATCACCCGCAATGCAGTAGGTGCTGGTGTCGCCGGGTTCGAGAATGTCTTTGACGTGTACATTCCCAATATAATCTTTGAGTTGTTCAAAGATCTGGATGCCCACTTCTCCGTGTGCGCCGAAATTTCCGGGATCGAAGTTGAGACGAAAATTTGGAGAGTTGACAGCCTCAAGGGCCGCCAAACATTCGGGTGCCCAGCAAACAGCCGCATTATGTCCGGGAGAATTTTCAAAGATGAGGGTTTTGTTGCCCGATGCAGCAATGGCGGTCATGTCTTTGTACATCCATATGGCACGAGAAAACCAATCGGTGCCGTCGTCTTCCCCTTTTTTATAGCCCATGGTGCGCAGTTGGTTGGTGCCAATATAATCGGCACGTGTGACGGCACGTTCCATCCATTCGAGGTCGCGTTTGCGAATCTCTTTATTGGGCACATCGCGGCCCACTTGCCCGAGATAGGTGGTAACGGTGAAGCCGCGTTCTTTGATGCGATCTGCAATGGGGTAAAACATGTCGTCGTCCATTTGATCGACCATTTTGCCGTTGGCCGCTCGCAGTTCAACGAATTTGATGCCGAGCTCATCTAATACGTCGAGACCTTCGTTTAAGTCCCAGGTGGGGCTTGGTTCGTCGTTGACGCCTGCGATGCGAACGGTTGGTTTTTCTTGGGGTGTCATTTCTTAATCCCTTCCGTGATTATTGCCATAAGGGTTCGCCGTCTTCAAGTTCTGAAGTGAGATAGTCTTCGTTGAGTTCTACGCCGAGGCCGGGTTTTTCGGTGAGGACGACGTGGCCTTGTTGGATGGCGGGTTCGTCTGAGAGGATGACCTTGTTCCAGGTGGGGTCGTTGAATCGGTGAAATTCTAAAGCGAGAAAGTTGGGGACGCTGGCACATACATGAGCATCACCCACGGTGCTTAGGGCGCTGCTGTTGTTGTGTGGGGCAAAGGGGATATAGTAGATTTCGGCCATGTTGGCAATTTTTCGGCATTCGGAGAGGCCACCACATTTAGAAATATCTGGCATGATGATGTCGGCGGCTTGTTTTTGAAAGAGCTCGCGGAAACCATGGCGCAAATAGAGGCTTTCACCGACGCAAATGGGTGTTTGGGTGGCATGGGTGATTTTGGCTAAGGCGTCGATGTTTTCGGGAGGGACAGGTTCTTCAAGCCACATGAGGTTGAGCGGTTCGAGCTCTTGGGCAATTTTTAAACCAGCGGTGGCGTCATATTTGCCGTGTAGGTCTATGGCGAGGTCGAGAGATGAGCCAATGCCTTCGCGAATTTCAAAGGCTTGATCGACGATGGATTTGAGTTCGTTAGGGGTTACAGACCAGTTCCACGGATCGAGCTTGTGTGGATTGTTTGCGTCGTCGAGGTCAAACTTGACGGCAGTGAACCCTTGTTCTGTGATTTCGGCTGCGCGTTGTTTGTAGTCGGTGTGCGCACTGTCAACATAGAGGCGTACTCGGTCGCGAAATTTGCCACCGAGTAGGCGGTAGACGGGCACGCCTTGGGCTTTGCCCGCGAGGTCCCAAAGGGCGATTTCGATGCCGGTGAGGGCTGAGATGCCAAGGCCTGCAAAACCGCCTCGAAAGATGTAGGCACGGCGAATTTTTTCAAAGCATACGTCCACATCACGAGGGTCCATACCGATGATGAGTTTGGACATGTCGCGTGTGGTGCCGCGCCAACCGCTGTCAACGTGGCTGGCTTCGCCTGTACCATAAACACCTTCATCGGTATAAATGCGAACAAAGTTGTATCGCCAACGGGGTTTGCCATCTACTTTGAGTTGTACAGAGGCGGTTTTGATGTCGGTGATTTTCATGAGGGTCTCCGTAGATTCATTTGTTTAGAGAAGGGAGAAGAACAAAATGAAAAACCAAGATATTCTTCTCTCATCTTCCTTTTTTCTGCTTTTATGCACCCGTTTTACAACGCAAACGTAAGATTTCGGTGTTGGCGGTTAAGTAGAGGGTTTGCATGTCGTCATCGCCCCACCCCAAGTTGGCCGCGGAAGTGTCTACGTGAATTTTGCCCAAAAGGTCGCCATTCGAGTTGAAGATCCAAACACCACCTGCGCCGGTGCAATAGACGTTACCGTGACGATCCAATTTCATGCCGTCGGGTGCGCCTTTGCCTTCACCGATAAGTTCTGCAAAGATGCGGTCGTTTGAAAGGGTGCCGTCGGGATTTACGTCGAAGGCACGGATGTGTTTGCGGGCGGTGTCGTCGACATAGAGTGTTTTTTCATCTGCACTGATAGCCAGGCCATTGGGGCGGTCAAAGTCGTCGATGAGGAGAACGGGTTCGCTTGCGTTGGCGGGGAGGCGGTAGACACCGGAGAAGGGGGTTTCTTGTTCGAGTATGACACCGTCTTTTTTGGGCAGACCATAGGGTGGGTCGGTGAAGAGGGTGTCGCCGTTTTTACAAACGATGACGTCATTGGGTGAGTTGAGGCGTTTGCCTTGGTAGGTGCTCACAAGGGTTTGAGCTTCGCCGTCGATTTCGATACTGACACGCCGGCCTGAGTGTTCACTGGAGATGAGTTGGCCTTGTGCATTGAGGGTGAGGCCGTTGGTGTTTTGGCTGGGTTCTCGATGGATGGAGAAACCATCTCGCTGTGTCCATTTGTACAGGATGTTGGCCGGAATGTCTGAGAAGAACAAACACTGTTTCTCTGTGTGCCAAACAGGGCCTTCGGTGAATTTGAAATCGCCACCTACTTTTTCAATTTGTGTGGCTGGGTCGATCAGGTCGGCCATTTCAGGTCGGATGATTTCAATGCTCATGGAGAATCCTTTTATTTGTAGACGTCTTGAATAAGTGCGCGAATGTACCCAATGGCAAAGGCTTTGCCCGCGAGGTCTGAATGGTTGTATGCAAAATGGGGGGTGTGATCCATCATAAAAGGGCCATTGAAGCCGTTGTCGCGATAAGTTTCCATGGCTTTTTTCATGTCGACTTCGCCTTCGTCCATAAAGACTTCTACAAAACGAGGGATTTGGCCTTTGACATTGCGAAAGTGTACCCATTGGATTTTGTTTTTGGAGGCCATTTCGGCAATGGCGTCGTAAACTTTTTCTGGGCCCAGCAATTCGGTCATACAGCCTTGGCAAAAGAGCATGTTGTTGTTGGGGCTGGGGGCAATTTCGAAGAAGGTTTTGCGAAATTGTTCGAGAGAGGAACAAATTTGTGCAATGCCACCCAGTGGTTCGGGAATGGGTGGGTCGTCGGGGTGCAGGGCCATTTTGACGCCTGCTTTTTCGGCAACGGGAATGACGGCTTTGAGGAATTTTTCCATGTGTGCCCACATTTGTTCTTCTGAGTAGGGGGGATCATGGGGTGTTGGGCGGTTTTTTTCAAACTCGGCATAATCAAAGGTGCTGTAACGGACCCCACCACGACCGATGTCTGCTTTGGTTCGAAAATTGCCCGAGGGCTTAAAATTCCAGCCCAAGCATGGAATACCCGCTTTGCCGAGGGATTCGAGCATTTTGCACCATGCGTCGATTTTGTCATCAGCATCTTCTTTGTTGAGAGCAATTTCTTCCCAACATGACATGAAGATATTGTTCAGTTTCATACCGTGTGATTCTACTTTTTCACGGGCTTGTTCAAATATTTCAGTACAATCTTTGCCTTCTCGAATGTCTTGTGCCAACTGGCTATTGGCTTGGCCTGTGCCACCGGGCTTGTTTGCCAACGCGGGCGCAGGTTTACCACCACGCAGTTCGAGATGGATGGAATCGACGCTGATGGCCCGAAAAAAGCTGAGGATTTCATCGTTCAGGTCGGCAAATCGTACTTGGTCTTGGATATACATGTGAATGGCTCCTTTTGGGTGAATATAAAATCAAAGACACGAAGAGGTGAATGTTTATATTATGGGGGGATTTATTCCCCAGTTGTTGTGCAAATTGAGTTACGCTGTGCATCGATTTCCTCTGCGTATGGAGAACAATATTAAAAAAAGTGACCATCTTTGCAACACATTGATTGTACTTCATTTGAATATCGCTTAAGCACGCCTCCCATACATATCGAAATTTTAAAAAAGAATACATTTTTCAATCATCTGAAGGCATATGACACAAATAGATAATCACAAAAATTCCATTACCGTATTGGGCCACCCATTGGAACGATGGAATTTCTACTCCTATGTTCTTTTGGTTCATGTGCTCGGTTATGCACTGAGTCAACTTTTGCCGTTGGCCCCTTATGATGCCTATCATTTGTGTGGTGCGTTGATTGGGTTTTTAGGTGGTGTTGCAGCTTATCGCATCGGCTCTCTTTTGGGCGGTGGTCGAGCTGGTTTTCTCGGTGCACTATTTTTGATTTTAACACCCCGATATTATGGGCACATTTTTAATAATCCCAAAGACATTCCTTTTGCGGTCTTTTACCTGTGGCGCATTTTTTGGATTATGAGAGGTATGGGTGCTTTGCCCACGGTGCCCCGCAATTGGATATGGAAAACGGGTCTGGCCATAGGTTTGACGTTGGGGCGGTATTCAAAAGGCTTCGGTATGTTATGAAACCGATTATAGAAGGTGAGGAGAAATGATGATTGCAAAGGTTGTTGAACGTGCGGTTTTTGTGCCTGCACCTCGTGAAGGTGTGGGTGTCTTGGGTGGATGTTATACAACGACATTAGATGGCCTCAAGTTGGTGAGTTATCACAGTTATACGAGTCGATCTGATACGGTTGATGTGGCCTATGTGCGACGTTCAGATGATGGAGGGCAAACATGGCTTGACCCTGACGAGTGGGCAACATTATTTGATCATGCAGATGGAACGGGGCGACGACACCCACGTGGTGGTTATGTGGACCCGAAAACGGGCCGGTATATTTCGATGTGGACAGAAGGTGTGTTGCCCAATGATGATCCCATAGAAGGGATGATGCACTGGAAGTTGCATTATTCAGTATCTGAAGATGGTGGGGCAACAGATCTTGTGAATGAGCAGATTATTCATGTGGGTGAGGAATACGATGCGGTTCACCATTTGCCGGGTGTGACGGTGGGCAAAAACTGTGTGATGATTGGCGATTTGGGACAGCGACCGCTCACGCGATCAGATGGGGTGATTTTGTTTCCAGTACAGAGTACGCCCACGGGTTCAGATGGCGTATATTATAACCCTGGGGCTGGTTTGACGTATACCGATTGTTTGATGCTGATGGGCCAGTGGGAACGTGATGGACGGTTGCGATGGACAGCTTCTGATCGTGTCGTGGGGGATCCCAAACGAACCACACGTGGCCTAATTGAGCCGACGATTGCCGAGTTGAACGATGGGTCTATTTTGATGGTGATGCGCGGCAGCAATGATGTAAGGCCTGAGTGGCCTGCGCATAAGTGGGTTTCCCGGTCTGTGGACGGTGGGCAGTCGTGGACAAAAGCCGAGCCGTGGACCTATGAGAATGGGCACGTGTTTTTTTCGCCCAGTGCGTGTTCACAATTGATTCCACACAGCAACGGAAAATTGTATTGGATGGGCAATATAACATCCGAAAACCCACGTGGGAATCGCCCGCGTTATCCGATTGTGATTGGTGAGGTGAGCTTGGACTCGGGGTGTTTAATGGAAGAGACTGTGACCCTTATAGATGATCGCCAAGCGGATGAGAGCGATCAGGTGACGATGTCAAATTTTTATACACGCGAAGAAAAAAATGGCGATTTGTTGTTGTATTTGCCCCGGTTGTTTTCAGGTGGGGCAAAAGATTGGACGACGGATTTGATGCAATATCGGATTGTGTTGACCGCATAACGTCAAAAGAGGATTTATCAAAGAACAGCCGGAGAGGAGTATTGGCATGAGGCACCAGATTTTGGCCGTATTGTGCGTGATGGCATTTGGCTTTCCCGTTCAAGCAGAGGTGAAACCATGGGATGACGCGTTTAAAAAACAATGGTACGCGGGTTTGGCCGAGATTACGCGCTATGAGCTCAAGCAAGCGCGGTATCGCGATGTACATGATGGAGACGCCGTGTTGATTTTTGTAACGGAAGACTTTTTGAACAAAGAGCAGGTCAAGCACGAACGGGGTGATGGAGAGATTACGTCGGTGCTTAAGTTGAATTTCACACGCAATTTTACGACGGGTATTTATCCTTATTCAATGATGACATCCACCTTTACACCCGTTGAATCCAATCAGCGAACATTGAAGGCGACGACTTCCGTTCAAGAGTGGTGCGGGCATACCTATACGCAATTGAATTATCGCAATGAACACTATCACGGTATTTTGCGGTCTTATTTTCAAAGCGAAGGGGACCCCAATGTGGTGGTGGATGGCATGTTGGAAGACGAGATTTGGACGCGCATTCGGCTGGCACCTGAGCAATTGCCCATTGGTGAGGTGCAGTTGATTCCAGGTTTGCAATTTCAACGGTTGGCACATGTGTTTCCCGACGAGCAAACGGCAACGACGGAGATGGTGACGGAGGAAACAACACAAACGTATCGAGTGACTTACTCAACCATCCCACGTACGTTATCCATTACGTTTGAGAAGGCGTATCCACACGCTATTTTGTCTTGGGAAGAGTCGCATCAACAGCGCGGAAAGTGGTTGACCACCACAGGGAAGAAAACCCATTCAATTATGTTAGACTATTGGAGTAAACATGATGCGGCTGATTCGACGTATCGCGCACAGTTGGGGTTGAAGTAGAGAGGCTTGGATGACGCAGATATTCAATTTTAGATGATGATCTTTATCTCAAGTTGACGATGGTTTTGTCTTTGGACGATAAGCAGTAGGCGAATGGTGAGATTGATTTACGTGGGTTGTCTTGGTGAGGTTTGATGGTTTATTCTGTTGAACGAATCGAATACTTTATGCGTGAGGCATTGGTTGAAGGGCGTAAAGCTTTACCTGAGTGTCGCCCAAATCCGCCTGTAGGATGCGTGTTGGTGCGGGGTGATGAAATCATTGCGCGAGGGTATACTCAGCCACCTGGGGAACCTCATGCCGAGCCGATGGCTTTGTCACAGGTTGAAGGTGACTTAAGCGATGTGGTGGCTTTTGTGACGCTGGAGCCATGTTCGTTTCAAGGGCGAACACCGTCGTGTGCGAAGACATTGGTGGAACGGAAGATTGGGCAGGTGTATGTGGCGTTGATTGATCCGCACCCAAAGAATCAGGGGCAAGGGGTTGCGGTTTTGGAGGAAGCTGGCGTCTGTGTGATCGTGGACGTTTTGAAGGAAGAAGCAGAAGAAGATTTGAACCCGTACTTGATTAAGGAGTTGTGATGCTGGAAATTGATGTGACACCTGAAGAAAAGAAAAGTGAAGTCTTATCTGATGTGCATTTGAAGCAAGCGTGTGAGGCACTTGAGACGGATGGATTTGTGGTGCTCAATGATGTGGTGGATCACGATCATTTGGATGCGCTGCATGAAAAAATGACGGAAGATTTGGAGAAGGTTTTGGCGTTGCCGGTTGTGCCACACAATTTTGTTTGGGGCAATGTGCAACAAGACCCGCCGCCGTTTGCACCGTATATGTTTCGCGATGTAATTGCCAACCCGTGGGCGATTCAGGTGACTCATGCGATGTTGGGCGATGGGATCTTCAATGATTATTACAGTGGCAATACCAATTTACCAGGCAGCAAGTTACAGCCTGCCCATACCGACTTTGGCCAACTTTGGGACAATTTGGAGGTTGCGCCACCGCCTACACGTATGGCAGTGAATGTGGCATTAGCTGATGCGATGGAAGAAAATGGAAGTATTGAACTGTGGCCGGGTTCGCATTTGGATATAAAAATGGTGCAGGGCCAAGATTTGAAGGTGCCCGATGATGTGTTGGCGGCACAGCGGGAAATTGCACCCCCAGTGCGGGGCAATACGAAAAAGGGGAGTATGTTGATTCGCGATTTGCGGCTTTGGCATCGAGGGATGCCCAATGTGTCGGATAAGCTGCGGTTTATGATTGCGATGATACACAATAAGGTGTGGTTTCGGAAGCGGTGGATGCCCAAATATCAAACAGGGTGTGAATCGGTTTTTCCTGAGTGCGCGTTGAACCATAATGCGACGTTTGTGGATGGGGAGATTGATTATTTGACGCGCAATACGCCGTATAATTATGTGGGAGAATAGGTGCTTGTAGATCCAGAATAATTTTCGAGATTTTAAATAAAATAAACGGCCACAAGATCTCTCTTGTGGCCGTTTATTTGTGGATAGTTTGACGATTACGCATACAAGCTTTCGGTGGAGATATCTGTCATCATGGCGTGGCCGGCTGTATAGGAAATCATGAACGGGAGTTTGGCTTGTTGGGCGACCATGCTGGGGGTGATGCCACAGGCCCAATAGAGTCGGTCTGTGCCTTCTGGTATATCAAAAGCGTTTCCCATCCAGTTGACATTAAATTCTGGGATGCCGAGTTCTTGTGCGTTGTTTTTGCCTACGGGTGCGCCGTGGCACTTGGGGAAGTGGCTGGTATATTTCCAAACAGCATCGGTGATGGACGGGTCGAATGCGCGAATGGTAACTGCCATTTTACCCTTGAATACACCAACGGGATTACAATCGATATTTGTCATTTGAATGGTGGGGCCAAAGGCAGGTTGATAGCCTTTTTCGATGAGCAAGCCGTCGAAAGAAACGCTGGAGCCTATGAGGAAGGTGACGGTTTGATCGTCGAACAGATCTACGATGTCGTGCCGTTGTTCGGTCACTTCACCATTTTGGATGACATCGTAGTATCCTAAGTCGGTACGGATATCGAGATCTTTGGCATATTCAGGGTTGTCTGTTTGGCCGGGCTCAAACTGCTTGAGCAAGGGACAAGGTTTGGGATTGGCATGGCAGAAGGCGGCAAAGTCAGTGGCATATTTTTGATGTAAAAAAACAACGTTGACGCACAAATAACCCGGTAAGGCACGGGAAGCAAAACCACTAAGCTGGTTTTCTCGGCAGGCCAATCGCACGTCTAATGGGGTTTTAAATTTGGTTGTAGACATGAGGGACTCCTGATCTATTCAATGTGACGATGTTTGTTTTATGTTTTTTTTTAAAAAACATATGTGACACACAATTTGGATAATAATAAAAGAGCCAATCTTTGGATTGGCTCTTTTTATTTTAATTCGATCTGCTTTTTGGCTGTCTATATACTCGCCCGTTTTTAACGACTGTGATGGGGACTAGACTTTGATGACCGGTGCGGGTTTGGCCTTGGCTGTCAATGAGTGAAAAATCGCCTTCACGCAATTCAAGAACTACGGCATCACCCCATGCACCTTGGGCAAGCGTGCCAATGCGGTCTTGCATGAGCACTGAGGATGCGGGTACAGATGTGACTTTGGCAATGATGTCGTCTAAGGGCAAACCGAGGTGTAGGAATTTGGTGAGTACATTGACCAGGTCGTAAACGGGGCCATTGACATTGTAGGTGTGTAGATCGGAGGAAATGGTTTGGGGTTGAATACCCTGTTTGAGAGCGGTTTCGACCACAGGCCAAGAGAAAGACCCTGAGCCGTGGCCCACGTCTAAGATGACGCCGCGTTCGATAGCGTCATGAACAGACTGGCGCACGTTGCCATTGTCGTCGAGAATGCCACATTCGAGGCCGTGAAAACAATGGGTGAGGATGTCGCCTTTTTTCATGACGGAGAGAATGTCGTCAATGGAGCCGCACCACGCACCTTGTGGGTGTATCATGATGGGCACGTTGGCGGCGTCAGCGGCTTCTCTTGCACGATGAAGGGGTAACATGCCCGATGCTTTGCTGACGATGCTGTTTTTGGTGAGGCGCACTTTGACACCGAGAATGAGGTCGCGGTTTTGCTCGATGGTTTTGAATGCCTTGTCTACGTTGGCATATTCGGGCAGTTCAAATTCGCCAATTTCACGGGTGAGCATGCCTTGGGATGAGATGTTGAGTTGGGCATAGATGCGGGTGTCGCTTACTTCGATAACATATTTTCGGAATCCGGGAAAGGTATCGGCGCCAGCGGAACCTGCATCGATGACCGTGGTTGCACCGCGTGCTAAGCAGGTGGCATCGGGGTCGATGCCATAGTGAGAGACACCCGGAAAAACGTGTACATGTACATCGATAAGGCCGGGCGTGACAATGTGCCCTGATGCGTCGATGACTTCATGGGCATCTGTCAGTTGATCACCTATGGCAGCAACGACGCCATCTGAGAAAGCCACGTCTTTTATGGCGTGTATTTTTTGCGCCGGGTCGATGAGGGTGCCGTTTTTGATGATGAGATCGTACATAGGTTTTCTCCAAAATTAAGTTTGCAAGTCAAACACCAATATAAAAGCCCTTTCGGGAAAACCGAAAGGGCTTTTTAGGTGCTCTGTTGAAAAGTTTAAAAGAGGATGCCGAGCCGAACCGGAATAAATCGGGGACCTGCTTCTTGGGTGAAGACCATGGTATATTGGCTTTCGACAAAGAAGGTTATTTCGTGAGGCAGATCAAAGTCGATGCCAGCACCGAGGCTCCAACCGATGTCGGTTGTTGTTTGGTTAAACTGTTGACTTTGCGTATCGCCCAGTGGAATAAAGGTAACGTCTTGATTGACGCGCATGAGTGCTGGGCCGCCTATGGCATAGGGGATGAGGGTACCTTTGGTCCAACGGGGGGTGATTTTGAGATTAAGTGCGAGTGACCAAATGCTGCCCGAGCCGTCTTGCACGTCGATGCGGTTGCTGGTGTTGACAATGCCCAGATCTGACAAGATACGATTGGTGTTGGGGCTGAGCTTTTGGTACGATGCTGTGGCGCGCACCATGACACGCTGTTCTAAGTTGAGGCTGTATAAGATGCCGCCACCGATGTGAAAACCCGACTTCCAGCGGTCTGCAAAGCTGTCTGGACTGATGGGGAAAGTGAGACCGCTGCTTGCAACCCACATATGCCCCTCGCGATACTGGGCATGACTGGTGGTGAAACTGGTAAAGAGCAGGCACAGGACGATGAGATATTTCACGGTGTTTTATCCGGGTATTCTTCGCGTTCGATGAGGCCATCAAATAGACGAATAATGCGGTGGGCATGGGTGGCGATGTCGGGTTCGTGTGTGACGAGAATGTTGGGCACGTGCAACACGCGCGCGGTTAAGGTCTGAGTCCCACAATGGAACTGTGAGCCGCAACTGTAGCCCTAAGTTGCGTGGGCGACGGCGTAAGTCGTCCCAGCTGACATCGAAGAGGTCGCGTGATGAGACTGTTTCAGATTGATCGCTGCCAATGCCTGTACGCTCATATGAGGCAGAGAAATCACCGCGAATGGCACCTTGTGCGCGCGCTTCTTTGAGTGCGATTTCGCCTAAGCGGTGGTTGATTTGTCTTTGGTGTAGAGAGGCGCGGTGTCGAAGCCCGTGAGAGATAGCAAGGTCTCCGTCAATTTCAAAAGCAGAAAGTTCAAGGTTGACTTCCACTTGAATGCTGTCTTCAAATGACAAACCCAATTCTAATTTGAGTGCATCAGACTGTCGGGTAAAGTTGCCTTGGGCTTGTAACAATTGGTTGCGGCTACGAGCCAGAGCCACTTCCATTTGTAAGGCCTCGACTTCTGGAATGAGGCCCGCTTCATATTTTTTTTGAGCCAATTCAGCTGATTGGGTTTGTTGGGCAAGTGCGTCCTTGGCAATCTCTTGGCGGCGTTGTGCGCTGTAGGTGTTATAAAAAGGACGCGTGACGTCATAAACGATATTGAGATGATGATTAGAAATTGCATGGAAAATTCTCAAGAACAAATGGATGATAAAAGATAACTGCTATTCATATCGTAAGGCTTCAATCGGGTTGACTCGTGCGGCTCGGCGAGCGGGAAAAGTGCCCGATAAAATGCCTACGATACCTGAAAGGCCAAAAGACGCGATGACAGACAGAGGCGAGATGACTGTTTTAAAGTCGGCAATGGCGTCGATGAACAAGGCCATACCCACACCCAAAAAGACACCTACAAGGCCACCAATGAGACTGAGGCCGACGGCCTCAATTAAGAATTGGGACATGATTTCGCGCTGTTTGGCACCCAATGCACGGCGAATGCCAATTTCGCGGGTGCGTTCGAGCACGGTTGCCAACATAATGTTCATGATGCCAATGCCACCAACAAGAAGGGAGATGGCCGCAATGGAACCCAGTACCATGTTGTAAATTTGTCGCTCGTGTTCTTCTTGTTTAAGCAGTTCAAAAGGAACAACAATGTCAAAGTCTTCATTGTTATGATGGCGGCGTGTTAAGATGCGTCGAATGACTGCAGAGGCTTCTAATAGGCGATCTGAGTCGGTCACTTGCACTGTGAGCTGGTCTATTTGACTGGCAAGCACCTTTTTTTTGCTAAAACGGCGCAAGAATGACGACAGGGGGATGTATATGTCTTGGTTGAGATTGCGCGCGGCCAGTTCTCCTACGGTTTCTGTGAAGAGGGCTTTGCTGGCCATCACGGCTACAACTTCAAACCATTGGTCGTCAAGTTTGACTTGTTTGCCCAAGGGTTCATCAATGGGGAAAAGTTCGCGGGCGGCATCGGCACCTAATACACAAACTCGGAGCTCTCGTTTGTGATGGTCTAAAGTTAAAAAGTGACCCGATGCAAGATGGGCGTCGAAGATGGTTTGATAGGCATTGTCTACACCAATGAGGGTGACTTTGATCGACTTGTCATTGCGTTTGGCGTCAATTTCGTGTTCGGTTTGTGGGGCTACATAAACAGCACTGGGTACAATGTCGCGTATGGCATCGGCATCGGCGATTGACAAACCCGATGAAAATTTGGCACGCACTTCTTCGAGTTCTGTATCACTCAAATTTTTGTCGCGCACAATAATGTTGTTGACACCCAAGGCTTTAAACTTTTTGAGCGCTTCTCGTTTGGCACCTTCACCAATAGCGAGCATAGCAATAACGGAGGCCACGCCAAAAATAACACCGAGCATGGTGAGAATGGAACGCAAACGGTGTTGAGACAGACCTTCAAGGCCCATTCGCATAAGTTCTGCGCGATCCATTAAGTTGGGTCTCCAAGGGCCACTTGTGCGCCGGGTTTGATGTCACCAAAAATGACAATATTGTTGGCATTGCGAGGCCCTAATTTTACCGGAATGGGTTTGACGCCCCATACTTGTTTGACGTAAACAACATATTGGTTGTTTTCCTTTTTGATGCAGTTGTTGTTGACAAAGAGTGCGTTGTCAAAATCGGCAATCAAAAATTCACAACTGACCGTCATGCCGGGCCGTTGCAGATCATTCGATTCGTTGAGCATCACTTCAACGTCAAAAACTTTGTTTTTGTCATTTTTGCTTTTGCGTCGGCTGACGCGGCCGATTTCGGTAATTTCCCCTTTAAAAATAAATTTGGGAAACGCATCGAGCTTGACGGCTACTTTTTGACCGATTTTAATTTTCTCAATGTCGGTTTCATTGACGGTGGTCAGTGCTTTCATGCGGCTTAAGTCGGGCAGGCCTACAATGGGTGAGCCACTCCAAAGCTGGTCTCCAAGGGCTACCTTTTGTTTGGTGCTGCGATTTTGACGATATTCGACAATGCCAGGAGAAGAGGCTCTGAGCGTGAATTTTTCAAGGGCACTGTTGGCTTTGATAATGTTGGATTCAATTTTGTTAATTTTAGCGAGTTTAATATGTAAGTAGTTAAGCAAAATTGATTGTGTGTGTATTGCCGAAGGAACAAATCAGATCATTTACGGCA
>Ga0114999_10005059_pt1 | contig 15635 bp, 11 predicted proteins | sample ArcticOcean_MG_C_3_FD_89820 | JGI IMG/M metagenome (GOLD analysis project Ga0114999, IMG submission 89820) | Marine microbial communities from western Arctic Ocean - ArcticOcean_MG_CB8_126 | ecosystem: Environmental > Aquatic > Marine > Oceanic | place: Arctic Ocean: Canada Basin | collected...
CACCGGCGTCTGCTGGAATCGAATCCCCAGTGCGTCGTGAAGTGCGTTGGCGATAGCTCCCACTGGCGGCGAGATACAAACCTCACCGGCACCGCGCACACCAAAGGGGTGCAACGGGTTCGGGAACTCCACCAGGATCGTCTCGATCTCCGGCAGGTCAAACGTCGTCGGCATTCGGTAGTCGAGGAACGACGAGTTCGCCATCCGGCCATCGTCGGTCAGGAAGTACTCCTCGTTCAGCGCCCAGCCGATACCCTGCACCGCGCCGCCCTGTAGCTGGCCTTCGGTGTAGGACGGGTGGATAGCGCCGCCGACGTCCTGGACGACGGTGTAGCGGAGGATGTCCGTCTTGCCGGTCTCCAGGTCCACCTCAAGGTCGACGAGGTGAGCGCCAAAAGCGCCGGCCGCGTCAGCCAGGTCCACGCTGCCGGTTACGGCGACAGGACCACCGGTGCCGTCGATACGGCCAGCCAGCTCCTTGAATGTCATGCTCATCGACTCAAGCTCGGCGTCCTGCCGGGCCTGGAATGTGCCGTTGTCGTACACAACATCTGAAGCTTCGATGTCCCAGATCTTGGACACCCGGAGCTTCAACTCATCGACCATCAGCCCGGCGGCCCTGTAAGAGGCCATGCCGGTGGCGTAGGTCGTTCGGCTTCCGCCGGTGTTGTCCGTGTAGCCAACGCTGTCGGTGGAGGCGACCTGCGGCCGGATGTCCTCCATCGGGATGCAGAGAACCTCTGCCGCCTGCATGGCGATGGACGCACGAGAGCCGCCGATGTCGACCGATCCCTCGATCAGCGAAACGATTCCGTCGCTGTTCAGGTTCAGCGTTACGACAGATCGTCGACCGCCGTTCCGCCAGAAGCCCGTGGCGATGCCACGTCCACGCTTCTTGCCGGTCGGTCCGGTTTTCTCAAGCGGGGTGGTCCAGTGATCCGAATCACGGGACTCGTCAAGCACCTGCGTAATGCCTATCGGTCCCCAGATGGGTCCGTCGGCGCGGCGCTTGCCTTCTTTGGAGGCGTTCTTGATCCGGAACTCGATCGGGTCGTACCCGCGCTTCTCGCAGATCTCGTCGATCACCGACTCAACGCCGTATGCGACGTGTGTCGATCCTGGTGCGCGGTATGCAGATGTCTTGGGCTTCGTGACAAGCACGTCGTAGCCCGTGATTCGTACGTTATCCAGATCGTAAGCAGCGAAGCAGCAAACCGCTCCGGCTGCGACCGGCGAACCCGGGTATGCGCCGGCCTCGTACTTAAGATCGGCATCGGCGGCGATGATCATGCCGTCATCGTCGACGCCCATCTTGATCTTGATAGTGGCCGCGGCTGCTGGGCCTGTGGCCTCAAAAACGTCGACACGGCTCATGTAAGCCTTGACCGGTCGGCCGGTCTTCTTCGAAAGAATGGCGGCTATCGGCTCAAGGTAGACGTTCAACTTGCCGCCGAACCCGCCACCGATCTCCATCGGTATGACGTGTACGTCAGCTTCAGATACGCTCAGGATGCTGGCAACCTGCGTGCGGACGCCAAATGCGCCCTGCGTGCTCGTCCAGACCGTTATGCGATCGTTCTCATCCCAGAACGCGGTTCCGGTCTGGGGCTCGATGTAGCCCTGGTGTACCGTCGCCATTTCGATGGTGCGTTCCACGACCAGCGTCGCTCGTCCCATCGCGCCTTGAGGATCGCCGAGCTCGTGGCGAATGACCGCCGCGATGTTTGTGTCCTTGACCGACTCACCAAGGTGGTTTCCCACAAGATCGTCGTGAACAAGAGTCGCACCCGGTGCGATCGCATCCTTGATGGAAAGGACAGGGTCAAGCGTTTCGTACTCGACCTTGATCAGCTTGAGGGCTTCGTATGCGGCGTTACGGGTAGTCGCTGCGATTGCGGCAACGGGGTGCCCCTTGAACAATGCCTTATCGTGCGCCATTACGCGGTTGGAGGACCACGCTTCGCCGATATTCGCGTTGCCGTTGGCGGCGTTGGGCATGTCTGCCCCGGTGATCACAGCCAACACGCCCGGCGCTTTCTCAGCGGCGGATGTGTCGATGGACTTGATGCGGGCGTGAACGTGCGGGCTTCGCAGCATTACGCCATGTACGAGACCTTCGAGCTTAATGTCTGCTCCGTACAGGGCTCGGCCGGTCACCTTGTCGAGTCCGTCGGGCCGTATCGGCCTGGTGCCAACTACTCGATAGGCGGGCTGAGCTGATTCGGGAATCACCATTCGTTCTTCGGGAATCACCATTCGTTCTAAGGTCCCTTCTCTTGGTACGTCGGAAATCCACTACCGGGAATTGTGGCGATCATACGAGATCGCCAGCCACCCGGCACGATGCGCCGAGTAATTCTATTCGACTTGTCTGAATTAGGTCAGGTTTTCTCGCGCTTATTAGTGAGCTATTTGAGGTTACGACTAAGACTCGACCACTTCTGCCGTGATGAGCAGATGTTCGCACCAGTCCTCCGTGTTGTTGATGAGCTGGTGCTTCACCTGCGGCGGAACGTAAACGGCGTCGCCTTCTTTGACGTCGAAAATCTGGTCATACAGCTTCATCTGGCCACCGCCCTTGATGAAGTAGTAGACCTGTTCCTGGTTTACATGGCTGTGATATTCGCCGGTCAACCAACCCTGCATCCGGTGCAATGTAAATCCGTCCATCCCGTGCATCACGGTGCTTTTGGGATCAACACCCTCACGCCCGGCGCCCATAAACAGGCCCCAGATGATTGCGGTGTCATGCCGGACATACGGCACAAGGTCCTTCCAGTTTCGTATCAGGGTTGGTGACCCTGGTTTGACGTGTTCTGGAGCCACGCTCGCGGTCACTAGGACGTGCTCGCACCAGTCGTCCGAGTTGTTGATGAACTGGTGCATGACCTTCGCAGGGATGTGGACGGTATCGCCCTCCACCACGTCGAAAATTTCGCCGTCCAGCTTCATCTGGCCGCTGCCCTTGATGAAATAGTAGACCTGTTCCTGGGCCTCGTGGTCGTGATAATCGCCGGACTGCCCGCCTTGCATCCGGTGGATCGTGAACCCGTCCATTCCCTGCAAGGGGGCGTCGTCGGGTGCCCGGTCGGGCCAGCCGACGCTGCGGAAAATGGGCCAGATAATTGCGAAATCGTGACCTATGTACGGCACGACATCTTTCCAGTTCCGGATCACGGTCATCGTTCACTCATTCCTGGTGCATCGATTAGCTTCCCGGCCTCGGTATTGGGGATAGCCATGCGGCGAGAGTTTAGCGGTTAACCGAAGCGGCCCGTGATGTAGCCCTCTGTGCGGCTATCGTGCGGGGTGCTGAACAGCTCACGCGTCTCTGCGTACTCGATCAGCGTTCCCTGCCGATGCTCATCGGTCCACATCTGCGCCGTGTAATCGGAAACCCGGTTGGCTTGCTGCATGTTGTGGGTCACGATCACGATGGTGTACTGCTCTCGAAGCTCCCTGATAAGGTCTTCGATCGACAGCGTGGAGATCGGGTCTAGCGCCGATGCCGGTTCGTCCATCAAAAGGATTTCTGGCTCAACGGCCAGCGCACGAGCGATACACAGTCGCTGCTGCTGTCCTCCGGAAAGGCCGAAGGCGTTGTCGTCCAACCGGTCTTTCACTTCGTCCCACAGTGCGGCCTGGCTCAGTGCTTGTTCTACGACCTCATCAAGGTCCACCTTGAGGCCGTTGATCTTGACGCCAAAAACGACGTTCTCATATATGGATTTCGGGAACGGGTTAGGACGCTGGAAAACCATGCCAATCCGGAATCGGACCTCGGTCGGATCCATGTCCGGTGCGTATAGATCGTGCCCATCAAACATCACGCTGCCGTCGACGCGTGCCCCGGGGATCAGCTCGTTCATCCGGTTGAGCGAGCGCAGCAACGTGCTCTTGCCACAACCGGATGGGCCGATGATGGCCGTCACTTTGTTGCGTGGGAACTGGAGATCGGCATCGTACAGCGCAAGCGTCTCGCCGTAGTGGACCCGGAGCCCCCTGGTCTCAAGTGCGACCTCTGACGGGTCGAACTGCTCGACATAACGCTCACCGAGGTTGGTCGTGAGGTCTGCTGTGCTGGTGCCGGTTGATGGCGTGGTCGACTCAAGATTAGCTGCTATGACACGGCCTCCGATCCAGCCTCAGGTCTTATGAACACGATTAGTACCTCTTCTGGTAGCGGTTGCGAATCCAGATGGCGACGGAGTTCATCGACAAAAGGACTGCGAGTAAGACGATGATCCCGGCAGAAGCGACCGCCTGGAATCCGGGTTGGGGCAGTGACACCCAGTTAAAGATCTGAACCGGGAGCACAGTGAATCGGTCGTTGGGAGATGTCGGGATGAAAGTTAGGAACACCAGCGAGCTGATCATCAGCATCGGGGCGGCCTCGCCGACGGCGCGTGAGAGCGCCAGGATGATGCCGCTCATGATCCCCGGGATTGCCTGTGGCAGCACTACGGTCTTGACCACCTGCCAACGGTTTGCGCCAAGCGCGAACGCGGCATCACGGAACTCGTTCGGGACGGCCTTGATTGCTTCTTGAGACACGATGATGACGATCGGCAGGATCAACAGCGTCATCGTGAGCGACCCTGCGAGGACGGACCGGTCTAACGCAAAGGCCTGAACGAAGAGCGCCAGCCCAAGGATTCCGTAGATGATAGACGGAACACCGGCAAGGTTTGCGATGTTGAGCTGGACCAGCCGTGTCGCCCAGTTATCCGGGGCGAACTCCTCGAGAAAGATCGCAGTTCCTACGCCGATGGGTATGGCAAATGCGGCGGTGCCGACCGTTATCCAGATGGTGCCAAACAGCGCAGCCCGGATACCGGATTCTTCGGCATGCCTTGATGGATAGCTGTTGATGAAGCTGAAATCGAGTGTGCCAAGTCCGTCGGTGAGCACGTCGACGACCAGCGCACCCAGGCCGAAGATGCCAATTGCGACCGAACCAAAGAATACGAAGAAGAAGAACCGGTCTCGCCACTTACGCCAGGGTGAACGCGCCGTCGCCGAACCACGCGGCGGAGTGGGGCCGGAGTAGCGAGGTCGAGTCACACTGGCGGCTATGGGGCTTGTTACCCGTGCTGAGCCGAGCGGCGCTTGTTTTTGCTCCATCAGTACCTCTCCGTGTACCGACGGACGATCCAGCGTCCGGCGATGTTCATCGCAAGTGTCATGAGGAAGAGCACGAGGGCGACGGCGAAGATCGTCTTGAAGACGAGCGTACCCTGTGGCGTCTCGCCAAGAGATACCTGGACGATGTAAGCGGTCATCGTCTGGATGCTCTCAAGCGGATTGATCGTGAGGTTCGGCGTAGCCCCGGCCGCGATGGTCACGATCAGCGTCTCGCCGATAGCCCGGGACAGGGCCAGGATGAAGGAAGCCACGATCCCCGGCAGTGCGGCGGGAAGGACAACCTTGACGGCGACCTCGAACCGCGTGGCCCCAAGTGCGTACGCAGCGTCCCGGAGCGGGCGAGGTACTGCCACCATGGCGTCCTCGCTCAGGGTAGAGACCATTGGCATAATCATGAGTCCCATCACCATGCCGGCGCTCAGGACGTTGAAGATCACTGGGATCGGCAGGACCGCCTGAAGTATCGGCGTCAGGAATGAGAGGGCGAAAAATCCGTAAACAACCGTCGGGATTCCCGCCAGGACCTCCAGAACCGGCTTGATGATCCGTCGTACCCGGTCTGGGGCGTATTCGGAGAGGTATATCGCAGCGCCGAGACCGAGTGTGAGCGCAACGACTCCGGCGATTCCGGCGGCGAGAAGCGTTCCAGCAATGAGCGGAAGTACGCCGAACGATTGTGGCGAAAAGAGGGGAGCCCACCGCGTCCCGGTGAGGAACTCCCAGACAGAGACGTCCTGGAAGAAACCGTAGCTCTCTCGTAAGAGGGTGAAGATGATGCCGACGGTCGTTAGCACGGAAACCGCAGTGGCGAGCACCAACAGCGCAACGACCACTATCTGCTCGATACGAGCCCGATTCCGAGCTTTACGGCGGGCTTCTATCGATGCCCTGAAGCCAGACTTCCCGGAATCCCCAGAATTCACAGGGTTACTGGACCCTGACCGATTTAGAGAAGCCAAATAAGGTTCCTCATTGACCAGTACCTGATTGAGCGGCGCTTACCGCCGTATTCAGGATGGCCCGGCCGTCGTTGTACTGGGACTCAGGAAGTGGCACGTAGCCAACCTCCAGGACCAGTTGGGTGGCATTGTCGAGATAGAAGTTCACGAACTCCACAACCTTTTCCTGCTCAAGCGCGTCGGTGTTCACGTAGATGAACATCGGCCGAGACAGGGGGGCGTAGGTACCGTCATTGATCGTTTTTGGAGATGGGTAGATGCATCCGGTCCCGGAGTCTACGGCAATCAACTTCAACAGGTCCGGGCTTGAAGAGTAGAACGCGTACCCGAAGTAACCCAGGGCGTTCTTGTCGCCGCCAACGCCCCGTATCAGGATGTTGTCGTCGGCGCTTGCTGAGTAGTCAGAGCGGCTGGCGTCTTCGTGGTGGACGATTGCCTCTGTGAAGTAGTCAAACGTCCCGGAATCGGTATCCGGCCCGTAGAGACGGAACTTGCTGTCGGGCAGTCCGGCGCGGACTTCGCTCCACCGGTTCACCTTGCTTGCCGGTTCCCATATCGCGCGTAACTCTTCGGTCGTCACGCATTCTAGGAACTCGTTAGAGGGATTGGCGACGATCGACAGGCCGTCAAAACCCACTGCGATCTCGATGAACTCGATCCCGTTCGCAATCGCCGTTTCGATCTCGATCGGCTTGATAGGTCTTGATGCGTTTGAGATGTCGGTCTCGCCGACAACGAAGCGTTTGAAGCCGCCACCGGTTCCCGATACGCCTACCGGGACCTGTACGTCTGGGTGGAACTTGCGGAACTCTTCGGCAACGGCCTGGGAGATCGGAAACACGGTACTTGAACCATCAATTTCGATGGTCCCGGCCAGCTGGGAATCGGTCGCCAGAAGTTCGGTACCGGGCTCGTTCATTCCGAGCGCGACGATCCCGACGATCAGGACGATCCCAATTGCAAGCGCGACGTAACGCGTAGGCAAGCTCTACCAGCTCCAAGATGCAGGTTCGGTTGGCGGGAGATTCGATGAGCGGAATCGCCGACTTCGCGACGACAGGCTCACGAGTAAAAATCTTTGGCTAGCATCCGCGCGAAGCTTTATTACCGCAGGACGAATTGTGTTAAACGACTGTTAAACCCCGTCAGCCTAGGGACAGAGTTAGCTTGAAACCTCGTCTGACGGCGTCTCGGACAGCGAATCTGGGTCTATCTCAAATCCTCTGGTCAGCGGGAACGACACGGTAAAAATCGATCCGCTGCCGGGCGCGCTCTCAACGCTTACATCACCATCATGTGCCTGTGCGATGTGCTTCACGATAGCCAGCCCGATCCCGGTCCCGCCGTCGCTTCTTGAGGAATCGACCTTGTAGAACCGCTCAAACACGTGCGGTACGTACTCGGTCTCGATGCCACGGCCGGTATCGGTCACCGAGAGCGCAACGCCTTCGGTCGTCCGTTTGATCGCCACATTCACGCGGTCGCCTTTGCCGGATGCATGGATGGCGTTGGAGACCAGATTGTCCACCACCTGGCTGACCATCGTGCGATCTGCGGTTATCGCCGGGACCTCGTCGCTCGTGTCTGTGGTGAGATCTACCCCCGCCAATTCGGCCACCAGCTGTAGTCGGTCGACCTCCTCCATCACAACCTCTTCCAGGCTGATCGGAGCAAGGTGCATCGGGGCCTGCCCTGTCTCCAGCCGGGACAGCTCTAGCATCTCCGTGATCATGTCCTCCATGCGGTGGACGTTGTCACCGATCCGGTCCAGAAACCCCTCGGCCGCTTCGGGATCGCTCAACGCTCCAAGCTGAAGTGTCTCCGCAGAGGCACGTATTGCCGCTAGAGGCGTGCGTAGCTCGTGAGAGGCGTTTGTGACGAACTCGGTCCTCGTTACGTCTACACGGCGTAACTCCGTCAGGTCGTTCAAAAGAACCAGCGATCGGCTCATGGTGCGGGCCGGCTCATCGACCAGGGCTTCATTTGTCAGCGGGACGGCCTCGATGTTGAGAAGCCGCCTTGAACCGAGCAGTTCCGCCTGGCCATGTGCTGTCGTGCGCTCGTTCACGGAATCGTTGATGACCCTGAGTACCTCATGGTCACGGTTGAGTGTCACCATGCGATCACCGGATCGGAACTCGTGAGGGGCATCCAGCATCACCAGAGCCGCCGGATTGGCCAGCTCAACGATGCCCTCTTCGTCGACGACCAGAACGCCGTCCGTCATCGTGTTCAGAATTGAAGAAAGACGGATGCGCTCAGAACCACCGGTTTCCAGAGCGGACCGAAGCCGGTCGATGAGATGGTTGAGCGATTCTGAGGCGTCTGCGACCTCGGACGGTCCGCCGATACCGGCCCGGGTTGTGTAATCACCTTCCACCGCCTTGTTTATGACCGCACTAAGGCGTGTGACGCCTTCAGTCAGGCGGCCTGAAAGTACCCAGGAGGAGGCGAGCCCAAGTATCGACACGATGATGACGGCGGTAATGACCGGTCCGGAATCCGCAGAAGCGCCACCGGCCGTCAGCCCGACCAGGATGGTGCCCGCAATAGCCAGCCCGGCCGAGACCAGTGCGATGCGCATTCTGAGATTGATGTATTTCATATCGTTACGGCTCGAACCTGTAGCCGACTCCCCGGGATGTGACCAGGCGCGTGGGGTGGGAAGGCTCTTTTTCGATCTTCATTCGTAACCATCGGATGTGGACGTCCACGGTCCGGGAATCGCCGAGATAGTCGTAACCCCAGACGTCGGAGAGCAGTGAGTCACGGGTGAACGGGCGACTTGGATGGGACGCCAGATAGGCCAGCAGATCAAACTCCCGATGACGTAGTTCTACCGGCTCGCCGTCTACCAGCACCTGTCGCCGACCAACGTCGATAGACAGGCCGTCGAACTCCATAAGCTCGGGCTGCTCTTCGTGGTGAGCCGCGGATCGGTCCATATCGATTCGACGTAGCGTGGAGGTGACCCGCGCCAGTAGTTCACGCATGCTGAACGGCTTCGTGATGTAGTCGTCCGCACCGACCTCTAATCCGACCACGCGGTCCAACTCGGTATCACGCGCAGTAAGCATTAGTATCGGCACAACGGACCCGCCCTGTCGCAGCGACCGGCAGATGTCCAGCCCGCTCATTCCCGGCAGCATCAGGTCAAGAAGCACAACGTCCGGGTTGCTGTCGCGAGCTAGCTCAAGACCGGCGATGCCGTCTTCAGCGGTATCGACCTCGTATCCCTCCGACACAAGGTTGTATCGGAGCGCTTCACGGAGGGTTGAGTCATCTTCGATGACCACGATCCTGCGGTTTTGAGAAGTCATATGGATAGGGCGTCAGGTTGCGTTAGCAAGATTAAAGGTTACGTGTAGGACGCACTCTCTTCGAACGGATAAAGGGGCGTTCTGCGGTGAGCATAGTCGAATGTCGATAAATCCGCAGAGGTAGCTCCGGGCGAGTTTACGAGGATCAACTGCGCGGCTATCGGTTCATATGCGGGGCGCGGAGACATTACGCCCTTTGCCACAACGATCTGGAAATCCTCAGGACGCACGCCGACCGAATAGTACTGCTCGATGCTCATGTTGCCGACACTTGTGGACACCAGAAGCAGCGTTTGACCGGAGTCACACTCGACCACAGCACAGCGGCCTTGATCGAAGAATGTCCACCCGGCGTGAACTGGTCCGTGGTCCTCAAACGCGCCGTCCGAGAGATTCCTTACCGTTCCTGTGACGGCAACCGGTTTTCCGTGCAGATCATCTGTCTTGCCTCCGACGTTGATATGCACCCGGCCGCCAATTCCCGCGGCGTCACACGAAGCGACAGCTTCCGTGTCACGTAGCGTCTGCAGGAAGCTATCGGCGCCCTGAGCGATCGCTTCTTCGAGGATCACAGTAGAGTCGCCGGAGCTACCCGCACCGATGTTGTCTCCCGCATCCAGCAAAACCACGGGCTTTGCGCTTGCCTCCAGGCCTTTGGCGACCGCGTCCGCAGGAGACAGTCCTATCTCCTCGGCAAACTCGACGCGCCGATCCCATGCGCGTTGCGCAATCCACCGGGCGAGACGTTGTGCCTCGTCCTTGGAAGATTGATGCAGCACGTAGGAGGCAAACCCCATCTCATCGACATCAGACCATGGATAGCCCTGTCCGATGCTCGCATGGAGGACCCCGGGTCGCCCTTGCACCTCAAGGAGATCGTCGATGATTCCCTTCATCGGATGATCGTTCGTGTTCTGGTGCATGATTCCGATAACCATCGGGGGCATCTCCAGCGCGTGTTCCGGGTGGATCTCGCCTGAGATCAAACGCATCAGCAGGTCACACGCTTCGTTCGCCCTTGGCAGCGCGTCCAGATGTGGGTTCGTGTGATAAATCACCAGCGCATCCGTCTCATCGGCCATTTGCTGTGACACGTTGGCGTGCAGATCCAGCGTCATCACCACCGGAACATCTGGCCCAACGACCTCACGGGTCCGACGGGCGATCTCGCCGTCCATATCTGGATACCGCTCGGATACCGCTGCGCCCATCTGGTTCAGGAGTACGCCATCGAATGGTCCCTGATCCTGCAGAGAGGCCAGCGACCCATCCACGAGTTGATCGAACGCATCTGCGCTGATCGTTCCGCCGGGATCGGTGGCCGCAAACAGTATCGGGATCAGGTCAAATCCAAGCCGGTCCGCTGCCTCAAAGTATCCCGAGAAGACGGTCTTGGCCCCGCGGTGCATCTCTTCGACGCGTGCTCCCCGTTGAATACCTTCACGTTGGAGTCCCGATCGTTGAAATGATTCAAACGTGGTTTTTCGAGACGAGAACGAGTTGGTCTCGTGATGGATGCCAAAGGCAGCAATGCGTGTCATGGTCCCGAACAATACCGGGAATTGCCGCAATACCCAAAGGCCGTTAACCGAATACCAACCAACTCATTCCTGATTTGTTACCGACTAAACGCAAGGAATGTGAAATAATGAGGTGGACTCTTTTAGAAAAATTCCTGTGTGCCGGGGCTACCCACGGGGTGCGTGTGCGAATGCCGACGTGGATTCACACAGACCTACGCATACAGACACGTAGAACGTACCCGACGTGTCCGTATGCACATCATGCGATCCTCATAGCCGATTCGGTACGATCAAATGGGTCCAGAATTAAACAATAGCGGCTATCAGTGACGGTCGTGGACGTGTTGGCTGGTAGCTATCGAGCCAAAAAAACCGACATGTTAGAAACTCTAGAAGGCATCATCTCCGCAGCCGAAACCACATGGTGGAAGGAGGAGGCCGCACGATCCGTGAAGACTCAGGCTGGCGCTCGGATTCAGGACATCGCAGATCGCTACGTTCCGGTGTACACCGTTGATCTGCTGAAGCTTGCCTAGCGAGACGTCGACCTGGCGACCACGGAGCCGACGCTTGAGGGCGTGCTGGAACGACGCCTGACGGCGACCGCGCTAATAGCTCGTAATGTATTTGCTGCGGTGACAGACCATCTCTGGCAGATCTACTACACTGGGGCTGCATCTGCGCCCGATCAAGGCAGCCAGGACGCCGCTTAGGCGTCCCGGCCGGCCTCGACCTAATCTGGGAATCTGGTTCTAGCTGCTGTAGCCGGAGAACTTTGCGACCCTGCGCGGTGCGATTATGTCTCGCACGCCCGGGTTCACACCGGCCATCGACCACTCGCCACGAAGCATGCTCGCTGCGTTCTGCCCAGCTCGGATCCGTGACAGCGTTGCGGAACGAGTCGATCCGCCCGCCGAGTGCGGAGTCCGTACAACGTTGGACATCGATAGAAGCGGGTTGTCTGCCGGGGTCGGCTCGGCCTCAAACACGTCCAGCCCTGCACCGGCGATCTCGCCGCTGTTGAGCGCTGCGATCAACGCCGCCTCATCCTGAACCTTGCCTCGGCAGGTGTTGATGAAGAAGGCGCTGCTTTTCATCGCCTTGAACTCGGCCTCGCCAAACAGCTTGTCCGTCTGCTTGTTGTGCGGGACGTGGACCGTTACGTAGTCCACCTGCTGCAGCAGCTCGATCAGGCTGTGCGCCTGCTCAACGCCGTGCTCCTTGGCAACCCACGGTGATACCCACGGGTCGTACACGACCGTGCGCATTCGCCACCCGGACATCTTCCGGTTAACCGCTCGACCAATGTTGCCGAATCCGACGATGCCAAGGGTGGCCTCATCGATCGGTGCCCGTCGGGCCAACATTGCCTGGTCCGCCCACTTGCCTTCGGTCATGATGCGGTCCGCAAAGGTGATCTGGCGGGCGACATCCAGGAGTAGTGCGCAGGCCTGGTCTGAGACCTCTTCCGCACACATACCTGCGCCGTTGGCGACCATGATGCCGTGCTCGGTGGCCGAGTCCACGTCCATGTGGTCAAAACCGTGGGAATAGACGATGACGCCTGCGCCCTGTTCCATCTCACGCAGCACTGAGTCCTGCATGGCAAAGCCACGGGCCAGAACTACATCAGCGTCTTTGACGGCCTCAATGGCCTCGCCCTCGCTGTCCGGGTTGATCTGGATGATCTCAACATCCAGCCCTTCAAGCTCGGCGCGTTCGTATGTAAGCGGGTCGTCTTCGGGTCCAAAGAAGACCACTTTCTGCTTTGCGTCTCCGGTAACCATGATTATTCGGGCTCCCTTTTCGGGCTGGTAGTAGGCGATAGATGGGTTGGGTGATGCGCCATGTTGCGCTCGGCCCGCCACTAGTTCAAGACAGGTCTGTCTAGGTTGCTGTGACGATATTGATTGCTTCTTCGCCCTCAAGCACTCGCTTGATGTTTGCGAAGGCGAACTCGGCTCGTCTCGGGAAGCTCTCCCGGGTCGGTCCGGCCACGTGACCGCTGACCACGATGTTGTCCAGCTCAAAGAGCGGGTTGTTCGCTTCAGCGGGCTCCGTCTCAAACACGTCGATTCCCGCGCCCCAGATCTTGCGCGCCTTCAGCGTCTCCACAAGTGCTGCCTGGTCTACCGTCGGGCCACGACTGGTGTTGATCAGAATTGCGGACTCCTTCATCAGCGCAAGTTCGCGCGTGCTGATGAAGTGATGGGTGGATTCCAGCAAAGGCACGTGGACCGTGACGATGTCGGACTCCGAGAGTAGTTCGTCCAGAGAGACAAGCTTTGCGCCGTACTTCTCTTCGAGCTCCGGCTTGGCCAGCACATCGTGATACAGAATGTTGCAGTTGAATCCCGTGAGCAGTCGCATCACTGTAGAGCCGATGTACCCGGCCCCGACGATGCCGACGGTCTTGCCGAGGATCTCAAAGGTTTCCATACCCCTTGCTCGTTCGGGGATCCAGCCGCCCTCACGGACCGAAACATCGACCCATGTCAGGTGACGGTACAGCGCAAGCGTGAGGGCGATGAACTGCTCCGCAACGCCTTCGGCGTTGGTGCCGCTGGCGGTGGCAACCGGAAGTCCCAGCTCACCTGTTAGCTGCATGTCGACTCCGTCGTAACCGGCTGATCCAAGCTGGTAAAGGCGAACGTTCTTGGCGGCGCGCAGCACAGCCTCTTTCGGCTTTGCGCCGAAAACGATCATCGCATCGGCGTCAGAGACCAGGTCTATCTGTTCCTGCTCGGACGATACCGATGCATCCATCATCGTTACGTCCCACCCGGCCGGGAAGAAATCGCGAGAGATGGTGGCCATGGGGCTCTCCGGCGGGATGAAGTAGGCGACCTTTGGCATATGGTGGTGTTTCTCCGGCTACTGGATTTGGCTATGGCTTCGACGATAATTTCGTAAATCGGGAGCGGCGGTATTCTAGCAAGCCGCGGCGGCCGGAGTATTACAACCGGTAGAACAACTTTCTCCCGGTGATATCCAGGCCGGTTTGGCCGCTGTGTTAGCGTGCCGCGATGGCTGCCGCAAACTCATGACCGGGAATACGTGGATTCTTGGTCGACTTCGACGAATTTCTGAAAGCTCATCCACAGAGCTGTTATCCATACGGTCGTTCCGTGCATATTTCCTTGGAAACCTGACCAACACGACAGGCGTCGAGATGCGGGTTATGGCCCAGTCGTGGTTAGGCGGATCGCAGGTAATGGTTGGCGCTGCGATCGGGCTCCGGTTCATACCGGCGATCATCATCGGGCTGATGGCCGGAGTCTGGGTTGATCGACTGGGCGGCAGGTTTGTATTGCTCTGGGAACGAGGCCTCCTCCTGGGGCTTGCGGCGGTAACCGCCGCACTGGTTCTGACCGACACCGTCACGGTCTGGCACGTAGTGCTGTTATCGGTAATTTCCAGCACGCTAATGTCGGCCGGAGCACCGGCCATGCATTCAATGGTGACTTATATTGTGCCGCGATCGTCACTACGTGCGGCCAACTCGCTCAATCAGTTGTCGATGAGTTCGGCCCGTATGTTGGGCCCGATGGGCGCAGGATTCTTACTTGCCGCCTATGGTCTGGGCTCCCCGTGGCTTGCGCTAATAGGTCTTTACGCAATCTCGGTCGCGGCGACCTGGACCCTGCCGAAATCTGAACCGAAGACGGATAGTGGTGAATCCGTTCTAGCGTCGATCAAGTCCGGCATCAAATATGTGAAGTCGGACCTGATCGTCAGGCGAATCATGTTGTTGGCATTTTCGGCGGTTTTCGCTGGAGCGATCACCCCGATTATTATCGTTTACGCAAGGGACAGGTTCGATGCTGGCGAGACCGGGCTCGGGATGATGATGGCGGCCGGGGTGATCGGGTCCGCAATTGGCGCTGGATTGATAGCCTCAATTGGCGGCCGGGCAAAAACCTGGATCACTATGTTGCTGACCGTGGCGACCTACTCTGCGGCCATGATCGTGTTCGGATTCTCGACCAACTTCCTGTTACCCCTGGTGATGGTATTTTTCACCGGAATCACCGCCGCAATATGGATCACCGTAGTGGTGACTCTGTTACAAACGGTCTCCGACCCGAAGATGCTGGGGCGGGTAATGTCACTGTATGTCCTGTCAATCCAGACCTTTTTCCTGAGTGCCATGATCGGCGCCTGGGTTGGACAGCAGATCGGGAACGACATAATGCTGGTTCTTGCCGGTGTGGGATTTTTTGGGATGCACGCAATTTTGATGGTTATGTCGCCAGCCCTGCGTAAGGTTTAACAGACACAGTGCTCGTGACATTTTCTTCGTTTATTGGCTCTGACTTCAGATATTCCTAACCTCAACTACTCCCAAGGACATCGGATTAATGGATCGCGACCAACTTTCGGCGATCGGCCTTAACTACCTGGCAGGACTGGGCGCGATACCTGCGACCTCGTACTACGAGAAGCCGGTAGCGGATTACATTTTGGCTCGATGTAATGACATCGGGGTCGACACGCAGATCGACCGGTACGGCAACATTCTTGCGACCATGCCGGGCCAGGATGCCGATGCCGACGGCATAGCGTTTGTCGCCCACATGGACCACCCGGGTTACGAGGCGACCTCGGCCGAAGATGATGGCGTACACGGTCACGGTCTTGGCGGACTGCCGCCGCAAGCTTACGAGTCCGGGGTCCGGGTGTTCTTC
>Ga0114999_10005063_pt1 | contig 15633 bp, 15 predicted proteins | sample ArcticOcean_MG_C_3_FD_89820 | JGI IMG/M metagenome (GOLD analysis project Ga0114999, IMG submission 89820) | Marine microbial communities from western Arctic Ocean - ArcticOcean_MG_CB8_126 | ecosystem: Environmental > Aquatic > Marine > Oceanic | place: Arctic Ocean: Canada Basin | collected...
ACATCGCCTCGACAGTCGCAGCGTCGACGAGTCCGGGAGGGCTTCCCCCCGAATTCGAATTGGCCAGACCCAGATCGGCTCGAAAAGCGTCTACTGCGGCGACGATCTCGTCGTCATAGAACTGCGAGCCGGGGCCCCGCTCGAGCGACTCTACGTCGCTGCGATAGAAGCCGAGCGCGTTCATGATCAGCTTGACCTGCCAAACGTCATTGCCCGAGTTCTGCTCCAGAATGCGGAAACCGAGCGTGCCCGAGATGGTTGAATAAATCCGGCGTAGCTCCGCGACCGGTGTCGGGTTCTCACACACGTTGATGTTGACGGTGAGTCCGTCGGCCCGGCGTGAGCGACCCTCTCGTGGGTCTGCCACGATGACTGCGGCCGACTGTAAACGGCCTAAGCGGCGATCTCCGCCCTCGGCCTGGCCTGCCGCCAGCGCTTCGATGAGTCGGTCGCCGAGGTGACGTCCGGACCCTTCGCTCGCCTCGAACGTGCCGGCCACTGCCGCCAGCACTTCTGGCCCCACCAGCACATTCCCCTGTGTGGCGTAGTTGAGGCCAGACCGGTGTCCCGCCCAGTCGCCAGGGCCGGTGCCGGTGTGTTGCGCCGATGAACCGTCCAAGGCGATCACCCCGATCTGGCGGCGCTCGAGTTGCTCGTCCGCGGCCGTTGCCCGGTCCAGGGCCTCTTGCGGGCTCACGCCCTGCTCGAGCATGTCGAGCAATTCTTCACCGTATGCGGTGCGGGTCGACGCTTGCGTCGCGACCGCGCCGACACCCACTCGCACCCATGGCACGCCGTTGCCGACGCAAGGGACCCGAGTCGTGACCGTTACCCCAGTCTCACCCGTAGCTGGGTCGACCGCGACGAGCGAGAACGTGTGGAAGACCAACTCGTTGCCCCATGCCACTGGCTCTTGAGCATCGAGCGGAGCGGAGGCGAAGGCGAGCATCCAGCCGAGTAACAAGACGGGCTTGAAGGAGAACGGCGCGAGCCCAAGGTCGGTGGCTGTTGGCGCGTCCATTACCGGCTCCCGGGATCGATGTCGGCAAACACGGCGCCATTGCCCTCGTAGTCGAAGGAGAGGACCTGGTACGGTTTCGGATTACGACTCTCCATTCCGGGCGATCCAGCCGGCATCCCAGGCACGGCGATACCGGCGAGGTCCGGGCGTTCGGTGAGTAGCCGCTTGCGCTGCTCAGCCGGCACATGCCCCTCGACTACGTACCCGTCCACGAGTGCTGTATGGCAGGAGATCATCGGCGTAGGCACGCCGGCGTCCATCTTGACCGTCATGAGGTCTGTGGTATTGCGCGCATCGACCGTGAAGCCGGCCGCTCTCAGGTGTTCGATCCACCCGTTGCAACACCCACACGTCGGTGTCTTGTAGACGAGCACCGAGGGTAGATCCGAAGAGCCTTCGGCGAGAAGCGGGAGCGGTTCTCCGGACTCGGCGGTTTCTGAGGCACCGCAAGCCGCCGCAAGGAGCATACAGATCAGGAGGGCTGGTCTCGAGAACTTCATCGATCACATCTTCCGTTTCGATGGGAGCAGTGGATCCGACGGACTCAAGTTATTGAAATCCGCCGACTAGGCCACTTCGTCGCGGACGGGCAACAGCCCAGCGCCCTAGTTCCGGCTGGCTGCCTCTGCCAGCATCCGGTCCAGCGCATCGCGATCGTACCACTGGCCCCGCAGCATTACGCCCAACGGCTGCCGAAGTCGTGAGAGATCCGCCAACGGGTTCTCGTCGAGCAGGATCAAGTCGGCCCTCGCGTTGCGGGTCACGGTGCCGAAGCTCGCGTCATCATCCACAAATTCACGCACGAAACGTCCAGCGTTACTCGTCGCCGCCTTGAGCGCTTCGAAGCGCGACAGGTCTTTGGCCAAGGCGTCGATCTCGTCGTGAAGAGAGAAGCCTGGGACCATGACTGGTTTCCCGGCGTCAGTGCCTGCCAGCATGCGGACGCCCGCTCTGCCGAGTGCGCGAAGCATCTGCTGGTTGAAAGCGAACATCCTGCGGATCTGCGGGCGGGTGGAAGGATCCTTTTCAGTATAGGCGTTCGCCTCGGCCCACCGGTCTCTCAGGGACTGCGGGGCGTAACTCGCGGCCTCGGACTGCAGTCTCGCCTCGAGCCCCGCCATGGTGCCCCACTGAGTCTCGTTGTTGCCGAAGGTCGAAACGCCAGGCGTCACCCAAGTGCGCGCGGCTGCGATCTCCGATGCGACACGCTCCAGATCCGAAGGATCCAGGGTAGGGAACCTTGCATAGATCAGTTCTTCGGCGTGCACGATGGATGCTTGGCCGCTCTCGAGCACCTCGTTGAGAGACAGGTTCCTCGGGGCGTGTCCGACGATCGGGATTCCGACGGAGTCGCCGACGTGGATGAGCCGTCCGTAGGCGTCTGCTGAGAGATCGCCGTGGACCTTTACGAAGTCGTACCCGAGCCGGGCCTGCTCCAATACGGCTTCTTCGGCTTGCGCTGGTGTTCCTACCCGAGGCGCGTTGGTGAAGGGGCCGGATGTGTACATCGTCGGGCCCAACACCTCTTCGGAGAGAATTCGGTCACGGAGTTCGAGGTGGCGTTGCTCTCCCTCCAAATTGAAGACCGTCGTGACGCCGTTCGCGACAAAGAGCTCAAGCCACTGCTCCGCATCTTCCTCCAAGTGCACGTGCGCATCGGTGAGCCCCGGCACCAGATACTTGCTACCGTCGCCGGGGATGATGAGCGCGCCTGGCGGTGGTTCGATTTGCCCGATCGGGCCGATGCCTCGCACGAAGCCGCCCTCGACGATCACGACCTGATTCCGGAGGACACCCTCCTGATCCATGGGGAGGACGTTCACGTTTACGAACGCCACCGTGCTGCCCTGGACCGCCGTGGTGACGGACCCTCCGCTGTCTGCGACTACACTCGGGTGCTTGGAGGCGTGCCCGTCCGGTCCGATGTGGACGAACAGGGTCCCTAGCGTACCGGCGACCAAGAGAAGGCCGGCGGTGTCTTTAGGCGTAAGCTTCATGCGTAAGCTTCATGCGTAAGCTTCATTCATGCCTGGTCGATGTCTTGGGTCGCCGAAGCTACCAAACATCCGCGTGATCGCCCAATGTGCTGTCGAGCCGTCAGCTCCCGATCAGCCGATGGTGTCGTGCTGCTGCGCGCGGGCATTCGCTTTCTCGACCGCTGACATTGCGCCTAGCACGCCGCTTGCTCCAGGCACCGGAAGACTTCCTAAGATGCTATCCTTTTTTGCCTGCGAGAGTGGCTCGGCTTCGGCCTGCGTTTCAGCCGAACCGCTGCCGCAAGCAGCGCCCGCGAGCAGAGCGACGGTGACGATTGCGAGTCTTTTCATTCGTTCCTCCAGCCAGTACATACCGAGTTCTTGGATTCGGGCTCCTGCTCAAACATACCCTTCTCGGTCGGAAACCCCGACATAAATTGTCGGCTCGATGGGCCAGAACTTGCAGCACCAACCTTGTACCAATCTTGCACGGGTGAACCAACACTGTCGTGTTTCGGACAGCCAAGACACTTTCGAAACACCACACTAGGACCGGGAAGAGGAGGATTCGATGCGTCATTTATCACGCTTGGCTGGGCTCCTGTGTGCGAGCCTCGTCGTAGCGAGCTGCGGAGGTGAGCCGGAGGTGCAGCTGCCTCCGCCTGAGCCAGAAGAGCCCGTGGTGGTGGACTTCATCCAGTCGGCTGTTTGGTCTCGGAATGGAGACCGGCTTGTGGTGGCGTGGCAGCAAGGGGAGCGATTTCGTCTGTACGGCGTGCTCGGTCCAGACACGACGGGCTCGGCGCTCGAGCCGGGAACGGGCTTACCCGTGTCGAACGGACCCGACCTAGCACCTACATGGTCGAAGGACGGGCTTTGGGTCGCGTTCAGCTCCACACGCGACGGCCAGTCGGAGATTTACCGAATGAGGCCCGACGGCATGCAGGTAGAGCGATTGACTGACGATCCGTCCGAAGATGCGGAACCGGCGTTTTCTCCCGACGGTCGCAGGCTCGCTTTCATCTCTGACCGCTCGGACGGAGTCCCCCGTCTTCACGTCATGGATGCGGACGGTTCCGACGTGAGGGTGGTCTCAAACGGTCCGGGTACGGAGCACCGGAGTCCGGAGTGGTCTCCGGACGGGACACGCCTGGCGGTTCAGGTCACCACGGAGGATGGTGCATACGTGTACGGGGCGAGCCCCGCTGGCGGGTGGGGAAGGGTCGAGGCGGGCACGTTGCCCTCGTGGGCACCCAATGGCGATAAGATTTACTACACTCGCAACGACTCCGTGCTGGTCACGCGCTCGAGCACCGGGGCGGTACGGCTGGTGCTTCCGGACGGTTTTGCCCCGCGGCCATCGCCGGATGGTCGTTGGCTAGCCTTCCTACGGGGTGAGTGGCCGACCTCAGCGCTTTACGTGTTGGACATGGAGACCGGTCTCGAGCTCAGGCTGACGCGCTAGGCGCCCCGAGCTTCCTTTATCGCCTGATCGGCCGTGAGCCAGGCGAGCGCGTGCAGTGGTACGGCGATCACGGCGACCACGATCGATTTGATGACGGGATCCACAAAGGCGTACGGGATGAATGCGGCGGTCCAGAACACGGTGCCGAAGAGTGCAAAGCTGCGCAGGATCCGGGGCGGAGATCCGGCCCATGCCAGCATGACTGCCGTGGATCCAGAGAACAGCAGCAATAAAGAGAACGAGACGCTGAACGCGCGAAACGTCGTCCACATGCTCGGCTGAAGCGGATCCAGTGAGTACGCCTGCTTCATCGCGTTCATCGCAAACTCCCGCTGCCCCAAGATCCCGTTCTCCAGAACGAAGGTCCACACGTGCACGCCCGTGTGCACGAGCCCCATGAGGACGAGCCATCCACCGGCTGCGTAGAGCCAGACGCGTGGACTACGAAGCATGGGAAGCCGGAACGTCGGAGGCGTTTCTATCCCACTCGGCGATGCGCTCGGCGAGTCGGAAGATGGAGAGCGGTGCTGACCCTTCCGCTTTGTTGTTGGCGATCACGAATACTCCTTTCTCGGCGATTGATGCGTCCAAGGCAGCTACAGCGAGACGCTCTCTCGTGTCCGTGTCCTCATCGACCAGATCGTTGAAGGGTTCGTAGCGCTCCTTTGCGACCTCGTAGCGCAGACCTGAGTGTAACATCCAGCGCATGACGAGCGACGGTTGTTGGTAGGCCTGCACTGTGTCCAATTGTCGCTGGAGCGAAGCCATCGCGGGGTGCACGGAATAACAATGCGTCGCGCCAGTCGTTAGCAGCATCGTCGAGTACGAGTCGGTCAGGAATGCTGCGGTACGGAGCTCGATCGCATAAAGAGGACCCTTCGGAAGGGCGTCTAGGAATGCGTGCAGTCGGTCCACGAAAGCACCTCGTCCACCCACGAGATTTGGAGGGATCGGTGGGAACTGAAAGAGCAAGGGGCCAGCCTTCGTCCCGAGCCCATCCATCATGGGCCCGACGACCTCGTTCGCTGCGTACTGCGCGTCCATGAAAAGCGGGTTGGGTCCTCGAACGCCGTAGCCTTCTGGGTCCGTGGGCGACGTGAGAAGACGATCAGCCTTTACCAGAAACCTGAAATCCTTGGGCACCACGTCCGCATAGGCGCGGAACGCATCAGATGCGATCGATCGGTAAAACGTTCGGTCGAGTCCGACCGTGCGCAGGAGTGGGTGCTGCGCGTAAGCCACTAGTCCGTGCGCGGCAAGCGTCTTCTGAGATGCCCGACGGTCGTACACGATGCCTTCCCAGCCCGGAAAGCTCCAGGACGAGGTGCCCAAGCGCAGCTCGGTTGGCAGCTTGTGCGCGATCGCGGACAGTCGAGCGGGGTGCTCGGCGGCAGAGACGGGAGAGGCCGCTGGTCGCGGCGCTTCGTCGGGGAAGAGGCCGAGCTGTAGATCCATGGCCCACAATCTTCGCGCAACCTTTGACAAGGTGTAGTCATCTCAGATATGTATAAGTGGGAAATATAGTTGTGTCGTATGTATTAAGGAGTCCTGCGATGGCGGGCATTACTCCGCTCACGTACCAGATCCTGCTCGCGCTAGCCGACGGAGACGGGCACGGGTACGGCATCATCAAAGAAATCGAGCAACGCTCGGGTAGCGCCTCCGCGCCGAGCACTGGTGCGTTGTACCTCGCGCTACAGCGCATGGAAGGCGAGGGCCTCATCGAAGAGGCGCCACGCCGCCCTGAGGACGACGCCCGGAGGCGTTACTACCGGCTCAGTGCGAAGGGCCGTCAGCGCGCCGAGCAGGAGTCCACGCATTTGGCGGTCCTCGTGGCTGCTGCCCGTGACAAGAAGCTCATTGTGGGTGGCGCCTCGTGACTAAGTGGCTGGTAGAGACGTTGCTCGGATTCGCACCGATCGAGTTTCGGCGGAGTCACGGCGGGGAATTGCTCGCCGTGACTCCGCCGAGCGGGCTGCCGCGCAGAGGAATCCGTTGACCGGGGTGCTATTCGCGCTGCGTGAGGTGCTGGGAGCGCTGGTTTTGATCGTCCGGCTGCATGTCGGGCTCGGGGATGACAATCACAGGGAAGGGGGGGAGGCGACGATGTTCGAAACCACCACGCAGGACGTGCGCTTTGCGATTCGCACGCTGGCCCGCAGTCCTGGATTCACATGGGTTGCCGTGACGGTATTGGCGCTCGGATTGGAGCCAACACGGCAATCTTCTCGGCGGTGAATGCGTTTTTCTTCCGGCCTCTGCCCTTCGCGGATGCCGACCGGTTGGTAATGCTGTACGAGACCAATCCGGAGTTCGGTTGGGACGACGTGACCGCCGCACCGGCCAACATGTTCGACTGGCAGGAACAGGTAGAAGCGTTCGAGGATGTGTCGGCGTACTCGGAGTTCGCGAACGAGTACACGGCGTTCTAGGAGGGACAACCGTTGTTGATCACGGGCACTCAAGTGGTCCGCAACTTTTTCGCCACGCTTGGTGTGCCCCCGATCATGGGCTGCACCTTCCGCATGGAAGAGATTTGGGAGGGGCAGGACGACGACGTCGTCATCAGCCACGCTCTGTGGGTGAACTATTTCGGGTCCGACCCTGATGCGATCGGGAAGAGGATCGAGTTTGCGGCGGGAGACGCAGAAGTACTCGGGGTCATGCCCCCTGGCTTCCGGTTCCCGAGCGAGCAGATTCAGTTCTGGACCACGTACGGATGGGCGACGGGGGCCCGCAGTGAGACCTGGTTCCGGCGCGCCCACCTAGTGCGGGCATTTGCACGGTTGGCGCCGGATGTGAGTCAGGCGGAGGCCGACGCGCAGCTTCAGGTCGTCGTTCAGCGACTGCAAGAGGAATATCCGGAGACCAACCGCGTGATGGGTACGGGCATGACCCCGCTGCGGAATTTCCTCATCAAGGATATCCGGAGTCCGCAATGAGACCTTCGCGCGAGAGCACTTCCCGGCGGAGGATCCGATCGGGCAGAAATCAGCTTCTCGCAGCACGAGCCTGGCACGTTCCGCCCTCTAGGCCCTAGCTTGCACTTTGGACCAAGAGGGGGATTGGAACTCCCGTCGCGAGCGATGCCTCGCGGGACCTGCACTGTGGCAAGGACCAAAAGAAGAGCATGAACGTTGTCATGACCTGGATGATCGCCCTCGGCCTGCTGCTGGTTGGCCAGTCTGAGGTAGAAGGACCTGTCGTGCCAGCCGTAGACGTCCCGAGGGACTCCACGCTCAACGCGGTTGTCGACGAGTACTGTGTGCGCTGCCACAGCGATCGTCGGCTCACGGGGAACATGTCCCTGGAAGAGTTCGACGTGGCTTCACCTGAGAGCAACGGCCAGGTCTCCGAGAGGATTATCCACAAGCTCCGGGCAGGCATGATGCCGCCCGCCTCGGCGAGGCAGCCTCCTGAAGGGGTACTGGCTTCGTTGGCCGCCAGTCTCGAGGATCGCCTGGATGAATTGGCAGAGAAAAACCCGAACCCGGGGAACCGCACGTTCCAGCGCTTGAATCGCGCGGAGTACGAGGCTTCGATCCGGGACCTGTTCGCTTTGGACATCGATGCGTCGGCGTATCTGCCGACGGAGACGTTGAGCGACAACTTCGACAACATTTCTGACACACAGACGCTCTCGGCGACGCTCCTGGAGAGCTACATGCGGGCGGCCGCACAAGTGAGTCGTGAGGCCATGGGTGATGCGGCGGCGGCCCCGGCAACCGCGGTGTACAAGATTCCGAAAACGGCTTCGCAGGTCTTGCACATCGAGGGAACGCCCTTGGGTACCCGCGGAGGTGTCGCGGTTACGCACAACTTCCCGGCAGACGGCGATTACGTGTTCGAGCTCGACATGCACCCATCTCCCGACGGTCAGCTCTTCGGACATCCCATTGGGGCCCAGCAGGTCGAGGTTTCCCTGAACGGGGAGCGGATCGCCCTCCTCGATGTCGATCGCTTCATGACCGAGGGCGACCCCACGGGGCTCCGGATCGAGACGTCGCCTTTACACGTTCGAGCGGGCCCGCACCTCATCGCCGCTGCCTTTCTCATGGACGAAGAGGGGCCCGTTACGGACCTGATCACGCCGCTGGACTTCACGCTCGCGGACCCCAACATGGGCGTCGGCTACGGTGTGACCACCATGCCCCACATACGGGACCTCTCGATCAGCGGCCCGTTCACCGTGACCGGAGTGTCGGAGACCCCGGCGCGGCGACGCATCTTCAGCTGTCGCCCCACCTCGGTGGACGAAGAGCGTCCCTGCGCCGAAGAGATCATCACGAGCTTGGCCGAACAGGCCTTCCGTCGAGCGTTGGAGGGCAACGAGGTCAGTGAGTTGATGCCGTTCTTCGAGGAGGGACAACGCCAGGGCGGCTTCGAGATGGGCATCCGAGACGCGCTGTGGGCGATCCTCTCGAGCCCGAGGTTCATCTTCCGGCTCGAGCAGACGCCGGAAAATGTGCGGCCGGGTGAGGTTCATGAGCTCGACGACGCCGATCTGGCTTCCCGGCTTTCGTTCTTCCTGTGGGGCACGCCTCCCGACGAGGAACTCGTCGAGCTGGCCCGTAGAGGTCGACTAGCGAACGAGGACGAGTTGGAACGGCAGACTCGTCGCATGCTCGCGGATCCGCGCGCGGAGTCTCTCGCCACGCGGTTCGCGTCGCAGTGGTTGCGGCTACAGGATCTCGAGAAGGTGAACCCCGACGCCCAGCTCTATCCCTACTTCAACTACCAACTGAAGGAGGCGATGAAGCGGGAAACGCAGCTGCTCTTCCATCACATCGTTCAGGAAGATCGCAGCGTCATGGACCTGGTCGAGGCAGACTACACTTTTGTGAACGAGCAGCTCGCGGCCCACTACGGGATTCCCGGCGTGACCGGCAGTGAATTCCGCCGGGTAGACGTCGTGGACGAGAACCGGCGGGGCCTGCTGGGGCAGAGCAGCATCTTGATGATGACGTCACACGCGAACCGCACCTCGCCCGTGTTACGGGGAAAGTGGGTGATGGAAGTCCTGCTCGGCAGCCCGCCGCCGCCGCCGCCCCCAGGGGTCCCGGACTTGGATGAGACCGGCGATTCCGAGGGGGCTCGTCAGCTGACCACGCGTGAGCGCATGGAGAAGCACCGGGCGAGTCCGGCCTGTAACTCGTGTCACCGCGTGATCGACCCCATCGGGCTCGCGCTCGACAATTTCGACGTCACGGGTGCCTGGAGGATCAAGGAGAATCTGACGCCTATCGATCCGGCTGGCATCCTGTACGACGGCACGCCGATCTCGGGACCGGCAGGCCTCCGAAATTCGATCCTAGCACGTCCGACCGTTTTCAGACGAACGCTCGCCAGGAACCTGATGGCTTATGCGCTCGGTCGTAGGGTCGAGTACTACGATATGCCAACCATTCGAGCCATGGAGCGGGATGCGTTGGAGAACGAAGACCGCATGTCATCCTACATTTTGGGTGTGGTCCAGAGTCCCGCCTTCCGCATGAGTCGTGCGGTAGTGGAGACGGATTCCGGCTTGCAGAACTGAACCAGTAGAGCTCAACGAGAGAAGAAGACGATGTATCTGACAGGTAGCAGTATCCCGCGCCGCACTTTTCTCCGCGGCATGAGCGCGTCGGTGGCGCTTCCCTTTCTCGACGCGATGGTGCCCGTCGGACGTGGAGCGAAAGCTGCGCTCAAGGCAGTCGATGCCACCCGTTTCGTCGGGATCGAAATGGTGCACGGCGCGGCAGGGTGTAACGAGTGGGGCGCAACCCAGAATCTGTGGTCTCCGGCGAAGACCGGCTGTGACTTCGATCTGGCCCCGAGCTCACTCTCTCCTCTCGAGCCCTTCCGGGACTATCTGACGATCGTCAGCAACACAGACGTCGCCGGGGCGGAGGCTGAGATCCCCAGGGAGATCGGTGGGGATCACTTTCGCTCCAGCGCGGTGTTCCTGACGCAGGGGCACCCCAAGCAGACCGAAGGTTCGGACGTGTTGGTAGGAACGTCCATGGACCAGATATACGCGCAGCGATTTGGCCAGGATACACCGATCCCGTCGCTTCAGCTGTGCATAGAAAACGTCGATCAGGCCGGCGGGTGCGCATACGGCTATGCATGCGTCTACACCGACACGGTGAGTTGGTCGGGTCCGTCCGAGCCTTTGCCCATGATCCGGGATCCGCGAGTCGCGTTCGATCAACTCTTCGGTCGCGGCGCAACAGCTGGGGACCGCGCGCAGCGCAGGAGAACCGAGCGCAGCATTCTCGACTATGTGCAACGCGATCTGGCCAACATCAATCGGACTCTGGGAGCTGCCGATCGTGCGCGTATGGAGCGCTACCTGACCAATATCCGTGAGGTCGAGCGTCGCATTGAGATGGTGGAGAACCGCAACGAGAGCGGCGAGAAACGTGATCTTGCCGCTGCGCCCGCCGGCGTTCCGGACGATTACGGGGAACACGTCAAGCTCATGTTCGACCTGCAGGCCCTGGCCTTCGCATCGGACATCACCCGGGTCGTGACGTTCAAGACGAGCCGTGACGTATCGGGCAGGGTTTTCCCCGAGTCCGGCGTGGAGACGGGATTCCATGGCGCTTCGCATCACGGGGGCAATCCCGAGCGCGTCTTGGCGTTCAGTAAGATCAACCGATACCACATCAGCTTGATCCCGTATTTCCTGGAGCAGCTCGAGGGCCTCACGGAGGGTGACGCAAACCTTCTCGACAAGACGCTTATCGTCTGCGGATCGCCCATGGGTGATTCCAACCTGCACAACCATCGCAGGTGCCCGCTCTTCCTCGCCGGCGGGGCGAACGGAAGGCTCCCCAAAGGCGGACACCACCTCATGGCGCCCGACGGCACCCCGATGGCGAATGTGCTGCTCAGTGGGCTGCACATGCTGGGCATGGACGACGTCGAGCAACTGGGTAACAGCACCGGCGCGTTCTCCTTTCCATCCGAATCTTCGGCGGCCTAATGATGGAGAGGCGAGGCCGCGGCACCGGACTTCGTATCAACGTGGGCGTAGCCCTTGTGCTCTCACTCTTCATGACTGGGGGAGCTGCGGAGGCGCCTGTCGCGGACGCGGCACAGCGCGGCGACGTGGAACAGGTGAGAGACTTGCTCCGGCAAGGAGCAGACGTGAATGCGGCACAGGGCGATGGCATGAGCGCTCTTCATTGGGCCGCCACGATGGGACGTGCGGACATCGCCGATGTCCTGCTCTACGCTGGCGCCAATCCCGAGTCGACGACCAGGATGGGCGGATATACCGCGCTCCACCTGGCCAGTAAGGTCGGGCACGCTGAAGTGATCGACCGTCTGCTGGAAGGACGCGCGCGGGCCGAGACCGAAACATCGACCGGAGTGACCTCCCTACACTTTGCGGCGGCGTCCGGCAGGGTCGACGCGGTCGCCCCGTTGATCCGGCACGGGGCGGATATCGACGCTCGCGCGGGATCCGCCGAGCTGACCCCGCTCATGTGGGCTACGGCGTCCAACCGCGTCGAAGCCATGACCACGCTGTTGGACGCAGGCTCCGACGCAGCGCTCACGAGCGCGGTCGTCGACTACGTCGCGATATCCGCGCAGGATGGGCCGAAGCGGCAACTGCGCCGGCAATTGGTTGCGGCACAACGTCTGGCAGAAGAGGGTCCGCAGTCTGAGACCGTAGAGGAGCCCACCGAGGAAGGTGAGACCGAGGTCGCCGAAGAGGAGTCCTCTGAAGAGAGTGAGACCGAGGCGGCCGAAGAGAACGCTGACGAGGACGAACCGAGCAGCACCGAGGCCGAGCCGGCGGACGAAGACGAGGATGACGAAAGCGAAGAGCCCGAGGCGGAGGGCGAGCGGGCACTTTCCTACAACGATCTGGTGGGTGTCGAGGGTGGCTTCACGGCGCTGCACTACGCGTCGCGCGACGGGTACGTCGAGGCGGCGCACCTTTTGTTGGCGCGTGGAGGTGACATCAACCAGGGGACCGCGGGGGACGGAACCAGTCCGTTGCTGATGGCCACGATCAACGGAAATTTCGACCTCGCGATGAGCTTCCTCGAGATGGGAGCGGATCCCAACCAGGTCGCGGAAGACGGCGCGGCGCCTCTGTTTACGGCGCTCAACCGGCGCTGGGGGCCGAAGGCCGCATATCCGCAGCCGTCGGCCTTCCGGCAACAACAGACCGACTATCTCGACCTGATGACTGCGCTGATCGATGCCGGGGCTGATGTGAACCAGCGAACCGAGCGACACATCTGGTACACGTCGTTCAACTTCGACCAGTTGAATGTGAAGTTCGACGGAGCCACCGCGTTCTGGCGTGCGGCCTACGCGACCGATGTGTTGGCGATGAAGCTCCTCATCGAGGCTGGCGCGGATCCCAGTATGCCGACTCGGAAGGTCCCGGCGCGGAGATTCGGCTTCGGGCGCAGGGGCGGGGGCGGCGCCCAGGAGGACCTTTCGGGACTGGAGCCAGTCCCCACCGGAGGGCCGGGTGTATGGCCGATCCACGCGGCGTCGGGTGTGGGGTATGGCGAGGGATTTGCCGCGAACTCACACTCTCATGCGCCTCAGAGTTGGCTGGCCGCAGTGGAGTACCTCGTCGAGCTCGGAGCTGACGTGAATGCGCGGGACCACAACGGCTACGCACCGGTCCATCACGCGGCCGCGCGAGGTGACAACGAGCTCATCCTGTACCTCGTGGGGCAGGGGGCCGATGTCTCGTCATTGAGCCGCCGAGGGGAGACTACGGTGGATATGGCCAATGGGCCGCGTCAGCGTGTGCAGCCGTTCCCACAAACCATCGCGCTGCTCGAGGGTCTCGGGGCCATGAACAACCACAACTGCCAGAGTTGCTGACCGGGGCGGGGTAGCTACGCGCCCGGCTAGACCGTTACCCCGTGCTCGACCTGGATCCGGACCACACATTCTTGATCAAGGTTACTGGTTCGGCCGCTGACGTAGTCGGCGCAGTGCGGGATCTCCCGAGACACGGGCGGAGTGACCAACGCGCTACACGGGGCGGACGTGGGCCGCTCATGGAGCGTCCCTCCTAGTCGTCCCCCTGAACCCCCTCCGAACCTCTTGGCAGCGCCTCGGGCGCCGGGTCGGGTTCCTCGGACTGTGCGTCGATACGTCGAAACCACTGGAACCAGAGGCTGCTCAGGGCACCTAGCACACGGGAGGGGCGTTTCGGCGAATGGTCGCCCCACCTGGCGTATCCGACCTCCGCCTTGTGGAGTTCCGCCCCACCGAGATCCGCTCCCCGGAGCTTCGCCTTGTAGAGATTGGTCTCCCGGAGGTCCGCGTTCGTGAGGTTCTCCCACCGGAGGTTGGCCTCGATGAGCTTCGCCCCGCTGAGGTTGGCGTCGCGGAGGTTCGCTTTGAGCAGGTTCGACAAGCTGAGATCAGCACCGCTGAGGTCAGCACCTCTGAGGTCCGCTCCACTGAAGTTCGCCCAACGAAGGTCAGCCTCGTCGAGCCTCGCGTGGCTGAGGTCTGCCCCGCTGAGGTCCGCATGACTGAGGTCCACCTTACTGAGGTTCGCTTCGACAAGCCTGGCCCCGGCGAGCTCGGCCCTGTGGAGGTTGGCCTCAGGGAGGCTCGCGAAGCTGAGATCCGCGTCGCAAAAATCCGTCCCGACGAGGGCAGCCCCGCTCAGATACGCCTTGTTGAGGTCGGTCTCGCCGAGGCTTGCCAGGCTGAGAACAGCTCCGCTTAGGCTCGCTCCGCTGAGGTCTGCCCCGGTGAGGTTCGCCTTGCTGAGGTTCGCTTCAATGAGCTTCGCCCCGCTGAGGTCGACCCGCACTCCCAGGTTGTTGGATCGCCAATCGTTCCAGGCATCAACCCCCGTCTCGAGCAACGCGAACTCTTCGGCGTTGGCCATCTATAGCGCCCAGCACCGCACGGGATCAGGCACGTTCTTCAGGGTGCGCTCCCCAAGGTCTTGAAGGGCGATATCGCTGAGCCCGTCACCTGCGTCCTGGGTCAACACCGTAGTCCATTCGGCCCGCGGAAGTTCGAGTCCTTTCCGCCGCTCTCGAATGAACGAGTACAGAAATGGGTAGACCCAATCGCTCACTTCGTTCACCGGAACGAAGAAGCTCGCTCCCTCTTCGTCTGTGCGGGCTATCCAACCGCCCCCCTCCAAGAGGGTCATCGCCCACGACGTCGCGGAGTCGGCGACTTCCCCACGCCTCAGACTCGTTGCGCTTCGATCGACGATCGCCGCGAGCGTCTGCTCGTCGTTCTGGAATTGGATGTATCGCTCATCGAAGCCGATTTGCGCGAGGCCCAAGGTAGAAAGCCTGTTCGCAGAGGACTCCGGGATCACGAACACGAACAGCGCGATAGCGGTCAGGATGGACACGAGGATCGACCCTTACCAAGGCGCACTAGCGGATCTTATCCGTCGCCCATGGCCCGGGGCGGCTTCGGAATTGGCGAAAGGGGTCAGCATGGTGCGCAACATGCGTGCGGGCGTGTTGCTCGGCAACCGAACGCCGTTCTGCCGGGAGTGGGTCCCGAAAAGGCGGGGTCAGGGTCTGGGCTGGTGAGCGGCGGTGTCAGAGTCTCGGGTAGACTGGGCGTGGCTCACTCAGGGCCCCCGAGACCAAGCGCTCGGAGACCCCTTTGTAAGACAGGGCGGCCGGCGCGCGGCCGGCTACCTCGCCTGGAACGTGATCGGGAAGGATACCCAGACGGGCGTGTTGACGTCCTGGTTCATTGCCGGAGTGAACTCGTAGACTTCGGCGACGGCTGAGGCTGCTTGATCGATGGCTGGGTGGCCCGAGCTCTTGTCGACTCGGACATCCTGGACGCGGCCATCCTCGTCGATGAAGAAGTACAGGCGCACCGTTCCGCCGATCCCCGCTTCGCGAAGCAGTGGCGGGTACTCACGCACCATGGCCTCGACCACTTCGCTGCGATTCAGGATCGAGGGCGCGACGGTGAAGGGCGTAAATTGGGGCTCAGACAACAACAGCGCTCGTTCAGCCGCGGCGGTCTCGCCAACTGAGGTCGAAGTCTCAACCTGATCTGACTTGTCATCTCGGAATATCGTCGGTAACGGGATGCGGCAGGCGGTAGCTACGGCTAGCATGCCGAGAACGGTGACTAGGGCCGCTGCGACGCGGCCCACAGTGCGGGTGGGCTGCGTCATGGCGACCAACCTCCTCTTGATGAAT
>Ga0114999_10005066_pt1 | contig 15631 bp, 17 predicted proteins | sample ArcticOcean_MG_C_3_FD_89820 | JGI IMG/M metagenome (GOLD analysis project Ga0114999, IMG submission 89820) | Marine microbial communities from western Arctic Ocean - ArcticOcean_MG_CB8_126 | ecosystem: Environmental > Aquatic > Marine > Oceanic | place: Arctic Ocean: Canada Basin | collected...
AACCTGGAGGAATTCAGGTCAGCCTCCAGGCATACAGCAGAGTCTGAGTTCGTGCGCTTCAGGCTCAACGGCTGGACAGCCACTCAGGACGCTTGGCTTCCTGCTGGGGTTTGGGCTGACTGCTATGATTCAGACAAGGCCCTGGAGGATGGTGACCGCATCATCATTGGCTTTGATGGTGCCTATGGTGGTGACTGTACTGCCCTAGTTGGAGTCAGAGTCTCCGACCTTCATATGGAGCCCTTGGCCCTCTGGGAGAATCCTGGGGAGAAGACCTGGCGCACTCCTATTGCTGCCGTGGAAGATGCCATCAGGGACCTCTGTGAGAGGTTCACTGTTCAGGAAGTTGTAGCTGACCCATACTTCTTCCAGGTCTCTCTCCAGAAGCTGGAGGATGAAGGCCTGCCCATTGTGGAGTTCCCTACCAATGGCACACGTATGGCCGGGCCCACCAAGACTTTCTTTGATGCAGTCCTTGACCAGGAACTGACCCACAATGGTGACCAGGCTCTGGCCCGCCATATCTCCAACACCCAACTCAAGCAGGACTCAAGAGGCTCCAGAATCACAAAGGAGTACCGCTCCAGCTCCAGGCATATTGACCTCACCATTGCTGCTGTCATAGCGCTGGGGAGAGCAAGGGCCTGGAGAGAGCAAGAGTCACCACCTGAGTCCAGGGTCATCCTCCTCTAGGAGCTTCTCTTGTCTGTACTTTCCAACCTCAGCTCCATGCTTGGAGTGGACCGCGTCCTGGAGCTGAGAGGCACCTCCACACCTATCTCCTTCAGTGATGTCTACGGCAGAGGGCTGGACCTGTTTGGTGGAGGCTCCAACACGGCTTCTGGTAAACCAGTCACCACCACCACTGCCCTGGAAGTCTCCACTGTCTTTGCTTGTGTGCGCATTCTCTCTGAGTCGGTTGCCACTCTGCCGCTTGACACAATGCGTCGGAACAATGGAATCCCTCAGCCAGTGAGGCCAAGGCCTGAGTGGCTCAGCTTCAACCAGGGACCCTGGAACAAGATTGAGATCTCGGGCATGATCATGATGTCTCTCCTTCTGGAGGGCAATGCCTACGTGGCCACAGTCAGGGACGGCATGGGAGTCATCCAGTGGCTTGATGTCCTGGACCCTGACAAGGTAACACCAAGTCGTAACAAGGATGGCACCATCTCCTTTGCTGTTCGGCAGGTCAATGGCTCTGAGGCTCACTTCTCCGAGATGGACATCAAGCTCATCAGAGGCATGATGCTGCCAGGCAGCCTCACTGGCCTCTCACCTATCAACTACGCCAGAGAGACCATTGGCCTCTCCAGGGCTGCCACCGAGTTCGGTGCTGCTTTCTTTGGTAATGGTGCTGTCCCTGGCTCCACCATTGAAGTGCCAAATGACCTCAGTGAGGTTGGAGCCAAGATTCTCAGGGACACTTGGGAGCAGGCCCACAGAGGAGTGGGCAACTCCTCCAGGCTGGCTGTCCTGACTGAGGGTGCTAAGTTCTCCAAGGTCACTGTCAACCCTGATGAGGCTCAGTTCCTCCAGACCAGAGAGTTTCAAGTCCCTGACATTGCCCGCTTCTATGGAGTCCCTCTCCATATGCTGGCCCAAGAAGGGCCTCAGCTTGGCTCCACCACTTCTGAGATAGGGCAGGCCTTTGTCCAGCATTCGCTGAGGCCTTGGATTGAACGCCTAGAGGCTGCCTTCACTGACCTCATGGCCCTTGATGAGACTATGCCATCTGGCACCTTTGTTAGGCTCAACGTGGACAGCCTCATGAGAGGCAACCACGCTGACCGCATCAGCACTTATTCAGTGGCAGTGACTCAGGGTATCTACACGATCAATGAGGTCAGGAAGTGGGAAGGTCTCAAGCCAGTTGAATGGGGAGACACTCCCATCTCTGTGCAGGTTCAGGAGGAAGAGGGAGCAGCCTCAGAGTCTGATGGTTCTGGTGGTGGCTCTCCTCAAGGTCCTTCTGAAGCTGAGACCAATGCTGCTGCCAACAAGGAGCTAGTTGCTGCCGTCCAGAAGATATATCTAGGAGTAGGCACTGTTGTCTCTGCCGATGAGGCCAGAGAAATCCTGAGTCGCATGGGAGCAGACCTGGAGGGCTCTCTCCCAGAGCCTGAGCCTGCTCCTTCCATAGTCCCTGAGGCTGATGAAGCTGAGCGGTCAGAGGAGGAAGACAATGAGTGAAGAAGTACGCAACCTGATGGAGCCAGTGGAGTTCAGGGCTGAGGGCAAGGCCCTCTTTGCCTATGGCTACGCTGCACGCTTCAACACCACCTCCCAGAATCTTGGAGGCTTTGTGGAGCGTATTGCTCCAGGGACCTTTGCCAAGACTCTCCAGGAGGCTGATGTCAGAGCACTCTTCAACCATGACCCCAATCTCCTGCTGGGTCGTAACAAGGTTGGCACTCTGACTCTGGCAGAGGACAGCACTGGTCTGGCCTATGAGGTTGAACTCCCTGACACCTCAGTTGGCAGAGACCTGGCTGTCCTCCTGGAGCGTGGTGACGTTTCTGGGTCTAGCTTTGGCTTCCGGACCATCACTGATGAGTGGGCTGAAACTGACTCAGGATTCCCTGAGCGCACACTCACAAGCGTTGCCTTGAGGGATGTTGGTCCTGTGACCTTCCCTGCTTACGTTGATGCAGACAGCGCTATTCGTTCACTGGCTGAGAGTCGCTCCTTGGATGTCAATGACCTCCTGGCAGCAGCCAAAGCCGACAAGCTCTCTGAAGCCCTCAGGGCTGAAGATGAAGAAGGATCTGAGACAGAGCAGGAAGAGGACCAGGCCACCCCTATCCTCATCCACCGCTCAGGGCTCATCTCCTGAGGACCAGGTCAACCCTATCCTCACCCTGAATCCGCAGGGCCATCCTGGTCCTCAACCCAACCTCACTGCCTGGAGGCAGACATCATGAGTGAAATTCACGTAGCAATACGCAGGGCCTTTGAGGCCCGACGCACCAACCAGGAAGCTCTCAAGGCTGTCTATGACGCTGCTGAGGGTCGAGCGTTGTCGGCTGATGAGAAGGTCAAAGAGGATGCCATCCTTGTTGACATGGCAGACCTGGCAGCCCGAGAGCTTGAGCTGGTTGACCTGGCTGAGAGCCAGAGCCGCTCTAGCGAGTACTTCGAGAAGTCCGCTGCTGCAGGTATCTCTAACGAGAAGCCTGTAGTTGAGGGTCGCAGCTTGCGTAGTGTCCTTCGGGACATTGGCAGCGGTGCAGCTGTTGGGCCGCATCATATCGAGCTTCGAGACGCTGTAACCTTGCAGGCCGGTTCGGCCACTGACGGCGCAGAGCTGTTGCAAACGGATCTGAGTTTCAATCTCGTCGACTATTTGCAGGCGTCCATTGGCTCGATGCGGGCTGGTAGCACAGTGATAACTACCAGCGGCGGGAACGCATTGGTGCTACCAACTGTTTCCTCGCACTCTACAATTTTGCTCGAAGGAGAAACGGACACAATTGCAAAAAGTGCACCACAACTTAGCTCCGTCCAGCTCGACAGTTATAAGTATGCCGTGCTAATTCAGGCGAGCCGTGAGCTTCTAGAGGACGCGGCTTTCCCGTTCGAGAATTTCTTGATCGAGCAGGCCACCGACGAAATCGGGCGTTTGGTCGGAACCGAGTATATTACTGGTTCCGGTTCTGGTGCTCCGCAGGGTATCGACTTGGCAACCACGCTGAGCGTAACGTCGGCCAGTACCACAGAGTGGACTGCCGACGAGCTCATATCGGTTTTTCACACGCTGACAGACCGCTACCGTGAACGTGCTGCTTGGATCATGAACGATGGAACCGTGCAGGAGCTTCGCTCTTTGAAGGATTCTTCGGGCCAGTATCTGTGGCAGCCAGGTCTATCTGCTGGACTTGTCGACACACTCTTCGGAAAAAAGGTCGTCACCGATAATGCGGTGATGGTCACTGCGACCGGAAATGAATCTCTCATATTCGGCGATCTGGCGCGAGCGTATACAATCCGACTCGTCGGCGGTCTCGATGTGTCGAGGTCTGATTCGTTCGCGTTCGACTCCGATCTGACTACGTGGCGCTTCGTTTTGCGAACCGATGGTGTGATCACCGATGAAAACGCTGTTGTCATTGGTCACAACGCCTAATGGGTGCGCGATCGAATAGCACCTATGCTGCGGGGAAAACGTTCACTGATCGTGAGGGAGTTTTTCATCCTTCAGCTCAAACCGTGAACACAATCACCACCGCTATCAATCGGACGCTCACTTCTGACGAAAGCGGCTCGACCGTTTTCGTCACTGCCGCCGACAAAATTATGACGCTGCCGGCTACACAGGCTGGCCTAACGTACACCTTCGTCCTCGGGAATGGCGGGTTGTCGTCTGGTACTGGGCTTTCAATTAGTCCAGCGGCTGCCGACGCAATCGACTCAAACGGCGATGACACCGACTTTGTGAACTCGGGCGCAACAGACACTGTTGGTGACTCTGTGACCGTGGTCGGCGATGGTGCCGGCGGTTGGTATGCAATGAATGTACAGGGAACCTGGACCTGATACAGGGCCAGCCCGACAAGAATGCGTGGGACCTTCGAGGCTCTTTGGAGCTTCGGAGGTCCCTGTATTCTGCTGTTTATGTCCTATATCTGAACTATTCGTCAAGTATCTCAGGATGGTCTGAGTCCTCCTGAGAGGCCTCCTACGAGGTTTGGACCCTGTTGGGTCGTACTCATCCCTCTCGATATTCTCCGCTGATTCTGAGACATAAGCCCTGGTCAGAGGCCATGAATTCTGACCCCATTCTGGGCCACTCAAGAGAGTGGCCACTCAACTCATCAGGCTGCTGGGTTGTAATTCTCTCCCTCACCTGCTAGGAGCCTCTATGGCATATACCACACTGGCAGTAGTCAGAGCAATGGAGGGCATGGAGGACGCCACTGCCTGGCCTGATGCCACGATCACTGAGTCAATTGCCTGGTCCACTCAACTCATTGATTGGTACACAGGAACCTCTTGGGAAGCCAAGGCCTTTGACATAACGATCAGTGGCTCAGGCACTGGGTCCATCAGACTGATTGATCCAACCACAGGCAGGAGAGTCCTCTTCCCTGTGACAGTCTCTTCCTCCACTGTGGATGCCGTAGGTCAGACTGTTTCCTCCTGGGCTCTCTTCCCTGAGGGCATCATTGTCAGAGACTCAGGCACCTTCACCTATACCCATCCGGGCAACAACGTCAACCTCGTTGGTACTGCCGGAGCGACCACCACAATCCCTGATGACCTGGCCTTCTGCGCCAGGACCATCTCTCGCCAGTATTGTTTGGACTTGATCAGCAGGGTTGATGATCGTGCTGTGATGATGACGAACGACTTTGGAACCATCAGGCTCTCTCAACCAGGTCGCCTCTACCCGACAGGTATGCCTGCTGTTGACGCAATCTTGAACCGACGCAAGCAGCGTGGACCTGTGGTGGCATAATGGCAGGTACTACAGCTGCGGCCCTGAAGACAGCCTTGAAGACTGCCATGGCTGCTGACGTCGGGCTGGTCAACATCCCCATCTCCTATGGTGACCCTGGTGACCTTGGGAGAACAGAACATATCTGGATGGGCGCTGCCGAGGAAGGCTCCTCTGAGCCTACAGGCATGAGATCCTCCAGGAAGCGCAGGGAGGAAGAGTATGTCTTTGATGTGGTGGTTGAGGTCTCTTCCAAGGCCAGGCCAGAGTCCAATGAGGCCAGGGCGGTTGTCCTGGGTACCATCATTGAGGAGCTGATTGCTGATGATCCCAAGATCAGCAACACCACCAACCTTCTCTGGGTCATGCTGGACAGCTTTGAGCTGGATACCACTGAGCTGAGTGAAGGTCCACGCACCGTGTTCACCTTGACCCTGAGAGCTAAAGGGAGACTCCTTTGAAATACACCTATCAAGGTGGTAGAGCCCACCTGGATGTCAAGCTTCCCAATGGCCGCTGGTTGTGCGTTGCTAGGGGAGACACTGTTGAAGTCAATACTGCTGAGGCTAAGGCCTTGGCAGACCTACCAGGCTGGTCAAAGAAGGCCAGCCAATCCACCACCACTGAGTCCTTGGAGGACTGAATCATGGCATCCATTCTTGACGTGGCCATCCTTCTCGGCAAGGAGAGCACCTACGGCACACCAGCCACTCTCTCTGATGCCTTTGAGGGCAAGGCCGACACCTATCAGAAGGTGCATGAATACATAGACTCCATTGGCTTCAGAGGCGGCATGGAGACTTTGAGGTCTGACAGACGCAACGCCATAGCAATGGGAGGAGAGGGTTCGCTCGAGCTCGACATTCTCACGACCGGCTGGGGTTTCCTTCTCCAGGCCATGCTTGGCTCAGTTAGTGGACCCACTCAAATTGCTGCCACAACTGCTTACAAGACCACAGCCACCTCCACTGCTGCTGATCCTGATGACTCCTTCACTGTGCAGATTCAGAGGGTTGACGCACTTGGTACCCTCCAGTCTTACACCCATCATGGTGGAGTCATCACTGGCTGGAGCCTCAAGCAAGATGTTGGTGGCCTCCTGGTAGCCAACTATGACTTTGACTTCGAGGACGTCGATACCAGCACCGGCAATGGCACTCCTGCCTACGCAGCAAGCAACTCTCCTTTTGACTGGACCATGGCTGCTTGCACTCTGGACAGTGTTGCCACTGACATTCAGAGCTTTGAGCTGACTGCTGACCTGGCTCTCAAGACTGACCGCCACTTCCTCAACGCAACCAGCCCTCTGAAGAAGCAACCCATCAGGACTGGTATGCCTGTCTATGAGGGTACCATAAGCCTGGAACATATCGGAGTGGTTGAGTACGCAGACTTTGTGGCTGGGACCATCATCCCTATCACAATGACCTGGACTGGAGCAGTCATCGAAAGCGCCGAGGTCGAAGAAGTTGTCATCACCTTGGCTGCTTGCCAATACACAGGCAATGAGCCTGTCTCCTCACTGACTGACACTCCTGTCTCTACGCTGCCCTTCAAAGTTCTGGACAATGGCACTGCCGCTGCCGTGGTCATTGAATACACCTCTGTTGATACAGCACTCTGAGGTTTTTGATGGCTAGACCATTGATGACAGTAAAGGTGGATGGTGCCAAGCAGCTCAGACGCATTGCCAAAAAGGTCTCCAAGGAGGAATCCAAGGAGGCCCTGAAGCGTGGCCACAAGGAGGCTGCTGAGGTTGTATCCAACAAAGCCAAGGCACTTGTACCAGTTGAGTCTGGTGCTCTCAAGAGGAGCATCAGGCCTCTGGGCAGCCAGGCTGCTGCCAAGGTCAGGGCTGGCAACGGGACCAATGTTCCTTACGCTGGCGTGGTCCACTATGGCAACCCTCATGTCAGAACCAAGTCAAATCCCTTCCTCACCAAAGCAGTAGCTAAGAAATACCCAGAAGTGAGAAGAATCATTGAAGGTCTTTATCGAGACCTGGCCAAGAAGTTGGCCACCACCAGACGCTGACAAGGAGCGCACCCTATGAGTGATTTAGATATTGATCATCTTGAGCTTGACTTGGATGACTTGACCATTGGAGAGATGGAGGACATTGAGGACATCATTGATGCTCCCATTGATTCTCTGACTGACCCCACTGCCAAGAAGGCCAAGACCTTGAGGGCTCTGGCCTTCATAGCTGCCAGACGCACTCACCCTGACATCAAGCTGGGTGACCTGGATAACGTCAAGCTTAGTGTCCTCGGCGGTGGTGAGGAGCCTGACCCTTCTTGAAGGAGCGGACCCTCCTAAGGGCTGCCCTCTGTCGGGAGTATCACCTGACCTGGGCTGACACCTCAACCCTGAGACTCTGGGAAGTCAGGGTCTTGGTTGGTCAATTAGAGGAGGAGAACCGCTCAAGAGAGCAAGCAGACAAGCAGCAGTCCAAGGCTGCCAAGAGACCAAGCAGCCCAGGAACCAAGATGGTTCCAGTCATGACCTGAGGAAGTTGACCCATGGCCAAGCCCATCACCATTAAGGTCACTGGAGATGACTCAGGATTCAAGCGCACAATGCGTGGAGTCAATGGGTCACTTGGTGGCCTTGAGCGCAATGTTGGTAAGATGGTCGCCAGAGTTGGCGCTCTCCTTGCTGGGATAGGCATTGCCAAGGTTGGCTTGGACTCCATCAGGATGGCCTCTGATATAGAGGAGGCCATGTCCAAGGTTGGGGTGGTCTTTGGAGAGTTGTCTAATGGTGTCATTGCTGACAGCCAGGCAGCAGCCAGAGCCCTTGGTATCAACCAGGCTAACTATCTGACCTACACCTCCAACATTGGTGCTGCTCTGGGCGCTGCTGGTGCCACTGCCAAAGAGGTCAGTGACCTCTCCACTGGTGCTGTCAAGACCTTTGCTGACATGGCCTCCTTCCACAATGCTGAGGTGGCTGATGTCTCCCTGGCTTGGGAGTCAGCAATGAGGGGAAGCTTTGAACCCATTCAAAAGTTCATGCCCTTTATCACTAACGAGTTCCTCCTGAACTATGCTAAGATCAACGGCATCATTGATGACAGTGTCACCAAGCTGGATGTCCACACTAGGGCCATCACTCTCCAGGCCATTGCTATGGATGAAGAGTTGAACCCTGCCCTGGATGACTTTGCTGAGACTCAGGGCGGAGCAGCCAACCAGGGACGCATCCTCTCTGCCCAGTTTGACAACCTCAAAGGACGCATTGGCTCAGCCCTCCTCCCTGCTGTCACTGCCCTGGCTGTCTATTTCAATGACGAACTCCTGCCAGCTTTGGCTGATGCGTGGGACTGGCTCAAAGAGAAGCTCACTCCTGTCTTTGGATTCCTAAAGGACATGGTCAAAGATCATGTCATCCCTGCCCTAGAGCGCTTCTGGGAGTGGGTAGGTCCCAAGCTCGTTCAGGCTGCCGAATGGGGCAAGGAAAAGGTCATCCTCTTGGTCGAGGCCATCGAGGATATTGTTGTCTGGCTCTGGGACAAAGGAGTCATCAAGGCCCTTGGTGAGTTCATTGCTGCCGTGGGGGAGGCAATACCTGACGCCATTGAGCTGGGAGTTGCTGCCATCGAGAGCCTGGTCGGGTGGTTCAAGGAGCATGATGAAGCCCTTGGAGCCTTGACGGCGGCCATGGTTGCCTTTGGCATATTCATGGCCACCAAGTTTGTCATCCAGATGGCCATAGCAACGGCAGCAGTCTTGACTCAGGTCACTGCCAACATTTCTCTGCTGGCTACCTGGATAGCTATCAATGCCCCCATCATTCTCATCATTGCTGCTATTGCTCTTTTGGCTGCTGGCTTTATCTGGGCTTATCAGAACGTGGACTGGTTCAGAGCTTCAGTTGACGCAGTGGTCAAATTCATCCTTGGCACCTTCTGGCCCAAGCTCAAGGAGGTGGCTGCCTGGTTGTCTGACAACTTTGTCACCATCCTTGAAGTTGTGGGCAGGGTCATTGCTGCCACCTTGACTGGTGGCATGAGTGAGGCGGTCATATGGATGATCAAGCACAGAGACTCTATCAAGGACCTCGCCACTGGGATGATTGAATGGTTCAAGGATCTTCCTAGCAAGATGACCGGCGCTGTTGCTGGCTTGTGGGATGGCCTCAAGAGTGGCTTGGTCGATACGCTCAACTGGATCATCGGCAAGTACAACACGCTAGCTAGCAAGATTCCTGGCGTGGGAGAGATCGGTCTCATCGGATCTGGTAGGCGTGCTCAGAAGTCCTTCTATGCCCTTGGCACTGCTAGTTTTGCTGGTGGTCAGGCCATGGTTGGAGAGAGAGGCCCTGAGCTGGTCACCCTTCCCAAGGGCTCCAGAATTGAACCCAACCATGGAGCTGGCATGAGTGCAGCAGCTGGCAACATCACTGTCAACGTGGCCACCAACGCTGACCCCTTTGAAATAGGCAGAGAGATAGCTTGGAAGCTGTCCATGGGAGGAGTCTGACATGGCACTTGGAGACTTAGTGACAGCAGACTGGGAGGCTGAATATCAGTCCTTTGCCTTTGGTGGAGACAGTGCCTTTGCCCTGGCTCAACTGGATGGGATTGTCAGCCTGCCTGATGTCAACTCTGGAGACAGTGGCAGGCTTATCAGGCATGGCCTCCATGCTGGAGATGACTACCTGACAGGTCGTACGGTGACTATCACCATGGAAGTCTATGGAGCCACTGACGCTGCCCTGGAGACATCCATCCAGAATCTCCTCACTGCCTTCAAGCCTGGTGAGTCTGAGTCAGGCCTGGTCTTCCAAATTCCTGGCGTGGCCAACGGCAACAAGTTTCTGCTTTGGTCGAGGCCACGTCGGCGCTCGGTTCCGATTAACTTGGAGTGGTTCCACAGGGTCCCTGTCATCACCATTGAGATGGCAGCCACTGATCCCAGACTCTATGCAGCTGCCGAGTCCACTCAAGGACTTGGCCTCCCCACTGCTGGTGGAGGCATGGAGTTCAATGAGGTCCCCAACATCACCTTTGGCACCACCTCCACTGGCGGTGAAGAGACCCTGAACAACGCTGGCACCTTCAAGACTTCTCCAGTCTTCAAGATCACAGGCCCTGTCACTGACCCCAGGCTGGTCAATGTCACTGCTGGCAAGACCTTCCACTGGGAGGGTACTGTGTCCTCTGGTGACTTCCTCCTGGTGGACATGGGTACCAGGACTGTCCTGCTCAATGGCACTGCCAGCAGATATTCAGGACTCACTGGAGCCAGTGAGTTCTGGGACCTTAGCCCTGGTGACAGCTCTGTCCAATACAGAGCTGCTGCATATACCGCTTCAACCGCAACCGCCACTTGGCGCTCAGCGTGGGTCTGAGCAAGCAACCCTTTGAGGAGTCATCATGACTGCACAGAATCCCGCCATATTCATCCAGTCTGAGAGCCATCCGGCTGAGGACGTGCGCCGCATGTTCTCGGCGCTGCTGGGCGGTGACGATAGAGGCGGTATAGGTCGGGCGTCTCACCTTCTGGTGTCCGAGTCTGGCACTCCAGCCATGACTATTTCCGTGGCATCCGGAAGCGTGTGGCTTCCGGGTAGCGAGGCAACTTATCAGGGCATGTACTATTGTGAGAATCGCGGCACCACTAGCTTGGCCATTGCCGCCGCTGACGCCAGCAATCCACGCAAGGATCTAGTTGTCGCCAGAGTCGAGGACTCCGCCTACTCGGGCAGCACAAACGCATGGGCGCTAGCGATCGTGTCGGGCACTCCGGCTGGTTCTCCCGCTGAGCCCACCGCCCCAGCCAACTCGATCACGCTCGCTCTGGTTGACGTGCCGGCGAGCGACACAGCGATCACTAACAGCCAGATCACTGACCGCCGGATCATCTCCGCTAAAGGCAAGGCAAGCCAAGGCATCGTCACCACTACTAGCGCTTCCCGACCGTCTAGCCCGGACGAGGGCGACGTGATCTACGAGACGAACACAAACAGCCTTCTGGCTTACGACGGCGCAGCCTGGGAAGCGTTCGCCGATGATGACACGCTCCACTTTGACACAGCGAATAACAGAGTAGGTATCGCGAATGCCGTGCCGTCGTACCCTCTGTCAGTGACAGGGACCGCTCAGGCTAACGGGTTCAGTGTGTCTTCATCTATAGCCAGTGTGTATCATGCAGGGTCGCTAGGTTACACCGACGCCAATCACGGGATGTTGTTCAGACCGCCACGGGTCGGTGGCTCGCAGGCTTACGCTTTCCAAGACTACGCGGGCACTAGCAATCTGTGGGAGGTGACGGACGCAGGTATTTCGAACTTCAGAGGCTCAGGTACAAGCGCCGCATACAACGACGGCGGGACATGGGGGACGATCTCCGACGCACGCCTCAAGACTATCACCGAGAGAATTACTGACAGCAACTACCTTGCCAAGCTGAACAAGTTCGACTTGGTCAAGTACGTCTTAGACAGAGAGTTCACTCGGGTGGAAGCCATCGGGGAGGAGCTAGACAACCAGGAAACTACCTGGGAGATTACAGACAGAGAGATACCCAGTTATGAGATGCTCGGTGCTGTAGCGCAGGAGGTCCAAGAGTTCGCTCCTGGTCTCGTTGATGAGAGCGACGTGAATGGGCAGCTTCAAATCAAGACAAGTGTGCTCACGTGGATGCTTGTCGGAGCAGTCCAGGAGTTGTCCGCGAAGCTAGACGAGCAGGCAGCAGTTAGCGCATCGCTAGAAGCAAGGATCAGCAAGCTGGAGGACTGATGACGACCTGGAGAATTATCTACACAGACCTCAAAGCAGGCACTGTCCTGGGTGAGCTCCCTGCTCAGAGCTTCAGCTTCACTGATGCCCTCAACGGGGATGGCAGCTTTGTTGTCACCACTCCACTGGTGACCACCACTCCAACTGGCAGGCTCACAAATGATGCCAGTGCTATCCAGCTCAACGTGGCTGAACTCCAAGAAGGAGGCACTGCTATCTACTTCCAGAGGGACAACGCTGTCCTTTGGGGAGGCATTGTCTGGGGGGTCTCTGCTGACGTGGGTGCCAACCTCCTCAACATTGAGGGCATGGGCTTCCTCTCATACTTCAGACGCAGATATATCAGAGTGGACACCACTTGGTCAGCCACTGACCAGCTGAATATTGCCAGGGCTCTCATCGACAATGCCCAGGCAGTTCCTGAGGGCTCCATCGGCATGAGCACCTCTGAGACTCAGACCGCTGGTGTCACAAGGGACAGGACCTTCAAGGGCTATGAACGCAAGGAAGTTGCTGAGGCTCTGGTCCAGCTTGCCAGTGTGGACAATGGGTTTGACTTCCGGTTTGACTCCTTCAGGGATGGTTCTGGAGACATCCAGACAGAGTTCAGGACCACCTACCCTGCCCAGGGTAGACGCACTGAGATAGTCTTTGAGCTTGGCACCAATGTCCAGCTCCTCAATTATCGCAGCCATGGCGGATCATTGACAAACACCACTGATGCCATTGGAGCCGGTGACGGCAATGACCTCCTGGTGAGGACAGCTCACAATCCAGACAGCCTCCTGGACAGACCTCTCCTCGAATCAGTGCTGTCTCTGTCCTCTGTCTCTGTGGAGGCCACTCTGGATGAGCACGCTGCCAGGGCAATCACCAGAGGCAGCTCCACCATCAAGACTCTCTCAGTTGCGGTCTTCCCTGATGAAGTGCCAAAGTTAGGGTCATATGTTGTGGGAGACCAGATTAAGATCAAGGGCTCCTATGGTTACATAAGCCTCAACGACTTCTACAGAATTACGTCCATAGGGGCTGCTGTCTCTCCTGATAGGGCAGAAGTTGCCACTCTCTCAATGACAGCCAGTGAGGTCTTCTGATGCTCGACCCAGCTTTACCACACTCTCTGGAAGATGAGATAATCAGCCTGAAGCGCAGGCTGGCAGCGTTGGAGCGTAGCCCTCAGCTGCTCAGCTCCTCCATTGAGGGTGGAGCGTTACGCATCCTCGATGAGAGTGGCAATGAGATTGTCAGCTTGGGTGAGTACGCAGCTGGCTACCATGGCATACGAGTCAAGGACACTTCAGGCAATGAGATTGTTGTGGCTGGAGAATTCGCTGGCGCCACTGTCGATGAGCTTGGCTTCAGAGTCCGCAACGCTGCCGGGTATTCTGTGGCAAAGTTCGCTGACGGTAAAGGCGTCGGTATCCCTCAACGTTCACATCCTTGGCGATTGGGTCCAGCTGGTACGCTGTTCTCGACTTCGTCGGCATCGTTCGTTAAAGTTTATGACGCCCGAATTTGGGCGCTAGACGCTGACGCCATGCAGTCGTCGCTGATAGTGACTCTCAACGCTGCGGACACTGCTGAGCTTTACATAAAAATCGAGGGTTCCACCCAAACCGATACTGTGTCTATGCCCGGCAGCACTCGGACACAATGGACCGTGGACCTGAAGTGGGACCACGCACACACGTTAGGCGCCGGACCGTTCAACATTGGGGTGTACGCTCGCCGCAGCGCAGGCTCTACCGCTGACATAAATGTGTATGAGCCTCGCGGTCTGGCTCTCTGCGACGTGGAAGCAGTCACAGCTACTACCGGCGGGCTAGTGGCTGGAGCATGACTGTATCTGATTGGCTGCTCCTGTGTGTCCCTGTGGTTGTGGCCCTGATAGCTGCGGTACCACTTCTGAAGAACGCTAGCAACATGAAGGCAGAGCTACGGCGAGACTCCGCAAGGAGTGAGGTCGTAGCGATGATCAAAGGCTTGACTGTAGGTTTGGCGAGGCTCGAAACTTCGATAGATAAGATCGATGCCTACTGCGAAGATCTGCACGATAAGGTGACCGCTCTATCTATAAAGGTAGCGGTTGATGAAGCTAGAATTAGACACCTTGAGGAGCTGTTCCCATGAGATGGATGTCCTTTGAGCCTGTGAGGCTCTACGCCATAGCCACTGCCATCATGTCAGTGGTGGCCCATTACAACCCAGACATCCCCACTGCCCTCTGGCTGATGGTGGTTGGTGCTGTCCTGGGAACTGGTGAGGCTGTCAGGGCCAAGACTGTGCCGCTGGCTGACGTTGTCATCTTTGAGGACATCGTGGCTGCCACCTCTGCCTTCTTGGATGAGGACTCTGAGATGGAGTGACCTCCACCAGGTTCATCCTGGAGAGAACTAGTTAGCCCTGAGGGCCCTGTCACCACTCACCAGAGTGAAGGCAGGGCCCTCTTTGCGTTGTAACCCATGACGTTATGACGATACAGAGATGATTTTTGGTCTCTACCGAATTCTATAATTATCTCTTTTTGGTAGAGACCTCATAATGACCTCTCTATCGTCATAACGTCATGGGTTCAGAGAGGTTGGCATTGCTCCTCAGGCTGATACAGTGTTGGACATGACCCGCACGCAGGCCAGCTCAACCACCACCACCATCAAAGAAGAGACAGCAGCGCACAGTCTCAGCCCATTCTGGGCCGGGCGTCGCCGTAGCGCTGAGGAGGTGTCTTGATGCTCCCTCTACTTATGGGTCTTATCGTTCTGTCCACGATCCTTTGGGTCAAATAGCAGCCATGAGTTCCAGCTGAGGACTCGGTACGGGGCCTGAAGAAAGTTTCGGGTTTCTTCTACCTGACGTTGGTTTCGTACCACTCACTGTGTACGGTTATCTACATGGAACCCACCACACACATCAACAGCGCAGGCCAAACCTGGACCCAGTGGAGAGAAGCTCTTGACTTCTCGAACCTCCCCGACCCAGACGTGACCTATGTCGGCAACGAGACTGACCGCAGCGGATACTACGGTTACCTGGAGAACGCTTTCGAGCAGGACTCCTTCTTCTGGGCGGGCGAATGGGACGCAGCCCAGCTACACGATGGATGCCTAGGCCACATCGACTCTGAAGACCACCGATGAACAACACAGCAACACCAGACATCTACCGGGCGGAAGAGGACCTCGCCCTAGGTGCCGTCGGGGGTAGGACCTCGCCCTAGGGCTCTAGGAACCCTCCGGCTTCGGTCGGGGGGTTTCTTTCGCTTTGGTGGGAAAGTTTCGGGTTTCTTTCGTGTCGAGGTTGGTGTTGGTGTGTGGTGCCTATATAGTTCTATACATGAACACCACACGCACCGCCCACCAGCACCCCACCAAGACAGTCGGCATGGATCGCCCAGCATGTGCAGGGTCCGGCGAAATCCACAGCGGTCTCTGCTCAGTCTGCAACCGGGC
>Ga0114999_10005068_pt1 | contig 15625 bp, 17 predicted proteins | sample ArcticOcean_MG_C_3_FD_89820 | JGI IMG/M metagenome (GOLD analysis project Ga0114999, IMG submission 89820) | Marine microbial communities from western Arctic Ocean - ArcticOcean_MG_CB8_126 | ecosystem: Environmental > Aquatic > Marine > Oceanic | place: Arctic Ocean: Canada Basin | collected...
AGACGAGTTGGGGATTGTTGTTCGTTGCGGATACCCCGACCATCTGCCATGGAGGCACTTCTACGCGCAGACTCGGTGTCTGTGCTTCTGGGTAAAACGATTGGTGTCCTACCGGCTGATTCGCACACTCCGGTCAGCCGCCGAGGTGTGCGTTTGGTAGGACTATCGGTAGCTTCTGATGGATGGTGGGTTTGGTCAATGGCGGGATGGCGGAGGGTAGGGGTGGGGTGACTTAGTCGGCGTTGTCGGTACTATCGTCATGCCACGGCCGCCAGCCTTGCTCAAGGCGGTCGGCGTCGGAAGCGCGGTTGGTGGCGTGGTACGCGTCTGCGAGATTTTTGAGCGTAATAAGAGGGTGGGAATGCTCGGGGCTAAGTACTCGCTCCTGTATCTCTAGCGTCTTCTCGTGTGCCTCAATCGCCTGATCGGTTCTGCCTGCGTCCTGGTATGCGGCAGCAAGGTTGTTGCGGGACATTAGCGTGTCGGGATGCTCGGGGCCAAGTACTCGCTCCTGTATCTCTAGCGTCTTCTTGTGTGCCTCAATCGCCTCATCAGTTCTGCCTGCGTCCTGGTATGCGGCAGCAAGGTTGTTGCGGGATCCGAGCGTGTCGGGGTGCTCGGGGCCGAGTAACCGTTCCCGTATCTCTAGCGTCTTCTCGTGTGCTTCAATCGCCTCATCGGTTCTGCCTGCGTCCTGGTATGCGGCAGCAAGGTTGTTGCGGGATATTAGCGTGTCAGAATGCTCGGGGCCGAGTAACCGTTCCCGTATCTTCAGCGTCTCCTCGTGAAGATTGATCGCCTCATCCGTCCGGCCGACAGACCGGTATGCAACAGCAAGGTTGCTGCGGGATCCTAGCGTGTCGGGATGCTCGGGGCCGAGTCGATCCGTAAACACGACTACTAATTCTTCATGTATCGTCAAATTATCGTGATAACGGCCGAGCGAACTCATCCAGATTCCTGTGTTACCAATGATCGGGACAAAAGATAGGGGGATCGAATCCGGGTGGCGGTCTCTGATCGCTGAATGATCGCCTCAGCGTGGGCGATCTCATCGCGTGTCACCTGGTGATCAGAAAATCCGATATCGACAATTCTGTCCGACATGCGTTCTATCGTAGTGATCAACGAAGCGAACTCGTCCAGCGAACGAATCGCGGCTAAGTTGAGGGAGTGGACTCTGACCTGCTGTGTCTCTCTGTCAATGTTGAGGATGGAACGGTGCGCGCAGTGTTGAAGGAATTCCGTTCTATCTTCACCCGATGTTGCGGTGAGAGCGTCCTCTAGATCCAAAGGGATGGGGGCGTCGGCGAGGTAGCCAAGGTGGGCGAGTTGCTGTTGGGTGTCTGGCGGGAGGGACTGGATGTTCCCTGTGAGGGCCTGGTAGACACCTTCATCTCGGTCGACGGTAAAGCCGATGGCGTCCTGGAATATCTTGAGCTTTAGTGGATCCGGGGATTCCTCCAACCGCAGGAGAACCCCTGCTGGCTGCTCGTAGCATTCGCGAATCGGTTGCGCGACCGCTTCAATTGCCAGAGGGAGGCCGCCAACCACTTCAATAATTCCTTTGAATTCAGGCGTAGCGGCAGGGTTTCCAGACTTGCGGGCAAGGAGATCAACGCCATCATCGAGTTCAAGTGGCTTCACGTCCAATGCGGCGGCAATCGATATCGCTAACCCGGCGGCGGAAAGTTGAGAATCTCTCATGGTGAGGAGCAGCTTCCTACCTTCAAGGCGGCGGACGAGTTCTCCGACTTCTGGCATACCGGGTAGGTTGTCGAAGACGAGGAGATTTTCGGCGGGCAAGTTGGCTATGAGCAGGGCGATGTGAGATGCGAGTGCATCATCGTCAGGTGAGTCGGATTGCGGGATGTTGAAAAGGCCGGCGAGACTGGCGAGTGCGCGTGTGGGGCCTTCTGTCGCGTCGATCCAGATTCCGTTGAGCTTTTCGCGGATTGTGTACTCGGCAGCGAGCCTGGATTTGCCTGTGCTAGGACCGCCGGTGAGGATGAATGCCTGGTGATTGGCGAGGCCGTCTTTTATCTGCTGAAGGGCGTCGTCACGACCGACGAGATCATCGCCGATGGGCGCCGGGCGGCGCTCCCAGGATGTGCGGGCGGCGGTGTGATTGCTCTGGTGGCGAGCATTGGTACGACGTATTTCGCCGCGTGGTTGAACAATCAACGGAGAGCGGAGTCGATTCGGGTGGTTGTTTGCGCTGAGGTCGGGGCAATGAAGGACCGGGCCAAGCGTTACATCGGCGGGGACGCGCAGGCGGCGAGTTCGTCTGTGCCTATGCTAACGACTGTTGCCGATGACCTGGGATTCCTGACGGGAGAGCAGGCGGTGGCGTATCGGATGACCGTGACACTAGCGATGGAGTTTAAGGAGAACCCGACGGATGAGCGGGCAGATGCCTTACTGAAAGCGTGTGATCGGGCTCAAGAGGCGTTGGGCTGTCTGCCACACGGGCAATGAGTACGGGGCGCTGAAGAAGAACAGCCCCCTCACCCTAGCCCTCTCCCGGGGGGCGAGGGGAGTGCCTGCCGCACGGGCACCGCGAGATAGGTATTCGTCGGGGTGGTGAAGGTGCGGGCTGGAAGCCCGCACGACGGCCGATGCCCCTACAGCCGCTTGAACTTCTGGAGCCTCTGGCCTTCCAGGACTTCGCCTACGTAGAGGTCTCCGTGGGAGTCTGTCCAGATGCCGTGGGGGGCTATGAACATGCCCGGGTCGTGGGTTGGGAATCGGCCCCAGCGGGTGATTACGTTGCCGTGCAGGTCTGAGATGGAGATGCGATTGCGTAGCTCTGCGACGTAGGCGATGTCGTTGTTATCGACGTAGACGTCGGTTGGCTGGATGAAGTCTGGCCACGTTTCTACGTGCTTGGCGTCCAGATCGAACACCTGCACTCGGTGGTTCTCACGGTCGGCCACGTAGACAAGATCTTTGTGGATCCAGATGTTGTGCGGCAGGTTGAAGTCGCCGTCCCAGACGCCGCCTTCTCGTTCGGTCTGACCCCACGACCACTTGTACTCGCCTTCAGCGGTGAACACGTGGACGCGGTTGTTGCCGTAGCCGTCGGAGATATAGAGATCGCCGTTCGACGCTACTGTCACGTCGGTTGGCTTGTTGAACGGCTCGTTCTCATGCGGCTCATCGACCACACCCAGCGTGCGGATGTGCTCGCCAAATCGAGTGAAGTTCTTGACGGTGTGGTCTGAGGAGTCGGCCAGCCACAGGCTGCCGTCCTTGCCGAAGCACATTCCGTGGGCGCTTGGGAAGTGTCCTTCGCCAAACGAGCGCTGGAATTCGCCATCGCGGTTGAAGACAATGATGGGGTGCTCTGAGCGGTTGAATACGTAGACATCGTCATTTTCGTCCACGGCGACGGAGCCAACCTGAGTAAAGACCCAGCCATCGGGCAGTTTCGCCCAGTCCTCGACGAGTTCGTACCTGAAATCTCCGCTACCTACGATTACCGCCATCATAACCCTCATTTTTAGCTGTTAGGGATGAACATTCAGCGGCAGTCTAATCGCTAACCCGCCATAGCGCACGGTTTCACCAGGGCCCACGGTTTCAAGTAGCGATGCACGGATTCGGCCTACGTGGAATAATCGGCACAACATTTAAAAGGGAGCTTCGCATGCAGTTGGACGATCAGGTAGCAATCATCACAGGCGGCAGTAAAGGCATTGGACGGGCGATCGCCGAGTCGTACGCGGCTGAGGGATGCGCAGTGGTCATAGCGGCGCGGACTCAGAGTGATATCGACGCCGCGGTGAGCGCAATATCTTCTGTGGGCGGCAAGGCGCTTGGCGTGCAGTGTGATGTGTCTGATGAGGCGTCTGTGGCCAATCTGGTCGAGAAGACGCTGGCCGAGTTTGGGCGGCTGGATATTCTGGTGAACAACGCCGCCGCAATACACGGACCGATTCCGGCGGTAGAGCTGGATCTGGAAACGTGGCGAACGGTCATAGACGTGAACCTCACGGGCTCGTTCATCTGCGCAAAGGCGGTACTACCTCTCATGTATGAGCAGGGCAGCGGCAAGCTGATCAATATCTCCAGCATTGGTGGTCGTCACGGTGGTTGGGGGCGCGCTGCGTACCGCACTACTAAGGCCGGCCTGATCAACCTGACGGAGACGCTGGCAGCGGAGGGCAAGGAGCACGGCGTGGACGTGAATTGCATCTGTCCTGGCGGCACGGACACAGAGATGGTGCGTATCGCTTCAGGCGGGAACGTCAATCCAGACTGGGTTGCGGCGGAAGAGATCGCCACGGTTGCGCTGTTCCTGGCTGGCCCCGGTGCTTCTGCCATAACCGGAGAGTCTATCGACGTGTTCGGGAAGACGAATCCGCTGTTCGGCGGTCGGAATTTTGGAGAAGACACGGGTCACCGGGCGAAGTAACAAGGTATTCCTGCAGCTACCCGCTCTTCGCCAGTTCCTTGTCTCGCAGGATTCTGCGGAGGATCTTGCCTGATGGGTTCTTGGGGATCTCGTCCACGAATTCCACTTCGGAGATGCGCTTGAAGTTGGCTACTTTGCCTTTGACAAAGTGGATGATGTCATCGGGATCTGCGTTGTCATTGGCGGCTACTACGAACGCCTTCGGAATTTCGCCGGCCTCTTCTTCTGGCTTGCCGATTACGCAGGCGTCAGCCACGTCCGGGTGCTCCAACAAAATGCCTTCCAGCTCGGCTGGTGCGACCTGGAAGCCCTTGAACTTGATGAGCTCCTTCTTGCGGTCAGTAATCCACATTCGGCCGTCAGCATTTATGCGGACAATGTCGCCGGTGTGCAGCCAACCATCTGGCGTGAGCGTTTCGGCGGTGGCTTCCGCGTTCTTATAGTAGCCCTTCATCACCTGAGGTCCACGGACCAGCAACTCACCCTCTTCGCCCAATGGCACTTCTGTAACGCCATCTTCCAGGTCTACGACCCGTACCTCAGTATCGGCAAACGGCGTGCCAACTGAACCGAATTCGTACATCCCGTCCTCAGCGTAGTCGAGATGACTCACCGGTGACAGTTCTGTCATGCCATAGCCTTGAATCACGGTGCACCCAAGTACTTCAGATCCTCGGCGTTGCAATTCAGCCGACGATGGCGCGGCTGCCACAAGGCACCATCGCAGCGATGAGAGATCACGTGTAGCCAGGCCGGGATAGCTTGCCAGACCCAGAATCACGGGCGGTGCCATTGGCAAAATCGTCACGCGGTCGCGCTCTATGAGGTCCAGGAATGCCTCCATATCGAAGCGACCCATCACGGTGATCGTGGCTCCAGCAGCAATGGAGCTGATCATGAAAAACATGCCGTAGATGTGGAACATCGGGAGGAACAGCATGCCAACATCGTCGTGCTGGTAGATGGCGATCTCATCTCGGAGATTCATCTGCTGGACGTTGGCGCCAATGTTGAAGTGGCTCAGCATCACGCCTTTGCTGAGGCCGGTTGTGCCACTTGAGTACGGCAATGCGGCCAGATCGTTATCAGCGTCGATATCTACTCGTGGGAGATCACCTCTGGCTGATGCGATCACATCTTCAAACGTCTTTGCACCCGGTAGCGGACCGCCAAGAGAAATGGTTTCGCGGATGCCGCTGATCGATGGCCTTGCTAACCCGACCACTTGCTCCATTGCGGAGTGTGCAACAAGAATTGAGGTACCGCTATCGTTAATCTGGTGAGCAATCTCAAGCTCCCGATAGCTGGAATTCAGCGTGGTCACCACGGCGCCGGCCATCACGATGCCGAAAAATACCGGGGCAAACTCAGCGCAGTTTGGAGCGAACAGCGCGACGCGATCACCCTTCTGAACGCCCATCTCTGTGAGACCGATCGCGAACGACCGCGCCTGGTTGAGGATTTCGGCGTAGGTGACGCGACGGTCGCCGTCAATGATGGCAACCTTGTCAGGCCACTGGGCGGCCGCTCGTTCCAGATACACGTGAAGCGGAATCTGCTCGTAATTCGGGATCGATTCTCGGATTAGCGAGGGGCTCATTTATCACTCCAGTTAGCGATGATTTCGATGGAACGCCTACACCCAGCTCGCAGATGCCATCGTACCCACGGCGACTACGATGAATACGGTAGCGGTGCGCACAAACATTCTTGCCTGTCCACTCAAGGCCATACGCTCGGCCATTTCTTCTGGTCCCGGAGGCCCGTTTGCGGCGTCCACCATGGCCAGTATCTTTTTTGTCCGATTCCACGCTGCCAGACCGAACGCGTACCCAATTACCGATGTGACCAGGCCGAGTCCAATAGCCCAACCCCAGTCTGAGTCAAACAACTCTTCGAACGATTTGTCGGGGGTGCGATCAATCAGGATAAATCCAACAATGATCGTCACGCCTCCCAGAGAGAGGAGAACAGGGCTAATCACCCTACCAACGGAGACCATTACAGGGCCAGCGATTTCAGGGCCGAGCGCTCGAATTCTTGGCTCAACAACCCAGGCAAAAATAATGGCTCCACCAGCCCAAAGAACACCCGACACAATGTGGAGCAATCGCAAGACAATTACTTCTTCGTTCATCAAACCCCTCCATCATCACGACCGGCGTCACGAAGTACGTGAACGGCAGAATTATACCGATGGACGTACAATCCGGCGTCACACATCACGAAACAATCGGAACAATAAACGAACGAAAGTGGACGCATGAAGTACAGGCACCTTGGCAACTCCGGACTTGAAGTCTCAGAAATTGGGCTAGGCACCAACAACTTTGGTGGTCGGATGGACGCTGATCAGGCTGCCGGGGTTCTCAATGCAGCGATCGATCTTGGCATCAACCTGATCGACACCGCAGACATCTACTCCCACGGCCAGTCTGAGGACTACATTGGTCGCGCTCTTGGCGATAAGAGTGGCAAGCGAGAGTCTGTGATCATCGCAACCAAGTTTGGTATGGACTGGGAAGACGGTCCCCACGGCCAGGGCGGCTCCCGAAAGCACATCATGGACAGCGTGGAAGGCAGCCTCCAACGGCTCCAGATCGACTACATCGACCTCTACCAGTTCCACCGCCCGGACCCCAACACGCCAATCGAAGAGACGCTGAATGCGCTCGACGACCTGATTCGCGATGGCAAGGTGCGCTATATCGGCAACTCCAACTTCGCAGCGTGGCAGATAGCCGACGCATCGTGGACGGCCGCCAGAGAGCACCTCACGCAGTTCGTGAGCGCTCAGCCTGAGTACTCCATGCTGGTGCGTGAAATTGAAACCGAAATCATCCCCGCATGCGACCGCTTCGGGCTAGGCATCCTGCCGTACTTCCCGCTCGCAATGGGCGTCCTAACCGGCAAGTACAAGCGCGGTGCAGACGTTCTAGCAGGCACCCGCCTGTCGACGATGCCAGCCGCCCGTCAGGAGTCGAGGCTCAACGACGGCAACTTCAGCGTCATCGAAAAGCTAGAGCCATGGGCCAAAGACCACGGCCACACGCTGCTGGATCTGGCGTTTGCCTGGCAGCTCGCCACGCCAACCATTTCATCCGTAATAGCGGGTGCGTCAAACGCGGATCAGCTTGCGCAGAACGCTGCGGCAAGTGACTGGGTGCTGAGCGCGGATGAGAAGGCGGAAGTGGATGGGTTGTTGGACGGGTAGTTGTTAGGTTGATGGCTGGTGGCCGCGGGCAATTCGTGAATCGCCGCTACGGGTGGATTGTTTCGCTCCCAACTCTTGGTGGCGCAATAATGGCAGCATGGTCTCCAATATCGAAGACTGCCACGTCACCACTGCCACGTCACCACTGCCACCTCACCCCCCCATCCGCTAACCTAGCGGCCTCATGCCGAAATACATTCTCGCCATAGACCAAGGAACCACTAGTACGCGCGCTCTTATCTTTGATGATGAGGCGCGGGTGGTTGCGAGTGCTCAGAAGGAGTTGTCGCAGTCTTTTCCGGAGCCGGGGTGGGTTGAGCATGATCCGGAGGAGATCCTGCAGGCTACGTTGCGGGTGTGCCGGGAGGCGTTGGAGTCGGCGAAGCTATCGGCGAGCGATATTACGGCTGCAGCGATCGTGAACCAGCGCGAGACGACTGTGGTGTGGGAGCGTGCGACTGGCCGTGCGGTTGCAGATGCCATCGTGTGGCAGTGTCGACGGACCGCGAACCGGTGTGCGGAGCTCATCAACGATGGGCATCTGCGCGACATCAGCACTCGTACCGGGCTTGTTGTGGACGCCTACTTCTCTGCTACCAAGCTTGAGTGGTTGCTTGATCGAATTCCGAACGGCCGGCAGCGCGCCGAAGAAGGCGAGCTGTGCTTCGGCACCATCGACTCGTGGCTGCTGTTCAGGCTAACGGGCGGCGAGGTTCATGCCACCGATATCACCAACGCATCTCGCACCATGCTGCTGAACATCCACGATGGCCAGTGGGATGAGACGCTGCTAGACCTGTTCAACGTGCCGTACGAGATGCTTCCGGAGGTGCGGCCATCGGCGTTTGAGTTCGGCTCGATGTCGCCCGATCTGCTTGGCGCGCCAATCCCAATCAACGGCATGGCGGGTGACCAGCACGCGGCGCTGTTCGGGCAGGCCTGTTTCCGGACGGGCATGTCCAAATGCACCTACGGGACCGGCGCATTCCTGCTCACCAACACGGGGAATCGACCCGTGACGTCTGACTCTGGACTGCTGACCACCATTGCGTGGCAGACCGGTGGCAATCGGGACTACGCGCTTGAAGGCAGTATTTTCGCGACTGGCGCGACGGTGCAGTGGCTGCGAGACGGGTTGGGTGCAATCAACTCGGCAGCAGAGTCCGAAGCACTGGCGACCATGCTCGGCGACAACGAGGGCGTCTACTTCGTCCCGGCGTTCGTCGGTCTTGGCGCGCCGCATTGGGACCCCGATGCTCGAGGCACGATCACTGGCCTAACGCGCGGCTCAACGGCAGCGCACATAACCCGGGCAGCGCTGGAGTCGACGGCCTACCAGGTGCGAGAAGTGCTGGAGGCCATTGAGCGCGACTCTGGCCGAAAAAGTTCCGGTCCGCTACGGGTGGACGGCGGTCAGACGGAGAACGCGTTTCTGATGCAGTTCCAGGCCGATATCTTGGATCGCGAAATCGACGTCGCACCCATCCCGGACACCACGGCCCTCGGAGCCGCATTCCTCGCCGGCCTCACCGCCGGAGTGTGGGATGGCGAGGCCGATCTTGAAGCCACATGGTCCGCCTCCCACACCTACGAACCCCAGATGCGCTACACCCAGCGCAGCAGCCTCTACGAGGGCTGGCGACAGGCAGTGAAACAGGCGAGAGTGGGGCGAGCGGAGTAGGAGTAACTGTGCATCATATTCACGGAGATCATTGCGTGTGACTGGTTGAGACGATAAGTTTTGCAAATTGCACCCGGAACCAGATCGCAAGAACCGAGAGTTGAACTTGCCTCGTCACCAATACATCCTACTTTTTGTTCTTATCGCGGCAATTGGATTCCTGAGCGCGGAGATATTTTCCGAACGGACTGACATCGCACATGCTGCCGAGGAAGACCTCACCGTGAATATGTTTGATGAAAACGGAGATGTGCTCCAGTTTGGTCAGGTCTCCATATTTGATGCAGACGATAGTTCGGGCGACAGGGTGAGAGGCGAGTCCGCTGGCAGTGACGGAGTAGCGGTATTCGACAACATTGCCGGCAGTTTGATTGCAGGCAATGTTCTGATTATCGCTACTCAACTGAACGGTTACGCAATGTTCGCTACAACGTCAATTCCTGCCACGGTGAACATGTCTGCCTCCGGCCTGCCGTCGGTTGATCTGACGGTGCTCGATAAAGATGGGAGTCCGCTGGACGATGCGCAGATCAGCTTCGGCGCGCGTGCGGGCCGGTTTCCGGTTTAATGACGTGGCCAGGACCCCAGACGGTTCAGGAACGGTATCTGCCTTCATATCGCCAGGCACGTATCTGGTAGGGATCGAAGAAGATACGGATGATTTCTATGTGCTTTCTCACCAACACATATCATCGATCACAGTCACTCCTACAACGACCGCGATTGTCATAGACGCGAGGGAGCCGGGTGTGGGTTCGGTGACCGTTGATCTCGATGAGGTTGGCGGCCCGTGGAATACCCTCAGTCTGTCTCCATTGCCGCAAGACGATTTCTTTGCGGAGACTGTGTTCCCGCCTTCTGGCACCCCCGTTAATTTGAGCGCCGGCACCTACGACTATGTGACCGTCAACCTTGAAACTTTGACCAGCCTCTACAGGTTTGATTACAAATTTGAGCTCTTTCCCGGGCTTGTGATTAGCAACGGATCATCGGCAAGCAGTACGGTGGGATATTTGCGACGGTTTCTGCGCCATCATCGGCCACCTCCGGAGTCGCAGTAACTCTGGACCTTGGGTTGGAAGATGCCCACGGAAATCGCGTTAAATCGGTATCCCGGCGCAATATAGGCGGCTCAGGATTCGTTCCACTAAGCCCAACCCTGACGGTCAGTCATCCCTGTGCAGGCATAGTTCATTCCAGCACGGTGACGGGGAACTACGGTCCTACAAAATTGCTGCCTGTGTTGAACACCCCCGGCGACTACACCGTGTCACTTTCACTGCAAACTAATCTTGGGACGTCAACAGCAACAACGTCATTCGCGGTCACTGGAACTTCCACCTGCGGAGATTTGGATTTTGGTGATGCACCAGATCCCACGTACCCGTCGAAACTCGCCAGCGATGGTGCACGGCACACCGATCCGTCAGCGTTGTGGCTTGGGGCTACTTCAACCGCGGAGTCGGATTCGATGCAGACTGGTGACGCGGGGGATGATGGTCTACTTGGCAGTTTGCCTCTCAAGTTGTCATTCAGCCGATCGTCTACGGATACTCCCGGCTTCTATCACGTTCTGGTCGACAGGAATGACGATGGCGATTGGGATGACCCAGGAGAGCAGGAGCTACTGAACCGCTCGGTCGGTTGGTTCCTAAATCAGAGCCTGGGTGGAACTATGATCTGGCCAAGTATCGATCTCCCACTCAATGGATGGATCAGAATCACGATCACGGGCCAGGCGGTTCCATCAAACTGGAATGGGACCGGCGAATTTGCGGTGGGCGAATCGGAAGATTACTTCTGGCAGAGCCGCTCAACCCCAACAAAGATTTTGGTGACGCCCCTGATGGGCCATATCCGTCCCGGTTAACGAGCAACGGGATCCGACACTACTCACCGCGCTGGATAGGTCTGGGGAGCGGCGTAACCGTTGACCCTGATTCGCGACAGATCGATGCTGACACGGACGATGGTCTTATTTCGTTTGACCCACTAACCGTGCGACTATTCAACGATGGCTTGGACTCCCGTGATTTACGCGTCAATGTGCTGGTGGATGCGGATCAAAACGGAGCCTGGGACTCAGCAACCGAGTGGCTGGTTCAAAATGCTACGTCTACGCTACCCGCCTCAAGTACGAGCACGTTTGTTGCGACTGGAGTGACCGTTCCAGAGGGTAGCTGGGTTCGGATCACAGTGCCCCCCGCGATTCCGATCGAATCTCCTCCACTGGTTGACTACGATGGCCACGGGCAAGTGAACGGAGGTGAAACCGAGGACTGGTTCAATGGGTCGTCCGGCAGTTCCAGTTCAACCTCCGTCACTGGTTTTGTCACGCTCCAAGGTGTTACATCTTCAAGCAGTCTCGCCGCTATCGGGCCTATTGTGGTGGCTGAATCCCTCGATTCCCCTGCCAGCTCATCGGCAAGTGTGAATTCGAACGGCTCATTTGAGGTAACCGGACTGACAATTGGTAAGCGGTTCCAAATTGCGGCATCGGCATCAGGGTTCTTGATGTCTGAAATAGCCGAGATCACGCTTTCAGCTTCATCAACATCCCTTGCTCGGGTTGAGTTGCGTGCGGGTCTGGTTAATGCGGACAACGTGGTGTCGATACAGGACATCAGTGCTGCGGCTGCATCTTTCGGACAGATCGTGTCAGACCGAACTGATGACTCAGGACACATCGTGGACATGAACGGTGATGACATGGTCAATGTCCTCGATATATCCACAATCGCCTCCAACTTCGGTGCGGTGAGTCCGCAAGTCTGGCTCAACCCGTAGTTCCGATCAGCGGAGTAGGCTTGCCGCTGTAGTTGTCGGGTTCGTCGGACAGGGTTTGGAGGATCAGCGTGCAGCACATAATGCCGCCACCAACGGAGCAGCTTGCGTGGGTGATGGGGCCGTATCAGGAGCCTATCGCCAGGGCTGAGTCGGGGGAGACGTTTCAGGTATCGACTCTGGATGCATTTTCGAATCGGATTGATGCGACTGATATCGACCTGTCTACGGTGATTCAGCTTCCGTACGTGAACCCCTGCACCGGACCGATCTACGTTGAGGGGCGCAGAGGCTGGCGATACGCTGGCTGTGCGCAACGACGATATCCAACTGACACGCGATTACGCTGTGAGCTGCATCATTCCGGAGTTCGGCGGCCTCTGCGGAACGGTCTATACGAGGGTGCTGAACGAGCCTCTGGACCAGCGCATCCTGCTGCATCCCATCACGGACGAAGGCATGGTTCACGATCCGAATCTGAACATCCCACTGATCCCGATTGAGCCGTTCTACGGGACCATCGGTACATCGCCAACAACCCAGGCGATCTCCACGCTCTCACCCGGATTTCATGGCGGCAACATGGATGCGGCTGATGTGTGCGCGGGCAACACCATCTACCTGCCGGTGAACATCGAGGGCGCATCGCTGTATCTGGGCGACGGGCACGTCACGCAAGGCGACGCGGAGGTGTGCGGTGTGGCGCCGGAGGTGCCGACTACGGGTACGTTCACGGTCGAGTTGATCAAGGGCCGCCGCATCGAGACGCAGCGCATCGAGGGTGATGAGTTCATCATGTCCGTGGGCAGCGCGCGACCAATGGAAGACGCCGCGCGCATCGCCTTCTACGACCTCATCAGCTGGCTGGTGGCCGACCATGGCTTTGAGCGAATCGCCGCGTACCAACTCTGCTCCCAGGTAGCCCGCGTCAGAGTGGCGAATATGGTGGACGTCCTCTACTCAATCGTCGCCAAGTTCCCGAAGTGGTATTTGTTGGAAGCGTAGGGGAGACCGACTGGCTTCACCGAAATGTGCGCGCTGGTGTATGCTCCGGCCAGATTCTCTGGACTACTTTTTTAAGACATGAACACGATTTCAGCGGAGTAAGTAGATGTACGTTGGTACGCAGGTTGGGGCCAGGGGTGATTCAGACTTTGAGCAGTGGGCGCAGCTGGGCGTTGTAAACGTCTGTTCCGACCCGCCGGGCAGTCCGCATGAGTGGGTTGTTGACGACTTGAAGAACCACGTGGACAAGCTGGCTGGCTACGGAATCACTCTGGACATGATCCAGATCCCGCTAAGTTCAACCCCACTTGAAGTTAGCCAGTCGCCCAACGTGATGCTGGGCAAGAGTCCGGAACGGGATCGAGAGATCGAGTCGATTCAGAACATCATCCGCATGGCTGGTGAAGCTGGCATCCCAGCGGTCAAGTACAACATGAACATCATCGGTATCCCACGCTCAGAGCGTGAAGAGGGACGCGGCGGCTCCAGCAACTCCACGTTCCGCTGGGCCAAGATGGACCAGGACGCACCTCCGGGCATCGCTGGCGAGTTGAGCGTCGAAGAGAACTGGGAGCGAATCGACTATTTCCTTGAGCGAGTGGTCCCCGTTGCCGAAGAGGCGAAGGTTCGTCTCGCATGCCACCCCCACGATCCGTATACGCCGGACGGCTACATGGGCGTATCGCGGGTGCTGGGCACCATCGATGGCATGAAGAAGTTTGTGCAGATGCGTGAGAGCCCGTATCACGGCCTCAACTTCTGCCAGGGCACCGTCACCGAGATGCTCGACGATCCAGGCGAAGAGATATTTGACGTCATCCGCTGGTTCGGCTCACGCGAGAAGATATTCAACGTTCACTTCCGCAACATCCGTGGCCACAAGCTGGACTTCATGGAAGCGTTCCCTGACGAAGGCAGTATCGACTTCGTCAAGGCGATAAAGACGTACCAGGAGGTCGGCTACAAGTACATGCTCATGCCAGACCACGTGCCATGGATTTCCGGCGATGACGCGCAGGGCACCGCATTCGCATTCTGTTACGGCTACATCTCGGCGTTACTGCAATCGATCGGCGAGCCACGCAAGCAGGCATGGGTGACCAAAGGCCCGTAGTCGCACCCCACAGCATCAGGAGAATTTGACGCCATGTCAGACGAAGTTGTCTATCGATCAAACGTCCATATTGAGCGCGTTCGTGGCGCGCTCCGGAAGGCTACTGTGCCGGGGGAGGATGATCCCGTCTGGTTCAGTGTGCATTCTGAGGTGGCGGAGCACTACGGCGTTGAGCCGGGCGCACTGCCGGTCCATGCGACAACGCTGGACTACGTGGTTTCAGCTGCCGCTGGCTGACTAACTGGAACACTTGGCGGTGCCCTTGAGGCACGCGAAATTCCGGCGAACCCGGAGACCTACGGCTCAGACACAGTCGGCGAGATCGAAAAAGAAGGCAACGTCCTCGTGATCAGGAGGATTCACGTCGTCTACAAACTGAAGCTGAGCAACCCTGACAAACGGGAGGCGGCGGAACGCGCGCATCGTATCCATGCCGACAACTGTCCGGTCTATCGGTCAATCTACAAGGCGATCGATATTACGACTGAGTTGCAGATAGACAGCATAGCTGGCACTTAGAAGAGAGACCCAGGGAGTAAGCATGACGGGCGAGTAGACCTCACTACATAGCTGGTTTCCTACCTGAGTTTGAGGAGGTCTACATGTTCCCGAATAATTCGCCACTCGCCGATCGAGTGGCACTTGTAACTGGAGCCACGCGTCCACAGGGCATTGGCTTCGCGACTGCGAAGCGGCTGGCAGAGATGGGCGCGAGTCTCGGGATTCACTTGTTTGTTGAGTACGACAAGCGGCAGCCGTACTGGGATGGCAGCGCTGAAGTTGGCGAGCCACTGGCAAAGTCGCTGACGGAGGCTGGCCACAAGATTGCTCATTTCGAAGTCGATCTATCGCTCAAAGGCTCCTCTGAAGCTGTGTTTGTCGAGACACACAGGGCGTTTGAGCAAGTCGATATCCTCGTGCTCAACCACGCCGCCCATGTGAATCAGACGATAGGGCAACTCACAGATGACGATACCGACTACATCATGTCGGTCAACGTACGGGCTTCGCTCATGCTGATTCAGGAGTTCGCCAAACAGCGTGAGGCCGGGCCGGGTGGGCGCGTGATTATGATGACGTCAGGTCAGGATCTTGGCTCTATGCCCAAAGAGCTGGCGTACGCCGCATCGAAGGGTCCGATCGCTTCGATGACGGAGAGTTTGAGCGACGCGCTGATCAACCAGGGCATCACCGTGAACACGGTCAATCCTGGGCCAGTGGACACCGGCTACGCAACACCCAGCGAGCTCGAGGGCACGCGGTATCGGTTCCCGCAAGGCGAGTGGTGGCAACCGGATGATCCGGCTCGACTGATCGTATGGCTCTGCTCAGACGAGGCGCGCTGGGTGACGGGTCAGCAGATCAACACGGAGGGTGGGTTCCGGCGGGGCTAACTCGTCGAAATCAGAA
>Ga0114999_10005069_pt1 | contig 15622 bp, 15 predicted proteins | sample ArcticOcean_MG_C_3_FD_89820 | JGI IMG/M metagenome (GOLD analysis project Ga0114999, IMG submission 89820) | Marine microbial communities from western Arctic Ocean - ArcticOcean_MG_CB8_126 | ecosystem: Environmental > Aquatic > Marine > Oceanic | place: Arctic Ocean: Canada Basin | collected...
CAACTGGCCATCCTCACGCGTCTTCGATTTGCGCAGCAACAGCTCGATCTGAGAGCGGATGAGTTCCAGGTACCCGGCATCGCCTGTGAGCAACATGCAGCACTCAGACGCTATGGTGGAGGCCAGAAAAGCATTGCGCGCCGAGTTGCGACTGTTCCAGCCGTACCAACCACCCCACCATTGGCCGTTGCGGCGTTCGCCAATAATACCTGTGGGCCCAATGTTATCAGGGATGATGTCGTCGTTGGCCCGTATGCGCTCGATCCAGGCCTCGGTATAATCGAGGACCCACTGCTTGTACTTGTCTTCACCAGTGTAGAGGTAGGCGTTCGTCATCAACCCGGTGCAAGCCAGGTTGTCCGGGATATCGCCATGCAAGATCAACTCGTCGAAGAGCCGACAGACCTGCTCGCGCCGATCGTCGTCGTCGAACCACGCCTCTTCCAGGTCTTCGATCAACGGCCGCAGACTCGATCGCTGGGCATGGCCACGAGCCACCCCGCCGGGGTAGTAGATCGGATCCAGCGCTTTCTTGATGAATTCAAGCTCTTCGTGATGTTTGGGTCCGGTGCTGCCATGGAATGGGGACCGCATGATCCGGTGCTCGGCGTCGTAGTTGGGCGCCTGCGGGTTGTCGCCCAGGTACAGGTCGGCGAATCTTCGAGCCCGGTCGATGCTCTCGGATCGATTTGGGTCAACGAGCCCCAGACTGTAGAAGGACTGGTTGCCCTCCCCCATGTGAAACCAGTCGTCGTGTTTGTAGTACTCGTTGTGCAGTTCCGCTTTGTACTTCGGATGGGCGCCGGCGCCGTACAGAGGTGCTGCCGCATCGTCGTACAAACGGGTGACTCCATTCCACTGTGAAAAGGCCAGCTCGCCAATCCGATCGCTGCCACCGAGCGCGTAGAATAGTCCCCGATAGGAATGGGCCTCGTAGGCGTCATCCGCGTCCTGCACGTTGAGCGGTGTACCGTCCGGGCGGTCGTATTTTTGCGTCGCGTACTCCGTCGCCTCCCCCATAAAATCGATCAACTGCCGTTGCATCAGCGCCCAGGAGGGGGGTGCTTGGAGATTGAGCGCCTCAATAATGGTCGTCATGGTTGCTCCACCGTCATCAAACTTTCCGAGAGGGCGAAAAGGCAGGAGCCGCGATCGCCGCCAATCGAAGCGTGCCAGATGTCGCGGTCATACGGCTTCCCGTCGACGGCACGGCCGTTCAGTTCGATCGAGGATTCATCTGTAAAATGCAGCAGCGACGTCACGTAATTGCAGGGGCTGGCGCCGGGCCAGGGGCCAGCGGTTATGACGACCGGCTGAAGCTGCCTCCACGTCACGACGATCTCGTGATCAGCTGTCGAAATCGTCCACGATGGATTGCGGGCAATGTGTCCGCCCTGGGTGAAACTGGCGTCGATGACCGGTAGCTTCTCGTTGTAAGGCGGATGAGACGCATGGCGGCTGACCTCATCGACGACGAAATCGGCAACCACATGATCGGTCACACACAACCCCTTGAAGCCGTTGTCATTCTCGGGCTCTATAACCACGAAGGCGACGAAGCCGTGTCCGGCTTCGGTGTAGCGCATGTTGTAAAGGCTGACCATGCCGCTATCGGCGTCTTCACCTGGTCTGCGCAGATAGCTGATCCAGTGCTCGCCGGACCAGGCGACGGTACCCTTTTTCTCTAATCCTTCAATCATCTATGTCCACCCTTGGTTGGTCGCCGGCCCGAGTAGCCGACGACAAGCTCTACTGGGCGCTGCCTATTCAGGTCCCCAGCTATCGACGGCCTCGCGCGTGGCCTTGGCCAGGGCGTCCGGCGTTTCGTCGTAGCGTGGATGTTTCACCTCGTAAGTCCACTGGCCAGCGTAATCGACGTCACGCAGGGCGGCGATGATCTTGTCCCAATCCAGGCCGCCATGCGTCGGCATCCAGTGATTGTCCTGGGGATCGTCGTAGTCGACGTCCTGCAGGTGGGTACCCAGCAGACGGGAGCCGGCCGTCTTGATCTCGTCGGCCGGCTCAATCCCGGAGGTCCAGGCGTGGCCGGTATCGACGACCAACCCCAGAGCATCCTCCGGGTATTCGTCAACCAGACTGCGCAACTCCTGCATCTTGAGCAGCGGGTAGTCACAATCATACTGCCTGGCGTACGGCAGATTCTCCAACAGCATGGGCGCACCGGCGGCGCTGGCGATAGGTACCAGTTCGTCGAGTGAACGCCGCGTGGCATCAGCCATTATTTGAGGCAACTCGGGCCGCTTCGGCTCATCGACGAATATCGGATTGGGCACCGGGTGGATGATGAGACCGCGGGCGCCGATGGCACCCGCAAAACGCAGGTAGGTGGACATGACGCCAACCTTTTCGATTCTCCAGGCCTCGTCGGGGGCGCCAAGCACGTTTTCCCTCATTGGCGCATGCACGGTGCAACCGGTGATCCCGCGCTCCAACAGTCGCGCCTTAAACGCCTGCAGATCGGCTCCTTCAGGCGGTGTGTCGAGGTGGCCTGGCATCCCGGATAACTCGACGTTCGAAAAACCGGCGGCGGCCACATCATCGAGGGCGCTCTCGAGGGCGCGGTCGATGAACCCCGTCGTGCTATAGCTGATGTCTGGCAATTGACCTATCTCCTCCTGTTTGGGTTATTCCAACGGGCGGGCCCACACGCCCACGAAGATATGTGGGCTAGCCCCTTTGGCCTATACGATTAATAAGTGGGCGCCGCCTCCCTTATGGGTCTCCCGCGACAACCTTGTCGGCTAGTGACGTTGCGCTTAGGATAAGCGTCACCGTCTACACACACCTACAACAGGAGATCATCCATGCCTTACATAAACGTGCAAATGCTTGCCGGTCGCTCCGTTGACCAGAAACGCGAATTGGCGAAAGCGATCACCGACTCGATAGCGTCGATCTGCAAGGCCAAACCGGAATTTGTCTACGTCGTAATCGAGGACGTCGAGAAAGAGAACTGGGCTGTCGGGGGAACGCTGGCCGCAGACAAGTGAACGATGAATTGAACGACTAGATAACGACCCTATTGTTGAGCCTGTGGCGTCATCGACGTCACAGGTTTATGAACTCATCAACGTAGCGGGTGTATTCCTGTAACTTTGGCTTGTCGGCATCTCCAGGTTTGACATACGTGATCGAGGTGGTCCCTTTGTAGGAGCGCGGTAGCACCATGCTGCGTACAAAACTGGTGAGTTCCGAGTCCGAAGCCTGTGCAAACACCGGATCTGGGCCGCGCTCAAACCAGGTCCCCCCTGGCTCCACCAGCGTCTCTTCATCATCGACGATGACACTGAGCTCTCCGCGCAGCAGGCAGCGAAGACCGGGGCCGGAATGAATGTGGGTGTAGGCGACACCACCCGGCGGAAAGTCAACGCGGTCGCAGCGCATCATGTACTCTCCCTGTGCCGGGTCGAGTTCCAACTCGTGTGAGGCTTTCAGGTTCGATTGAGGGTCTTCTGGCCAGTCATCCGCCGACCGCTTCACCAGTTCCCACCGCCACAGAGTTGATCCTTCGCGACTATGAGCCGAACAAGCAGCGGAGCCAAAGCGACCGCTGTTCTCTACCAGACTCTCTGCCTCTGCGCCGCCCCCTTCGGCCCGGATTTCAACATCTCCACGGGCGACGTAGGTCACCCGATAGCCGGCTATTTCCGGTAGCGAGATCTGCGCACCCGCAGCCAGATTATCCTCAATCAATCGCAACTTGTAGTCACTCATCATCTGTGCCTCCGCACTGATAGATGAATCTGTCAGATTCATTTGTCAGATTCATTTGTTGAAACTAGTCCGCACTCTGCAGACCCAGCGCTGTCGTAGCGTTGTTCCAGAATATCCCTTCGATCTGCTCGCGCGACAGCTCGGCGATCTCCGCCGCGTGTTTCATCGACAACAGCTGTTCATACACACTCAGGATCGGCCGGCCATCGCAGTGCGGAAAATGAATGTCGCTGGTATCGGTGACCAGGTACTGCCAGGCGCGACCCAGTGCGGGGTAGCCGCCATGGAAATACGCTGCGGCAACCGCGTCCGAACCGTAAAACAAGCGGCGCGTGTCCTCTTTCGTGAACAAGGTCAGATGCGGCCTCATGTCGGTCACCGCCGACAGGTCATAGTGGATATTGGGCATGTCGCGCAGACGTTCAATCGCCTGTCGTATGGGCCAGTAGGTAAAGCTGCGAGCGCAGTGTGCGAGAATCCATTTGATGTTCGGGTAGCGCTTGGTCGTAAACTCCTCGAGATCCGCCAGGTTCTCGGCGTCGGCGCAGCCGTGGTACTTCGACAGGTGCATGGTCACCCATAAACCCTTGTCGTTGGCCAGCTCCATCTGTTCGTGTAGTAAAAATTCGTGGATCCGACACTGGGCGATGTCACCGGTGACCGAGAATGTGCGGTACGGTTTCAAGCCGATGAAACCGGGCGTCTTCAAATCCTGCTCGATCTTCGCCAGTGCGCATTTTGGCGTCACCACGCGAAAATGGCGAATGTGCGGCTCGTTGCGCAGCTGTGCCGTGACTGTGCGTACGTGGGCGTCGACATTGATGCCGGGCAGAGGTGTTCCAAGCAGCAGGAAGCTGTGTGTCCGCTCCGGGTACAGCGTCGCCCCCCATGCGCGCAAGGCAGCTATGTCAACATCCTTGCGACCCTTTGCGAATTCACTTATCTCGTCGAAATCGGCCTTCTGGAACAGATGGCAGTGGGCATCGAAGACGCGATCCGGGACGAACGCGTCGAGTTCCTCTTCCCAGATCTGTCGGTCATGCTCTCGATAGTCGATGGTCGTTTTCTCGATTACCATACCTTGACCTCTCCCTTACTGCGCGTCCGGTTGCAGCGGTGGCTGTTGTGGCGCCACAGAGTAGTCGCGCTCCTCGATCCGCGGATGACCCATCGGGCCATAGGCATCGAACTCATCGCATTGATCATCACCGGGAACATAGGTCACCTCAATGCCGGCAGACCCGACCTCACAACGATGAAAACCCTGGCGCGTCTCCGCGTCCGGCCAGCGTTCCTGCAGCTGCGCCGTGTTGCCGCCGGCCGAGGTACGGTACAGACGTAGCCCATCGACCTCCTGGACCGGCCTCCCGGTATGGACATGACCGCAGAACAGGATTTCGACGCCGGCCGCTTTGAGCAGGCCCAGCAAGCGCTGCCGATGCGGCGGATCGATGGTAAAGTACCAATTGATGTACTCGTCCTCCTTGGTCATATCCCAGACCGGTTCATCCGGATGTTCCATAAACGGCCAGTAATGCATGACCGCCACATGGTGACGGGCCCGCGGCAGTTGCGGCAGCCTCTCCAGCATCCGCCACATACGCTGCTCATGCGGCAATCCGCTGCCGGCGACGGCCGCATGCATGCCGGTGAAACGGACATCGCGATGCATGAAGGTCCAGTTGATCGGTCCGAAGTACGATGCAAACAGGTCGAGACGCCTGGTGTTCAGACCGATATCGCGATGGTCCCTATCCCCCATCGCCCCGGATGAATCCGCTCTCTTGTTGCCGACGTCCATGTTGCCGGGGATGACGAAGGTCGGAAACGGCAGTGTGTCGAGATCCTCTCGGGCCATCTGGTACTCGTACTCGTGGGTGTCGCCGTCGCGGGTCAGGTCGCCGCCATGCAACAGCAGATCAGCGTCAATCGCCGACATCTGCTGCTTGATCGCCGCCCAGCGACGGTTGACGGCCGGGCGAAACCGGTAGGAGCGCGGGCTACCCATGTGGCTGTCATTGGCGTGCAGGAACGTCCATGTGTCGTTGCTGTGCATGTAGCCTCCGTTGGCGAATCAGCCGATAACTTGCGATAGAATGCGAAGGTGATTCAACCCGATAACCTTGCAGACGTCGCCTTCGGAGAGGCCGCGCTGTAACAGCAACTCGGTAATCTGCGGAAAAACCATGGCGTCTTCGGCGAGGGTTCCGCCGCCGTCGAAATCGGAACCGAGAGCGACGTGGTCGATTCCGGCCTTGTCGATCGCGTGTACGATGTGGTCGATTAGCCCATCGATGGTCGGCGTCGCATCATGGACGAACTCAGGCACAAAGGTCAGACCGACCACGCCTCCGGCTGCGGCCAGCTCTTTGAGCTGTTCATCTGTCAGGTTGCGAGGATGACCACACAGGGCCCGGCAGCAGCTGTGCGTCGCAATCACCGGCGCACTGGAGTGTTTCAGCGTATCCCAGAAGCCGCGATCGTTGAGGTGTGATACATCGACCAGCATCCCAAGCCGGTTCATCTCCGTCACGACGCTCTTGCCGAAGGCGGTCAGCCCGCCGCCGTTTTCGACCTCACACCCGTCCGCCGCCCAGGAACGTGTGCTGTGGGTGATGGTCAGCGTACGCACACCGAGCTCGTAGAACGCCGAAAGCGGGTATATGCTTTGGTCCAGGCCGTCCGTGTTCTCGATCGCCAGGACAGCCGCCAGCTTGTCCTCTTTCTGAGCACTGGTGATGTCGGCGGCGCGGCGCACAATGACGATATCCTCTGAGGAGAGCGCGGCCTCGCGGAGGAAGAACCCGAGTCCATCGAGAGCGTACTGGAGGTGGGTTCCCTTGGCGTTGGTGACGTCGACGGTGAAGAAGGCCGCATTGATTCCGGCTTGCCGCATCTTCGGAAAATCGAGCTGCAGCTCAGCGCCGCTGCCTCGACCAAAACGCGTCACGATAGCGGCCCCATCCTGACGCGCTGGGCCGCCGTCGAGATTGAGCTTGGCACGCATATGATTGACGATGGTGTCGTTGTGGGAGTCGATGACGAGGGCTGCATTGTGCAACGCTCTGGCTGCTTCACTGACCATGGGGTAGGTCTCCGATCATTGCAGGTTTTTCTGCTGGCTGGCTACGATGCCGGGGGATAAGGACGCGTTTTTACCAACACAGTCAAGGACTGTGCGACCGTCTGCCCTTGACCGAACCGCCCTACAAGCGCCTAATTCCTATCGCTCGAATTCCTGCTCCAAACCGGTTAACACGGCATGGGCATTGAGCGTTCGCCCATCACCAAAAGGAATCCTTCATTGTCTTCACCACTGGCTATCCATGGCGGCCCAAAAGCAGTCCAATCGGACGCCGGGGACATCTTCGACTGGCCTATTGTTACCCAGCAGGATGAGACGGCGGTGCTCGAAGTCCTGCGCGACGGCAGGATGTCGGCCCTCGATGTTACGCTCCAGCTCGAGCAAGAGTTCGCCGCCTTTAGCGGCGTCCGCTTCGCCCTCGGCTGCAATAACGGCACCGCCTCCCTGCACTCGGCCATGTTCGGTTGCGGTGTCGGCGTTGGTGACGAAGTCATCTGCCAGAGCCCTGTCATCTGGGCCTCGGCCATGCCGGCTTTCAGCCTCGGGGCCACGGTCGTTTTCGCCGATATCGATCCGCACACGCTGACCCTCGATCCCGAGGACGTCGAGCGTAAGATCACCGAGCACACCAAGGCGATCGTCGCCGTCCACTATTTCGGCTATCCGTGCGACATGGACGGCATCATGGCGGTTGCATCCCGTCACGACATCAAGGTCATCGAGGACCTGTCCCACGCCCACGGTGCACTCTTCCAGGGCAGGAAGGTCGGCACCATCGGCGATGTCGCCGCCATGTCGGCGATGTCGGAAAAAGGGCTCGCCATTGGCGAGGGAGGCTTTCTGGTCACCGACGATCGCGAAATCTATGAACGCGCCGTCGCTTTCGGTCACTACGAGCGCACGGAGTGGATGGCAGGCCCGTTGCGTCACCAGATCGTAACCCCCGACCTCCAGAAGCTGGCCAGAGTGCCGCTGGGAGGCTACAAATACCGCATGCACCAGCTTTCGGCTGCCGTTGGACGGGTGCAGCTCGAACACTTCCCACAGCGCATGACACAGATCCAGCGCTCGATGAACTATTTCTGGGACCTGCTCGAAGACGTGCCCGGACTAAAGGCCCACCGGCCGCCGGCTGACTCCGGCAGCACCATGGGCGGCTGGTACATGCCCCATGGTTTGCTGGCTGACGAAGTGGGCGAAGTTGAGGTGAATCGGTTCTGCCAGGCCGTGAAGGCCGAAGGGGCCCCGACGACACCCGGGATGAATGAACTGCTGCACCTGCATCCCGTGTTCAACGAGGCCGATATTTACGGCCACGGCAAGCCGACTCGAATCGCCCATTCCCGGCGCGACGTTCGACAGCCCGCGGGCAGCCTGCCGGTGTCCGAGCGCATGATTAACCGCGTCTACTCCGTTCCCTGGTTCAAACATTACCGTCCACCGATCATCGAAGAGTATGCGAGCGCCTTCAAAAAAGTAGCCGCCCACGCGGCTGAGCTTACAGCTGAATTTATATAGGGAGACTGGCACCAATGCAATACACGATAACACGCGCAACCCTGCCATTGGGATCACCGACGGCCGACTGGGACAGCCCCGTTTTTCGACAGGCCGAGACCCTCGAGGTTGCGAACTACCCTTGGCCCGACTCCGGCCATCGGCCGGTAACAAACGCCCGCTTCGTCTATGACGACGAATTCCTCGGCATCAGTTTCCGCGTCGAAGACCGCTATATCCGTGCGGTGGCGCAGAAATTCCAGGACAGCGTCTGCTTGGATAGTTGTGTCGAGTTTTTCGTCTCCCCTCTCCCTGATTCAGAGGCGTATTTCAACTTCGAGGTGAACTGCGGCGGCACCATCCTCGTGATGCGCATCCCATCACCACAGGAGCGCGAAGAAGGGAAGGAAAATGTCGATGTCAGCGACTCGGACGGCGCCACCATTCTTGTCGCCCATTCGATGCCTCACATCGTTGAACCCGAGATCACGGAGCCCACCGTCTGGACGCTCGAATACCACATTCCTCTCGGCCTTTTTGCATCCTACTTTGGCTCCGACAAGCCGGTTGCGGGCACTGCCTGGAAGGCCAACGTCTACAAGTGCGCCGACCTCACATCGCATCCACATTGGGGATCATGGGCCCCACTCGACACACCCGGACCCGGCTTTCACCAGCCCAACTCGTTTCAATCGTTTCTGTTCGCCTGAGGCGCCAGCGGTCAGCAGGCTGGCAATCAGGCGTGGGGACTCGTCCTTCAAGGCGAGCCACTCCAGGACCTTAACCTCAAAAACCTCGATCGGCGTCTGCGGCAGCCATCGGCGTAGGTGTGACCGCATCGACGCAATCGGCTCCCGCGTTGCGGCCGCACCCTTGGCGTCCTCCCATGACAGCTTGCGCACATGACGTTCCCGGCAGCACCCTGATCGTGTTGCCCAGGGCAGCGGTCAGAAAACGGGGAAAAGCGACCAGTATCGGACAGGTCCCCTGATGATATCATCAGCGGCCGCTTTACCTCGTCTCTATTCCAGAAAGAGCGATATCGTTCTATTTTCGCCGGGTCGTTGCCAAACGCATGTTTTGTGGTCATCGTGTGCGAATGCTCCTTTTTGTGCCGCGACGGTTCGTCCAGGGCACCGACTACTCCAGTAATATTGCAAAGCTGCTGCCAGCCCACCACATTGAAGGGCCCACCCTATTGACCCACAGAAACCAGACACAGGAGAGTGAAGCATGACCGTGTCGCGACGATTCGCCGATACCCTGTTCGCCTCGAGCATCGTCGGCAGCCTACCCAGGCCGCTCATGGTGACGGATATGTTGCCGAAACTACCAGGGCCCGAGTCTGCCGAAGCAGCACGCTCGCCCCAAATGGATGCCGCCGTGCGTTATGCCATCGCCATACAAGAGCTGGCCGGACTCGATGTCGTCAGCGATGGTGAGTGGCGCCGGCATGCCTACACCCACATTGTCGCCGACATCGCCACCGGATTCACCGCGGACCTGCGAGAGAAGCGCTGGGGCATCGCCGTTACTGAGCCGATGGACGTGGTGAAACCGGGACTCATCGCCGATGAAGCCCGCTTCCTGGTCGAGGCGACCGAGCGCATGACCAAGGTCTGCATCCCCTCACCATACTTACTTGGGGTCCGCCTGTGGGAAGAGAGCATGTCTGCGAGGGCCTATCCGACTCGTGACCAGTTCATCGATGCCCTGGTGCCGATTCTCAGGAATGAACTGCTGGCTCTGCAGGACACAGGCGTGACCATAGTCCAGATAGATGAGCCCCATCTTTGTGTGCTCGTGGACCCCTCCTACCGCGACTCTTTCAATAACGCCCAGTACGAGATGGACCTGGCTGCCGACAAGATCAACGAGGTCATCGATGGCCTGGACAACGTGCAGACCGCTCTGCACCTGTGCCGTCGCAACTGGGGACGTGAGGGCTGGGGCGCCGAGGGCGGCTACGACCCGATTATCGAGACCATGAAGAAGATCAACGTCGACCAGTACGTGATGGAATTCAGCATCCCCGTCGTCGGTGATATCGCCATTCTCGAGCAGCTGCCCGAGGACAAACTCATCGGACTCGGCGCCGTCGAGTGCCGCTTCGAGAAGATCGATACCACGGAAGAGATCATGGCCCGGGCTGAGAAAGCGTTGGAATACGTCGCTGCTGAGCGCGTCAGCCTGAACCCTGACTGCGGCTTCGCCCCCGGAATCGCCGTCGACATGCCTCTGGAAGAGCCCTACCAGAAGCTCACCAACGAAGCCGAGGCCTGTCGCCGCCTGCGAGAACAGTATGGCTGATGCTGTGTAGTCGGCTGCCGCGAATTTCACTCGCCGAGTTTCCCACCCTACTGGAAGAGGCGCCGCGGCTGTCGGCCGCTATGGGTGGAGTGCACTTGTTCATCAAACGGGATGATGTGTGCGGCTTATGCTCGGGAGGCAACAAGGTTCGCGTCATGGAGTACGCGATGGGCGAGGTGCTGGAGCGCGGCTGTGATACCGTTATCGCCTCCGCTGCGGCACAGTCCAACAAGCTGCGTGAGATCGCCGCGGCCGCAAGCCGCCTCGGCCTGCGCGCTGTGCTGTTGTTGCAGGACGACCCGCCGGCCGCCACTACAGAGCAAGGGAACCTGCTTCTCTTCCACCTGCTGGGAGCCGATGTCCGTTACCTGGGAAGCGATTGTTCCGGGGCCGGCGTTGTCGAAGCGCAACGGCAATTGCAGGAGCAACTCGAAAGAGAGGGGCACAAGGTCGCGGTCATGGACAGACGTCTCCCCTACGGTGCGGCAGCCACCGCCGGGTACGTTACCGCCGCCGAGGAGCTGGTGTTACAGCTGCGGGCGCAGACAGTCGATCCTGACTTCATCTATGTAACAGCCGGTGCCGGCATGACGATGGCCGGACTCGTACTTGGGCTCAAGCATCTGGGCTGCCGCGCTCGGGTCGTGGGGGTTTCCGCCGAATCGAAAGCGGACAAGCTGTGCGAGTCCGTTGTCGACTTCGCCCAACGTGCCGCACAACTCATTGGACTCTCTACCGTGGTCGAGGCCGAGGATTTCGACGTTGTTGACGACCAGGTGAAGACTGGCTACGGTGTGGTCACGGCGCCGATCGTTGACACCATTCGGCTGGTGGCACGTCAACACGGTATGGTGCTTGATCCGGTATACAATGGAAAGACCATGCTATCACTGCGCGACCACGTGCACTCGGGGAGAGTCACCTCCGATCACACGGTCGTCTTCATCAATACGGGTGGCACTCCAGCGCTTTTCGCCCACAACGCCGAGCTGATGGCGCCGGGTGCTGCAGCCATCAATGAACATTCACCATAGAAACGGAGCAGAACATATGTCGGACGATCGAGTCTTTGTCGGTGATCTCACCCGCAAGGAATTTCGCCAACGCATGGAGCAGGGTACCATCAAAGCGGCCATCGTGCCCACGGCCGCTACCGAACAGCACAATGAACATCTCGAGATGATCCACGATACCCTACATGTGAGCTACATGGCTGAGCATGCCGCCAAACGGCTTCATCCACAGGTAGTGGTTACTTCACCGATTCCGGTTGGTATGTCTGAACATTGGATGAATCAGATCGGCACGCTGACGGTGCGCCCGGAGATCTTCTGCGAGTACGTGTTCGATGTGTGCAACTCAATGGCGCGCGCAGGCGTGGAAAACATCCTCATCCTCAACGGCCACGGCGGCAACGTAAAACCGATCATGCGCCGCATGGACGAGTACAAGGACAAGCTGAAGGGGGTCAATCTAAGATTTCAGTCTTACTGGGATGTGTACGATCTCGAGTTAGTCCATTCCGTCATGGACAACAAAGCCCTGCCGGGACACGCCTGTGAGTACGAGACCTCCACCATGCTCGTGCTGGCCCCGGAGCGTGTGCACACGGAGGACATTGACAATGAGAACGCCGCCCTGGCCACCGCTGAAAAGGGCCACAAGCTCATCGAACCCGCCGTCGCTGGCGTTACCACTCTCCTCAAGAAGATGATCGCCGGAGAAGAGATCAACTGTCCTCCTGTCACCTTCCGCGAGCAAGGCCGCTTCAATCTGGTCACGGGTGAGCCGGAAGAGGGTACTGGCCCGGGCTGGTAACAAAACCTGTGTGAAGTGTTGACCGAGGCTAGGGATCGCCTACGAGCTGGCGCAACTCCTGGCCGATCTGGTCTTGCACCGCCTGCACGTACTCGTCCGTGGTAAAGCCATCGACCCGGGTTTCGAAGCCGTAGTCACCGAACCCGGGTACGATGGTCTCGCAGACTCGCTTCTCGGGGTCGTTGAAATGGTAGGGGTGCGTCGTCCGCAGCACCTCCGTCAGATCATCCCCTTCGGTGCGGTAGAGTCCCGGATTGGCGACGACGACCTGGGGCTCATCGCCGAAAATGACGGGCTTTGCCGGCACTACCAGGTCGCCCATGAGCACTTCGTCCATCAACTCGGGTCCCCAATGACAGATCGAATAGATCGACCCGGGGTCGACCCACGGTTTGATCTTCCGGCGCACTACCTCGAACTGCCACCACTTCGTCAGCTCAGCAATATTGTCGAATGGCAGTCCGCTTTGCACTTCGTACTGGCTGCGATCTCCACCGCAGCGGATGTGATTGAACACCATGAACCAGTTGACCAGATCCCTCAAACCGCGCGCCATCTTGGTATAGTTTTCGGTGGCACGGGGACTGCAGACATCCACCGCCACTATGTGGGGCATGCGATCGTTGAGCTCTCTGACAACGGTCGGTGCAAAACCGCTGCGGTAGAAGCGCTCAGCATAGTGCGGCACCGTAAGACGCATGGAAGCGTGTGACGGCACACGCTCATAGAGCAGATCAAAGTCTGCGGATGCGAGGTAAGGCGCCAACGGTTCCACCAGGTAGACGCGACCGTAGCGATCATTGCCGAATACGGTGATCGGGCGCACCGTGTGGGCGCGAAACTCGCGCAGAAAGTCCAGCAGTCCTTTGGCCTCAAGCGCCGCTCTTTTGACCTCATGCGCATCTTCATCGGACAGGGTACAGGTGCAGTCCGTTTGCTGCGGCGGCAGCACTTGGAAGGAGTCGAACAGCGTTCGTTGCGCCGGCTTCTCCGTTGGCCAGTCGCGATGACTCAGCGCTTCGGTGCAGAACCTGCGGTACTCCAATTGCCGCTGCAGTTCGTTGTTGGCATCAAAGCGGCCGGCCCGGGTCTCGGCTCGCAACCGCGCCAGTTCGGCGATGCGGTCGCCTACATCATCCCCCCCGGCGAGGAAACGGATCAGGGCCGGCGTCAGCATCACCCCGTCATGATTCTGCTTGTTCACCTGTTTGAGCCAGTCGGCGATCTCTTCCAGGAGACCAACCGCCTGAGCCTCTGAGCGGCCACGAGTGAACTGAGCTTGAGCCTCCTCCGGCGAATCGAGGCGCAAACCGCTGATCAAATCAATGAGGCGAGTATGGGTTGCTGGTTCGGTCACTCTGTCCGATTCCTGCGGATGCCGTCGTCCTGCGGCTCCCAGCCGACCAGATCCTTGGCGTTGGTGATATCCCACTTCTTTTCCGCCCCCTTAGAGACGCCGAAGATGATGCCGAACTGCGGGTGCGGCGCCTCGATGCAACAGGCTGTCAATTCGGCCATGTCTCGGGTGCTTAGCCAGCGATTCATCCCCGGTTCGAAGTCACTCATGCATTCATCCGTGTTGGGGAAATTGCAAATCCGGATGCAGTACACCGACAGACCGAACACTTCGTAATAGTGCCGGCCCATGGCTTCGCCAAAGGCCTTGCCGACTCCGTAGAAATCACGCGGACGCACTGGCATGTCCGGCGTCGTGAGAATCCCGTCTCGTTCGTTGAGGCCGGTGACCGCGTTGCTGGAGCCGAAAACGACCGTCTTCACTCCGTTGATGCGTGCTGACTCGAAGATGTTGTAGGTACCCTGCACGTTGGTATCGAGTATCAACTGGTTATACTTTGCGCGGGTCTGCCCCCCTCTGCCGGTGGCGATCCCCATGTGGACGATGGTATCAACTCCGGCTCCAGCCTCCACCATCGACTCGAAGTCCGACAGATCGGAAACGACTACCTCATCCCCCGGCTGCACCTCGGGGACGGTGTTGTGAAACAATAGACGCAGGTCGTATCGCCCATGTAAAAAACGGCGCAGGGCCGTTCCCACGAGGCCATTAGCCCCCGTGATCAGGATCCTCTTACTCATTGTCTCATCCTTCGCATTAGGTCGTTGTTAGAGCCATTCCAGGTGTAATCTAGCGGGTCTAGCGGTAGGTGGGTTTGATGGGACATGTGGGGCACGCCCCGCGCAAATGCTCGCGCCGAAGTCGCCACAGATCATGGCCAAGAACGAGCTCGCATTCGGCCTCGCCGACTTTGCCACGCCGCTGCAGGCCCCGACGGTCGAGGGCAGCGTCCAGTTTCGGTGAGACCGGAACCGGGCACGCACTCTCCCTCCATCCCAGCCCCAACACTTCCTTAACCGAACCGTCGGGCAGCAGAACACGATCGGTGTTGGCAAAAGGGTCGAGACATCCACAGGGTACTGACATCTCCGCCACGTGGTAGGCGGTCGACGATTGGTGGTTGACGCCCAAGGCCAGAATGTAGCCGCCGCCGTGAATGAGCTTGCCGATCGGACTCTCCTGGTCCCAGATACCGGTCTCGAGATGGTCACGACAATAGTGTGGCGCGCGAGCACCGATGGCAGCCACTGCGTGCGTCGGGTGCATGCTGCGCTCAGCAAGCGGGCGGCGCCACATTGCGTTCGGAATGGCGCCGTTCGTCGTCGGTGTCGTCATCGGGTTGTAGACTTGTGCAAGCCCGTGGTTGAAGGAGGGCATCAGCAGCGTGCCGGAACGCCCCACAACGCCAAGCAGCGCGTCGACGACGGTGTCCGCTCCGCCGCTGACGTGACCAATGCTCGAGAGGGAGCTGTGAACCATCACATCCATGCCTTCGCGCACACCGAGGCGCCGCAGGTCGGCGATGAGCTGCTTCTTCGTCAGCATCTGTTCGAGCTGGGGTAACTCCGCGTATCCCAGTTCGACGTGAGCCTCGAAAAAATCGATCACCCTCTGCAACTCGATTTCACGGTCACCGGTTTTGCCCAGGGGACTCAGAAAGCCGCTGCGCTCAACCGAGATGGCCTGCTGAATCTCGGATAGAGAACGTTTGCCATCCGCCCAGTACAGTGCCCAACGATGCAACGCGGGGCTCTTCAAGCGGGCTACTATGGCGTTGGGGACGTTGCCATTTTCGGGCGTCAACAGCCCCGTGCGACGCG
>Ga0114999_10005070_pt1 | contig 15621 bp, 13 predicted proteins | sample ArcticOcean_MG_C_3_FD_89820 | JGI IMG/M metagenome (GOLD analysis project Ga0114999, IMG submission 89820) | Marine microbial communities from western Arctic Ocean - ArcticOcean_MG_CB8_126 | ecosystem: Environmental > Aquatic > Marine > Oceanic | place: Arctic Ocean: Canada Basin | collected...
CTTACGGTAGGCACCTGCCACGCCGGTAATGGGGATGTTATCCAGCGCACGGGCAAAGGCATCGGACCCTCCACAATGCCTCAATATGACGCGTTAACATGTGTTTATGTGGGGATATCTACCGGTGAGATTGAGCCGCCCCGACCTTCCCCCCAACGTGGGACTCAAGATACAAATAAGATGTCCACTGCTGGGACATATGCCCGCGATGAACTTTTATCTAAACTGGGTATCGTTTTATTAGAAAATACTATAACTCAATATGAAGAAATAAATGGTCAAGAATATGATAAGTCGTCTCAAAAAGATCCCGGAATGGTCGCAGTAAGTGATATTTTAGGCCCTTTAGATTTGCAAGTGAGAGAAAATTTAGAATCCCGAGGACGATCGGGGTGTGACCATAAAATATTAGATAATGATTTAGCCATTGTTGATCAAAAAGCTACCCCTATTTCTCTTATGGTCCTCCAAAATGTAGTAGCAAACGGAAACTTAAGGAATGTAAGTCCATCCGGACCTGTGGGTTTTAAATCGGCATATGAATCCACGCCCCCTTTCAGTTTACAAATGTATGATTTAAATCGACCCGATAATGTATTAGCTAAATTAATAAATACTTATAAACCTCTATCCCCGATCCCTTCAGCCGAAGATCAGAGTATAACTAACGAAACATCGCTGAAACAAACCCCTCCACCCCTCACTTCTTATGACTACCGAATTATTTTTGATCAAGTCCCCAATCAGATTGTATCTCTCTTTTTAAGTAGGAATGAAGCAGTAACTAACAACTGGGCAGATACGGATGTGGATTTACCTACGAATATTGAAACCTCTGAATACTTCCGTTATAATTATAATATGATTGCCAAAGTAGAAGTCTTGACTGGGTATAATACTACAAATACTTTCTCAGGAACACGAGGCGCCCTCGCGTCTGGAGTCACTGGTAAAAACATTTCGCTGATGATGTCTCCAAAATTTCAGTCTCTCAAAAAAGAACATTTACAGCGGCTTCCATCAGGAAAATTATTATTATGTCGTTATCGACAATATCAAAATAAGATATTAGGTATCGGTACCTCTCCTGGAATATCAGTTAAATATTTTGATCAATATTTCCTTTTGTCCGGAACTCAAGAAGGTTTACAAACGATTGATACTGTCTCAACACCAGATATGGGCCTAGATGCTCTGTCTTTAAGCAGGATGAGCGTGGGGCATCGAGTTCTGGGCTCCGTGGAAGATGCTTATAAAAGCTCTAAAAAAATAAGTTCTTCTTTTCAAAGTAATATAAGGGTTCAAAACGGATCCTCGCGTCAAAAACTGGAGATTATTTAATGGCAAGTAAAAATGTAACATATGTTTCAGAGAATCTTATCGGTACTTCCAATGATGTATTCCGAAAAGATACGGGTAATTATTGGGAAGATGGCCAGCACGGAGTTGAAATAGATTCAACTGAAAAATATATCAAGGAAATAAGTTTTGAAACAGAACAAACATTTAAACTTAAAGCAGCGCCTTTTTTTGAGACTCGCCAAGAAATTAAGATTCTAGGGAATCCAAAGATTTTTACCAGTGAGCGACCTTGGAAGACATATCTACGGACTTTTTTAAATACATTGCCTTTTGAAGACTTTGCTTTTGATCTCAAAAAGGTACTTAAAAAAAATAGATCCTCTTTAGGTGCCACTGGGGAACCCTATGCTGAAGTAGATTTTATATATAATTTCTTTGTTCGTGATTATGAATATATTTTAAATATGCCACAAATCCATGAAAACCTTCTCCCCAATATTTATGTAGATATTTCTGCCGATGCCACCAACACCGACCCCTTCTTCGAAGCACTAATGACAGGCTTCGGTGTATTATCAACCGAAGAATCAAGCTTACTTAATTTATTCAGAAACCCCCTGGCATGCCGATGTCAAAAATTTTATCAAACCATAAGTAATAAATTAGCGAATACTCAAGGAACTAACCGAGCTGCATTAAAAAAACGATATTCAAATATAATTTTCCCCATGGAAAATATTGATCTTTTAAAAGATATAGAAACATATAAGAATATTTTTCCCATGTTAAGTAAAATAGAGTTTACTACTGACAGTCGAACTCAATTTGCACAAATATTAAAAGATTCTAAATTGAGTAGTTCATTATTAAAATATATTTCCTTATTGGTCAGGAATAATACACCTTCTCATGGGTGGTCCGCTTCTCGCTATATGGAGTTAACAGAGGGGTCTGGTCCAACCCCTGGCCGAGGGGGAACTATATTTTCTAGCCCTTCTGATAACAAAGGAGCATCATCCACCACTTCTTCGAATCCGCAAGCTATAACCGCCTCGATGCGCGAATTCAATCTTTTGAAATGGTGGGAGGGTTTTGTTACAGGCACCCTCCCCTTTGCTAACACGGACGAAAAAGAGATCTTTATGGGAAACCAAGATGAATCTGTATTGATCGCCCGCGATATTCAAAATTCTTTTTCCAAAGTTTTATCTTTACTAATTTTTGTTGGGAAGCTCCAAACATTAATCGAAGAACATATGCGAAGTTATGCAGATATTACAAATGGTAAAAAATGTTATAATGAAGTCGTAGCCTACCGAATCGCTAAATTCCGTCAAGGCGCTCTGACAGGCGCCCCCATTCAAAATATATGGATTCCAAATTCTAACGAATTGGATGTAGTCAAATATTTTGATACCCAAATCAAATATGATCGTCAATATACCTACATAATTTACGCTTATAATTTTGTGCTGGGGTCCACGATCTCATATAATACCGCTACTGCTAAAACCCCACAAGCACAAGATCAGGGAGATCTCCCTATTCTAGATTACCCTGGTGACGAGCTATCGGGTACCGACTATAATCTTACTCAGAAAGCACCCAGCAATGAGAGATATCTAGTGAAATCTGCGCCACGGCCCGCAGTAGGCGCGCCAAGTTATTTTTATAATGCAGTCACTACCTCACGTATATCCACACATCCAGTTGACCAGCGCGCAGATACAGCCCAGCAAAATACAAATGCAGGCTATTCGGGGATGAAGACTCAAAACTATAGTTATAAGGATCTTGGATTAAGACTTAGAGTTCCTTTCGACAATAGTTTACTTCCAAAGGTAAATATGGGCGCCCCCGCCACTGATGGTTATTCTCCCGAAGCACGACTAGTAGTCATTACTCGCCCCTCTTTAAAGATTATAGAAACACCGATTGCGAAAAGGACCGGCCGCGTTATTGACAGCCCGCCGGTGTTTCCGGATGTATATTTTGTTGCTTTGAAGGGTCATGATAATAAAATAAAGATTAATTTTAATACCAACGTTGGGTCCTATCTGCTGCATCCTATTGTGCTGGACCAACCCTTTGAACAAGATTTAATTGATCGGATTAGAGAAGGGAATCGCTTACCTGACACCAGCAGATTACGTTATACTACCGACGACCCTGTTGATCATTTCGAAATATATCGTATGACGACGCTCCCAGAAAAATATACTGATTTTAGTTCTCACTTACACACCACTATTGATACCGATGTCGATACCAATAGCCCCCAAAAAGCGTCAGCGGCTTCAGCAGTAGACACAATCGTGCCCAATATAATGTATTATTATATGTTTCGCTGTCGCGACCGACATGGGAATTTTTCCAATCCCACTTCCGTTTTTTCAGTTATAATGGTGAGTAATGATGGTATTATTTTTCCAATTATCAAATCAATAGATTTAAAACCCCATTCAACTCCACGTAGAAGTTCAAAGCCTTTCAAAAAAATGTTAAATATTCTTCCCACAATGGCGCAGTCAATCGTAGATTATTCTAAGACTAATGTTGAAACAGCAGGGGGGACAACAAATATGCCCGTATTTTTGGGAGGGGAAGCAGAATCTCTTTTTGGTAGTTCTTTTAAAATCCGACTAACTTCGAAAAAAACAGGAAAACAAATTGATTTTAATATAGGATTCCAAACCGAGCATATACCAAGTGCGGTGGACTGTGTAAACGATGACCAAGGGGAACCTCTAACCTCGGCTGTAGCTGTGATATCGTCAGCGACTCTCCTTCCATGATAAGAGTCGCTTGAAAGAGGAAAATAATTAAACACTTATATAGAGAACATACTATTTATATAGAGAAGGGAATATACTATGGCTTTTTTAGATAACAGCGGCGATATCATTTTAGATGCCGTTTTAACTGATACTGGAAGGAAACGTTTAGCAAAAGGTGACGGGTCTTTCAAGATAACCAAATTTGCATTAGGTGATGATGAAATCAACTATAGGTTATATGATTACACTAACCCGAGCGGATCGGCTTATTATGATTTAGAAATTATGCAAACCCCCATTCTTGAGGCTTTTACCGATAACATGGCTCAACTACACTCTAAAATCGTAACAGTTCCTAGAACTAATTTACTGTATTTACCGGTAATGATGCTAAATCAAGTGGCAGAACAAAATGCCACCACCATGTCGAATGAGGGAGTATTCTATGTTGCAGCCGATTCCTCAACCGAAAATGCCCTCCCGGGTGTCACAGGACTTATTTTTGGGTCTAACCCGAGCGAAGGGGGTACTTATATTCGCGTCGATCAAGGCTTGGACACAACTCAGCTTGTGCCTACCCTTACTTTGGACGCCACCTTAGTGGAAACTCAATTTATGGTAGAAATGGACTCTCGCTTTGGATCAGTTATCAATGATAAAGGCCGCTATTTAGGCACTATTTCTTATATTGATGATGATATGGTAGCAAGTTATTATTTTTCTTTAGGAACCGATCCTAAATTTATAACTGATAATCCCTCTACCCAGATAATCGGTTCCCCTGGCCTCCAAGGCACCACTACCACACAAGTTATCAAAGGGCCTCGCGGAACTATTTTCAAATGCGGGATTCAGGCTTCTTTAGATTTACTTTCAAGCACATATTATTTTGATTTAGTAGGAAGCGAAAAAAATATTCCCACCCCAAATGGGCCCGTTACTTGCAATGTAATTGATACAAATTTGCGTATAACTGGTGTTACGACTGGATATCGATTAGATATTCCTATTCGATATCTAAAACTAAAAGATCAATGATTAAAAGGATCACAGAATGGCTACAGTATTTAAAAATTTATTAAGCAACGATGTTGCAACCACCCGGACGTTGCTCAACGAAGCTATCCCTATTACAGGAACTATTGTGTCTGGCACTTACAATGATGAAAATGTAAAGAATTACGCGCATGGCATGTTTCAAAGTGTATTTGATTACCCTGTTTTAAGTTCTTCGGCTAATCATATTTTTGATTTAACGTATGGATATGCTTCCACAGTAGGAACTGCCTCCAATTCTATGAATTCAAAAAAATTAAATATTTACAATCAAATGGCTCAAGTCTTGGTGGGATATGATACTAGCGGATCCGTTCGTATGTTCGACCGAGATGGAGATCTAACGGGTGGAGATAAATTAGAGGCATGTGTATTTATTAATTATGCGCGCCTCTTAACTAAGGACGAAATCAAGAAAGGATCTTATACTATAACTTTATCTTCCTCTGGTACCCCACAGGTGGTTACTCTGGGAGATTATGGCGCTCAAAATGATTATCGAGTTAACTCACCTGCCGGAGAATATGGGATTCTTTATACGGCTTCCTCTCCTATCGTGACGGGTTCGGGCGTTGGGCTACTCTATTATCAGGCCGGGATCGCAGTCATAAGTGCATCCACAGATATTATAGAATCAGCTTCCTTTTTTACCGGATCTTCGACAGCCTTTGGAACCGACGCGTGGAATATTTCAGGTACATGTGATTATATGCGCCATATTTGGATAAATAACTTTTTCAATAACACTACCGAGCTTAATTCTACTATTTATTTTTGTCGAGTCAATAATATGGAATTCAACTATTCTTCAAATCCCACTTATTTAAGTGGTAGTCGGATTAACGTGAAACAAAATAAGCATGACAATCCTATTTCTTATATCACAACTGTGGGACTTTATTCTGCTGATAATGAGTTATTGGCTGTAGCTAAAGTTTCCGAACCGCTCAAAAAAGATCCAACTAATGAGCTAACACTCCGCGTCCGACTTGATTATTGATACGGAGATGTCAGAATGCCTTTTAAAAAATTTGCATCAGACGATATTTTTTATAATGTCATCAAAACATATCCAAACATTCAGGTAGATGTCTATAATAGCCAAACCTATCTTCAAAATGAAAATTTAGTACCTGGCGTATTCGCTCCGAGCGTTCCTTGTGTGCCTACAGGATATGTTTCTCTTTATGAGATGAATGTGGACCGGAATCAAAGCGAAACTGGATTAATCTATCCTTTTATCGTAAAAAACGGTACCTTATCTAATTTTAAAACCATTTCTACAACTCAATTTGTTGAAGGGTTTCAATACGGGGATATCATAAGTAGCTCCTACCCTCTTTCAGCGAGTATCACACGAGAATACTGGCCCCAGGGTGCTGGTATGTTAGTTAAAACTCCATCTGGATGGACACTCACAGCCGGCCATCCTCGTCGACACCTTTACGCACTGGAAAATGTTTTAAATTATAATAAATATTTAAGTTATCATTATGCTTTTAGTTCCAGTTTAGGAGATAAAGCAGAACAACAGATGGCACTTATTTCTATTCCATCGATTTTTTATGGGGCTGGCATTAAAAAAGGCACCGTAGATCTTAAATTCTATATTTCAGGATCTCTGATCGGCCGACTGCAAGATAGTCTTCAAAATGGAGAATTAATCCAGACTACTGGTAGTGGATACGCGCAGAGTCAAGGATCTGGGTCGACAGCAGGCGTAGTCTTATATAATCAGGGGTTTATTATATTAACGGGAAGCTGGGCCCTTGAAAACGGGGTCACACGCAACTATCAAGGCGGCCCCCCTCTACAACCATCGTCATGGATATTTTTTGGAACTGGCATAGGCGGCCATGAGAGCACATCAGGCGGAGAAATCCCACCCGGAACTCTTCTTAGTTCTAGCTTCAGAATGGAGTTCGAAGGCACTCAATATGTCCCCACTATCACTATGTTTGCCAACGCAGACAAGGCGGAACTCAATTATTCTAATAATCCCACTTATCTCGTACATAGTCAATCTATGATTCCCAGTACAGGCTCATATATTTATGTCGAGCCCCAGTTAACTATTAAAAACACGGTACAAACTCCGTATCCTGACCCCACTGGATCTTTTAAAAAAATAACTTATATTTCTAAAATTGGAGTTTATGATAACATGGGGAATTTAATAGGGATCGCCTCAACGGCAACGCCAGTGAAAAAAACTGAAGACTTAGATTATACATTTAAATTAAAGTTGGATTTTTAAATGATATTAGGATTAGATGTAAGTACTAGCATCGTGGGGGTCTGTGTTCTAAAAAATGACAAAATTGTTCATACTGCATACATTGATTTGAGAAAAATAAAGAACTTTTTTGAGAAAGGGCAAGAAGTCGAGAATACTTTAAAGGATATAAAGAAAAATTTTAAAATTGAATACATTTATATTGAGCAAGCACTCATGTTCTTCCGCCGAGGAGGCTCGACTGCTAACACTATGTCAATTCTTCAACGATTTAATGGTATTGTATCCTGGATATGTTATAATGTATATGGTATGGAGCCGAATTATGTAACGCCGATCGGCGCTCGCTCTAAATGTGGCATAAAAGTCAAAAGAGGCGAAAAAGCTAAGGAAATTGTCATGAAGCATTTCATCGACAACGAAGATTTCGGTATTATCTATACCAAGAAAGGTAATATCCAGAAGTATTGTTATGATATCGCAGATGCCATTATTGTTGCACGTGCTGGGTATATTTTACAAGAAGGATTAAAAAAGGCTTGACAAAGCCTTTAAAATATGTTATATTAGTAACATGAATGAAAGGCTATCTATTCTCTCTAATATCCTTGGATCACATTTTCAAACGAACGATGAGCATTTGTTTTTTTGTCCTTATTGTAAGCACGAAAAGAGAAAATTTTCTGTCAATTTGAAAAGGAATGTCTATAAATGCTGGATATGTAACCAACGCGGCAGATCCCTTTATAGGGTCGTCAGGCGCTTTGGATCCTTCAATGAGCAGGAAGGTTGGAGAGCCCTCACCGGCGCGCCTAGAGAGGACCTAAGCCGCTTTGAAACCCTATTTGAGAGTGAAAAGCCAGATGAAATCATCCAGGTGGTGGACTTGCCAACAGACTTCAGAAGTTTGACACATAAAAAGCTGGATTCTTGTGGTAAAAAGGCGTTGCAATATTTAAAAAATCGAGGAATTGATAAGAAAGATATTCTGGGGTGGAAAGTTGGCTATTGTACATCGGGCCGCTATCGTGACAGAGTTATTTTCCCGTCTTTTAATGAGGACGGAAATGCAAATTATTTCGTGGCTAGATCGCTTACCGAAGGAGATTTTAAATATCTCAACCCGGCCGCCAGCCGTAATATTATTTTTAATGAGTTATACTTGAATTTCGAGAAAGAGATAACAATTGTCGAAGGTATTTTCGACGCAATGAAGGCTGAAAATGCCGTCCCAATCCTGGGATCAACTCTATCAGAATATTCTGTGCTTTTTAAGAAGATTATCAAGTATGATACACCGGTCCTTTTGGCTTTAGATAAAGACGCTGAATGGAAGGCAATTAAAATTAAACGTTTGTTATTAAAATATGGTATCGAAGTGAGAGAACTAGATTTGGAAGGGTATGAAGACGTTGGTGAAATGTCTAAAGATGAGTTTAAACGTTTATCATCTGTTGCTTCTTTTATTCAAGAAGAGAATATTCTTACATCTCTCTTTTCTAATATCAACTAGGAGAAAAAGTGAAATTTGCCCACATTGCAGATACACATATTCGTAATTTAAAATATCATTACGAATATAAAATTGTGTTTGATAAAATATATCAAACGTTAAGAGACGAAAATGTTGACTATATTGTCCATTGCGGCGACATAGCTCATACAAAGACCCAAATCAGTCCGGAATTCGTGGAGATGTGTACAAATTTCTTCCGTAGTTTGGCAGATATTGCACCAACTTATATTATTTTAGGGAACCATGACGGGAATTTAAAGAATTCTAGTCGACAAGATGCGTTAACGCCTATTGTAGAAGCTCTCGATCATTTTAATCTTCATCTATTAAAGAATTCTGGAGAAGTCTCTTTGGAGGGAGATTTTGTGCTGAATGTTTTGTCAGTTTTTGATGAAGATAACTGGACGCAGCCAAGTGACCTAGATAAAATTAATATTGCCCTATATCATGGTTCTATTTCGGGTGTTAAAACCGATACTGGGTGGGTGATGCAGCATGGCGATCACCCGCTAGAAATTTTTACGGGTCTGGACTACGGGTTTCTTGGCGATATTCATAAAACTAATCAGTGTTTGGACGAGGGGGGATATATTCGCTATCCTGGCTCTACTATCCAACAAAACTTTGGTGAGACCAATGATAAAGGGTTCTTGATTTGGGAAATTGATAGCAAAGAAGACTTTACGTGCCGTCATATTCAGATTGACAATCCACGCCCGTTCATTACTATCGACTTAACATCCAAAGGTAAAATGCCCAAGAATGTTGAAAAAGCAATTCCACAAAAAGCTCGTTTGCGTCTTGTATCTCACAACAACCTTCCTTTGAACGTGATGCGTAAAGCAATAGAAATTGCGAAGAGCAAATTCAAGCCCGAAAGTGTTACTTTCTTAAATCGTGCTGCGGGGGACCATGCCAATGTAGATGAGCTTGCCTCTTCCTTACAAACTGAAGATCTTCGAGATATTATTGTCCAAGAAGACTTAATAAAAAAATATTTGAAAGATTTCGATCCATCAAAAAATTTGATGGAGAAAGTCCAACAACTAAATTTGAAGTATAATCAATTAGCCGAGGAAAACGAAGAAGTCTCTCGCAATATCAATTGGAAGTTGCGGGAAGTCGAGTGGGACAATCTCTTTAATTATGGGGAGGGAAATTCTATTAATTTTGATAATTTAAATGGAATTGTCGGGATTTTTGGGAAGAACTTTTCTGGGAAGTCTAGTATCATTGATTCAATTTTGTATACCATCTTCAACTCGACTTCTAAAAATGACAGGAAAAATCTAAATATCATTAATCAGAACACAGGCACCGGCCGAGGCCGTATAAAAATCTCTATTGGGGAAAATGATTATTTTGTTGAGCGAGAATCAGAAAAATATACGCGCAAGCTCAAGGGAGTCGTCACCGACGAGGCCCGGACTAATGTAGATTTTACGATGTATAACGCATCTACGGATAATATTCAAACCCTGAATGGGCTCACTCGGAATGATACGGATAAAAACATCCGTAAGACCTTCGGCACATTAGATGATTTTCTTTTTTCATCAATGTCTTCTCAACTGGGCGCCCTAGCTTTTATTAGCGAAGGGTCGACCCGCCGCAAAGAAATCCTAGCTAAATTCCTTGATTTGGAGTTTTTTGACAAGAAATTTAAATTAGCCAAAGAGGCAGTCGCTGACACACGTGGAGCGCTCAATAAATTAAAAGGCAGAGATTATGATGAAGAGCTTGGCGCCGCCGGCGCTGAGTTAGGTGGGTATAATACAAATCTTATTAAACAACAAGCGTCGTGCAACGAATATAATATTTCTATCCAAGAAAAAGTTCAACAACGGGCAGACATAGCCACCCAGATTGAATCTATCCCAGCAGAAATAATTGATGTTGTGATAGTTCGCACGGATTTGCGTGACACAAAGAACCAAATAATTTCTTTATCTGATACAAACCAGACATTACTCCTAGAAGGTGATGAAAAGAAAATACAATATCAAAAAATTATTGACTTTATCGAGAATTTTGATATTAAAAGCCTGCATGAAGATCAGGATAAGATTGATGAAATGGTCGCAGAAATGGAAGCATTAGAATTAGACTTGAATAGAGAAGAAGGAGATTTAGAGCGTAATATCAATAGAGTTCAACTGCTAAGCGGTATTCCGTGCGGCACAGAGTTCCCGACTTGTAAATTTATTAAAGATGCCTATGTCTCCCGAGCGACGATTCCAAGCAATAAACAAAAAATTGAGATTTTTGAAGATTCTATTGAAGATATAGCTGATCAAATTTCCCTAATTAATCCAGAACGCGTTGAAGAGCACATAAACAAATATAATCAGGTAGTTGAAAGGAAGAATACCCTATCTAATGACATAACTAATTCGGATTTAAGCGTAGAAAAGAACTCCTCTATTATTAAAGATTTAATGAGCCTGGTATTCTCTCTTGAAGAGAAGCTGACAGAATATGAGCTTAACAAAGAGGCCATTGAAAATTTGGAAAGCTTGCTTAAAAGGAAAAAGGCACTAAAGTGGGAAGCAACTAAATTAAAACGTTCCTACGACACGTGTCAGGAGTCTGTGTTAGCTCTTTATAAGACCATAGGTTCTTACGAGCAAAAAATAGAAAATATCAAAGAACAAAAGCAACAATTCACGGATTTACGTGACGAATATTCGGCTTATGATCTTTATTTGCGGTGCATGCACCCTAACGGAATTGCTTATGATATTACCAAAAAACGACTTCCGATCATTAACGAAGAGATAGCCAAGATTTTGGCGAATATTGTTGATTTTGAAATATTTTTCGAAGATGACGGTAAAAAATTAAATATTTTTATAAAACATCCAGAGTATAACCCGCGCCCCTTAGAAATGGGATCTGGCGCCGAAAAAACAATCGCTGCGGTCGCTATTCGTTTGGCTTTATTATCGGTTTCGAGTTTGCCTAAATCAGATATTTTTGTTTTAGATGAACCCGGTACAGCCCTAGATGAAGAAAATATGCAAGGTTTTATTGATATTTTAGATCTAATTAAATCGTATTTTAAAACGGTTTTGTTGATTTCCCACGTCGATTCTTTAAAAGATTGTGTAGATATGCAAATCACTATTGATAAAAAAGAAGGTTATGCTTTCGTTCAACAGTAACCAAACTAATTATAGGCCAAGGGAGGATATATGACAATGACTAAAGTAGCAAAAGGTCTTTTAGACCGCATTCTAGAAAAAATGGTTTCACGAAAACTATTGGTATGGGGGACAGCAACAGCTTTAATGTTCACCGCTCATATTGATAGTGGAGATTGGCTTATTCTAAGCGCATTATATATCGGTGGCCAATCCGTAATTGATGCAATCGTAAAACTTAAAGGGGGGGCATGATAAATATTAATTTTGGAGATATTATAACCGGAGTTGGCAAGCTTTTAGCCAAATATTGGCAAACTATCGCTTTGGTTGGATTGGTAGGTTTTTTATTTTTTTCACGCAATAACTATTCGGCTTTGAAAAATAGTTTTGACGTGGCCGTGCTTTCTTATGAAAACGAGATAGAGATTATGAAGGTCCTTTACGCCGAAGAACTAGCGCTGCGAGATGATACTTTGAAAAGTTATGAAGAAACATTAAATCAACTTAAGGAGGATTATAATAATACCAGCCAAGACTTGGCAGAAGCTAGAAAAGACCGAGTAGAAACCCATGTACGAGATTTTGAAAAGCAACCGGAAGTGTTGGCTGACAAAATTTCCGAAATATTTGGATTAGAATATGTGGAATAATTTTATTAAAACATTTTTAATTTTTATTCTTTTTACAACTGGTGCCTACGCATCAGATGGACAATTTACATTCGTACAACAGGGCAATGAAGTTCCATTTACTGGAACTCTTTTAAATCCCACAGCTACAGCGAAAATTTTGACTGATTATGAATTTTTGAAAGAAGATTATGATTTAGAATTAGCTTATCGTTTGGCGGTCCAAAAGGAAGAATATGATTTTGAGGTGGACCAATTGAATATTACCATCCGCTTCCGGAAGGAACACTATGAAGCATCATTGGCTATCTACGATGCTCAAGTCGAAGATTTGAGAAAAATAATTGCCAAAAAACCAAGTAAAGTAGCTACGGGATTTATAGTCGTGGGGGGTTTTGCAATAGGGGTGTTAACTTCGGTCGCTATTGTTTATGCTGTTGATGGGAAATGAGTAAAAAAATAAATAAAATTGCCCAATTTGAAAAAGCTATTTCACAAAGATATGGTGAGGAGGTGGTGGCCTCCCCCAAAAAAGATTGGACCGACAAAAAAGAAAAAGAATATCAAGAACAAATAAAAGAAGTATATCTCCAAGAAAGGCGTATTGATAGTACAACGGATAAAATAGAAGTTGATGGCTTTTTAGTCTCCAAAAAACTACTTAATAGAGACAATAATCGAAGTTGTCCAGTTTGTGGGATTTATTCATTTGAAATTAGAGATAATATTTATATGATTAAATTTGATTGTTGTTTCAAATGTTATATTCAATGGGTAGAAGATCGTGAAGACCGATGGAAATCGGGATGGCGCCCCGAAAAGGAAAAATAAAATGAAACTTACAAAATCATATTTGAGAAAAATCATAAAAGAAGAGTTGGGGCATATTTTATCGGAGTTCAATGATGATCCCGATCACGACGATGGTGACGAAGGCCGAGGCGAGGATCCTGAGAGAGATGCCCGTTGGGACAAAGTTGTCGCAGACCGCGATGCGGAGTACAAGCGAAACCCACCCGAACTTGGTATGAAGGGAGCTATTGCCCGCCGGAAGAAATATAATGCCGAAAAGGCCGCACCTCGCCAAGAGGGACTTCGCAGACGCCCCAAACGACAAACAAGGAAACGTAAGTAATGACTACAACACTAGAAATTATACAAGGTATCAATCAAGCAGCCGCAAATGCTTATGATGGAGCCCATGATGAACGATTTGTTCCTGATGGAGAAACTAAGAAAGTGGGCTTAAGTCGAGAAGAGGGATGCCCGATCATTGATAGCCGAGTTATTGATGGATTCAAGGTTAAATTTATTGGAGATAGACTTCAGATTAATTATGAAGCGGATATCCGCCTTAAAGATGTTTATGCCAAAGGCTTCGAAGAAGAATGTGAACGCCGAATTGAAGGAATCGCAGACTTTTTAAAAAAAGAATTTAAAACTATTACTGGTAAACAGTTGAGGTTGTCACCAGAAGGTGAAGCTGTGTGTTTTGTTCAGAATACTTCCAGAGTACGAACTTTTGTTATGGCCCACAAACTTTTTAAAATTGGGGGCCTAAAAGGCGTAGCAACGTTAGGAGAAAGTATAACCGACCCCTTAGCTGTCAACTATTATGAGTTCCTTCAAGAAGGCGGGTTTGGTGGCACCCGTGATAAATAATGACTTACACTCTTTCAAAAAAAGAGATAGTGACCGAGATTATAACATGCGGTAAGGACCCTAATTATTTTATAAATAATTATGCTAGGATTTCTCATCCTTTGCATGGGTTAATCCCCTTTAAAACTTATCCCTATCAAACGGAATTACTGGCGGATTTTAATGATTATCGATTCACTGTCATTCTCAAGGCGCGCCAGTTGGGCATATCCACGATTGCAGCTGCCTATATTGTATGGATGATGATGTTCCACCGCGATAAGAATATTCTCGTAATGGCCACTAAATTTAAGACAGCATCCAATCTTGTCAAGAAAGTTAAAGCTATTTTAAAAAATTTACCCCCTTGGCTTGTTATAGCGGAGATTAGTATCGATAACCGCGCCTCTTTTGAGTTGTCTAATGGATCACAGATTCAAGCGGCATCTACTTCTGGAGATGCCGGCCGATCGGAAGCTTTATCATTATTAGTTATTGATGAGGCTGCTCATATCGATAATTTAGATGAGTTATGGGCCGGCCTCTATCCCACCATTTCAACAGGCGGCCGTGTCATTGCTTTGTCTACTCCGAACGGGGTAGGCAACTGGTTTCATAAGACATATACAGAGGCGACAGAAGGAAATAATGATTTTCATCCTTTGGAACTCCTGTGGGATATCCACCCCGAACGCGACGAGGAATGGTTCCAAAAAGAAACCAGAAACATGTCGCGCCGAGAAATTGCTCAAGAATTAGAATGTAATTTCAATACTTCTGGAGAAACTGTCATACATCCCGAGGATATTGCACACCTGACTACGATGGCGAAAGCTCCCAAATATAAAACTTCTTTTGATCGCAATATGTGGATTTGGGAAGAATATAAACCGGAGAACTCCTATCTTTTGGTGGGGGATGTAGCCCGAGGAGACGGTGTTGACTATTCGGTTTTCCATATAATTAAATTAGAAACGATGGAAGTGGTAGTAGAATATCAGGGAAAGCCGACTTTAGATATGTTTTCCAATATTCTTTTCCAGGCGGCCAAAGAATATGGGAATTGCTTACTCGTCGTTGAAAACGTAGGTATAGGCATTTCAGTTTTGGAAAAATTAAATGAGCTAGGATATTCTAATCTTTATTATTCTATCAAGGGAACCCACGAATTTATTGAAAGTTACCGTGGAGAAAATCAACCTAACGCAGTATTAGGATTTACCACTTCAAGTAAAACGCGCCCCCTAATTGTCGCAAAATTAGAAGAATTTATAAGAAACAAACTAATTAATGTATATTCAATGCGACTAATCAATGA